>Ga0136617_10006283_pt1 | contig 10624 bp, 8 predicted proteins | sample AntDrymUQ3222106_2_FD_129672 | JGI IMG/M metagenome (GOLD analysis project Ga0136617, IMG submission 129672) | Polar desert sand microbial communities from Dry Valleys, Antarctica - metaG UQ322 (21.06) | ecosystem: Environmental > Terrestrial > Soil > Desert | place: Antarctica: Dry Valley...
CGACGCTTATGCCGTCCTCTTCGAGTGGGATGCCGATGGTTCGGGCTCCACGACGGCGGAACGTGGAGATCGCGCGGTCGTAGCTAGGCTGCTCCGTGAACACTACCGCACCGTCCCACACCAGGTGCGCCGAGACGAGGTCTTGCAACTGCAACGAGCCGTTGCCGACCAACACTTCGTCCTCGGAAACGCCGTACTCCCGCGCCAACTCCTCGCGCAGCGGCGCGTAGCCTGGCTGCTGACCGTACTGCAACACGACAGCGGTGTCGTTCCGGATAGCCGCCTCGAAGCACTCGCCAAGCTCCGCGGTCGGGAACGCCTCGGGCGGCGGCACGCCACGGGTGAATACGATCTTGTCAGCCGCTGTCTCGGTCATAGGACCACACTCCCTGATAGTCGGTCACGTTGCGCTTCATCTATCTTACTTGGCAGCCTTATCCACTAGCCACGAACTTCTCGTAAACTTGGAGAGCCATCGCCAGATCCAGCGTGTGTTTCTCGTGGGCCTTCGCCGTGACGAACCGCCTGATCTCTTCCGGCGAGAAGGAAAATGTGGCAGGCAGCCCCAACAATCGCTTGGCCCTACCGTCGGCGGCATTGCATTGATCGCAAATCACTGTTTGGGGGAAACGTCCATCGGAACCAAAAGCATCTGTTCCGCCATGATCGTGGTGTCCGTGCAACCCCGCCATCCATCCCCAATACTGCTCCCTATATTTTCCTGTTTCGTGATCTTTGTTTCGATACCTGCGCGTCCACCTCAGAATCTGCCGCTTCGACCTCGCGCAGCTAGGACACCGCCACTCTTCACCCAACTCGTGCCATAAACGGAAACAATGAGCGCCATCGTAAGCCGCATACTCTTTGTCTGACGGAACACGAATTGCCAAAGCTCTCCTACTTAGTTGGAAGTTCAGTCTCCCAAACTGATAAATCTGCTCAGTCCAATCGTAGCCCGTAACCAGCGCCGGACGCAACCGGTCACTTATGGGGAATCAAGGAGCAGTTCCGGCGAGGGAGAGCCGGGCACCTCCTCCCTCGCGGTCGCGCTACTTCGGAATCTTCACGCTGGACACGTTGAACGGCAGCTCGGGGGGCGTCCCGGTGTTACGCGCATCGAACTGCGAGTTGACGGTGAGCAGCCGCTTGCCGCTTCTTGCTATCGTGGTCGGGTACTGGAAGGAGCGGTCGGTGAAGCCCTCGTCCGCGGCGCCCGTCAGATAGTCTTCGGAGAGGGCCACCCGCACCACCAGTTCCTGCTGGTTGCGGACCACGTAGAGCGTCCGTCCTTCGAGCAGGAGACCATCGCCGTTGGTGAGCGCCGCGCCGCCGAGGTCTATCTCCCGCACGTCCTTCGTCACGGTGTCTATGCGGAATAGCTCGCCCGTGTTGGACTGGACCACTATAAGATACCGCCCGTCCCCGGTGGCCGCGATACCGTTGGCGTTGAAGCCAGGCTCGTAGGCGAACTCCGTCCCCTCGAAGTTCAGGAAGACCTCGAAGTCGTAGCTTCCCGCGCCGTCGGGGGAGAGCCGGTAGAGTTGGGGCTGCAGGGAGTCGGTGAAGTAAGCCGAACCGTCCGGCGCAAGCGTGACGTCGTTGACGAAGGTCATCTCCTCGCCGTTGTCGAAGGCGTTCACGAGCTCACGGGTGTTCGTGTCGTAGACGAAGAGCTTTCCGGTGTCGCCGCCGGCTACGAACAGCCGGCCCTCCTCGTCCACCTTCATCCCGATGACCGTCGTCCTGCCATCGCCGCCGGGCGGCAGGAACACTTCGGTGTTGCGCTTCTTGACGTTTCCCCGGAAGATCGTGCCGTCCGTGGTGCTCCCGACGTAGAAGTTATCCGTCGAAGCCTGCAACGCTATGCCCTCGGGGTACACCTGGTCGCCCTGGAGAGGGTAGATCTTCGCCCCGCCAGGCTTCGCGCCCGCATCACCGAGAACAAAGACCATCCCCGCCAGTACCGCGGACATCGCCACCACGCCGACAAACACCTTCAATTTGCCCCTCCTCCAGAGCCGCCAACGAACAGCATCTAGCTCACATCTTGCGATATATTACGTATGCAGTCTCCGAAGAGATGTGTCAGGCATCGCACAGCGGCATCGCGTCAGGAGACCTGCTCCATCTCCGGCTCCGCCACCGGCTCAGCCGAACCCGGCGTCACCGGGGACGTGTAAGAGATGCATTTGGGACCGAGGATCTGCTTCAGTTCCGCGTGAAAGTCGGAGGAGTTCTCGACCGCGCAGATCCTCTCTTCCAGCGCGTCTTTCCCTGAGAACAGGAACACGGGACTCTCCCCAGGATACCGGACAAGCAGCTCGAAGGCCCGCGAAGCCTCTTCATAGGAGAGGCCGACGAATGCGGCAGCATCCAGATAGATGGGGGCAGGCCCAGGCTCCAGGTGCAACTCCTCCATCTCGAGCGCCACGATGCGCGGGATGCCCTCCTTGCGCTCCACCCGTCCTTTCACCTTGAGCACCGCGTCCTCGCGCACGCACTCCGCGCAACTCGAATACACGCGGGGAAACACTATGACCTCGGCCAGCCCCCGCGTGTCGTCGAGCTGAAGCATCGCCATGTTGTCGCCCTTGCGCGTGGTGTTGACCCGCACGCTCGTGGCAAGCCCACCGACCCACACCACGGCCCCGTCGCGGCAGCCGTCGAGGTCGGAGACGGTGGTGTTGACGTGCTTTCCCAGCTTGTGGAGCACGGGGCGCAACGGATGATCCGAGACGAAGAGGCCAAGCGCCTCCTTCTCCCACTCCAGCCTCTCCCTGCGGTCGTCCTCCAGGTCGGGGATCTCCGGTTTCTGGGGCGCTATCTCCTCCGCCGCGAACATCGAGAACTGGTCATCGTTGGCGTCCTTGAGGCTCCGGGCCGCCCGTTCGACAGCCTTGGCGTGGACCGAGATCATGGCCGTCCGCGAGTGTCCAGAGAAGTCGAAAGCCCCGCACTTTATGAGAGACTCGATCGTTCGCTTATTGTACGTCTTCGGGTCAACCCGCTCACAGAAATCGAAGACGTCGGTGAAGGGACCATCTTCTTCCCTGGCGGCGATGATCGCCTCGACCGTGTTCTCCCCGACGTTCTTGACCGCCGATAGACCGAAACGGATGGTGTCCTGGACGACGGTGAAGCGTCTGCCCGACTCATTCACGTCAGGCGGCAGCACCTCTATCTTCATCGCCCTGGCCTCGGCGACGTACTGCGGCACCCTATCCTTCGTGTTCATGACGCTGCTCATCAGGGCCGCCATGTACGCCTCCGGATAGTGCGCCTTGAGATACGCCGTCTGGAAGGCGAGGAATGAGTAGCAGGCCGAGTGGCTCTTGTTGAACGAATAGCCCCCCGCCTTCTCCATCCAGTTCCACAACTCCTCGGCGACGTGCGGCGCGACCCGGTTCTCCTCACACCCCGTCGTGAACTTGTCCTTCAGAGGCGAGAGTAGCTTGACGTTCTTCTTGCCGATAGCCTTCCGCAGCGTATCGGCTTCGCCTGGGGTGAAGCCGCCGAGAGATTTGCTGATCTCCATGAGTTGTTCCTGGTAGGCAGCGACGCCGTAGGTGGGCTCCAGGATGGACTTGAGGCGTTCGTCGGCGTACTCGACGCTCTCGGGGTCGTGCTTGCCTTTTTTGAAGGTTGGGATGTAGTCCATCGGGCCCGGACGGTACAGTGCGTTCAGGGCGACGAGGTCATCGAAGCGGTCGGGACGGACTTCTTGCAACATGCGCTGCATCCCGCTCGACTCGAACTGGAAGACCCCGAAGGTGTCGCCCCTGGCGAAGAGCCCGAGCGTCTTCGGGTCATCGAGGGGTATCCCGCCTATATCCACTTCCTCGCCCGTCGCCTCGCGGATGGTCGCCTGAGTCTCCTCGATCACGTCGAGGTTCCTGAGCCCCAGGAAGTCCACCTTGAGCAGCCCAAGCGCCTCCACGTCAGACATCGGGTGCTGAACCATGACTGAGTTCTCGTCCCGCGCTATGCGTTGGAGCGGCACGATATCCGTCAATGGCTGCTCGGAGATCACCACCCCAGCGGCGTGGGTCCCAGCATGACGGGCGAAACCTTCTATCTCGAAGGCTGTGTCGAGGACTTTCTTGCCGTCCTCGTTCCGCTGGACGAACTCCATGATGTCGCGGGCCGAGCCGGGATGCTTCTCACCCGCCACGTAGAGACCGTCATCCCCCGGTGTCAGCACGTCACGCAACGTGGTCCCGACCGGCTTGTCAGGGATGAACTTGGCGAGCCTGTCAGTGTCCGAGTACGGGTACTGGAAGATGCGGCCAGAGTCCCTGATGGCGGCCTTTGCTCCGATGGTACCGAACGTGATGATCTGGGCTACGTGCTCGTGTCCGCCGTACTTTTCGGTGACGTAGCGCATGACGTCGGCCCGGCCCGAGACGGAGAAGTCTATGTCCACGTCCGGCATGCTGATGCGGTCGGGGTTCAGGAACCGCTCGAAGAGCAAAGAGTACTGCAGCGGGTCGAGGTCGGTGATCTCCAGCGCATACGCGACGATGGAGCCAGCCGCCGATCCGCGTCCGGGTCCGACCGCGATCTTGCGATCCTTCGCGTACTTCACGAAGTCCCACACGATCAGGAAGTAGTCCGCGAAACCCATGTTGCCGATGGTCTGAAGCTCGAAGTCCAGCCGCTGCTGTACCTCCGGGCTCTTCGCCCGCTCCCCGTAGCGTGCGGCGAGCCCCCGCTCGCACTGCTCCCGCAGGTACGCGTCCGCCGTGTACCCTCGCGGCTTCGGGAAGTTCGGCAGCCGGGTCTTGCCCAGCTCCATCCCGATGTCCTCGACGCTCTCGACGACCTTGAGGGTGTTCTCCAGCGCATCGGGATGGTCAGGGAAGATACGGGCCATCTCCTCGACGTCCTTGACGTAGAACTCCTCGCCAGAGAACTTCATGCGGTTCGGGTCGCTCATGAACTTGCCGGTCCCGATGCACAGCAGAACGTCGTGCATCCGCGCGTCGGAGCGCGCAGTGTAGTGCGAGTCGTTGGTGGCGACGAGGTCTATTCCAGTCTCCTCGTGCAGCCGGATGATGCCCTCGTTGACCCGCCGCTGCTCGGGGATGCCGTGGTCCTGCATCTCCAGGTAGACGGCGTCGAAGATCTCCGCATACTCCAGCAACCGCTCCCTAGCCGCATCGGGCCTCCCTTCGAGGATGCGCGTCGGCACCTCGGCGGAGAGACACCCCGAGAGGCAGATGATGCCCTTTCCGAGCTTTCTCAGCATCTCCATGTCCACCCGCGGCTTGTAGTAGAAGCCTTCGAGGAAGCCGCAGGTGGAGAGCTTCATGAGGTTCTTGTAACCCTCGGCGGTGCGTGCCAGGAGCGTGAGGTGATAGTAGGGGGCGCGGCTGCGGTCTTTCCTGTCCGCCGTCACATACACTTCGCAGCCCAGGAGGGGTTTTATACCGGCGTTCGTTGCTTCTTTGTAGAATTTCACGGCACCGTACATCACGCCGTGATCGGTAAGCGCGAGGCCCGGCATATTCTGGTCTTTGGCGAAGGAGATCAGATCCCTGATACGGCTGGCCCCATCGAGCATCGAGTACTCCGAATGGCAGTGCAGATGCGCGAAAGGCGTGACCGTCAAACTCTCCCCTCCCTGAAATTAAAGACTCCCAGCGACGCCCCGAAGAGGTGACGCCGCCAGCAGCCCGTTCTCCCGTCCATCCCGGACGAGAGTCACTATACGGGAAACGGCACGGGATTGTCCAGGCTACCTGAACCAAAACTTGAGGCTCGATTTGCAGGACTTTTCATTAGAGCGGTCAGCCTTCAGCCGTCAGCGATCAGCCAGGGCTTTAGTTGAGCGCTCCCTGCCAGGATACAGGCTCCGCGAAGGAGCGAGACCCTACCGAATCAGCATGGAAAATTCGCATCCTGTTTGCTGAAAGCTGACGGCGAATAGCCGAAGGCTATTACTCCTCGTCGTCGCGCCAGAGGAGCCAGTTGAGGGCTATCTGGGATGAGAGGATGGCGAAGAGGAGGGCGAAGACGCCTTCGCGCAGATGGTGGAGCCAGGCAGTGTAGACGACGAGGGCGGAGGAGACGGCGAGCGCGGCGAGGACGAAGAGGAGCGTGACGCCGAGTACGGCGGCACGCGTCAGCCGGGCAGTGACCCCTCCCGGATTATCTCCGCGCCTTGTATCCGCCGCCCTCGGTGACATCTTCAGTCCTGCTTCTTCGCGGTCTTTTCGGAGGAGGCGCCAGATTCCTTGCCGCCTTTATCGGATGAGGCTTTATCTGATGATCCAGAGTCGCCGTTGCTGGAGGAGGATCCGGACTTCTCGCTCCTCTCGGATTTCTCCGTCTTCTCGGAGTGGCTGCCGTTCTTGTAGTCGGTGGAGTAGAAACCAGAGCCCTTGAACGAGATGTTGACGGGGTGCATGACCTTCCTCACCGGCGCGCCGCACTCGACGCAGGTGGTTAGTGGATCTTCGGCCATCTTCTGCATCACGTCGAAGAGATGACCGTTATCGCACTTGTACTCGTAGATCGGCATCCGCCCTCCCGAGGGTATAAAAGCTCGCAACCCGGAAATTATACAACTTGAGACGCAGCCGGGATACTACTCCGGGCGGCGGTTCGGGTCGAGCTCTCCGGATCTAAACGCCTCCTGCATCCGCTCCCTGGCGGCTTCGAGGATCATGGGGTTGCTCACGATATCGTGCCTCTGGGACTCGGTGAGGTTTCGGCGGACGTACTCTTCCTCGACCACGTCCTGCAAACGCACGTCCTCGTTCATGCGGTGGACTATGTACTCCAGAACTTTCTGCTCCCGTGGCGACTCCCTGGAGCCTCCGAAGAGCCGGGCCCAGAAAGACCTCTTCTCACCTTGCTCGGACATCCCTTCCTCCTCTCTGCTGAAGCAATGGAGCTTCCGTTACGAGTATACCTTCGCGAATCGCTGTCCGTGATGGAGTAGCCACTTCAAATCACCCTCGGGCCGCGAGGCCATCCAGCGCCGCGCCAGTGATACGGTACACCGTCCAATCATCCATGGCGATGGCGTCCAGTGACTCATAGAACTTTATGGCGGGCTCGTTCCATTCCAATACCCACCACTCCAGCCGCCCGCATCCGCGCTCCTTCGCCAGCCGCGCCAGGCGCGAGAGCATGGCCTTCCCCAGTCCCCGGCCCCGGAACTCCGGCCTCACATACAGGTCTTCGAGGTAGATGCCCGGCTTCCCGAGAAACGTGGAGAAGTTATGGAAGAACAGCGCGAAGGCAGCGGGCTGGCCGCCGAACTCTCCGATCAAAACCTCAGCCGCCGGCCGTTCCCCGAAGAGCGAGTCTCGCAGGATTTCTTCGGTCGCCGTGACCTCGTGGGAGAGTTTTTCGTACTCGGCGAGTTCGTGGATGAGGGCCAGTATGAGGGGCACGTCGTGCCTTGTGGCGTTCCGGATCGAAAATTCCGGCATGCCGGGCGGCTAGACTCGCGCCCCGGTCTTCACCAACTCCTCCGCGATCTGGACGGCGTTGGTAGCCGCGCCCTTGAGCAGGTTGTCCGCCACGCACCAAAAGGAAATAAGGTTGCCCTCGGCGCGCACCCGGCCCACGAAGGTCCCGGAATCTCCGACAGCTTCGAGCGGGGTCGGGAAATCGTCAGCGTCACCGGAGAAGGTCACACCCGGCGCATCGCGCAGGGTTTCGAGAACCTCGGCCAGCGGGACTTCGCGCTCCGTCTCGACGAAGACGCTCTCGGAGTGGCCGGTGTGGACGGGGATGCGGACGGCGGTCGCGAAGACTTCGAGGCCAGGGAGATCCAGGATCTTGCGGGATTCCAGCTGCATCTTGCGCTCCTCGGTGGTGTAGCCATCCTCCCCCACGTCCCCGATCAGGGGTATCGCGTTCCCGGCTATCGGCCTGGGATATATGCCATCGCGCCCGTCCTCCAGCGCCTCGACGCCGCTCCTTCCGGAACCGGAGACCGCCTGATAGGTGGAGACAACGACCCGCTTCACCCCGAACCGCCGAACCAATGGCGCGAGCGGGAGGAGCATGGTGATCGTGGAGCAGTTGGCGTTGGCGATGAGGCCATTATGGTTCTCCAGCGCATCGGCGTTGACCTCGGGGACCACAAGCGGAACATCCGGGTCGAGCCTGAAGTCGCTGCCGTTGTCTATGACGACGGCGCCGCGAACGATAGCTTCCCTGGCAAGCTGGACCGCCGCCCCCTTCTCGCCCTCGGTGCCCGCGAAGAACGCGAAGTCCACCCCCTCGAAGGCATCAGGCTCCGCGACCCCGACCTCGAACTCTTCTCCTGCGAGCGTCGCCGTGCGGGCTGTGCGGGCGAGGACACGCAACTCCTTCGTGGGGAAGTTTCGGCGCCGAAGCTCCGCGACCAGTTTCTCGCCGACGAGGCCCGCTCCGACCACGGCTACCGTGTATCCGTCGCTCATGTAAGCCTTCCCTCCCGTCTTTCTACAGGGTCTTCGCGATGTCGAGGATGTCCCAGGCGACCCCGCTCGCGGTGCGTTCCGGGCCCGCGCCAGGGCCGCGTATGGTGAGGGTAACATCCGAGTATCGGCGCGTGCGGATATCGAAGACGTTCTCAGGTCCGCTTATGGGACCGAACGAACTCTCCACCGGCGTGTCTTGCAACCCGACCGTCACCGGGCCTTCTTTAGGGATGCGGGCCAGGTAGCGCAGCATGTGGCGCTCCTCCACGGCCAGCAGGCGGGCGGCGAACTCCTCATCAGCCTCCGGGAGGCGCCGCATGAACTCTTCGAGTGGCAAGTCTTCGAGGGCCTTCGGGACAAGGGATTCGTAGGGGATCTCCGCAGGCTCGATCTCACGGCCCATCATCCTCGCAAGGATAATGGCCTTCCGAGCCACATCTAGCCCGGAGAGGTCGTCGCGTGGATCGGGTTCGGCGTAGTGGAGGGATACCGCCTCCTTCACCGCCTCGGAGAACGACCTGCCGCCTTCGACCGCGCTCATCACGAAGCCTAAAGTTCCGCTCGGGCTGGCCTGGATCTCGAGTATCTCGTCACCGGTTTCGATCAGCCCCCCGATGGTCGAGATGAGCGGCATCCCAGCCCCCACCGTCGCTTCGTGCCAGAGCCTGTCAGGGACGATGCGCATGAGCTGCTCGTACTGCTCCGTGCTCCCCGAAAGCGGTCCCTTGTTCGATAACACCAGGTACGAGCCGTTCCGGATGCCAAGCAAGTCCAACTCGAACGTCCCGCCGTGAACCGCCACGTCCACCACTACACGGGTGGTATCCGGCGGAGGCTCCGAGCGCAGCACGTCCTCGATGGTGGTGAAGTCCCCGATCTTCTCCCCTTCCCAGTCCGGGATCTCCACCCCAAGATACCCTTCGAGTTCCATGACGCGCTCCACGAGATCAAAGGGGTCTTCCGTCGCAAGATGCCGGAGCTTCCCGCCCGCCTCCTTTATTCGTATGGCCTGCGGCAGTAAATCTTCGCCGACGAGAGCCCCAGAAGTATCGGAGACGGCACGGTAACGCGCGTCGAGGCCGTCCTCCTCCAGCCAGCGTTTGCGTTCCTCCAGCACGATCTGGGCGACGGCGCGGCCGACGTGGCCGAGACCGATCTGGACGATCTCCAGCCGCTTCATGCGACCTCCCCAGCCGGCGCGGGCGCGGTGATGACCGAGCCGTGCAGGGCGCGCAGCGCGGCGTCCGCCACTTCCTCGAACACCACGAACACCAGCCCGGCGGGCGCGATGCCTGAGTGGATGGCTTCGATGCCGACCTCCCGCAGTCTCCGCCGTCCGCGTGCGAGGTCGTTCTCGTCCGGCGATCCGATGCCGATCACGGCCGCCGCCTCCTTTCGATGACGCCGAGATACGCAGGGAAGCTCCACCGCGAAGTTCCGGCGCAGCGCCACGCAGCGCACCCCAGGTCCCTCCTCGAAGCCCGAGACGCGGGTGCCGGGGCGTTCCGGCGCGAACGTGTTTCGGACGTGGACCTCGATCCCCACCTCCGAAGCCGGCTCCATCGTCCTGGGATGAAGCACCTTCGCCCCGAGGGACGCGAAATCGCCCGCCTCCCGGTACGAGAGCCGCGGCAGCAAAGTCGCGTCGGGGACCAGGCGCGGATCGGCGTCAAGCACGCCGTCCACGTCGGACATGATCCAGACCTCCTCCGAACCCAGAGCCCGCCCGAGGACCGTCGCCGATAGGTCCGAGCCTCCCCGCCCGAGCGTGGTCGGCAACCCCTCCGGCGAACGCCCGACGTACCCCGGCACGACCGCGACGAGCCCGTCATCGAGGAGCGGCGCGACGTAGCGCGCACACCGCTCGCGGGTCGTATCCGAGTCCACCTCAGAGGCGGAGAACGAACCCACCGTGGCTATCGGGTCTTCGGCCACGACGGTGGCCGGAGTCCCTTGACTGCTGATGGCGCCGACCAGGATCACGGATGAGAGCCGCTCCCCGAAGACCGCGATACCGGCCTTCCGGGCTGCCTGATCGCTGGACGGAGCCTCTATGGCCTCGACGAGCCGGTCCAATAGAAAGATCAAGCGTTCCTCGACCTCCGGCAGGTATTTCTCCGAGACGGCCTCGCGGGCTGCCTTCAGATGCCGCTCCGCCAGCGAACGATGAAGCTCCGCCACTGAGCCCTCGCGGGTCCCGC
>Ga0136617_10006284_pt1 | contig 10622 bp, 8 predicted proteins | sample AntDrymUQ3222106_2_FD_129672 | JGI IMG/M metagenome (GOLD analysis project Ga0136617, IMG submission 129672) | Polar desert sand microbial communities from Dry Valleys, Antarctica - metaG UQ322 (21.06) | ecosystem: Environmental > Terrestrial > Soil > Desert | place: Antarctica: Dry Valley...
CGAGCGACTCCAGGTGACGATCTTCCTCCTCCCGCTCGCCGCCTACGGATGGACGCAGCGCAAGCAGCCGGCCACGGAGCCGCGGCCGCCGGCGGCGGCGCTCAGTCGGAGGTGGTGACCTTTCGATCGAGGTCCGCCACGTCGACTCTGGGGCGCAACGCCTTGGGCTCGGCGTGCCCCTTGGTCCTGCCGCGCACCTTCGGCGCCGGGCCGTAGCTGTACCAGTAGTCGTACGAGTGGCTGTAGCGGCCACGCCGAGGGATGTCGTTCAAGATGGTGCCGACGACGCGGGCCTCGACCTGCGCCAGGAGCTCGAGCGACCGTGCGATGTCGTGCTGTGCCGACGCGTTGGCCGCGACAACCAGGAGGGTCACATCCACGAAGGCGGAGATGATGCGGGCGTCGGCGACCGGGAGGACCGGCGGCGTGTCCATGATGACGTAGTCGGCCTCGGCCCGCACGTTGGCGATGAGATCGGCGTACCCGCCGACGCTGAGCAGCTCGGCCGGGTTCGGAGGCACCTGACCCGACGCCAACAGCGCAAGTCGCGGCTCGCCGGGAACCGGGAGGAGCGCTTCGTGGAGGGTCATCTCGCGCAGCAACACCGTCGTGAGCCCGTACTCGCCCGGCAACTCGAACAACTCGTTCAGGCGCGATCGGCGCAGGTCCGAGTCCACCAGGATCACGCGCTTTCCCGCCCGGGCCAGCGCGACGCCGAGGTTCGCCGTCGTGGTCGTCTTGCCCTCCGACGGCAACGGGCTGGTGATCTGGATGACGTGGGCGACCTGGTCGATGCCGATGAACTGAATGGACGTCCGCAGGGACCGATAGGCCTCGGCGGCCGCCGAGTTGTCGGCGTCGACGGGGACGACCTCGTGTTCCTTCCCCTTGCGCCAGCTCGGCACGGAAGGGATGAGACCGAGCGCCGTCAGGCCGGTCAGCTGCTCGAGCTGTGCCGTGGACCTGACGCGGTCATCGAGCTGTTCGAACACGAACGCCAACCCGATGCCGATGATGAGCGACAACCCGAGGGCGACGGCTGTGCTGCGGACCGGGTCCGGCGCGATCGGCGAGGAGGGCTCGGTGGCGTCGGCGACCACCTGGGCGCCGCCGGTCACGGTCGTACTCGTGGCCAGCTGCAGGCGGTCGACCTGACCCACATAGGCCGCCCGCCGGTCCGTGATCGAGTTGATGTTCGACGACAGCTGATCCTCGAGCGCGAGCCGCTGCACCTGCAACCTTGCCAGCGCGCCGGCGTTCCTCGTCGCCGCGATCTGGTCGTCGATGGCCCGCAACGGTGCTTCGACCGTGACCAGCTGATCGTTGAGCTCCGTGATCTTGGCTTGGAACTGTTCGGTGGCCTTGAGGAGTTGATCGAGCTGTTGCTGCTTTCGCACCTCGACGTACACGTGGGCGAACGTGGTCGCATCCTGCGCCGCGCCGACTCGGTCGGCGGACCTCGCAGTGATCAGCACGACCGTCGACTCGCCGACGCGGGCGACCGAGATTGCCGGCCGATGACCCAGCTCGCGACTGACGGCATCAACGATCGCCGGTGATTGCATCACCTGGATCTCGGTCTCCCCGCGGTTGGCGATCAGGAACGCCGTGTTGGCCTCGACCCCGGCGACGAGCTGCTCGGCCAGCGTGCCCTGGAGCAGGACGCGCGAGCTCGCCTCGTACACCGGCGCCTGGCGGAGGGTGTAGGCGAGGGTCAGGCCGGTGAACACCACGACCACGGCGACGACGACACCCAGTCGGCGTCGGAGCACACCCAGGTAGGCACGTACCGGGGATTGGTTCACCCCACTGGGCACATCCACTCCCGATGATGATAGTTCTCGTGCCGGCCGACGACGTTCCTTGAATGGTCTCGACTTCGCGACTATGGTGGCATGGGCACGGCGAGGTCCCCAGCTATCCGATGGAGCCTGAATGCGATGGCCGGTCTTACGTGTGTTCGTGACCCTGGTCCAAGAACGAGGCGAGCATTCCGGCCTCCTACCTGATCACTGGCGGGGCCGGGTTCATCGGGTCGCACCTGGCGGACGCATTGCTCGCCCGCGGCGACGACGTCATCGCGCTCGACGACCTGTCCACCGGCCGGTTGCAGAACCTCGACACCGCTCGTGGTTGCGGCAACTTCCGGTTCGCCCATGGCTCCGTCCTCGACGAGCTCATCGTCCACGAGCTCGTCGACGAAGTGGACGTGGTCGTGCACCTCGCGGCGGCGGTCGGCGTGAAGCTCGTGATCGAGCAACCCCTCCGCTCGTTCACCACGAACATCCGGGGCACTGAGAACGTCCTCGACGCGGCATGCCGCTACCACCGCAAGGTGTTCCTCGCCAGCACGTCGGAGATCTACGGCAAGAACAACTCGGACGCGCTGGCCGAGGACGCCGACCGGTTGATGGGCTCGCCAGCCATCGCCCGGTGGGCCTACAGCACGGCGAAGGCCGTCGACGAGATCCTCGGGTTCGCCTACCACAAGGAGCGCGGCCTCGACGTCGTCATCGGCCGCTTCTTCAACACCGTCGGCCCCAGACAGACGGACGTGTACGGCATGGTCATCCCGAGCCTGGTGCGCCAAGCCCTCGCCGGCCGGGCGCTCACAGTGCACGGCACCGGCCGGCAAACGCGCTGCTTCTGCCACGTCGACGACACCGTGAACGCGATCCTCGGCCTGCTCGAGGACGAGCGCGCCGTTGGCGACGTGTTCAACGTCGGCTCGAGCGACGAGATCACGATCCACCACCTCGCCGAGCGGATCATCGCGACGGCCGGTAGCGAGTCATTAATCGAGCTGATCCCCTATGCCGAGGCCTTTGCCTCGGGATTCGAGGACATGCTCCGTCGGGTCCCGGATACCCGCAAGTTGCGCGCCCTCATCGGGTGGCGTCCGACGCGCACGTTGACGGACATCCTCGAGCAGAGCGTCGCGGACGCCCGCTTCGAGGCCGACCGCGCCAGCGCCAAGGTCTCGTAGTGCGTCGGAGTGGCCGGACGTCGCGGCGTCGGCCTCTGCTGTGAGCACCGTGGACGGAGGAGAGGCGCTGCGGATCGTCATCGCCGCGTTCGCATCCTTCGCCGTCGTCGTGTGGACGATCCCCTTCGTACGCCGCATCGCGCTCGCCAACGAGATCACCGACCACCCGGGCGACGACCGATGGCACAGGACCCCGACGCCGTATCTCGGCGGAGCCGCGCTCGTCGCGGGCGCGATCAGCGCAGCCGCCGTCCTACCGACCTGGGAGGCCGAGGCGGCCCCATTGATCCTCGGCGCGGTCGTTCTTGCGGTCGTCGGTCTGGTGGACGACGTCCGCACCATCGCGCCGCTCAGGCGTGTCGTCTTCGAATCCGGCGTGGCCGCCACGGTGTTCTTCGCCGGCGCGCGCGTCGAGATCTTCAACACCGTGATCGACTTCGTCCTCACCGTCGGCTGGTTCGTGGTCGTGACGAACGCGTTCAACCTCCTCGACAACATGGACGGCGGCATGGCGTCCATCGCCGCGGTCGTCGCTGCCGCCATCGCGACGGTCGCCCTCTCCGGAGGGCAGGTGATGATCGGCGGCCTCGCCATCGTCACCGGCACGGCGTGCCTCGGCTTCCTCCTCTACAACTGGCACCCCGCCCAGATCCTGATGGGCGATGCCGGATCGCTGTTCCTGGGCTTCATGCTGGCGGCCCTCGCACTCAAGCTCCGGCCGGACGTGCCGCGCCCTGTCAGCGTCATCGGACTCGTCCTTCTGCTCAGCCCTGCGCTGTTCGACACCTCGCTCGTCGTCGTCTCCCGCCTGAGGGCCGGGCGCTCGATCTTCATCGGTGGCACCGACCACACATCACATCGGTTGATGCGGCTCGGGCTGGGGCAACGGGCGACCGCGGCCGTGCTCGCGGTCGCCGCCGCGGCGTTGTCGGGGTGCGGCGTGCTCGTCTCGGTGCAAATTGTCAACCCCGTCGTTGGAGCCATGGCCATCGCGATTCCGTGCGCGATGGTTGGCATCGCGTTGTTGCGCATGCCGGTGTACACCATCCCGGCACACAGGCCGCGGGTAGACCTCAGATGATGTCCGTGCGTCACGAGCGACTGCGGGGTGAGCGCCGTCGTCGGCCCTCGCCGAGCGAGCAGGTGGCCGTGGTAACGATCGGTGCGGTGAGCGGCATCGGGGCCCTCCTCGCCGAGGCTCAACCGACCGCCAACCGTTGGAGCGACGCGGTGCTCGTCATCGCCTTGGCGGTGACCGTCGTGGCCGCGGGGTCGGTTGCCCGGGCGACGGCGTGGATCTTCGCCAGCGGGGTCACGGCCGTGCTGGCGTCCGGCCTTTGGTCGCTCGCCGCCGTGGCCGCCCTGGCCATCGGCATTGCCGGAGCGAGCAGGGGTGACCTGCCGCATCGACGTATCGCCGGTGCCGCCATCGGCGGTCTCACGGTCCAGACCATGCTGCGGCTCGACGAGGGTCGCTTCGGTGCCAGCACGGTGGCGGCCACCATCGCGATCGCCGTCCTGGTCGGCTCGGCGTGGTCGCTCGCCCGGCGGTCGACGCGCGTCCGCCTGCGCATCGTGGCCTTCGTCGCGATGGGAGTTGCGCTGCTGATCGCCGGCGCCTTCGCGCTCCAGGTGTGGAAGAGCCGGGCGGTCCTCGAACTCGCCGTCCAGCGCGCCCAGGAGGGTCTCGCCGCCGCCCGGGCCGGCGACAACGAGCGCGCCGCCGAGCTGCTGGGCCAAGCCAGCCGCGCCTTCGACGAGGCGAGCGGTGAGCTGCATTCGTGGTTCGCCCGCCCGGCCTCGGTGGTGCCGGTCGTCGGTCAGCACCAGCGGGCGCTCGACCTGCTGTCGGCGGCCGGCGCGAACGTCTCTGCGGCCGCCGCCGACGCGGCATGGCGCGCCGACATCCAGGGCCTCATCGTGCACAATGGCCAACTCGACCTCCGGCGCGTGACGGACATGACAGCGCCGCTGGGGTCGTTGGTCGACGCCCTGGACCGCGCCGAGGTTGCGGTCGCGAGAGCGGACTCGCCGTGGCTGCTCCCGCCGCTCGCGCAACGCATCGACGACTTCACCCGTTCGGTCCACGACGCCACCGCTGACGCGAACACCGCCGCGGAGGCGGTCGGTGTCCTGCCAGCGCTCCTGGGCGGGGACGGCGAGCGCCGCTACTTCGTCGCGTTCGCCACGCCGGCCGAGTCGCGGGAGCTCGGCGGCTTCACCGGAGCGTTCGGCCTGTTGACGGCCCGGGACGGCCGGCTCACGCTGAGCCAGACCGGTCGCATCCAGGCGTTGAACGAGGCCGGACGAGGTCGACGCCTGAGCGATCCCACGCAGTTCCCCGCTCGCTACCGGGCCTTCCGGCTCGAGGAGTTCTGGCAGAACGTCACCAGTACCCCCGACTTTCCCACGGTCGCGGAGGCGGTTCGACAGATGTGGCCACAGTCCGGCGGCGGCGACCTCGACGGCGTGCTCTACGTCGATCCGTATGCGCTCGCATCCCTGCTGCAGCTCACCGGCCCCGTGACCGTCGGCGGCCGGCCGGATCCCCTGACCGCCGACAATGCGGCGGACTTCCTGCTGCGCGGGCAGTACCAGGACTTCGCCAACATCGACGCGCGCAGCGACTTCCTGCTGACCATCGCCCGCACCGTGTTCGACGAGCTGACCAGCGGTGACCTTCCGGGAATGCGCACGATGGCCGACGCGCTCGCGCCCGACGCCCGCCAACGCCGGCTTCTCGCCCACAGCTTTCACCCCGAGGAGCAACGTCTCTTCGAACGGCTCGGCATCGACGGCGCGCTCCCGCCGGTCCGCGGCGACTTCCTGTCGGTGGGCAGCTCCAACCTCGGTCAGAACAAGATCGACGCGCTCCTCCACCGCACCATCGACTACGAGGTCGTGCTCGACCCCGACCGCGGCACGGCGGCCGCCTCCGTGACCGTCACGCTCCACAACACGGCCCCGTCGAGCGGCCTGCCCGACTACGTGATCGGCAACCCGGGAGGGGCCCCCAAGGGGACGAACCTCACGATGGTCGCCGTGTACACGCCACTGCGGCTCGTCGACGCGACCACGACCGGCGGCCAGCCGGTCAATGTCGAGGCGAGCGAGGAGTATGGCCGCCGCGTGTACACGGCGCTGCTCGCCGTGCCACCGCTGAGCGAGCTCAGTATCACCTTCGCATTGGAAGGACCGCTCGACCTGCGCTCCGGCTACCGGTTGGACGTCGTGCCCCAGGCCACCGCCAATCCGGACCGCCTCCATGTCGAAGTGCGCGCCGAGGATCCTTGGCGCATGCGGGGCGCCGGCACGCTCGCCACGAACCTCGAAGCCGACGAGTCCCTCGTCGTCGGGCTGCGCCCCGACTGATCCGATGAACCGACTGCTGATCGTGCTGTTCGTGCTGGCCCTCGCTGACGTCGCGACCGGTCCGGCCGCTCCAGCGCACGCCCAGCAGTACCAGGGCTGTCAGGCAACGGTGAGCGACGTCACGGTCGCGCCGGGACAGACCATCACCGTCACGGGCTCCGGCGCCGACCCGGGCGACACCGTCACCGCCGCCATCAACTCCACAATCGGCTCGGGCGACGCCGATGCCAACGGCAACTTCTCGTTCCCGGCCACCGTTCCCGCCGACCTCTCCCCCGGCACCTACACGCTCACGGTGCGCTGCGGGGACGGCGCCACCGACATCATCATCGAGGTGGGCCTCATCCCCGTATCGACAGGTCCGGTGCCGAGAACGGGCTCGAACAGCCCGCTCCCGTTCGCCAAGCTGGGCATCGCGCTCATCGCCGCCGGCGGACTGGCGCTCGCCGTGTCCCGACGCCGCCGTTGGGCCAACGTCAGCTCGACGTGACCGTTGCTCGCGCCGACCGCGGGCAGGATGCCGCCACCGTCGAGGGCTTCGGCCGCGAGTGGACTGCGTTCGACCAGTCGGGCGTCGACGAGGCCGACCTGCGCCGCGTCTTCGTCTCGTACTTCGCCGTCTTCCCGTGGGACCGGCTGGCACCCGACGCCCACGGCATCGACATCGGCTGCGGGAGCGGCCGCTGGGCGCAGTTCGTTGCACCGCGAGTGGGCCGGCTCACGTGTGTGGACGCCAGCGAGGACGCCGTTGGCGTGGCCGGGCGGACGCTCGCCGGCCACGCCAACGTCGAGATCCGTCTCGGGTCGGCCGGCGCGCTTCCGTTCCCGGACGGGACCTTCGACTTCGGTTACTCGCTTGGCGTGCTCCACCACACGCCCGACCCCGAGGCCGCGCTGCACGACTGCGTCAGGGTGTTGCGGCCCGGGGCTCCGTTCCTCGTGTACGTGTACTACGCGCTCGACGGCCGGCCCGGCTGGTACCGGGCGTTGTGGCGGGCCAGCGACCGGCTGCGGCGCGCGGTCAGCCGCTTCCCGTTCGGCCCGCGTTTCTGGACGAGCCAAGTCGTCGCCGCTCTCGTCTACTGGCCGCTGGCACGCGGCGCCCGACTGTTGGCGCTCCTCGACGTGCCCCGTAGGTTCGTCGATGCCCTGCCGTTGACGTACTACCGGGACAAACCGCTCTACATGATGCGCAACGACGCCCTCGACCGTTTCGGCACGAGGGTCGAGCACCGGTTCACGCGCGCCGAGATGCACGCCATGCTCGAGCGGGTCGGGGTCGGTCACATCGAGTTCTCGAACGATCCGCCGTACTGGGTCGCGGTGGGCCTGATCGGACGGCCCTCAGAGTGACTCCGGCGCGTCACGGCGGGTCGGGCGGTCGACGAGATCGCGGTCGTGCTCGTCGAGCGGGCGGAGCACCGTCGCCGGCACACCGCCGATGAGCGACTCCTCCCCCGCCACCTCGCCGACAACGACCGAGCCGAGAGCGACGATGGACCTGGCCGGCACCGACGAGCCGGGCGCCAGCCGGCTCTCCGAACCGATGTACGTACGCGCGCCGACCCGGATCGGTGCCGTGCGTTGCCGGTTGTGCGTCCACAACGACGAGTTGCGACCTCCCACGATGACGCGCTCGCCGAGCTCGATGCGATCGGTGAAGTCCAGGCGGTGGCCATCGGTGATCACGCAACCCGGACCGATCAGCAACCGGGGATCGGTGGGGTTATCCGGATCGGGGTCCACGATCGAGTTCAGCTCGTTGCGCCGCAGCAACTCGGACCATCGCCCGATGCGTACCACGTCGCCGCCGCGCACGAGGTTCAACGAGCCGATGCGGACGTGGTCACCGAGCTCGAGCCGGCCGACGTCGATCACGGCGTTACCGTGCCCGATGACGGTGTCGTCGCCGATCTCGCACTCGCGGGCGGCGATCACGCTCAACCCGATGCGGACCCTGCTGCCGATCCTGAAGCCGAAGATTCGGCGGTAGACCGCCAGCTTTGCCGCGTTGGGCAGCACGGCGACCAGCACGTGGGTGACGAGCCGGGCCCGCCGGCTCACCCGAGCGCCTCTCGCAACGCGTTCGCCATGGAGTCGGCGGCGTGGTTCACCGTGTGGTGCGCCAGCGCATGTTCCCGACCGGCCCGGCCCATCCGCCGGCGCAGCTGGTGATCGGTCAGCAGGCGCCGTACCGCCTCACGCCACTCGCCGTCAGTCGACGCGACCAGGTGGGTGACACCGGGGTCGCCGATCTGGCCCGCCCCACCGACGGGCGAGGCGACGAAGGGCACGCCGCTGGCGAGGTACTGCACCGACTTGAGACCCGACTTCCCGCGCGCCCACTCGTCGTCCTTCAACGGGTAGAGACCGACGTCGAGCGACGCGAAGTCGGCCGGCTCCCGGTCGCGCGACCAGGCGACGTTCTCGACGGCGACCGGACCGGCCTCGATCCGGGACTGGCAGGCGCCGATGATGCGGAGCCGGAACGACACGTCGTCGCCCAGGGACCGCAGCGTCGCCAGCAGCGGCTCGAGGTACGGCCACGTCGAGTGCGTCCCGATCCAGCCGACGAGCAGATCGCCGTCCGTGCTGCTCGGTCGCGGGAGGAACAGTTCCGTGTCGACCGCCGGCGGAACGAGCCGCGCGATCGCACCCCGGCCTTCCACGAACGCCACGATCGCCGACGAGCCGCACGTCACGACGGCCGCTCGGTCGATCAGGCCGAGCGCCTTGGTCGGCCACTTCGCGAACCGGGCGAGACGCCCGTACGTGGGGCTGTCGTAGCCGATCCACGTCGCGTCGTCGAGGTCGAGCACCATCGGCGTGCGGCCGATACCGCTGAGGAGCGCTTCGAACACCGGCGGGCCGGCCAGCATCGCCTCGCGCTGCACGAGCACCGCGTCGTAGCGGCGGGCCGTCCACAGGTCGCGCAGCCGCCGAGCGACACCGCGCCCGAACGCCGCCGCCGTGTCGGGCAGCCGGCGCCGGTCGTACAACGCCTGATAGCCGGCCGTGTCGAGGAAGGGCACCAGGTCGACGTCCACGCCTCGTGTGGCGAGCGCGGGCAGCAGTTGCTCGACGCGGAAGCGCGTGGCCGCGGACTCGACCGGATAGGACGCCAATGCGAGCACCTGCACGTCAGCCGACGAGCTCACGATAGAGCGCCCGGATGTCGCGCACGAGCCGATGATGGCCGAACCGATGGCCCACCGCGGCCCGACCTGCGACCGCCATGGCGCGCATCGCGGCCCCCTCGGAGAGCGCGAACTCGACGGCCTCGGCGAACGCGTCGACGTCGAGCGGCGTCACCAACCCGCTCACGCCGTGCTCGACGACGAAGCGGACACCTCCGACGTCCGTGGCCACGACTGGACGCGCTGCCGCGAGCGCCTCGATCAGCGTCACCGGCGTGCCCTCGTTGCGGCTCGTGAGCACCACGACGTCGAGATCGCTCATCGCCGTGGCGACATCTGTCACCCAGCCGAGGAAGTGGACGCGGCTCTGAACACCGAGCGCTCGCGCCATGCGCTCGAGGCCCTTGCGGGACTCGCCATCGCCCAGGATCGCGACGTGAACGTCGGGGAGGCGTCTCGCGACGTCGAGCAGAAACTCGATGTTCTTGATCGGCACGAGCCGGCCGACCGCACCGATCAGGGGAGCATCGCTGCCGAGCCCGAGGCGGCGGCGCAGCGTGCCGGCCGGTCCAGCCACGGCCAGGAAGCGGGTCAGATCCACGCCGAGCGGGACCACGACGTACTGTGCGGGCTGCCCGATCCCGAGCCCCAAGAGCGCGTCGCGGACCTGCGGGCTCACGGCGATCAGGCGGTCGGTGCGCCGCGCCAGCTGGCGCTCGATCTCGACCAGGCCGCGTTGCTTCGCCGGCGAGAAGTACCCCGCCAGCACGTGGCCGTGGAACGTGTGCACCAGCACGGGCCGCCCAGCTCTCCGAACGGCGCACACCGAGCGACCGACCGCGCCTGCCTTGGCCATGTGGGTGTGCACGAGCGCCGGTCGGGTTCGCCGCACGAGCTGGTACACCGCCCCGATGGCCCGCGCGTCCCGGGCTGGATCCAAGGGGCGGGTCAACGGCACCCGGTGCACCGTGACGTCAGGGTGACTCAGCTCGCCTTCTTCCAACGCCGGAGCTCCCGCGGCGAGGACGGTCGGGAACTCGTCGCGGAGACTGGCGGTGAGGAGCAGCGCCTGCTGCGCGGGACCGCCCACGTTGAGCCGGGTGATGAGACGCAGGACCGACTTCCCC
>Ga0136617_10006285_pt1 | contig 10622 bp, 10 predicted proteins | sample AntDrymUQ3222106_2_FD_129672 | JGI IMG/M metagenome (GOLD analysis project Ga0136617, IMG submission 129672) | Polar desert sand microbial communities from Dry Valleys, Antarctica - metaG UQ322 (21.06) | ecosystem: Environmental > Terrestrial > Soil > Desert | place: Antarctica: Dry Valley...
TCTTAGGTTGAAGAAGAACAGAAAACCGTCATTAGAACAAAAGGAAAAACCCTCTAATGAAAATTGACGCTTGACATTCACATAGCAGTGCGCCGGCAGAGCGAAGCGGCGACGGCGCTTTGGTTGAAAACACAACAGGGGAACTTTAAAGCCGTGTCGCGCTGCGCTTGCCACCGCACTGTTCCCTAAGACTTGCGCCGCCCGCGTTGGACTTTGGACTTTGCCTTATGCCAGACTCTCGGCCATGCCCGGACAATTTGAAGTGATGATTGAGCGCAACTTCTCTAGCGCGCACCAACTGCGTGGCTACAAAGGGAAGTGTGAGAACTTACACGGTCACAACTACAGAATTGAAATCTACGCTCGCGGCCGCGAGTTGGATACCATTGGATTGCTGGTTGATTTTGTCGAATTGAAGGCCGCGGCCGACGAAGTGGTCCAGTACTTGGACCATCAGAACATTAACGAGTTGCCACCCTTTCATGAATTGCAGCCGTCGGCCGAGAATCTTGCAAAATATGTTCTGGAGCAAGTGGGTACGAAAGTCGGTGACGACCGCGTGCAGATTTTCAAGGTGCGATGCTTCGAGACACCGACAAGTGTTGCGACATACCATGTGGATTAACCACAGTAGGGCCTCAGGCTGAAACGAGAGCCGTAACGTCAATATTGTACTTTCGTATCTTGCTGTAAAGCCGCGGGCGATAAATTCCCAACAGATTCGCCGCCGCCTGCTTGTTGCCGCCGGTGCGTTGCAGCGTTCTTTCGATTACCAGGCGCTCAATGTCTTCAAGAGTCATGTTGGGAGGAACATCCCATCCCGGGCCGGCGGATCCCGTTTCCGGCAGCGAGCCATTATCGAATGGCAAGTCCAAGGGTTCAATCCGATTCCCTTTGGCCAGCAGCACCGCGCGCTCGATGACGTTTTGCAACTCACGCACATTCCCGGGCCAGAGATGGCCAAAAAGTCGTTGGTAGGCCGCCTGTGAGACCCCGCCAATGGCGCGCTCATACTTTTGAGCGTACATGTGCAAAAAGTGTTCTGTCAGCAGTTGAATATCTTCGTTACGCTCGCGCAAAGGCGGCACGTGAATGGTAATTGTAGAAATGCGATAAAAGAGATCGTCGCGCAGCAGGCCATCACGTATTGCGTCAGCGGGCAGCCGGTTGGTCGAGGAAATAAGCCGAAAATCGACGGCGTAAGTCTTCTCGGAACCGATCTTCCGATAGCTCCTCTCTTGCAACACGCGCAGCAGCTTGGGCTGCAGTTCAACCGGCATCTCTGCGATTTCGTCGAGCATTAAGGATCCGCGCGCTGCGTGCTGGACCAGTCCTTCCTTATCAGCGTGAGCGCCTGTGAAAGCGCCTTTGGTATGGCCGAAGAGTTCCGATTCGATTAGTTCCTTTGGTAGCGCCGCGCAATTAACTTTGATGAATGCTTTCTTGGAGCGCAGTGAGTTGTAATGGATTGCGTTGGCTATTAATTCCTTGCCTGTTCCTGACTCGCCGACGATGAGAACGTTCGCGTCTGATTTGGCGACCGATTCGATGGTCTCGTAAATCGCTTGCATCGGTTTTGCAGATCCGATGATGTTGAAATACTCCGAGCGAGTGGAGAGCTGACGGCGCATGCTTGTCGTTTCGGCAACGAGCTCGCGACGCTCGAGCGCTTTATCCACAAGTGGCTGAATTTGGTCGAAGTCGAAAGGCTTTTCCACAAAATAGAACGCGCCGGCCTTAGTAGCTTCCACTGCACGCGCAACGGATCCGTAACCGGTGACGACAATCACTTCGGTTGTGGGTCGGGCGTCTTTCATGTGACGCATTACCTCGAGACCATCCATGTCTGGGAGTTGCAGATCGCAGATGGCAAGATGATGTCCTCCCTGGTCGAAGAGCTCGATGGCTTCGGCGCCTGTGGCTGCGGTGTCGACTGAAAACCCTTCCTCCATAAGGTTCTGTTTCAGCGAATCCGCCATCATAGGTTCGTCATCGACAACCAGAATCCGCACGTTTTTGTTCTCCACCCGTTTCTCCTCCTTGAAAGCAACTGTGGCCGTTGTGTTCATGTCTCGACAGTCCCAGCGCGCTCAACTGATTCCTTCAACGACGTTAGCGGAAGACGAACGCTCAAGGTTTTTTTGCGCTGCTCTGCTGAGCCGCCGTGGGCCTCGATGACCTTGGCGGCAAATGACATTCGAATCTCATCGCTGCCGGCGAATGATTTGAACGGATCGTGATCCAAGTTATTTAACTCGTGCCATTCAATGACTGCGGTGTCTTTCTCGCTCTTCTCTCGGCGCAAGCTGACCCTGAGGGTCCGGTTTTCATCATGGCCACGCATTTTCATGGCGCCCACGGAGATTGACTTGAGCGCATCAGCCAAAATCGTGGGATCAAACTCACCTGCCAGGGGAAGCGGCTCCGCGTCGATGATGATTGCTCCAGTCAAAGGACCGCTCGCACGCGACGGCTGCGAGAAAGCCCCTGCAACTGTTCGCATTATCTTCTGAACATCGACGCCGACCTGTCTCCGCAGCTCAATTGGTCGGCCATACTGCACTAGCGTCGACAGATCTCCTGCGGCGCGATCCAATCCGGCGATGAGTTTGTTAATAGTTTCCATCTCATCTTCCGGCCTGGCGCTCCTCTCCAATCGCTTGCGCAGAAACGTGGCATACAGTTTGAGACCATTTAGCTGATTTTTGAGATCGTGAACGATCTGGACAGACGCTCTCCCCAGGGTCTGAAGAGAGTAGCTATCCTGGGGGTTCAACAATAGTGGCTTCATCGAGGTGTCAGTAGTTTTCCAGCTCTCGCGCCTGTAGTTTAGGAAGAGCATTTAGGGGGGAAGTCCGGTGTATGAATTGAACCCGAAACGCGGATTCGATCTGTCGTATTTCGATGCAGCATCTTAGCAAAAAGCTCGCGCGTATTCTAGTGATACAGTAAAGTCAACAACTTAGAGGGTGAATCGGACTTGATTGTGGAAACAAGATCAACCACGCGCGTGGAGCATATGAACAAAATTGAGAATCCGGTTCGCGTGTTGCTCGTCGAAGATACCGAAGATAATCGCATGATGATGCGTCGGCTCCTTGAGTTGAGCGGATACGAGGTCTCAGAAGCAATTAACGGAGTCGAAGCGGTACGAGCGGCGGAAAACGAGACGCCAAATGTCATTCTCATGGACTTGAGTCTGCCAGTAGTTGATGGCTTGTCAGCGACACGGCGGATTCGCCAGTTGCCTGATTTGGCTAGGGTTCCCATCATCGCAGTTTCAGCTCATGATACGGCCGACTTTCACGCCGAAGCCCTGGCGGCCGGGTGTGACGCGTACATAACCAAGCCCATTGATTACTCCGAGCTGGAAGATCTGATTACTGGTCTTACCGCGCAGCACCAGAAATAGGGATTTCACTCATCGGCCCAGCGGACCATATCCAGCGCAGTGGCGGTCTAGACCAGAAGTGATTGGAAAACCCATCTGACGATTCTACAATTCAACTCACAAAAGCATGGCGGCCTCAGAAAAAAGTTTGGATAGCTCGGATGATTCGCGGCGCAAGCTGATTATCGTCGTGGTCATTGCTGCCGCTTTGGTCATAGCTGTCTTTTTCTATTTCCTGTTGCGTGCCAGCAACACGGGCGGCAGTGCCGATCCCGTCTTGGAAGGGGCCATCCGCGCGGGCTCGCCTGAGTGGGAGCAGTATCATTCCAAGATCGTCCTCGACGAACCGGAAGCCGACGAAGCAAAACGAGCATTGGGCGACATCGTGATGAATCTGCAAACGACTATTCGCAACTTCACCGGACGAACACTCAACGGCCTCGAAATCAGAGGAGCCGTTGTCGATCATCAGGGTAAGGCGGTGAAGGAGCGAACGGTGGTAATGATTCCCATTAGGCAACTTGAGTTGGAACCTAATCGAACGATGGCGATGGCGGTGCGACTCGAGGGAATGAAAGAATCCGACGACCGTGCGAACATCAGGATGGAAGTTACCGGATTTAAGTTCAAGCAGTAAACACCCTTACTCATAATTCCCAGGCAGCCGAGCAACAAGAATCAACGGTACGTCGCGCTCGGTTGCCCTTACGATCCGTAATGTTCGTTTGGACCGTATTCAAAGATCGCAGCGCAGAATAGAGGTGTTGGTTTTACCACTTCCTGTTGGGCCGGTTACCAAAACCATTCCATAGGGCTTCGAAATGTTTCGCTGGAACTTGACAGCGACTCAGGCTCGAAACCGAGTTTGGTCAGAGCGTAGCCAGTGTGGATACGCGAAAAGTCGAGACTCGCGCAATCGAGCGTCGACCTTTACTTTGATCTTGATGATGGTATTGCTGGGTTCTCTAGGGCCGGCGGCGGCGCGCCGGCGTGGTGGTGGTTTTCTCAGCCTTCACGTTTTGTTGATTCTTAAGCTCCTCCAGGATCGCTTTTGCGTCCGCTTTAAGCTTGTCAGTGTCAGGAGCCTTATCGACAAATTGCTGGAGGTAATTAGCAGCCTCCTGATACTTTGCCTTGTCGTTATTCATCGCCCCGATGTTGAACAAAAGCATGCCGGATTTGACCAACGCGTCGGTATCGTCGGGGTTGGTAGCCAGAATCTTCTGATATTCGGCCAGCGCCTTGTCGAAGGAGTTTGCATCGAAGAGCATTTGCGCCAGACCTCTTTGGGCTGCTAATTTTCTGGCAGGGTCTGTCTCAACCGCCAGGTAGTCTTCATAAGCTTTCTGCCCGGCGTCTACCTGCGACTGATCAACCTTAGTCACGAACAAACGCATGGCTTCAGCCCTCGTGCTAAGCGCGGCGATCTTGTTCGCGTTGAACCGAGTCTGTTCTTGCGGATCCGTAGGTACTGTCTGCGCGTTGAGTGCGTCGACGGCTTGCTTGATAGCCTCTGCCGAGGCGCGAAAGTCGCTCTTCGCTGCTTCAATTCCCGGACCCTTAGTCGCTTCGTCCTTAGATGTGATGGCGGCGTTGTAACGATCGACCCCGCGTCCCTTCAAAGCCGCAGACTTTTGTGTTAACAATGCAGGCTGACTGGGATCCGCCGCTATTCCTTCATCGTACTGCTTAATTGCTTCGTCGTAGTTCTTGGCTTCAAGGGCGGTGTTTCCCGCAGTGAACGTTCGGGCGACAATCACATTTGATTCCTCAATCTTTTTGTTCTTGGCCTCAATCTCAGCGTTTTTACGGATCATTTCTTCCCGTTTTGCCTTATCGGCTGTGCTTTCACGTGATGGCGTGCCTGACGACGCGCCTGACGACGCGCCGCTGCCCGCGCTCTGTTTCTCTGCCGCTTTGATTTCCTCAAGCGTCAAACGCTTGCCATCACCGGGCGATAGATTGATTTCGTAGTCGGTGCCTCTGCCGACTTTGACATTAGGCACCCAGGTCGGGCTGGCTGCAGGATGACTGGCGGCAACGGTGTAAGTGCCAACGAAGGGCAGCCCTGCGAATACGAACTCTCCCTTCTTGTTAGTTTTTGTATTGTATTTGCCCGAGAGGTCAGTGCGGTACACGTCGATCGCCACGTCACTGGCGGGAGCCTTGGTACCATCCGCCTGATTCATAGTCACCCGCCCGCGAAGTTCTCCTGTCTGGGCAGACGCGCTAAAGGCCGTCGAGAGCATCGCTACAACAGCGAAGATAGCAAAGAAAAATTTACGAAGCATGAGATTCCTCCAAGCGCAGCGTCTTGCATTCGATTTTATTACGGGAGAGACCCGTAAGATGCGTTGACGCTGAGATCCGTTGTAGTTAAGGACTGAGAAGCACCTTACGTTAATAAGCAAACCGCTTGCTGTCAAGCGTATAGGGAATCGGATCAGTGATCCCTGCTTCGCGAAAAGCCCGTAACCGGAGGGCACAGGAATCGCAGGTCCCACAGGCTTGCTCTGATTCCTGATAACACGACCAGGTAAGCTCGATAGGCGCTCCAAGCGACTGCCCCCGCAGCACGATTTCGCCCTTCTTCATGGCGATTATTGGAGTCCTAATCTCGAGTGCGGTTTGAGGTTTTGTTCCGAGGTCAATCACCTTTTGAAATGCGGCGTAAAACTCCGGGCGGCAATCCGGATAGCCCGAAGAATCCTCGGCGACCGCCCCAATATAGATGCGACGAGCCTGAATCACTTCAGCCCAACTTGTAGCAATCGACAGGAGGTGTGCATTGCGAAAAGGAACATAGCTCGACGGTATTCCTGAAGATCCAAGGTTCGCACTGGTTACTGGAATCTGGTGATCGGTTAGCGACGAACCACCAATCCTGCTCAAATGCTCAATCGAAACAGCCAGGCGAAGTTTTGTCTGATAGTAATCGGCGATCTCGTCGAAAGCTCGCCGCTCTCGCTCTTCGGTGCGCTGGCCATAGGAGATATGCAGCAACGCAAGTGCATCATTCTCCTCACGAGCAATCGCTGCGGTAACACAGGAATCCATGCCACCTGAGACAAGGCAAACAGCAAGCCCGGATTCCGAATCCCCTGGTTCGGATTCAGAGGGTCCGTACGACTCGTCGTCATGACCGCCCATCAAACACCTCGTGCCTCGGGTCCCCAGATGTACTTGTGCATTTGTAATTGCATCCGCACGTTGAGCCCGCTACTCGTTATCCAACTCGCAACCTCCTGCAAGTCCACGCCGATCCAGATAGGAGATATCAAGACCGCCTTGGCGCGCTTTTCCAGTTCGAAGCGCTCGATGATGTGGCAGGCGAAATCCCAGTCGCTGCGATTGGCTATCACAAATTTGACTTCATCTTTGTCTGCGCGTAACACGTCGAGGTTGGGCCAGTGGTTGCGAGCATCTTCGCCTGAACCGGGACACTTCACATCGAGAATAATTTTGGCGCGCGGATCGAGAGTCTCGGTCGAAACATAGCCTCCCGTCTCCACCAGAACCTCGTACCCTTCTTCACACAGCTTTTTTATCAACGTAAACGCGTGTGGCTGCGCTAGCGGCTCGCCTCCGGTGACTTCGACCAGATTGCATCCCATCGCCCGCACTTGCGCTAATACTTCGTCGATTGAAAGATGGTCCCCGCCCGTGAATGTATACTCGCTGTCACACCAGACGCATCGCATCGGACACCCGGTAAGGCGCACAAATGCGCAAGGCCTGCCGGCGTGAGTGGACTCACCCTGGATGGAGTGAAAAATCTCGGTTACTCGAAGCGTGAACAAGCGTAATCCTTGAAAACTATCTTCACAGGCGCGCTTTCGCGCGTGGCTTAGAAATATGGTTTCGTGACTGTACAATCGAATCTAACTTAGAGGTCTTTAGGTGTCAAAGTAACGCCGCATTGGGCCCTGCGGCGGCCCTCGCGGCAACGTTGTAACCAATAAGTCATCAAAGAATCCGATGGGACCGCAGCTACCTTCTGGCGTGTTAGCATGAAGTCACGTCGGAAGCTTGTTTGAGTTATTCCCCCGGTGAGCGAAAGAAGCGAGCAAATCCAGAATCTCTTAGTAGCGGGCGCAAAACGGCTGCTCGCGCACGCTACCGAATCTCGCTCGCTGGATTCGGATTCTTTGGTGCCGCGTATCAAATCGTCAGTCGATAAGTATTTGTTGAAGGACTACGAGAACGCCTCGGACCAGTCTATCGCCGAGTTCATAGATGAGCTTCAAGCTGACGACTTGTGTCTGATAGTGGCTTGCGAACGGGGTGACGAAAGCGCCTGGAGCGACCTCGTCGAGCGTTTCACGCCAACGGTACGCTCGGCGGCCCGGTCAGCGAGCTCCAATGAAGACGGCGCTCAGGACTTGGCACAATCGATCTGGGCGGAGCTTTATGGCCTGCGGGTGCGCGCGGATGGAAAGCCGGCCAGCAAACTTGCCTACTATTCCGGCCGCGGCTCATTGGCAGGATGGCTGCGGGCCGTGGTGGCGCAGCTTGCTATTGATCAGCATCGCAAGCAATCACGCACGGTGCAAACCGAAGACGACGCGGACTTCGACCGCCTGGCGCGTGGGGGTGGCGATGGCAAGGAATTGTTCCTTGCCACCGCGGCGCTCAATCCAGAGGAAGCGATTTCGGATAAGTTAGCGGGAGCCGCGATGCAAAGTGCGCTCGCGCGTTCTATAAAAGAACTCTCCGACGAAGATCGACTATTGGTGAAGCTCTACTACTTTGACGGTCTTCGTTTGCGGGAAGCGGGCAGCGTCCTGGGCGTGCATGAGGCAACAGCGAGCCGGCGTCTGACAAGAATTCACGGGGAGTTGCGAGAGCGCGTGGAAAGTACTTTGATCACTGATCTGGGTTGGACGAAGACGGAAACAGAAGGCGCGTTTGCTCAGGTAGCTTTACATCTGGAGGCCGATCTTGAGCCGCTGCTGGCTGCAGGGGGAGCCGTTAGCGGGGCTAAGGTAAAGGCCCGCAAGTGAAATCAGTTATGATTTGTCACGCAAAGCCCCGGCTGCAAGCTACTTGAGGAGATTGCGTTCTAAAGATGGCCATCAATAAAGGCATCCAATGAAGCAAACTGAAAACAAACAAATGGATCTTCTGTTAGGCGACCTGGCACGGCGCACGGGCGTCCGCTCTGTTGCGCCTGAAGACCACTCGGCAATGCACCTGGATGCTGATGAGTTGAACTCATACGCCGAACAAGCATTGCCTGCTGCAGCGCGCGCGCGTTACACCTCGCATTTGGCGGAGTGTGCGAGCTGCCGCAAGATTGTTTCAGAGTTAACGTCAGCATCTGGTGCCAACGTCAGCGAAGATTCGGTCTCGCAAAACACTTCAGCAGGTTTCCGGCAAAAGTTCGGCGCCCTGTTGTCTCCCAGTCTCTTGCGTTACGCGGTGCCCGCACTCGCGCTCTTTGCATTTATCGCGGTTGGCCTGGTTGCACTCAGACAGCAGCTCCAGCCTGATTTCGTGGCCCAGAATCAGCCGGCGGCCTCACGCGATGCCACCATTGAAACAAAGCCGGCGGACTCACCCGCGGAACCCGGAAACTTTGCTGCCGCTATTGAAGAACGGCGGTCCTCTGAATCCCAGACAAGGGCCGGCAAAAATATAGAGACCAAAGCAAAGACAGGTGAAAAAAGTGAGACTTCAAACACAGCAACGCCCACGGATTCTGTGACTGTCACTTCTGATAAGGACGCCTCACCTGGAAAAGCTGCAGGAGTCGTAGCTTCACCGTCATATGCTTCCGAGCCGGCGGCACCTCCACCTCCGAAACCCCAAACAACACATACCGAGGCACGAACCGAAGTTGCCGCCCGTCGGAAGGAAGAAGCTGACAAAAGAGACGAGCAGGCGCGAGAGCAAGAAGGAGCTCGCGCGCGAACAGATGACAACCAGAATCAGATTGCTCTCCCGCAGGCCGGAAGGGGTGCACTGGCTGGTCAGAGCCAAGAAAGGCTACGCAAGCTTGAGGCAAAACGTGCAAGTGACGCAGGAGCGAAGACAAACGACGACGAAGCGGACACTCGCACTGTTTCCGGCCGACGGTTTCGGCGGCAAGGAGGCGTTTGGATCGACACTGCTTACCAATCATCTACGGCGACAACCACCTTGGCGCGGGGCTCGGAACAATTTCGCGCTCTCGTCGCGGACGAGCCTGGGATTCGCGCGATCGCGGCACAACTACCTGGTGAAGTGGTGGTGGTCTGGAAGGGTAGAGCCTACCGAATTCGCTGAGTTCCGTCCCTGCCGGCTTATTCCTATACTGATCTCGTGGTGGTACATTAACAGCACGCTTCGAACGTGATCCGATGAACATACCTGGCCCATACTCTTGTCCGCAAAGGCGGCCTTCTTTGTTTTGTTGCTTGGTATTGAGCGTCTTCTTGCCTGGGTTGCAGTTAGCGGCACAGGAGACGAGACAGGCTAAACCTGGAACCGCGGCCGAGTTGAACGTGCGGGTCACTCGTAATCAAGACATCGCGCGGATTGTTCAGGAGATCGACGCACGTAATATAGAGCGCATGATTCGCAAGCTGGTTTCATTTGGCACCCGCAACACGCTCTCGACACAAGACGATCCTAACCGCGGAATCGGCGCCGCTCGCGATTGGCTTTATAGCGAGTTCTTGAAAGCAGCGGAAAACTCGGGCGGGCGTATGACCGTCGAGAAGCAGGCTTACGAGCAACAGAAAACTGCGCGTATTCCCACGCCGACAGTGATTACAAATGTGGTCGCCACGTTAAGAGGTACGCAACCGGAATCCGAGAATCGGATTTACGTTGTTAGTGGGCACTACGATTCGATGTGCGGTAGCCCGACCGATGGGAAATGCGATGCTCCCGGGGCGAATGACGACGCTTCCGGCACGGCAGCAGTTTTAGAGATGGCGTGGGTGATGGCCAAATACAAGTTTGATGCGACCATTGTTTTCATGGCAGTTGCCGGAGAAGAGCAGAGTCTTCTGGGTTCGACTTACTTTGCGGAACGAGCAAAGCAGAAGGGAGCCAACGTTGAAGCGATGTTTACTAACGACATCGTAGGAAACACGTTGGGAGGAAACGGCGTGCGCGACCGTCGCACGGTGCGTGTCTTTGCGGAAGGGGTACCGTCCAGTGAGACCCCGGAAGAAGCGAGTGTTCGTCGCAGCGTCGGAGGAGAGAACGACTCCGCTTCGCGGCAGTTAGCTCGATTCATTAA
>Ga0136617_10006286_pt1 | contig 10621 bp, 8 predicted proteins | sample AntDrymUQ3222106_2_FD_129672 | JGI IMG/M metagenome (GOLD analysis project Ga0136617, IMG submission 129672) | Polar desert sand microbial communities from Dry Valleys, Antarctica - metaG UQ322 (21.06) | ecosystem: Environmental > Terrestrial > Soil > Desert | place: Antarctica: Dry Valley...
GCCGCGAGGCCGCGGCGCCGCCAGTCCTCGAGCCGTTGCACGTCGCGGACCAGCGGCCACGCGTGGGCCAGCAGGTGATGGGCGAGCAGCACCGGCTGAGCGTGCTGGAGGTGCGTGCGCCCGGGCATGATCACGTCGAGGTGGCCGCGTGCCTGCTCGGCGAGCGCGTCGACCAGGTCGAGCACCTGCCGCGCGATGGTGAGCGAGTGGTCGAGCAGGTAGGACCGGAACAAGGTGGCGATCTGGTCGTTGCGGCTCCGGCCGGCCCGCAGCCGGCCGCCGACCTCGGGGCCTACCTCCTCGAGCAACATCCGCTCGAGCGCGCCGTGGACGTCCTCGTCGGAGGGCGCCGGACCCAGCTCGCCGTCGGTGAACCGCTGGGCCAGGACGTCGAGACCACGGTGGATCTCGGCCTCGTCGTCGGTGGTGAGGTAGCCCCCGGCCGCGAGTGCCTTGGCGTGGGCGTGGGAGCCGGCGATGTCGTAGAGCGCCAGCCGCCAGTCGAAGTGGGTCGAGCGCGAGAGCGCCTGCAGCTCGGGAGACGGTCCGCCGGCGAACCGGCCGCCCCAGAGCGTCCCCGGGTGGGTCGCCGAGGCGAGCGGGTCGGGGCCTGGCTCGGTCACGGCGTCAGTCTGTCAGTTGAGGGCCCGACCCACCGCGCGGGCTCGGATGTCGGGAGCCGCGAGCCGCTCGGCGTTGGCCTCCTGGTCGTCGTGCTCCTGCTGCGACTCCCGCTCGGCCGCCACTCGCGAGCGATAGGCGGCGATCTCGTTGCGGGTGCGTTCGTCGTCCCAGCCGAGCAGCGGCCCGACCAATTCGGCAACGGCGGTGGCAGCGGCGGTCCCCCGGTCGGGGGTCTCGATCGAGATCCGGGTCCGCCGGGCCAGCAGGTCGTCGAGGTGCAGGGCGCCCTCGTGTGTCACGCCGTAGACGAGCTCGACCTTCAGATACTCCTCGGCCCCCGCCAGCGGCTCGAGCAGCGAGGGGTCGGCCTCACCGAGCTCGAAGAGGTCGGTGACCATCGAGCCGTAGCGGTCGAGCAGGCCGGTCACCCGCCACGCCGGCAGCCCCTGACGGGCGGCCAGCCGGTCGATCTGGTTCTTCAGCGCGTGGTAGCCCTCGGCCCCCAGCAGCGGGATCTGCTCGGTCACGCTGTCGGGCACCCCGCCGCCCAGGTCGACACGGGCGGCGTCCACAGCGTCGGCGGCCATCACCCGGTAGGTCGTGTACTTGCCGCCGGCGATCGAGATCAGTCCCGGTTGCGGGCGGGCGACCGCATGCTCGCGCGAGAGCTGGGAGGTCGTCTCGCTCTCCCCCGACAGCAGCGGGCGCAGCCCCGCGTAGACGCCCTGGATGTCGGCGTGGGTCAGCGGAGTGGTCAGCACCGAGTTGACCTGCTCGAGGATGTAGTCGATGTCGCCGCGGCTCGCCGCGGGGTGAGCCTTGTCGAGCGTCCAGTCGCTGTCGGTGGTCCCGACGATCCAGTGGTTGCGCCACGGGATCACGAACAGCACCGACTTCTCCGTACGCAGGATCAGCCCCGTCTCGGAGTTGATGCGGTCCCGGGGAACGACGACGTGGACGCCCTTGGAGGCCCGGACGTTGAACCGGCCACGGCCACCCGCGAGCGTCTGGATCTCGTCGGTCCAGACGCCGGTGCAGTTGACGACCACCGTGGCCCGGACCTCGACCAGGTCGCCGGTCTCGACGTCCTCGACGGTCGCGCCCACGACCCGCTCCCCCTCCTTGAGCAGCCCCTCGACCTGGGCGGAGTTGAGCACGGTGGCGCCGTAGGCGTGGGCGGTACGGGCCACCGTCAGGGTGTGCCGGGCGTCGTCGGCCTGGGCGTCGTAGTAGAGCAGGCCGCCGGTCAGCGCGTCGTTGCGGAGGGCGGGCGCCAGCTGCAGCGCCTTGGTCCGGGTGAGCTGGCGGTGGCGCGGGACCGTACGAGCGCCGCCCATCGTGTCGTAGAGGAGGAGTCCCGCGGTGACGTAGGGACGCTCCCAGAACCGGTGCTGGAGCGGATAGAGGAACGACACCGGCTTCACCAGGTGGGGTGCGATCCGGGTGAGCATCAGCTCACGCTCCCGCAGCGCCTCTCGGACCAGGGCGAAGTTGAGCTGCTCGAGGTAGCGCAGGCCGCCGTGGAAGAGCTTGGAGGAGCGCGAGGAGGTGCCGGAGGCGAAGTCGCGCTGCTCGACCAGCGCGACGGACAGGCCGCGGGTCACCGCGTCCAGCGCGACGCCGGCGCCGGTGACTCCTCCCCCGACCACCAGTACATCGAACTGTCGGGACCCCAGCTTCTGCCACGAGCGCTCGCGCTGCTCGGCATCGAGGCGGCTCGGCGTCGGCATCGGATCCCTTTCCGGTGGGCTGCACTGCGGGCCGGCACCCACTCTAGGCGGACGCGTGCGGGCACTGGCCACGCGCCGAGGACGGGGGTTGGCAAGCACCCGGCGAATCCCTAGGGTCGAGGCCGGTCGTGTGAGCCAGATCACCGGGTCTACGACCGGCTCGACTCGGTCGTCTACCTGAGAGGGACCCCGCGTGTTCACCGACATCTTCCTGCCCGAGGTCCTCGGCACCGCCACCTTGCTGCTGCTCGGCTGCGGTGTCGTCGCCAATGCCGTCCTCCCGAAGACCAACGGCGCGGGCGGTGGGTTCTTCATGATCAGCTTCGGCTGGGGCATCGCCGTGTTCGCAGGCGTGTACGTCGCGGTCGAGTCCGGCGCGCACATCAACCCGGCCGTGACCCTCGGCCTGCTCGCCTCGGGTGTGGATCTGAGCCTCGCCGAGATCGCGACCTACCTGGCCGCCCAGCTGATCGGCGCGTTCCTGGGCGCGGTGCTGGCGTGGGCTGCACACAAGAAGCACTTCGACGACCCCGAGGCCGACGAGGGGGCCAAGCTCGGAGTGTTCAGCACCGGTCCGGGCATCCCGTCGGCCGCGTGGAACGTCGTGACCGAGGTCATCGGCACGTTCGTCCTCGTCTATGTCATCGTGGCGTTCGGCAGCACCCCGAGCGGGCTCGGCCCGTTGCCGGTCGCGCTGCTCGTCGTCGGCATCGGCGTCAGCCTCGGTGGTCCCACCGGCTACGCGATCAACCCCGCCCGCGACCTCGGCCCCCGCATCGCCCACGCAGTGCTGCCGATCCCCGGCAAGGGCTCCAGCAACTGGGGCTACTCCTGGGTGCCGATCGTGGGCCCGATCATCGGCGGCGTCCTCGGCGGCCTCGCCGCGGCGGCCGTCGGCTACCCGGCCGCCTAGCACGCTCCGCCCACACCACCTCGTGGGCGACCACCTCCACCCACGAGCCCGAGGGGGCACCCAGCAATGGCAGACAACACCTACGTCCTGGCGATCGACCAGGGCACGACGTCGACCCGTGCGATGGTCTTCGACCACGCGGGCTCGGTCGTCTCGGTCGACCAGGTCGAGCACGAGCAGATCTTCCCGCGCGCAGGCTGGGTCGAGCACGACGGCATCGAGATCTGGGACAACACCCGCAAGGTCATCGGAGGCGCGCTGTCCAAGGCCAACCTCAACAGCGGCAACATCGTCGCGGTCGGCATCACCAACCAGCGTGAGACCGCGATGGTCTGGGACAAGTCCACCGGTCAGCCCGTCTACAACGCGATCGTGTGGCAGGACACCCGGACCCAGAAGATCGTCGACGAGCTCGCCGGCGACGCAGGGGTCGACCGCTACAAGGAGATCTGCGGCCTGCCCCTGGCGACGTACTTCTCCGGACCGAAGGTCAGGTGGATCCTCGACAACGTGGACGGTGCCCGCGAGAAGGCCGAGGCCGGCGACCTGATCTTCGGCAACACCGACACCTGGGTGCTGTGGAACCTCACCGGTGGGGCGGAGAACGGCGGCGTGCACGTCACCGACGTCACGAACGCGAGCCGCACCATGCTGATGGACCTCTCGTCGCTGTCGTGGGACGAGAGCATCGCCGGCGACATGGGGATCCCGATGTCGATGCTGCCGGAGATCCGGTCCTCCTCCGAGGTCTACGGCGAGTGCCAGCCGGGCGTCCTGAAGGGCACGCCGGTCGCGGGCATCCTCGGCGACCAGCAGGCGGCCACCTTCGGCCAGGCCTGCCTGGAGAAGGGCATGGCCAAGAACACCTACGGCACCGGCAACTTCATGCTGCTGAACACCGGCACCGAGCAGGTGCCCAGCGAGAACGGCCTGCTCACCACCGTCTGCTACAAGATCGGCGAGCAGGACACCGTCTATGCCCTGGAGGGCTCGATCGCGGTCACCGGCTCGCTGGTGCAGTGGATCCGCGACAACCTCGGCATGATCTCGGACGCTCCGGAGATCGAGACCCTGGCCACCAGCGTCGACGACAACGGCGGCGCCTACTTCGTGCCGGCCTTCTCGGGTCTGTTCGCCCCCCACTGGCGGCCGGACGCCCGCGGCGCCCTGGTCGGGCTGACGCGCTACGTCAACAAGGGCCACATCGCCCGGGCGGTGCTGGAGTCGACCGCCTTCCAGACCCGCGAGGTGCTCGACGCGATGGACGCCGACTCCGGTGTCCCGCTGGCGGAGCTGAAGGTCGACGGCGGCATGGTCGTCAACGAGACCCTGATGCAGTTCCAGGCCGACATCCTCGGTGTCGACGTGGTGCGGCCCAAGGTCGCCGAGACCACGGCACTCGGGGCGGCGTACGCCGCCGGGCTGGCCGTCGGCTACTGGGACAGCACCGACGAGATCACGGCCAACTGGGGCGAGGACAAGCGCTGGAGCCCGCAGATGGACGACGCCGAGCGCGAGCGGCTCTACCGCAACTGGAAGAAGGCCGTCACGAAGACCCTCGACTGGGTCGACGACGACGTCGACTGATCGACGCCGACGCGTCAGTCGGTGCCGGACTCCATGGCCGCGTGGTCCAGCGCCACGTCGCTGCCGTCGCCCTCGGCGGCCGGGTTGCGGGAGATCCGGTCGCCCCCGCCTCGCTCGATCTCGCCGAGGAGCGCACCGTTCTCGACGAGCACCTGGCCCTCGTCGAGCGGCTGGGTGGCATAGAGCTCGAGCTTGGAGCGCGAGTCGGCGATGTCGAGGTTGCGCATGGTGAGCTGCCCGATCCGGTCGACCGGACCGAAGGCGGCGGTCTCGGTGCGCTCCATCGACAGCTTGTCGGGGTGGTAGGAGAACGCCGGGCCGTCGGTGCGCACGATCGTCCAGTCCTCGCCCCGCCGCAGTCGGAGCGTCACCTCGCCGGTCACCAGCGAGGCGATCCACCGCTGGATGGCCTCCCGCAGCATCAGCGCCTGCGGGTCCAACCAGCGGCCCTGGTAGAGCAGTACGCCGAGGCGACGGCCCTCCGCGTGGTAGTTGGCGATGGTGTCCTCGTTGTGGACGGCGTTGAGCAGCCGCTCGTAGGCGATCCAGAGCAGCGCCATGCCGGGCGCCTCGTAGATGCCGCGCGACTTGGCCTCGATGATCCGGTTCTCGATCTGGTCGGACATGCCCAGGCCGTGGCGCCCACCCACGGCGTTGGCCTCGTGGACCAGGGCGACCGGGTCGTCGTACCTCCTGCCGTCGATCGCCACCGGACGGCCGCCCTCGAAGCGCACCGTGACCTCCTCCGGCTCGATCGTGACCGCGGGGTCCCAGAACCGGACGCCCATGATCGGCTGGACGGTCTCGAGCGAGACGTCGAGGTGCTCCAGGGTCTTGGCCTCGTGGGTGGCGCCCCAGATGTTGGCGTCCGTCGAGTACGCCTTCTCCTGGGAGTCGCGGTAGGGCAGGCCGCGCTCGGTGAGCCACTGGCTCATCTCGGTGCGGCCGCCGAGCTCGGTGACGAAGTCGGCGTCGAGCCACGGCTTGTAGATCAGCAGCTCGGGGTTGGCCAGCAGCCCGTAGCGGTAGAACCGCTCGATGTCGTTGCCCTTGAAGGTCGAGCCGTCACCCCAGATGTCGACGCCGTCCTCGTGCATGGCGCGCACCAGCAGGGTTCCGGTGACGGCACGGCCGAGCGGGGTGGTGTTGAAGTAGGCCCGGCCGCCCGAGCGGATGTGGAAGGCGCCGCAGGCCATCGCGGCCAGCCCCTCCTCGACCAGGGTGCGCTTGCAGTCGACCGAGCGGGCCAGCTCGGCGCCGTACTCGAGGGCACGGCCCGGTACGCCCGAGATGTCGGGCTCGTCGTACTGCCCGATGTCGGCGGTGTAGGTGCAGGGGACGGCGCCCTTCTCGCGCATCCACGCGACGGCGACGGAGGTGTCGAGGCCGCCGGAGAAGGCGATGCCGACCCGCTGGCCGGTGGGAAGGGAGGTGAGGACCTTGCTCACGTCGGTTCCTAACTGGTCTCTGGGGTCCGCCGGGTCAGCCGGCGGACGGGTGGTCGTCGGTGGTCGTGGCCAGGGCGAGGAAGCGCCGGGCGAGCTCGTCGCCGCCGGCTGGTTCGCGCCCGATCACCAGGACGGTGTCGTCGCCCGCGATCGTTCCGAGCACGTCGGGGAGCGCCGACTTGTCGAAGGCGCTGGCCAGGAACTGGGCGGCACCCGGCGGGGTCCGCAGCACGACCAGGTTGGCGGTGGCCTCGGCGCTGACGAGCAGCTCGTTGCACAACCGGGCCAGCCGCTGTCCACTGGCGGCACTCATGCCGGGTGCCCTCGGTCGCCGGTCACCGCCCTCACCCGGGACGGCATAGACCAGCGCGCCCGAGGCGCCGCGGACCTTGACGGCCTGCAGCTCGACGAGGTCGCGGCTCAGCGTCGCCTGGGTCACGTGGAGCCCGCTCGCCGCGAGCTGGTCGGCGAGCTCGGACTGCGAGCGCACCTCACTGGACGTGACCAGCTCGACGATCCGCTGGTGACGGGCGTTCTTGGTGATGGGGCGCAGCGCGGCGTCACTCATGGTCGCTCCCCCCGTCGCCGGCCGTCTCGTCAGGCTGCGCCAGCAGCCACGTGAGGACGGCCTTCTGTGCGTGCCGGCGGTTCTCCGCCTCGTCCCACACCACGCTGCGCGGGCCGTCGATCACCTCGGCGGCGACCTCCTTGCCGCGGTAGGCGGGCAGGCAGTGGAGCAGGACCGCGTCGTCGGCCGCCTCGTCGAACAGCTCGACCGTGACGGCGTACGGCGCGAAGGTGGCGGCCCGCGCCCCGGACTCCCCCTCCTTGCCCATCGACACCCAGGTGTCGGTGACCACCGCGTCGGCGCCGGACACGGCCTCGTGGGGGTCGTGTGTGAGCGTGATCGAGCCGCCGGTCGCTGCCGCGACCTGCTCGGCACGCGCGACGACGGCGCGGTCGGGGAGATAGCCGTCCGGGGCGCCGATCCTCACGTGGATCCCGGCGGTGGCGCCGGCGAGCACCCACGAGTTGCCCATGTTGCAGGCGCCGTCGCCGACGAAGCCGACGGTGCGGCCGGCGAGGCCGCCGGTGTGCTCCTGGACGGTCAGCAGGTCGGCCAGCAGCTGGCAGGGGTGGAAGTCGTCGGTCAGCGCGTTGACGACCGGGACGCCGGCGTGGGCGGCCATCTCCTCGATCGCGTCCTGCCCGAAGGTCCGCCACACGATCGCCGAGGCCTGCCGACCGAGGACCCGGGCGACGTCGGCCACCGCCTCCCGCTCGCCGATCCCGGCGAGCCGGCCGTCGACGAGCATCGAGTGGCCGCCGAGCTCGGCGATGCCGGAGGAGAAGGAGGCCTGGGTGCGGAGCGTGGGCTTGTCGTAGATCGTCGCCACGGTCAGCGGCCCGGCCAGCGGCCGGTGGTCGTACGGCGCCCGCTTCATCTGCGTCGCCAGCGCCAGCACCTCGGCCTGCTCGGCCGGGGCGAGGTCGTCGTCGCGCAGGAAGTGACGCGTCATGGGCCGTCCTCGTAGGCGACGTCGAGGATCTCCGGCCAGGCGGCGACGAAGGCAGCCGCGTCGTCGGAGGTCAGGACCAGTGGCGGCGCCAGCCGGACCATGTCGGGACCCGGCATGTTCACGATGAAGCCGGCGTCCTGGGCAGCCTGCACGACCGCGGCGGCGTGCTCGCCGGTGAGCGTCAGCCCGATCAGCAACCCCTGGCCACGTACCTCCGTCACCCGCTCGTCGGCCGCCAACCCCTCGCGGAGCTGGGTGCCGACCGCGGCGGCGTGCTGGCGGAGCTGGTCTGACTCGATCGTGTCGAGCACCGCCAGTGCGGCGGCGCAGGCCACCGGGTTGCCGCCGAAGGTGGTGCCGTGGTGGCCGGGCTGCAGCAGCTCCCCGGCGGCGCCCAGGCCGATGCACGCGCCGATCGGGAGGCCGCCGCCGAGACCCTTGGCGAGCGTGACCACGTCCGGCTCGGCCTCCGGGTCGTGCGCGAACCACTGACCGGTGCGCCCCACACCAGACTGGACCTCGTCGATCCAGAGCAGCGCGTCGTGGGCGCGGGTGATCTCGCGGGCGGCGGCGAGATAGCCGTCGGGCGCGACGATCACGCCGGCCTCGCCCTGGATCGGCTCGAGCACGACGGCGGCCGTCTGGTCGTCGACCGCCGCGCGCAGCGCCTCGACGTCGCCGTACGGGACCCAGGTGACGTCACCGGGCAGCGGCTCGAACGGTTCGCGGTAGGAGGCCTTGGCCGTCAGCGCGAGCGAGCCCATCGTGCGCCCGTGGAAGGCGCCCTCGGCGGCGACCAGGTGAGTGCGGCCGGTGCGGCGGGTGAGCTTGAGCGCGGTCTCGTTGGCCTCGGAACCGGAGTTGGCGAAGAACACCTTGCCGGGTGTGCCGCCCAGCAGGTCGAGCAGCCGTTCCGCCAGCCGCACCTGGGGCTCGCTGGTGAAGAAGTTGGAGACGTGGCCCAGCGTGCGCAGCTGCTCGGTCACCGCGCCGACCAGCGCCGGGTGGGCGTGGCCGAGCGCGTTGACGGCGATGCCGCCGAGCAGGTCGACGTACTCCCGGCCCTCGCTGTCCCAGACGTGGGAGCCCTGGCCGCGCACCAGCATCAGCTTGGGCGGGCCGAAGGTGTTCATGAGCGCGTCGGAGTAGCGCTCCTGCCAGGTGGTCACTGCGAGCCTCCCGGGGCCTCGTGGGCGGTACGGATCTTGGTCTGGACGCCAGGGAGCACCTGGGTGCCGACCCCCTCGTCGGTGAAGATCTCGAGCAGTACGGCGTGCGGCGTACGACCGTCCACCACAGTCGCCTTGGGGACGCCCTCACTGACGGCCTTGAGGCAGGCGCCCATCTTGGGTACCATCCCCGACGCCAACGACGGCATCAGCTCCGCCAACGACTCCGGACTGATCTCCTGGATGACGTCGTCACTGTCGGGCCAGTCGCGATAGAGCCCCTCGACGTCGGTGAGGACGAGCAGCTTGGCGGCCCCGAGGGCGACGGCGAGCGCGGCGGCTGCGGTGTCGGCGTTGACGTTGTGGACCAGGCCGTCCTCGTTGGGCGCGACGCTGGAGATGACCGGGATCCGGCCGGCGTCGACCAGGTCCTGGACCGCCTCGGGGCGGACCCGGCTCACCTCGCCGACGAGGCCGAGGTCGACCTCCTCGCCGTCGACGACGGCGCCGACGGCAGTGGCGGTGAAGAGGCCGGCGTCCTCACCGGACAGCCCGACCGCGATGTGGCCGTGGTCGTTGAGCAGGCCCACGAGCTCGCGCTGCACCTGGCCCACCAGCACCATCCGGACGACGTCCATCGCCTCCGGCGTGGTCACGCGCAGACCGCCGCGGAACTCCGAGGCGATGTCGAGCCGCTCGAGCATGGCGGAGATCTGCGGGCCACCGCCGTGCACGACGACCGGCTTGAAGCCGGCGTAGCGCAGGAAGGCGATGTCCTCGGCGAACGCCCGCTTCAGGGAGTCGTCGGTCATCGCGTTGCCGCCGTACTTCACCACGATCGGCTGGCCGTGGTAGGCCATCAGCCACGGCAGCGCGGCCGCGAGGGTCCGGGCCTTGGCGGGGTCGGGAGGATCGGTCCTGCCGATGTGGTTGACGGTCATGATGAGTACGCGCTGTTCTCGTGTACGTAGGCGTGGGTCAGGTCGTTGGTCCAGACGGTGGCGCGGGCGTCGCCCGACTTGAGGTCGACGGTCACGCTCACCTCCCGGCCCGTGAGGTCGACCGTCGCAGGATCGGCCGACGGCGTGGACTCGCGGCAGACCCAGACACCGTTCATGGCGACGTCGAGGTCTGCCGGGTCGAAGCCGGCCTGCGTGGTGCCGACCGAGGCGAGCACCCGGCCCCAGTTGGGGTCCCGGCCGAAGACGGCGGCCTTGAACAGGCTGCTGCGGGCGATGCTGCGACCCACCTCCACGGCGTCGTCCTCGTCGGCGGCCCCGAGGACGGTGATCGCGATCTCGTGGTCGGCGCCCTCGGCGTCGGCGAGCAGCTGCATCGCGAGGTCGGTGCAGGCCCGCGTCAGCACGGCGGCGAGGTCGTCGGGCGTCGGGGTGATCCCGCTGGCGCCGCTGGACATCACGGTCACGGTGTCGTTGGTGGACATGCAGCCGTCGGAGTCGAGTCGGTCGAAGCTGACCCGGGTCGCCGCCCGCAGCGCGGCGTCCAAGTCGGCGGCGGGCACCACGGCGTCGGTCGTGAGCACGACCAGCATCGTCGCGAGCTGGGGAGCGAGCATGCCGGCGCCCTTGGCCATGCCGGCCACCGACCAGCCGCCGCCGTCGACGACGAC
>Ga0136617_10006287_pt1 | contig 10621 bp, 8 predicted proteins | sample AntDrymUQ3222106_2_FD_129672 | JGI IMG/M metagenome (GOLD analysis project Ga0136617, IMG submission 129672) | Polar desert sand microbial communities from Dry Valleys, Antarctica - metaG UQ322 (21.06) | ecosystem: Environmental > Terrestrial > Soil > Desert | place: Antarctica: Dry Valley...
CAAGGCTCGGAATTACAATTTATCGGCGACAGAAGCGGTGATGGCGGTGAAGAAAGACCTTCAAATTCACCAACTGAAAATGACTTTACCGAAAATATCAGCGATCAAAAAACAGACAACGTTAATAATAGTAGCTCTTCTGCGCCTACTGATGACGACATACCGTTCTAAACAAGTCGCTGGTTAATTTAGAAATTTCTTGACACTTTGTTTAGCATTTTTGTAGTATTATTTTCAGGCAAGGCATTTTATCTATAGGTTTATCTTCAAGTCTGTCATTCAGCCCTATGTTGTTTTTTATTCTAACTTCAACATTATAAATTTTAGGATAAAAATAAATGAGAAAGACTTTAAAAAAATGGAAAAGTACTTCCATTTTAACCATTATCGCTAATACTAAATGCCTTTGCTCTGAATTAAAATTTTAAACATTTTAGGAGATTACAATTTGATGAAAACTTTAGTGAAACGAAAAAATGCTTTTATTTTTAGCATTTTCGCACTTTTCGCAATTAGCATATTTTCTTTTTCCGACAGATTTATGCTTTTGGTAGAAGCACACGAACTTATTCCCTATTCAATAGATTGGTCGAATACGAACTTGATTACTATGGACAATGTTTTTGACCTAAGCACCGGAGAGCTACGAATTAGAGCTTATTCAGGGGCTGATATAACAGCCGCGCCCGGAACCGATGCTCGTACTGTTTTGCCTGATTCGGCTATCCTTAATGTTAAGGCTAATCAGACGAATCCGGATGCTTTAGTCGAAGGTGGAGTCGCCGAGTTTGAAATAGTCAATCCGACGATTGCAATAAAAGGTTCGGACACGGCACACGCGCCGTATGTTAACGTGCTGGTAAACACGACTGGATTTAGCAACATCAGGTTTAGAGCAAATATTCGTGACCTAAGTACGGTAAATGATGCCGTGCAGCAAGTTGCCGTGCAGTATCGTACCGAAGAGGCAACAGGAACACCTTTTATTGACATCCCGAGTGCATATATCGCCGATGCGACACAAGGTGGGACAGCCACACAGGTGACAGCAATTGATTTGATTCTACCGGCTGAAACCAACAATGTCGCTGATCTGGAAATACGAGTAATGACTGTCAATGCGATTGGAAATGATGAGTGGATCGGTATTGATGACATCAGCGTAACAGGAATACAAGGAATACCGACACCAACTCCTACGGCTACTCCAACCCCGACGGCAACTCCAACTGCGACACCTACACCGACGGCAACTCCAACAGCAACTCCGACCCCAACAGCAACTCCGACTCCAACACCGGGAAGTGGCTGTACGCCAACTACGACGGTTACTGAGGGAGACCTCTTTCCAGGTGGCATCGTGTCCTTTGGTGTGTCGAGTGGACCAGGCTCGGTTACAGTTGACCACGTCAACGCTGGAACCGGTTTGCGCTCACTGACGGTGGTCGGTATGCCGAGCAATGCGACAGTCAACATTCCCGCATTTACGCCCGGCACTTTCAATCCGGTAACTGTTACCTTTACGACAACAAATACGGATCAAGCAGTTGATTTCATACTTCGGGCGGCAAGCACATTCCACGCTGCCAATATTCGCGTCCGGTGTGCTCGGACAACTTGTACTCCAACTTCTACGGTTACCGAAGGAGATTTAGCTCCGGGTGGCATCGTGTCCTTTGGCGTGATGACTGGATCAAACTCGGTCACGGTTGATCATGTCAACGCCGGAACGGGACTGCAATCACTGACGGTGGTCGGTATGCCAATAAATGCGACAGTGAATATACCGGCATTTATGCCCGGCACCTTCAATCCGGTGACGGTCACCTTCACACCGACTGATCCGAATTTGGCGGTTGATTTCACCTTACGGGCGGCAAGCACATTTCACGCTGCCAATATTCGTGTGCGGTGTGGAGTAGTGTCTGCACGGACTGAGGATAAAGGGAACTCGAAATGATGGTCCCGCTCCGGCAGATTGTGTCGGAGCGGTTAAAACTGAAGATTTTTGCAAAAGCAAATATTTTCAATAAATAAAGCAATAAGGTGTATGACTAAAAACCATACGCCTTTTTTTCGGATAAATAACAAGAAAACTCGTCAGCATCAATAACTAAATTTATTTGATAGATTTTCTTTTTTATCTCTTCCTTTTTTCGTTGTAAACTTTGCTTCGGAAAACCATAAACCGATTAAAATCAAAAACATTTTAATGGTCGTAATTATGCTGAACGATAGGCTTTTGATTTAGTTCGCTGTCTAATATCAAACACTTCCTGTCTGTAAATGCACGGCTTTAAGAAAAAATAAGACAGTTTATCAGTCAAAAACCCGCCTTTGAAAAAGGCACGCGGCTTGCTTAGATAAATTTAATTAAATGCCGTCGTCGCGCCCATCATCAAGGAACAGGGAACGACGCATCTTTTCAAATATGTTAGAAATCGGATGAGAAGCGACAAATATATTCCCGCTTTGCGATACGACATTCTGACCCCGTTTTACGATATGGTCGTCGGCTTGACGACGCGCGCGAAACTTTTCAAACAGGCTTTGGTCAAACAAGCAAAAATTCGGGCTAATCATTGAGTTTTAGATTTAGCCTGCGGGACGGGAACTCTCGCCGTTTTGCTCAAAAGAAACAAGCCGCAAGCCGAGATAATCGGGATTAACGGCGACCCGAAAATTTTAGCCTGAAACTCGATTACGAATCGAAATGGGCGACTTTGACTTTTGAGTTAAAATAGTGATTACCCGCGGAAACAATTTAAAGATGAAACAAAACAGTGGTTGCCGCAATTTAATGGACGGCATCGCCAAAGGTTACTGAAGTTGAAAAATAAGCAGTATGAAATTTTTCAAATCTTACAAAGAAATATGGTTTGGCATCGGCTTTGGCGCACTCGCGTGGCTGGTTGATGCCGTGATGCATGTTGAACTCGGCGCGGATGTTCACGCAGAAAGTTTGTGGACGGAAATTTTCGCGCCGCACCCGACCGCTTTGATTTTCCGCGTCTTTTATCTGGTAATTGCAATCGCTTTCGGCGTTTTCCTTTGGCGGACGAATTGGCGCGAACGCCAACTTCGTGCCTTGGAGCAAGCGGTCATCGCTTTTCAGCGGCAGCTCGACGCGCCCGCGCTGAGAATTTTAGGCGCAGTTCGCGGTCTTCAAAACCGAAATTCCATTCGCCTCGACGACACCGCCGAACGACTCGCGGCAGAGATTAATATGGATGCCGGATTGATTGACGAACTCGCCAAAAAATATCTTGAATTCAGTCGTCTGGTGCAGGCTGGCGATACGGCACAGGCAATCGAAACATTAAACTCAATCGAGTCGTGGCTCGTCGAGCAGAAATCAATCGCTAAATCGTGAAATCAAAAACAAAAACAAAAGTTTTGCTCGCCGACGATGATATGAGTCTACGCCGCGTGCTGGAGTTTCAGCTAGAGGAAGCGGGCTATAATGTTTCAACGGCTCAAGACGGCGCAGAGGCTTTGGAGATTTTTTCCCAAAACGATTTCGATTGCGTCATCACCGATTTGCGAATGCCGAAATTGTCGGGACTCGAACTGCTCGAACAAATCAAAACCGCCAACGCGGAAATTCCGCTTATTGTTATTACGGCTTTCGGCGAAGTCGAAACGGCGGTAACGGCGATGAAAGCGGGCGCGTTCGATTATATCAACAAACCGTTTAACCGCGACGAGATTTTATTGACCCTAGAAAGAGCGTTGAGTTTTAGTCAAACGAAAAACGAAAATCGCCAATTACGGGAAATTGTTAAAAAGGAATTTCAGATTGAGAATCTTGTCGGCGATTCGCCGCCGATGCAAGCAGTTTTGAATGTGGTCGAGCGCGTTTCACGCTCAGACGCGACGGTTTTAATTTCAGGTGAGAGCGGCACGGGTAAGGAACTAATCGCCAAAGGCATTCATTTTTCCGGAAAGCGAAAAGATAAACCTCTTATTCCGATTAACTGCGCGGCGATTCCTGAAAATCTTATCGAAGCGGAACTTTTCGGCTACAAACGAGGCTCTTATACAGGCGCAAACCTCGACACTAAAGGCAAATTTGAAGACGCAAACGGCGGAACGCTTTTTCTTGATGAAATCAGCGCAATGCCTTTGCCCTTGCAGCCGAAATTGCTTCGCGTTTTGCAAGAACAGGAAATCGTCCGCATCGGCGAAAGCACGCCGCGCAAAATTGATGTCCGAATTATTGCCGCGACCAATCAAAATCTTGAAAAGATGACTGAAGACGGAACTTTCCGCGAAGATTTATATTTTCGTCTCGCGGTCATTCCCGTCAATTTGCCGCCGCTTCGCACGCGCCGCGAAGACATTCCGCTGCTCGTCAATCATTTTTTCAAACGCGCCAAGGAAAAGCACGGCTTTGAAAATTTGAAAATTGAGCGTGAAGTTATCAGCGGGCTGTCGAATTATTCTTTTCCGGGAAATGTCCGCGAACTCGAAAATCTAATTGAAAGAATGGTCGTGCTGTCGGACGGCGAAAGGATAACTTTGCAGGATGTTCCGCCATCTATTACAAAACCGGTTGAAACATTCGGCAATGTGCGAATGGAATTGCCAGCCGAAAACATTTCTCTCGACGAAGTTGAAAGAGAAATTATTCGTTATGCTTTGGATATGCACAACGGCAACCAATCGCAAACGGCGCGGTATTTGACCATCACCCGCAGTGCGCTGATTTATCGAATGCAAAAATTCGGTTTTATGGAAGAAAACTCATAATTTTTGTGTGGAAACAAGACTCTCGAATAAAAATCAAAATGCTCGTTTGACATTGGAACGGATTCCAACCTTTATACTGTTTAAGTGAGTTTTGATAAATCTAAAAAAGCCAAACGCATAAATTTATTTATGGCTTGCGCTAAATGACTACCGTAGCACAGACTTCAGTCTGTGAATATGTTTTCACAGACTGAAGTCTGTGCTACGGTAGTTAAATAAGAATGTTTGTTAATCGGAGAATTAGCCGAATTTGCCGGTATCAGCACTGATACCGTGCGTCATTACGAGCGAAACGGCGTAATTTCCAAACCGCGCCGCCGTTCACAAATTCTTACGATTTCAAATTGCCGACCTTCAAACCAGAGATTCGACTGAAATCGAAAAGTTGTAACGGGAAATTGGCTGCATTGAATTATAATGTTGAGTGATGAAGCAATTATTATCGGTATCAGGTATCGGCGCGACGATTCTTCTCATCTCCGCGTTTCATTTTCTCACGCCGATTGACAGCCTAATCCTGCATCAAATTTACCAACGGCTTTATTACATTCCGATAATTTTAGCCGCGTTTTGGTATGGCTGGCGCGGCGGTTTGGGCGCGGCGGGGCTGGCGAGCGTGTCGTATCTGCCGCACGTCGCCCTCCACTGGCAACATCAAAATTACGATTACGCGCTTAATCAATACGCCGAAATCGCCTTGTTTTTCGTCATCGGGACGGTAACGGGCTGGCTCGGCGACCAAAAACGCCGCGAGCGGGAGCGGGCGGAAAAAATAAATAATGAGTTGCAAACGGCTTATGCTGATTTGCGCCAAACCGTCGGGCAACTCCTTCAAGCCGAACGTCTGTCATCATTGGCGGAAATTGCTTCGGGCGTGGTTCACGAAATCCGCAATCCGCTCGGTGCTATCAAGGGCGCGGTCGAAATTCTCGAAGACGAACTTGCGACGGATAGTCCGCGCCGCGAATTTGCTCAGATCGCCAAAACGGAGGTCGAGCGAATTGATAAAATCGTACAGGAATTTCTCAATTTCGCCCGCGCCAAAGAACCGAATCGGCAACCGACCAATACGAATGAAATAATTCACGCCGTCAAACTTTTAATCGAAAACCAAGCAGCCGCTCAAACGGTCGAAATCAGCGAAGAATTAGCCGACAATCTTCCGCCCGTTTCGCTCGACGCTGAACAAATCAAACAAGTTCTGCTCAATCTGGCGATAAATTCACTTCAAGCAATGCCGAAGGGCGGCTATTTTGTTTTTCGCACCCTTCAAAAAGATAATAAATTGTCTATTGAAACGGAAGACACGGGCGGCGGCATTGAGGAAGCAGTAAAAGCGAAAATTTTCGACCCGTTTTTTACAACTAAAGATAAAGGTCTGGGCATGGGTTTGTCAGTCGTCTATAAAATCGTTAACCAGCACAACGGACTGATTGAGGTATTTAATACATCAAAGGGAACAAAGTTCGTGCTAACCTTTACTATCTTGGGCGAATGAAAAAAAGTGAGAGGTTTTGATTTAAAAGCAGTTTCTGAGAATTTTGTTTATTACTAAGATAGCGAAATTTCTCTATGCCGATTGTTGAAGACGCGATCCCCGGTGGTCGTTAAAAGCTGGCAAAATAATTGGGCGTGGGTGATTCCGATGTTTTCGTTTGCGCCTGAAATCAGGAAAGCCATTTATACGACCAACACAATTGAATCGCTCTAATATGACCTTGAGAAAAGTGGTTAAAAACCGGGCGATGTTCCCATCGGACGAAGCGGTTTTCAAGATTCTTTATCTAGCCTTGCGAAATATCAGCAACCGGTGGACAATGCCAATAGCCAATTGGAGTGGTGCGATAAATTAATTCGCCAGACTTTTTGTTCTTTTGAAAAAACTATGGAACATCTGCGTTACTGCGGTGAAATGCCGCAAGACAATAAAGCCTATCAGCAGTATCTGGAAGATATGCGGCGCGGCAAAACTCTTTTGCAGCTGCAAGCCGTGCAGAGGGAGATAACCCCGGAAATTCGACAAAGTTGGTCGGTGCGAACATTTTCGCCCGTAATGACCCCTGCCGGAATGTTCGACGAAGTAGTTTGTAATATCTCTTATCATTTTCACAAACACGGCTCGAAGTATTACTCAATCACCCGGATGACCGAAGAAGCAAGGCGATTTTTTGCGGCAAATCGAGGAAGTGCCGCCGAAAACGCCCTTGGGCTTTTGAAATTTCCCGACGGCAGCATTTACGAAAAAGACGGGCGGATTATTACTTTTGTCAGTTGAAACTTGTATTTAAGCAGGATTTTCCAGATGAGAGTCTGCGTTGAGGGCAGTGGTCATATACATATTTCATGGATTTCGGGATCTGGCACACTTTTGGTGAAAAAGGTGAATAATCATATTCTTTGAAAATGGATTTCTCAATTTGTCTGCCTTCGCCTTCAATTTTACGGCTTGAGGAGATGTCAATTCAGGAAAAGACGGTCGTTTTCAGGGTTTCTTCAACTCAGCTTCAAGCAGTTTGTCCGCGCTGCGGGCAAGTTTCCCGAAAAATTCATAGTCATTAGATGTTCCGATAACGTAAAAAAGTAGCCAAGCTACGCCCGTTCTTTGAAAATTCTAGTTCATTAAATCTGAAAACTGTATCAGCCCAACTACGACCGAAACAACGGTTGGGAAAATCCCTTGTGCTAGCCTGAATTCATCTCTCACATCCCGATAACCTTTGACCTTTCTGATTCCGTATTCAACCACTATGCGCTCTCGTGAAATTTGCCTGTTTGCCTCTTTCTCCGCTTCGCTTAACTCGCCTCCTTTCGGCTTCTTGTGCGGAGTTTGAGTTGGCTTGTCGGCTCCAACGTAGGCTTTATCCGCGATTTTCGGCTTCTCCCGTATCTCCTCCGGCAACTCGGTTTTGTTCCAGATTTTAACATCTGCCCGCGGTCCGCGATGACCTGCCGAGATGTCTAAAATTGTCCGTTTTTAGGACTCGACAACAATACTCCAAAGCATCCTTCTAACGTGCTGTTTTTTTTTGTCAAACTTGTCCCAAAATCTATGTCCTAATAATATTATATTTCATTGACTTTTAGGATAATCTCCAACCGAAAACAGGATTATTATATTCGGTGGAATTAAATTTAGGTTATGAATCTTGGTTATGCGCGAGTTTCAACACTCGACCAGCATTTAGAATTGCAGGAAGATTCACTTGCCAAAGCCGGATGTGAAAAAATCTTCCGCGATGGGGGCAAGCGGTGCGGTTGATTCCCGAAAAGGATTAACAGAGGCAATCGAGTTTGCCCGTCGTGGTGATACGTTGGTGGTTTGAAAACTTGACCGACTTGGACGCTCGCTCAAACATTTGATCGAAACGGTCAATCTTTTAAAGTAGCGTGGTGTCGGATTGATGAGTCTGCAAGAAAAAATTGACGCTACCACGTCCGGTGGAAAGTTAATTTTCCACGTCTTCGGGGCTTTAGCTGAATTTGAGCGGGAGTTGATTCGGGAACGCACAAATGCCGGATTAAAAGCCGCCCGTGCGCGTGGCAGACTTGGCGGAAGACCACCCAAATTAACATCCAAACAAATCGAAATGGCACAGCGACTTCTGAACGATCCTTTAGTTAGCGTGGCGGAAGTCTGTTGCACGCTCTAAGTACAGGACAAAATTAGTATAAACGCTGTCCTTGCTTGAGTTTTTGTGAACGGCGAGACGCTTCTAAAAACTTGTTCTAAATAATCTAATCCGACTCGAAACACTGATTTGGCGCGGCATCCGTGTTTCTTGACGGCGATCGGTTTGCGTTGACAAAGCTTTTCTCCCGCCAGCCACGACCAGCAGATCGCTAAAGCTAACAATCCGAGCAGCTTTTCCAATCGCTCCGAGTCTCGCAAGTGCGTTTCTTCCAAATCGAAACCGCGCGATTTCAAACACCCGAACAAGGTTTCGATTTGCCACCTTCGCCAATATTCGGCAATCATCTCCGGCGACGGCTCATTTCTGATTAGAATTAACAACTCGCCGTCCGATCGTTTCCTGCCCGTCACACAAACCCGGTAGATGCCCCACAACTTTCGCCATCGCCGGCAAATCACCGCTTCGCCATCGCGCGCCGTCTGCAATAATTTCCGCGCCTTTATCGGTTTACCTCGTTTGTCCGTCAATTCGTGATTGGCTTTGATCCGCAGCCGATACGAAATCTTTTCCCGCGTCAGAAACTCGAGCCACCTGACGCTGCCAAATTCCCGGTCGGCGCACACATATTTGATGTCTGAAGCGGCAAACAGCTTTAGAAAGTCGCCCAAAATCATTTCCCGTTCGGCATCGTCGGAACAACCTTTGCGTTTGAGAAACCGCCACAGAATCGGCACTGCGACATCCTCGCCCGCCAGCGAAAGCGTCAGAATGTTATGCCAGGTGGAACCGAACTTCCATTCTGTTCGATCGATCACGATCACGAAGGGCGGCGTTAATTTCATGACCCGGATGAGCAGCTGCGCCAGTTCGGTGAATGAGAAGTCAAAGCTGCGTAAAAAATGCTGAATGCGTTTATAACTCGATGCCGGCGCGGCGCGTCCGCTGAAATGGGTGGCAATGCGCATCAGATTGATATTTCGCGTTTGGGTCAGAGCAATCAGAAATGCCGCTAAAAACTTGATTCGCGCCTTATTCCACGATAAATTAGTGCTCAAAGTTCGTTCCAGTAACGAGTCATTAGTCATTGAGTTTTTCTTCCTTAAAATTTTGTTTGGCGATAAAATTAAAAGGTAAAACTCAATGACTTTCAAATTTCAAAGATCTTTTATCAAATTTTGTCCTGTACAGAGTGCACGCTACAGGTTTCAAGGTCGACGCTTTATCGCTACTGTCCGCAAACAAAGTCAGCAGAAATAGCATAAATCTTCACAAAATAGAAGAAAAAAGTAATTTCACACTGCTTTTGATGATAACTATGTCCTATTTTTACACGTATCTCGGCTATACTTCTAACTGCCCAGTTTTCTGAGTAGTGTTGATGGCAGAATCTTTCCGGCTTTGATCGATAACACGACCTGCATCGGACATTCTATAAACACTTGAAGATTACACATTCTGGATAAATGTGTAATCTTGAATTTTGTGAAAATTGCGTATAATATTCTCGTGTGAAAACTGACGAGCAACTTCAAATTTCCAATTCCGACGATTTTACGATTTCGCTCGATGTGAACTCGGTCGTCGAAAGTTGGCTGACGCGCACAACAAATTCTTCCTTAAAGCGAAGCAATGACATCCGCAATGATAAAAGTAAAGCTGTTTTTGATTTTTTTGATTTTTGTGCGAAATCTGCCGAACAAGTTTTGCCTTCAGATGTTAAAGAATGGCGTTGGAATTTGAAAACGGAAGGTTTGGCTGAAGGAACGATTTACAATCGAATTTCGGCACTTTCACAATTTTTTGAATATTTGCGGAATGAGGTTGGAATGATGAAATATATTCCGATCAATCCGGCAAAACTTTCACTGCCGAAAGCAAATAAGCCGTTTCAATCGGAAAGTGTTAAGGCATTGTCGCATCAAGAGTTGAAAAAACTGCTGGAGATCGTTGGAAATCACGCCTTGGATCGTCAACCTATTCATTTGCGGGATTTTGCCATTTTGCAGTTTTATGTTGCTACCGGCAGAAGACGAACTGAAATCATCAGCCTTCGCGCCGATAGTATCGAAATAACTGATGATCGATTTTTTATTAAGGCAAAAGTAAAAGGCGGATATTTCTTGAACTTTGAACTTGATGACCAAGCTACACAAAATGCTTTGTTTGATTATTTAGAAGTCACAAATCGAACTGATATTATCGGAAAAAATGAACCACTATGGTTGAGGCACGATAAA
>Ga0136617_10006288_pt1 | contig 10620 bp, 9 predicted proteins | sample AntDrymUQ3222106_2_FD_129672 | JGI IMG/M metagenome (GOLD analysis project Ga0136617, IMG submission 129672) | Polar desert sand microbial communities from Dry Valleys, Antarctica - metaG UQ322 (21.06) | ecosystem: Environmental > Terrestrial > Soil > Desert | place: Antarctica: Dry Valley...
GATCTCGACGACTTTCTTGCTGTCGGCAACCGAAGCCTTGGCCGCGCTCTCGAGATTGATGTTCGCCTTGATGAATTCCACCGCGCGGTACGCGCCGGTCGTCACTGCCTGAGTGGACGCGCCAACGAACCAGTGAATCACCGCTCCGCCAGTCACGAGACCGAGCAGGAAGGGCGGATGCAGCAGCGACAGGTTGACGACAAGCTCCGGTTGCAGGCCCTTCGTCAATCCGACGATGATCGAGAAAATCAGCGTTGTCGCGCCGACCACGGCTGTGCCAATGAGCACCGGCTTGGCTGTTGCCTTGAACGTGTTGCCCGCGCCGTCGTTCTCCTCGAGCAGATGCTTCGCACGCTCGAAGTTCGGCGTGAACGCATAATCGCGCTGGATCTCGGCCGAAACGCCAGGCATCTGCTCGATCGTCGACAACTCGAACACGGATTGAGCGTTGTCCGTTACCGGCCCATAGGAATCGACAGCGATAGTGACCGGACCCATGCCCAGAAATCCGAACGCGACGAGACCGAATGCGAATACCGCCGGGGCTATCATCAAGGCACCCATGCCGAGAGTGCTGACCCCGTAGGCGATAGCCATGAGGATCATGATCACGATGCCGAGCCAGTAGGCGCTGAAGTTTCCGGCGACGAGACCCGACAGGATGTTCAGCGACGGGCCGCCTTCGCGGGACGACGTCACGACCTCGCGCACGTGACCTGATTCGGTGGACGTGAAGATCTTCACCAGCTCCGGAATGATCGCACCGGCGAGCGTACCGCAGGTGATCACGGACGACAGCTTCCACCACAGCGAGCCGTCGCCCAAGTCCCTGATGAGGAAGAACGACACGATGTAGGTGAGGATGACAGAGACGATTGACGTCAGCCAGACGAGCGAAGTCAGCGGCGCCTCGTAGTTCATGTTATCGGCGTTCAGATATCGCGCCTTCGCCATTGCTTCGTTGGCAAGATACGACAGCCCGCTGGCGATGATCATCATGATGCGCATCGCAAAGATCCAGACGAGGAGCTGTACCTGGATCGTGGTGTCCGTGACGGCGAGAAGAATGAACGAGATGAGCGCAACACCCGTCACCCCGTACGTCTCGAACCCATCCGCGCTCGGCCCTACCGAATCGCCGGCGTTGTCGCCCGTGCAGTCAGCGATTACGCCAGGATTGCGCGCATCGTCCTCTTTCACGTTGAATACGATTTTCATCAGATCGGCTCCGATGTCCGCGATCTTCGTGAAGATTCCGCCCGCGATTCTCAGTGCCGCTGCGCCGAGCGACTCACCGATGGCGAAGCCGATGAAGCAGGCGCCGGCGTAGTCACCCGGAATGAAGAGAAGAATGCAGAGCATCAGCAGCAGCTCGACAGAGATCAGCAGCATCCCGATGCTCATGCCCGCCTTCAACGGAATCGCGTAGCAGGGATACGGCTTGCCCTTGAGGCTCGCAAAAGCCGTTCGAGAGTTGGCGAACGTGTTGACACGGATTCCGAACCAGGCGACGCCGTAGCTGCCGGCAATACCGATGAGGCTGAACAGCAGAATGGTCGCCACCTTCACGGCCTCGAAATCGAGCAGCACGCCGAAGTAGAGCAGGATGATGAGCCCGATGAACAGCTCGAGGATGAGAATGAACTTTCCCTGAGTGATCAGGTACGTCTTGCACGTCTCATATATGAGCTCGGAGATCTCCAGCATCGACGCGTGCACCGGCATTCTCTTCAGCTGCCCGTAGATCACCAGTCCGAACAGCAGACCCGCGGCGCACACGATGAGGCCGAGCATCAGCAGAGTGCTTCCCGACATGCCGAGGAACGAGACAGTGGAGAGGTCCGGGATCACGAGGTTCGCCTCGCCTCCCGCGCGATGCACAGGCTCGGTTGCCTGCTGGCCTGTCTCGGATGTCACTGCCTGCGCGAGGGCTGTCGTTGCAGCGATCGAGCTGCCGGTCAGCGCGGCGAGCGCAACGAACAGGAAAGGAAGGGCACGACGGCATACGGGGTAAATCCACATCTTCATCGACGATCTCCTGAGAGTAACCGGAGCAGCCGCGCGTGTCGCGGTTACCCCGGCGAGTAATTCAGTTGAGGATGGAACGCTTGGTTCTGCTGAGAAACTACGAGGGGCTCTCCGACGGCGAACCGGCCTTGCGCCAGACGAAGTAAACGGGAATGCCGATCGCCACCAGCACGAGCCCCGAGAGGGCCTGCGCGCGAGTCTTGTCCGCTATCAGCAGGACGACGGCGATGGTGGTTGCCAGCACGATGTACAGCGCCGGCAGCACCGGGTATCCGATTGCGCGGTAAGGCCGCTCAGCGTCCGGCCGCTTCGATCGGAGGATGAATAAACCTATCGTAGTCAGGGCATAGAAGATAAGCGCCGCAAAAATGACGTAATCGAGCAGCTGCCCATAGGTACCGGTGAGACAGAGAATACTCGTCCAGATCGCCTGCATGATGAGCGCGGCAGCGGGGACGCGATTGCGGTTGAGACTGCCGGCCTTCTGGAAGAACAGCCCGTCGCGCGCCATTGCGTAGTACACGCGCGCGCCGGACAGAATCAGGCCGTTGTTGCACCCGAAGGTCGATACGAGAATGGCCGCCGCCATGATCGTGCCGCCGACAGGCCCGAATATCATTTCCGCTGCAGCGCTCCCTACCCTGTCCTGAGTCGCGAACTGGATACCGCGTCCCAGAACCTCGGCCGCGTCCTTCGTGCCTTCCAGCGGAAGAACATTGAGGTAAGCGATATTGGCGAGGATATAAAGAGTGCTGACGAGTCCCGTGCCCATCAGCAGTGCCAGCGGAAGGTTGCGCTGCGGATTCTGCACTTCGGCGGCGGCGAAGGTGACGTTATTCCATGCATCGCTCGAGAACAGCGACCCGACAAGCGACGCGCCAAAGCCGATGAGGAACACGGACGTGACATCGACGTTGCCGACGAACTGGCCGGGCCCGAAGTTAGCCCCGACGGCGGTGGCGTTACGGCCAAGCGTCAGGCCGAGAAGGATCAACGCCGCGAGGGCGCCGGTCTTGATGACAGTAAGTGTTGTCTGAACGAGCTTTCCCTCGCGCACGCCACGAAGGTTGATCCACGTCAGGATCCACACCGTGATCAACGCGACGAGTCGCTGCGGAGACAGCCCGAGCTCGACGAGCCCGCCCGGTGTCGAGAAGTCTATCTGCGGAAACCAGCCGAATCGCCCTGGCGTTATGTCCGGCCACAGCACACCGAGAAACCTGCCGAACGCGACCGCGACCGCCGCGATAGTTCCCGTCTGAATGACGATGAACAACGTCCATCCGTACAGGAAACCCATGAGATGTCCCATGGATTCGCGGAGAAACACGTACTGTCCGCCGGCGCGGGGATACATCGCCGCGAGCTCCCCGTAGGAGAGGGCGCCGAGCATAGTCACGACACCGGCCACTACCCAGGCCAGCATCAGCCAGAGCGGCGAGCTGACTGTGCGCGAGATGTCGGCGGACACAATGAAGATGCCGGATCCAATCATGGATCCGGCGACGAGCATTGTGGCGTCAGTCAGCGTCAGGGCTTTGACGAATCCGCCCGGCGACGCAGGCGCGTCGACGGTGGCGGGGCTACTGCTCATTCAGTCTCCAAAGGGAATGATTGACGCCTGAAAACACACCGGTGACAGGCGCGCGGAATTTAGTCAAGCCTTGTGTGTGTCGCTAGACAGCGAGCTGGTTCAACGGCTTTAGACACAGAGACCACAGTGACCACCGAGCAAACGGGAAAAACAGTCGGTCACGCAAACGGGATAAGTAGCATGTTGTTACTAATTAAGAAAGCTCTGGTACGTTCAACTGTCGGTGCTCAGTTCGGAAGTGGCCAATGCTGCTTTCTATTTCCCCCGTGATTTTCTGTGGTCTCTGTGGTCTCTGTGTCTAAAGCTTCCCGAGCATCACTGTCGCTCGATCACTCAAAAGATGAACTGTATATCCACGGTATCCCGAATCGGCGTTCCATCGAGTCCGACGCCCGGCCGAAACCGCAGCGCGAGAAGCACCTCTTTCAGCCGCCGGTTGTATCCCCCGTCGCGAGACGGATTGAAACCGAGCAGCGTCGATTTTCCCTTCTCGTCGACGTCGAAGTAGGCGGTAAGGTGAAAGCCGCGCAGTGAAGCGGGCGCGGGTAGCGGCGGGAGGAAGAATTGAGTTGGCGTTGGCGGGTACGACAGTCCGGGTCCGCCTCCTGTACCCGGTCCGTTCCCGCTTCCGGTACCGGTGCCAACTCCCGATCCGGTGCCGCCACCGCTGCCGGGGCCCGCACCCGCTGTTCCCGCGTTCCCCGTCCCGGTGCCTGCTGCTCCTGGTCCGGGAGAGACGGCTGCCGCGGGCGGAGTCACCGCAGGCGCCGCGGGCGGTGGCGCCGGCTCGGGCAGGGTCGGCACCGGTTTCGGTGGCTCCACAGGCTTCACCGGGGGAGCCACAAGAGTTGCGGCGTCGGGCACCGTCGGCTTCAAGCGAACGAACTGCAGACGCTCGCCCCCTCCCGGATTTCCGCCGGAACCCCCTCCTCCACCACCCGCCGGCCCCGCTCCTCCTCCGCCAGTGGTCGGCGTGCCGTCGAAGCTCGTGCGGGCGATCGGAAACAGAATGAGCAGAATGATGAGGGCATGCGAAAAGAGAGAGGCGGCGACACCAGTCCACCGCCCCTCTCTCCTGCTCGGTACGCCTACCGGCGGTCGATATCGAATCCTACTGCGCGTCCTTGGGCGAAACGCCGATCACTTTCACCCCTGCTCCCCGCGCAACATCCATCGCGAAGATCACGTCCGAATACTTGACGCCTTTCGGTGCCCCCTTCACGAAGATGATCTTCTCCGGGCGCGGATCGTAGATCGTCTTCAGCCGCGGGCCGAGCTGCGCCCTCGTGAGAGGCTCCTTGTTGACTAGGAACTTGTTGCCCGGAAGTACTTCCAGCACGATCTGCGGCGGCGGGTTCGAGCTCTGCGTGGTCTCCGTTGGATCCGGAAGCTGAAGGTCGATTGCCTTCCGCGACATCGGAACCACCAGCATGAAGATGATGAGCAGCACGAGCAGAATGTCAATCATTGGAACTACGTTCGGCTCGTTCTTGAGTCCCGATGTGCCTGCGGCCATTCCTGCCATCAGCGCGGCCCTCCCGGTGGGGGCGGAGCGGGCGGAGCGGGCGGAGCGGGAGCAGCGGGCGTTGCCGCGGCCGCCTCCCCACCCATCAGGTTATCCGTAGCGATCAGAGACTTGGTGCCAGGCTGCTGATCGGTAATCATGCCCGTAACACGAACTTCGTTCTTCGAGGCGATGTCGAGGGCATCGAGCACCTTTCCGTATTCGAGGTCCTTGTGCGCCTTGATGTACAGCAGTTTGTCTTCTTCACGAGCCTCGTAGATCGCCTTGAGGCGCTGCGCAAGCTCGGCGTTCGCGATCGGCGCCTTGTTCAGGAAGTACTGGCCATCGGCATCGATACCGAGAACCTGGTCGCGATCCTCTTCAGGATGCGGCTTGAGATTGACACCCTGCGGGGGAACCGCCTGAAATCCCGCACTGATGCTGGGCACGACAAGCATGAAGATGATGAGCAGCACGAGCATGATGTCGATCATCGGCACGACGTTCGGCTCGGCCTTGACCGAGCCGCCGGCGCCAACTGACATTGCCATAATGTCTCCTTTCCCTTACTGCGAGATTGGCGCGGATCCGCTCGACGCGGTCGTGTTGAACTCGCGGGTAAAGCGCGACCGGCCGAACTCGCCGCTCACGTTCTTGATCATGTAGTCGATCATTTCCTTCGAGGTGTACGTCATCTCGGCGGTGAGATTGTCGATCTTCACCTGGAAATAGTTGTACGCCCACACCGCGGGGATGGCGACGATGAGTCCGAAAGCGGTCGTGATGAGCGCCTCGGCGACACCGGCGGAGATGGCGGAAAGTCCGCCCGAGCCGGACGACGCCATGCCAACGAACGCGTTCACGATTCCCATCGTGGTTCCCAGCAGTCCGACGAACGGAGCCGTCGCGCCGACGGTGGCAAGTATACCAAGGCCGCGCTTGAGATCAGTGACGGTCATCAGCATTTCGCGCTCAACTGCGCGCTCCGCCGAGTTGATGTCGCCGACGTTGACCGTTCCGTCCTGAATGAGCGGCTTGATCTCAGTGAGAGCGCCGCCCAGCACGCGCGCGACGTGCGACTTCTTGTACTTCTCGGAGAGAGTGACCGCTTCGTTGAGATTGTCTTCCTCGAGGAACTGCGAGAACTCAGGAGCGAACTTGCGCGTTTCCGACTGCGCTTTCCGAAGGTCCCACCACTTCTTGATCGTGATGGATAGCGACCAGATCGACATGATTGCGAGGGTAAAGACGATGCCTCGCGCGAAGCCCATCATCTGGCCCCAGAGGTCCATTAGCGAGAGTTGCATAGCTCCTTGTTCTCCGTTGGTTGGGTGGTCGTTCGCCGGCTAGCCTATTCGCTTCATTGTTCCAGCGTTTTCCTGCGATCCTTCGGTATGCTACCGGTCAAGCTTGAACTGGAAACTCTGTTGCACGAGCTGTTTCACTTTCTTGCCGCCCACTTCCGCAGCGTAGAAGCGCATGTTCGGCAGCGCGGCGCGGACGGCGCTGGCGAACAGATCGTTCGTCGCCTTCAGCACCTTGAAAGTGCTGGGCTCGGCCTTTCCAGATTCGTTGACGACGAATTGCGCCTGGACTTCACCCTCGACGCCCGAAGAGCGCAATGCGTCGGGATATCGCGGAGAACCCGTACCCGGGATTTGTGCTACAGGCTTCTCCACCTGGAACTCGAAGTACGTCTGATTGTCGTCGATCTTCGTCGGCGTTCCGCCTTCGACACCCTTGGCGATACCACCCTTCACGCCCTTTCCGCTGAAGTCGGCTTCGTCAGTGACTTTCTTGCTGAGATCGATATCGGGAATCTTGATCGGGATGTCGACCGGAGCGCGGAGAACCTGGAAGCCCTTCGGCGGAGGAGCCTTCATCACGACTTCCTTCGGCGGCGGAGGAGGCGGCTCCTTGGGCTTTGGCGGAGGCGGCTCCTTCTTCATTTCGACGAACTGGATTTTCTCCGCTTTCGTCTCGTCGTCAGCGATGCCGGCTCGCGCCGTGGCAACAACGGCCGCAATGCCGAGCGCACCGTGCATCACGATGCTGAACAATGTGCCGCCGGCCATCTTCTGTTTCTTTGGCTTCGACTCGATCAGCTGATTGAACATGGAATCACCGAGGAAAGTGTGGGTGACACGTAGCTTATTCCGCCCGGTCCGCGTTTGTAATGCCGGCAAGATTAAGAATCAATGAAATCCGACTTAATCCATTTTTCATGTCGCCGGCCTCGGCGGCGGCAGTGGCAGTGTGACCGTAAAAAGGCTCCCTCGACCAAGACGCGACGATGCAGTTAGAGTGCCACCGTGCGCCTGCGCAATCCACTGGCTGATGGCCAGTCCGAGCCCGAAACCGCCTCGTTCCGACATGCGCGACCTCACCCTGTCGGCGCGCCAGAATCTCTCGAAGATGTAAGGTACGTCGGCGGCGGCGATGCCGATGCCGGTGTCGCGTACTGCGAACGTAACGTTGTCCGGATGAAGGCCGAGACCGATGTCCACCTTTCCACCGGACGGTGTGTACTTGATCGCGTTCGTCACCAGGTTGAGGAAAAGCTGGCGCAATCGCGTGAGGTCTCCCATGACGGTGACGTCTGCGGTGAACTGCAGATTCACCGCGACGCCCGCGCCTTCTCCCAGAATAAGCGCAGTTTCGTAAACGTCCTGCACGAGCGAGTTGAGCGCGATCGGCTCGCGATGAATGTCGAACCTGCCTTCGTCGGCGCGCGCGAGTGTCAGCAGGCTCTCGACGAGGTCCGCCATTCTCGTCGTTTCGTGCAGGGCCTCCTCGAGCGCCACCAGCCGATCGTTGTGCGAAGGCTCGTTCATTGCGCGCTCGACATCCGCGCGCAGTACGGCGAGTGGAGTCTTGAGCTCGTGACTCGCATCGGCAGTGAAGCGGCGAAGCCCCATGAACGAAGTTTCGAGGCGCTCGATCATCGCGTTGAGGGTCACCACGAGCACCTTGAACTCCTTGCCTGCATTGTCGATCGTGAGCCGGCGATGGAGGCTCTTTCCGTCGGTGATCGCCGCGACGTCGCGGGATATTCTCGCTATTCGCTCCGCGGTGAGGCCGAACGCCACGTAGGCAATCCAGGCCGAACCGATAATGAGCACCGGCACGATCGCAAAGAAGACGAAACTGTATTCGCGCGGCAGCTGCGTCGCCTCGCGCGTCGGCACACCGACCACCACACGGCCCGCGAGCTGAGTACCTGGTCGCGTGAGGTCGCGCGCGACAAGGAGCAGCCGCTCATCGAGGCCGGACAGAGACAGAAGGCCGGCGGGTCCACCGGCCGGAAGGTTCGCGAGCTGGCCGGCGAGCAGAGTTGCGTCGTCCGAGCTGAGCAGCAGAGCTTCCGGTGAACGGTAGATGGGAACGCCGCGACGGTCGAGAACGACGATATAATCGGGAAGCGCGCCGAGCATTGCGCCGAGACGCGTGCTGATCGTGAGCTCATCGGCGGAAGTCGTATCGGGACCGATGACGACCGGCTGCGCACCTTCCAGCCCCTCGAGTATCAGGCTCGCCGCGAGCTCGGCCTGCGCCGTTGCGTACCTGCCTACATCGCGATACACGGACGCGTTGCGAACAGTCCAGACAGTCAGGCCGATAGCCGCCGAGATGGCCGTCAGACCGACGACGACGGCAGCCGTCAGGTTGGTCCGCGTGGAAGCCACGCGGCGCTAGGCCCTTCCGCCCGCGCCGTCGGCGCGAATGACGTAACCCACTCCGCGAATCGTGTGGATCAGCTTCGTGCCGTGGGCGGCGTCGATCTTCTTGCGCAGATGATTGATCACGACGTCGACGATGTTCGTGCCCGGATCGAAGTGATATCCCCACGCGTACTCGGTGATCAGCGTGCGGCTCATGACGCGGCCCGCGTGGCGCATGAGATATTCGAGGACCGTGTATTCCTTCGGCGTCAGCTCGATCGCAATGCCCTTGCGCGTCACTTCGCGCGTATCGAGATGCAGCTCCAGGTCGGCGACTTTCAGCGCCGGTGAGGCGAGCGCGCGCGGCCGCCGCGACAATGCTTCGACGCGCGCCAACAGCTCTTCGAAGGCGAACGGCTTAGTGACGTAGTCGTCGGCGCCGGCGCGCAGCGTCTCCACCTTTGCATCGATCGCGTCCTGCGCCGTCAGCACCAGTACCGGCCGCTCGAAACCTCTCGCGCGCAGGTCGCTCAGGACCTTGATGCCCGGCTTTCCGGGCAGACGCATGTCGAGGATGATCAGGTCATAGTGACCGGTGAGAGCGAGCTGCTCCCCTTCGTCCCCTCCCGCTACCAGATCCACTCCCCATCGTTGTTCCTCGAGTCCTCGCTTGACGAACTGACCGACGGTGGGGTCGTCCTCGATGACGAGAATCTTCATGGCGTGAATTTACATTCACGCGAGGCGCAGAGGGGGCTTCGCCTACGCAGAGGCCGCGAGAGACACAGAGGACGCAGAGAAAACTCACGGACGCAGAGAAAACTTACCAGCACAGAAAAGGTAGCTACGCACGTTGACGGGTGAGGATGAAACGCCTCACGCCGCGTATCAGATACTCGCAGTTGAAATTGATGATCAGTCCGCGCTTGATACCGGCGAGTTTCATGTATGTCAGCAGCTGTGCCTGATGGACGGGCTGAAGTGCAACGACGGATTTGACCTCGACCACCACCTCGCGATTGACGACGAAGTCCGGCCGGAAGATGCGGTTTATGATCCGCCCGTCGTATTCCACGGAAAGCGCAGGTTGCCTCGCGATGTGAAGTCCTGACCTGGTGAGCTCTCCATTCAGGCATTCTTCGTAGACGGATTCAAGTAGCCCCGGCCCGAGGAAACGATGCACCGCCATGGCGCATCCGATGATCCGATAGGTGAGCGGATCGCGCTGAGACTGATCCTTTTTCGATACACGAAGGGACATCAATTCAATGAATCGATGTCCCCCCGTTTTCGGATCATCCTGAAGCGGCACTTGGAATCAATCCTCGTCACACGGAATCAACCCCCTACGCTCTGCGCGACGAATTTCCCTTCTGCGTCTCTGCGTCTCTGCGCATTCTGCGTGGGCGCAGCCCCTCTGCGCCTCTAGTATTCAACCCAGTTGTCCACCCACGTGTTGTTAAGCGGAACGAGCGTGCCAAGCCCGCGCAGCGCTTTCGCGACTTCGCACGAGTTGTATTGGTAGTTCTTGGTTCCGTTCGCGGTGTTGATCGGCACCGTCTCGCCGAGCTTCGCGTTCAGCGCACTGATGATCGCGCCCTGAATGTTGTTGTTGCCGTTACCGCTTAGATCCTTGCCGACTAGGACGATCCCGTCCCAGTTGAAAGTGCTGCCGTTCCCACCGAGAAGATTTCCGGTGACGATCAGGAGCCCGCGGCCCCCGCTCCAACCGGAGCTCGTATCCAGATCGCCATTTACGAGAATCGCGGGATAGTATGTAGTGTCGCTCCAGGTGGGGATCGGGCCCGGCGGATAGATGATGTCCGGCGTCA
>Ga0136617_10006290_pt1 | contig 10619 bp, 10 predicted proteins | sample AntDrymUQ3222106_2_FD_129672 | JGI IMG/M metagenome (GOLD analysis project Ga0136617, IMG submission 129672) | Polar desert sand microbial communities from Dry Valleys, Antarctica - metaG UQ322 (21.06) | ecosystem: Environmental > Terrestrial > Soil > Desert | place: Antarctica: Dry Valley...
CGTCTCCGAAGCTCGATGCGCGAGCATTTCGATTGCCCTGTGCCATTTGTCGCCACCGTCTGTCGAGATCTCGGCGCGCCAGCGGAATGTGTCGAGTGCGATATCGCTGAAGATCCAGCGCAACTGCGCGCCGTTCGAGCCGGTGCCTTCCTGGAAGATCTCACCGTCTTGTTGGCGTCCGATCAGATCCGTGCGGAAATCGGCGAGCGGGTCGATCCAGGTCGTGCGCCAGGCATCGATCGTCGGGTCGTACGCGCGAATGCTGGTGCCGTACTGGTTGTCGAAAGGACCCCAACGCTCCGACTTTCCGGTGTTCGGACCATGCCGGGGCGGCGTGATCCATACGTCCTGAATCGCGCGACCCTCTAGCACTCAGTCGAAATGGATCTGCCAGTAATGCCGGCGCGGTGTGCCGTCGGGGAGGAATGCCGTTGCCTCGGCTTCCCACCTGCCGACGAACTGGCCGAATAGTTGTAGCTTGCTCACGTGCTCCCGTGCCGGGCCAGAAGAGCGCAGCGCCTCGATAAAGGAGTGCCTCATGCCTCCAATACTAGGGACGGGACGTTTGGCTCGCTGTCAAAATCTTGCTCGATTGAAGCGCTTGCTGGGCATTGGCCCGTCGCCGCAAAGCGGAAGGTGTGATGCCGAAAGTCCGGCGAAACGTCGCGGTGAAATGGCTGTGGCTCGAAAAGCCGAGGTCGATGCCAATCGGCGTGAGATCGCGCGCGGAATCGAGCACCTGGCTCACCGCTGCCGCCATCCGTGCGCGTAGGTGATAGCGATGCACCGGCATGCCGGCCAACTCGCGAAATACTCGGGCGAAGCGGAAGGGGGAGCTGTGGACGCGATGCGCCAAGCTGGTCAAAGTCCAATCTCGTGCGGGCTCCGAGGAAAGCGTGATCTTGGTAGCTTCGCCGCATGCTCGACCGGCCCACAAGCATGGTGGTCCGGCTGGCAGCGGACTTGATGGATCAGGACCGCCGGGCTGCGATACGCGGTATGCGTTGTGAGTGACAAGGAAGCTCCAAGGCGTACCAGCCGGTCCGGTAGAGCGAGGTGTTTATTGGCCTGTTCGCACTCGTCGAGGAAGCCGTCGGCAGGCTCGCACACTGATTCAGGGGATTGCGTTTGTGGAGGAAAAACCTAATGATCATGCTAGCGCGTTCCATTGATCCAAACCAATGACTACGCAAACCTCCAGCGATCGTGTGCCATCGCCCTGCATCAGCGTCTGTGCGATGGACCCTGAAAGCGGTCTGTGCACGGGCTGCTTGCGTACGCTTGCCGAAATAGCCGAATGGAGCGTTCTCGAAGACGACGAACGGCGGGCCGTTTGGTCAGCGCTTGAGTTGCGCCGTAGCGCGTCCGTGAACGTACGCGCAAACGGCAACGTCGAGACCCTCATCACCCGCTCCGATGGCGACGGCTGACTGGTATTTCGACTTCGTTTCGCCGTTTGCCTATTTGCAAAGCGAGCAGTTGGCTCTGCTCGGGCCGAAGGTGCGAGTGCGGTATCGGCCGGTCCTGTTCGCCGGCTTGCTGCGTGCGCACGACCACAAAGGCCCTGCGGAAATTCTCTCGAAGCGCACCTTTACCTATCGGTTCGTCGTGTGGCAAGCAAAGCGGTTGGGCATTCCGCTGCGGATGCCGCCCGAGCATCCGTTCAACCCATTGCCGCTTCTTCGCTTGGCGATTGTCTGCGATTGCCGGCCCGACGCCATTCATCGCGTCTTTCGCTTCGTATGGCGCGATGGCCGCTTGCCCGATTTACCCCTCGAATGGGCCGAGCTCGTGCACGAGCTTGGCGTGCCGGACGCAGAATCGCGCATCGCGGAACCCGAGGTCAAGGAGGCGTTACAGCGCAACACCGATGAGGCGATCGCGCGCGGCGTATTCGGTGTGCCGACACTCGTTATCGGCGAGGAGATTTTCTGGGGCTTCGATGCAACGCAGATGGCTGCGGATTTTCTCGCTTCGGGCTCCCAGTGGACGGACCCGGAATTCGCCCGCGTGGCTGCTTTGCCCGTCGGTGCAACGCGTTCGGCAAAGCAAGGCGCAACCACTCCGTCCAGGAAATCCTGATTGCAGCAACCCGTCAGAGGTTGTCCGCGCCAGCGATTCGGAGTGCCCGTTTGACTTCGCGCGCGGTCGCGAGCGCGTCGTCGATCGATGCGCCCAAGCACGTAATGTGGCCCATCTTGCGCTTGCGCCGGGGCTCGGCCTTGCCATAGAGATGGAGCTTGGTCTGCGGTTGGCACAGCACGTCGCGCCACGGCGGCTCGCGCGTTTTGCTCTCCTCCGCGTTGGTGAACCAGACATCACCCAAGAGGTTGACCATGACGGCCGGAGTATGTTGCCGCGTATCTCCCAACGGCAAATCCGCAAGCACGCGCACCTGCTGTTCGAATTGCGACGTGACGCACGCATCGATCGTGTAATGGCCGCTGTTGTGCGGCCGGGGCGCGATCTCGTTGACGAGCAGCGATAGATCCTTGCCGACGAACATTTCCACGCACAGAACGCCGCGGTAATCGAGCGCTTTGGCGACCCGTGTCGCAAGATCGCAGGCTTGTGCGCTTAGGCGAGGCGGCAATTGCGCTGGGGCGATCGACACGTCCAAAATCCCGCCGCGATGCCGATTTTCCGCGACCGGCCAGGATGCCGTTTCGTCGCGCTCATTGCGGGCGACGATGACCGAAATTTCGTAGGCTAGCGGAACCCATTGCTCGAGCACACATGGAGCGCTCAAGGCGCTGAGCGCGGCGAGCGCGTCGGCCGGTTGCTCGCAAGCGATCTGTCCCTTCCCGTCATAGCCAAAGCGTGCGGTCTTGACGACGCCCGGAAAAAAATCGAGGCGCGCATCGCGCGCGTCGGCATCCGTGCGCAGGATCACGTACGGCGCAACCGGGAAGCCATGCCCGGACAAGAACATCTTCTCGCTGATCCGGTCCTGGGCGATGGCGACACTTGCCGCAGCCGGCGTGACGCGCGCGGTTCGCGAGAGAAATTCAAGCGCTGCTGCCGGAACGTTCTCGAACTCGGTTGTCGCAGCGGCGACCAGCGAAGCGAGTTGCGCCAGTGCAGTCGGATCCAGATAGTCAGCCGCAATGTGCCGGTCGGCGACCGTTCCCGCGGGGCTCGCCAATCCCGGGTCGAGCACGGCAACCTTGTAACCCAGGCTTTGCGCAGCCATGCAGAACATACGGCCCAATTGGCCACCACCCAGCAAGCCGAGCCAATTGCCGGGCGAAATCGAGTCCATTGAACGCTTATCCGGAGGGTTTCGCGCCGTCCGATGGCACCCGCATGAGGCGCGCGGTGCTTGTCTGCTTGAGCCGAAACGCCCCGAGCTTTTTGGCCATTGCGGGATCGGTCGCGGCGATCATCGCAACTGCGAATAGCGCGGCGTTGGCCGCTCCCGCTTCGCCGATGGCGAACGTCGCGACGGGGACGCCCTTCGGCATTTGAACAATCGAAAGCAACGAGTCTTCGCCACGCAAATATTTCGATGGGATGGGGACGCCCAAGACGGGAACGATCGTCTTTGCCGCAAGCATGCCCGGCAAATGCGCCGCGCCACCGGCGCCGGCGATGATTGCGCGCAATCCGCGTGGTCCGGAATCCTCGGCGTATTCGAACATGTCGTCGGGCATCCGATGCGCCGACATCACCCGAGGTTCATTGGGTATGGCGAACGCGTCGAGTTGCACGACGGCATGCCGCAGGATTTCCCAATCGCTTTCGCTCCCCATCACCACTCCGACCAACGGCGCTGCCTTGCGCTGAACCATCTGTCCTCCTATTTTTGCGGCGCGGAGTTCTAGATCTGGGGCGAGAATGATCGGCAATCGCGTGGACCCGCGGAATTCTAACAAAGACCTTCGCCGATATCTCGTCTATTTTGGAGGTCGTTCGACTCGTCTGGAACGATGTTTGCGTTACCCTTGTCGTTCCCAAAGCTTACCGATCGCTCATCCGAACGATCCGATGCCTCTGACGCTATTTGCCAGATATCGCCGCGCGAAGACGCTGCTGGCCGCGCTAGCGTGCTTCGCTGCGCCGGTCCTCGCCCAATCCGACGCGGATTTCCTCGCCGCAAAAGCGGCCTTCGAGCGCATGGATCGGGGAAGGTTGCTCGCACTTGCGCCTGTGCTCGACGGGCACGTTCTGGCGCCTTACGTCGCGTATTGGCAGTTGAAGCTCTCGCTCGACGAAGCAACGCACGACAGCGTTCGTGCCTACGCTCTGCGCTATCCGGGCACACCGATGGCCGAGCGGCTGCGCGGGGATTGGCTAAAAGCGCTTGCCCGACGCGGTGATTGGAACGCGTTCGCGCGTGAATACGCTGGGGCGCCGGGAGAGGATACCGAGCTCGCCTGTCACGCCATCCAGTATCGCCGGCTAAGCAATGGCGATGGTGAGCTCGGCGCAGCGCGTGCGCTATGGTTCACCGGCCAGACCACCCCGGAGGCATGCGAGTCACTCTTCGCTGCGCTTTTGACCCGCGGCGATCTTACGGCCGCTGATCGTCGTGCGCGCTTGCGCCTGGCATCCGAAGCGGGGAATGTGCGGCTCGCCCAGGTCATCGCGAACGAGTTGCAAGGCCGCGACCGGATCACCGAGCGCGAATTCCGGGAGATCATGCGCGATCCGCAGCGCGCATTGGCGAAGGGGGAGTTCGCGTGGACGACGGCCGGTGGCCGCGAGCTCGCGCTCTTTGCGCTCGAGCGGGCGGCGCGTACGGATGCGGCGGCAGCGCGGCCGGCGTGGGTCAAGGGGCGCGACAAACTAACTGCTGCGGACCGCGACTACGGCAACGCACGCTTGGGCTTCCATGCGGCGCGGCAACTGCATCCATCGGCGAACGACTGGTTCCGCGAGGCCCCCGAGGTCACGTTGTCCGCGGATGCTCACGCTTGGCGCGTGCGGGCGGCGTTACGCGCAATGGCCTGGGACGACGTGCTGGCTGCGATCGTCGCGATGCCGGAAGCGCTGCAGCAGGACGCGGCGTGGCGCTACTGGCGCGCGCGCTCTCTCGCCGCTAACGGGAAACATAACGAAGCGGCGGCGATCTACGTCCAACTCGCGCCCGAAGTCAATTTTTACGGGATGCTTGCCGCCGAAGCGTTGGGCCGCCCCTTTGCGATTCCGAAGAGCATGCCGCTTGTACCGTCATCGGTGGAGCTTGCGGCATTCGGCGCGCGGTCCGACGTTAAGCGAGCCGTCAAGCTTGCAGAACTCGACCTGCGAATCGAGTCGCAACGCGAGTGGTTCTACATTGTTCGCGCGCTACCCGACGAGACGTTGCTGCTGGCGGCAGACTATGCGCGGCGCACCGGCCTCTACGACCGCGCGATCAACACCGCCGACCGCACGACGAACCGCCATGACTTCGCGTTACGCTATCTGACGCCGTTTCGCAATGAATTCGAAGCGGCGGCGCGAGGTCACGATATCGACGTCGCGCTCCTGTACGCCGTCGCCCGCCAGGAATCGCGCTTCGTTCGCGACATCGTGTCGTCGGCTGGCGCTTCGGGCCTCATGCAGCTGATGCCGGCGACCGCGCGCTGGGTCGCAAAGCAACTAGGACGCAGCGACTACGCGCCTGCACTGATTGCGGATATCGACATCAACACGCAGTTCGGCGCGTACTACTTCAAGTACTGGTATGAGCGGCTGGATCGCATGCCGGCGCTCGCCGCCGCCGCGTATAATGCCGGACCGGGACGTGCCCAGGCATGGCGACCTTTGCTGCCGATCGAGGGGGCAGTCTGGGTCGAGACGATTCCTTTCAACGAAACGCGTGACTACGTCAAGAAAGTGCTCGCCAATTCCATGGTGTATGGACACTCTTTGAGCGCGCCGCAGCAGCAGACGCTCACCGCGCGCTTGGGCGTGATTGCACCGCGCGCGGTTGCGACAGCCGTTCCTACTACCGCACATTGAGCCGGTCGCGTCACGCAGCGACGTGAGTCATGGAGCGCTCGATGGCCACTCGCCGCGATTTCCGTCGCGAACCGTGTGACAACCATTCCAGCGAATCGCCGGAGGCCGCCCCGGCGCAAGCAGGCTTCCACTTTGACGGCCTGAATTCATGATCCCGGCCGAAGTTGTCGTCCTGGGTGGCAGCGGTTTTGTCGGCCGCAGTGTCGTGGCAAAGCTTGTCGCCAGTGGTCATCGGGTCCGGGTGCCTACGCGGCGGCGGGAACAGGCGAGGCACTTGATCCTTCTACCAACGGTGCGGGTCGTCGACGCCGACGTGCACAACCCTGCGGTGCTGACTCCGCTGCTGCGCGGCGCCGCGGCGGTCGTCAATCTGATCGGCATTTTGAACGAAGCAGGACGCGAAACGTTCGCGCGTGCGCACGTCGAGCTTGCACGGACGGTCGTCGCCGCCTGCAAGTCGGCAGGGGTGAGCCGGCTCCTGCACATGAGCGCGCTCAGCGCCGCAGAAAACGGACCGAGCCAATACTTGCGCTCGAAAGGTGAAGCCGAAACGATTGTCGCGGCGTCCGGCCTCGATTGGACAATCTTCCGCCCCTCGGTCATCTTCGGTCGGGAGGACGCCTTTCTCAATCTGTTCGCGCGGTTATCACGCCTATTCCCGGTCATCCCGCTCGGTGGTGCAGATGCGCGGTTCCAGCCGGTCTACGTCGGCGATGTCGCGCAGTGTATTGCGCATGCGGTCGATGATCCCTCGACGCAGAAAGAGCGCTACAGTCTGTGCGGACCGCGCGCGTACACACTGCGCGAACTGGTCCGCTACGTGGGCGAGCTTGCGGGAGCGCAGCGGCCGATCATCGCGCTTCCGCCCGCGCTCGCCTACCTGCAAGCCCTCGTGCTCGAAGCTTTGCCCGGGAAGCTCATGAGCCGTGATAATTTGGCATCGATGCGCGAGGACAATGTGTGCGCTGCGCCGTTCCCACCGGTGTTCGGACTAATGCCCACGTCGCTTGAAACCGTGGCCCCCGAGTATTTAGCTGGCGGCGCGCTCAAAAGCGATTACGATCGTTACCGCACAGGAAGCGGTCGCTAGTAAAAGCGACATGGTTCAAGGACGTTCGGTGATCGCTCGTAGTCTTTACCGCCGCGATTCGTCAGGCAAGAGAGCCAGCGATTCGCGGAAAGCCAACCCGACGAAAGTTGCGTTCCACTTTTGTCGGAATTCATCGAGGAGAGTGCGTTGGCCGACCTGATCGAGGTGCGGGACCTATCGATTGAGTTCGATAACCGAGGCACGATGACCCCAGCGCTGGACCGGGTTTCGTTTCGGATCCGGCCTGGGTCGACATTGGCGCTGGTCGGCGAATCGGGATCGGGCAAGTCGGTGACGGCCCAAGCGATCATGCGCATCCTCCCCACGTCGGGTCACATTACGTCGGGAGAGATCCTGTTCACCGCGCCGAACTCGACGAAACGGCCGGTCGACATCGCGCGGCTGCGTCCCGACAGCGCGAGAATCCGCGGGATCCGCGGCCGCCACATCTCGATGATCTTTCAGGAGCCGATGACGTCGCTGTCACCGCTGCATACGATCGGCGATCAGGTTAGCGAAACCCTTTTTTTGCACGAGAAGATCGGCCACCGCGAAGGCATGGCGCGGACGGAGGACATGCTGCGCCTCGTGGGCTTCCCGGACCCGGCGCGTGCGCTGCGCAATTACCCGTTCGAGCTCTCCGGCGGCTTGCGCCAGCGCGCCATGATCGCGATGGCTCTCGTCTGCAGGCCATCGCTCTTGATCGCCGATGAGCCGACGACGGCGCTCGATGTGACGATTCAGGCGCAGATCCTGGCCCTCGTCAAAGAGCTGCAGGGCAAGCTCAATATGGCGGTGCTCATCATTACGCATGATCTTGGGGTCGTCGCCAATCTGGCCGAAGAAGTCGTTGTCCTCTACGAAGGGCGAGTGATGGAGCAGGGCACGATCAAGCAATTGTTCGAGCGGCCCGAGCACCCTTATTTGCAGGCGCTGCTACGCGCCGTGCCGCACTTCGACATGAAGCCCGGCGAGCGACTCGTGTCCATTCGGACCGTGGACCATCAGACCGGGCCGCTGGTGGAGAAGCACGAGCCGTGGCCCGCCGATGCCGACTCGATCCATCTCAGGGTCCGTGGCATCACCAAGTCGTTCGCCGCGCGCGCGAGCGGGTTCATGGGAAGGCGCAAGGGGCCTCCGATCCGGGCTGTCGATGACGTGAACTTTTCAATCCAGCGCGGAGAGTGCTTCGGCCTCGTCGGTGAATCGGGATGCGGCAAGACAACGCTTTCCAAGGTCGTCATGCGCGCGCTCGAGCCCGACGCCGGGGAGATCCTGTACAACGATCGCGGCAGCATCCTCGACGTTGCCAAAGCAAACGGCGAAGAGCTCATGCGCTTCCGCCGGCGCGTGCAATATATCTTCCAGGACCCGTTCGGCAGCTTGAGCCCGCGGATGACCGTGTTCGACATTCTGCGCGAGCCACTCATCATTCATTCCATCGGCGACTCCGACTATCGCGCCGAGATGGCGAAGGAATTGATGCGATTGGTCGGGCTCGACCCGCGCTTCTTGAACCGGTACCCCCATAGCTTCTCCGGCGGGCAACGGCAGCGCATCGGCATCGCTCGGTCGCTTGCGTTGAAGCCTGATCTCGTTCTCTGCGATGAGCCCGTGTCCGCGCTCGACGTGTCGATTCAAGCGCAAGTCCTGAATCTTTTGAAGGACCTCCAGGCCGAGCTTGGGCTCACCTACCTCTTTATCTCGCACAATCTGGCGGTGGTCGACTACATCGCTGATAAAATTGCCGTCATGTGCCGCGGCCGTATCGTGGAGATTGCGCCGCGTGAGGTGCTCTTTCGCAATCCGGTCCATCCGTATACGCTTGGTCTGCTCGCGGCGGTTCCCTATCCCGATCTTGCGCGGAAGCTCGACCTCTCCGCCGTCTTGGAGGGGGCGGCGCGCAGCCCGGAGGAATGGCGCGCACCATTTTCCTGGACGGAGACGAGCGCCGGCGAATTGGTCGACATTGGCGAGGGGCACTGCGTACGCGTTCAACCAGGAGCAGATCGCGAAAGGCTTGTCGCATGATGATTCATCGCGTTACCCGGGCCGCCGTCGTTGTCGTTGCCGCGTTGTTTCTTGCACCAGGAGGACGCGCCGAAGAGCCGCCGACGCTCGCGGCAGACGTCGCCGCGGGCAAGCTGCCGCCGCTCGCGCAGCGGCTGCCGAAAACGCCGCTCGTCGTCGACGTGAAGCGGCCCGGCTGGTCGCCGGGGCGGTACGGCGGCGAGTTGCGCACGTTGCTCGCCAAGGATCGCGACATCCGGATGATGGTGGTCTTCGGCTATGCGCGGCTCGTGGGGTACGACGAGCAATTGCGGCTCGTGCCCGATGTTCTGGAGCGCATCGACAACGTGGGCAGCCGGGCATTTACGTTCTACCTGCGTCCCGGGCACAAATGGTCCGACGGGCATCCCTTCACGGCAGCGGATTTTCGCTACTTCTGGGAGGATGTCGCCAACAACAAAGACCTGTCACCGTTTAGTTTGCCGCAAGCGCTGCAGGTGCGGGGCCGAGGTCCGAAATTCGAAGTGCTGAACGACACGACGGTGCGCTTTACCTGGGAAGAACCTAACCCGCAATTTCTGCCAGCACTTGCCGCGCCGAGTCCGCTCTATCTCTTTCGGCCCGCACACTACCTGCGTCAGTTCCATCCGCGCCACATTGGTCTCGAAAAGGCCAACGCACAGGCGCGCGACGCCGGCTCGCGCAATTGGGCAGGGCTGCATGCGAAAAAGGACGACCAATACCGGTTCGACAATCCTGACTTGCCGACGTTGGAACCGTGGATCAATACGACGCCGCTGCCGTCGACGCGTTTCGTCCTCGTGCGTAACCCGTACTTTCACCGCGTCGACGCGGCCGGACAGCAGCTCCCCTATATCGGTCGCGTGATCGTCAACATCACCGACGACAAGCTGATTCCGGCGAAGACGGGCTCAGGAGACATCGATCTGCAGGCGCGCTACCTGCGCTTTGACAATTACACGTTCTTAAAGCAGAACGAGAAACGCGGGAATTATCGCGTCCTATTGTGGGAGAAGGCGCTCGGATCGCAAATGGCCCTCTATCCAAACATGAACGTAGAGGACCCCGAATGGCGCAAGCTCATGCGCGACGTGCGGTTTCGCCGTGCGTTGTCGATGGCGGTCAACCGTCATGAGATCAGCGAGGTCGTCTACTTTGGTCTTGCCAAGGAATCGAGCAACACCGTACTGCAGCGCAGCTCGCTCTTCCGACCAGAATTTGGCACTGCCTGGGCCCAGTTCGACGTAAAGGCCGCCAATGCGCTGCTCGATACCATCGGGCTCACCAAGCGCGACGATCGCGGCATCCGGCTCTTGCCCGATGGCCGCCCGATGGAGCTCATTGTCGACACGTCGGGCGAGAGCACCGAAGAGACCGACGTCCTGGAACTGCTGCGCGATAGCTGGCGGAAGGTCGGCATTGCGCTCTTTCCCCGGCCTTCGCAGCGCGAGGTATTTCGCAAGCGGGCGTATTCCGGGAAGTCGATGATGTCGATCTGGTGGGGCTTGAACAACGGCATCCCGACGCCGGAAATGAGCCCGCACGAGCTCGC
>Ga0136617_10006291_pt1 | contig 10616 bp, 9 predicted proteins | sample AntDrymUQ3222106_2_FD_129672 | JGI IMG/M metagenome (GOLD analysis project Ga0136617, IMG submission 129672) | Polar desert sand microbial communities from Dry Valleys, Antarctica - metaG UQ322 (21.06) | ecosystem: Environmental > Terrestrial > Soil > Desert | place: Antarctica: Dry Valley...
CGAGCATCGAGGCTCCTCCTTGGGGTCGGCGGTGCGGGGTAAGCACCGCCGACTTCGACCTGACTGTTATGTCCCCTCCCAGCCGACCCGCCTCAACCAGCCGTGGAACTACTCATCTAGGCTTGACCGATGCACTCCCTTCCCAGGACGTTGCGTGCTGCGTCGGCCACGGAGCTCAAGGAACGGCTCGAGGCGGCGCGGCGCGACGTGCCGTTCGTGCTCTACCGCGAGGGCGACGACCGCCAGCGGATCGTCGTCCTCGACGAGCGCGACTGCCTGAGCATCGGACGCCAGGAGGCCAGTGACATCCCACTGCCGTGGGACTCCGCCGTTTCGCGGGTCCACGCGACACTGGAGCGCGTGGGCGAGGAATGGACGCTCGTCGACGACGGAAGCTCACGCAATGGCTCGTTCCTCAACGGCGATCGAGTGCACGGTCGCCGACGGCTGAAGGACGGCGACGTCATCCGAGTCGGTTTCACGACGTTCGCCTACGTCGTACCGCGTGAGCGCGAGCTGTCCTCGTCCACGGCCGCGGCGACGACGTCGGGCGTTCCATTCTTCACCGCGGCGCAGCGGCGCGTGCTGGTCGCGCTGTGCCGGCCCCTCGTCGACCGCCGTGTCGGTGCCCCCAGCAGCAATCAGCGGATTGCGGACGAGTTGTTTCTCGGAGTCGAGACCGTCAAGACGCACATGCAGGCGCTCTTCGAGGCGTTCGCCATACAGAACCTGCCGCAGAATCAGAAGCGTGCGGAGCTCGCCCGGCTGGCGTTGAAGCGCGGAGCGGTGACGGAGGACGAGTTGCTCGCCGACGCGCCACGCACCGCCGGACACGGCCTGTAGCCCGATGGCTGACGACGCGAACCTCTGTGCCACGAACCCGCTGCCGCCGAAGGCCCTCGTGTGCGCGCCGGCGGTGTACCGGGAACCCGGGGTGAAGCTCGCCGACGGCGTTCATGCCATCGGGCCGTCGAGACACGGCCACAGCCAGGGAGGCTACTCCCGTGCCTACCTCTTCGAGGACGAGGATGGCCTGACGCTCGTCGACGCCCTGTGGGACGAGGACGCCCAGATGATCCTGAGGTACCTCTGGAGCATCGGGCGGACTCCCACCGATCTCAAGCACATCGTCATGACCCATGCGCACCGCTCGCATCTCGGCGGTCTGGCGACGCTCAAGGCGCTGAGCGGCGCAACCGTGCACAGTCACGCGTACGAGGCGCCGATCATCGAGCGGCATCGGCCTGCGGTCAAGATCCCGCTCACGCCGCTGCAGCCGTGGCAGCTCATCCCCTTCCGCGTAGCGTCGCAGCTCGGGCTGCAGCCGCACGTCGCCTGCGAGGTCGACGACTCAGGGCTCAAGGAGGGCAGCGAGGTCGGCTCGCTGCGGGTCCTGCACCTGCCCGGACACACGCCCGGAAACCTGGCGCTGTCCTGGGAGGGCGGCCGCGTGCTCGTCGTCGCGGACCAGATCATGACGTGGCCTTCGTTCTCTGCCGGATGGCCGGGCTTCAACGGAGACGACGCGCAGTTTCGCAAGTCGCTCGAGCGCCTGGTCGAGCTCAAGCCCGAGGTGGTCTGCACGGGGCACGGCGACCCCATCTGGAATGGCGCCGCCCAGCGCATCACGGCCCTCCTGAGGTGACGGCGAAGCCCGTGTGACGGCGTCGGGGCGACGCGCAGCGACGCTCAGGCCTCCTTCGAGACCTCCGGCCATGGCTTGAAGGGATTTTCCACCGTCAACAGCACGTCTCTCAACTCGGGATAGTGATTGCGCAGCATGCTGGCGAGCGTCGCGCCCGCGATCCAATCGAGGCCCTCCTGGGTATAGACATCCGCCGTGTAATCGGTCGTGAAGAAGCGGTCGCTTCGCAGCCTGCGCGTCGCCATGAGCAGGAACACACGAAACGCGGTATCGCTGAATGCGAATCCGGCCGGCTTGCGTTCGGCGAACATGCCGACGAGGAGATCGACGTCCTCGAGCCTGCCCTCGTAGACGTCCTTGATCTCCCTCGCCCAGATCGGATTCCCGTTGGCGAGGTCGTCGAAGCTGGACGCCGGCGCGAGCCGGAAGAGGCGCCGGAAGTTGTTGTAGCGCGGCACACCGACCTCGCGCGTGCGAAAGATGTCCACCGCGCCGATGTCCATCCGGTCGTCGTCGACGGAGCGGAAGTCCCGTAGGAACGCGGGATAGTTGTGCAGCGTGATCTGGCCAGGGTGGGCGATGCCGAGCGAGTAGTACGCGTTCCACGGCTCCATGACTTGCAGCCGGTTGCGAGGCCGGTCGCGCTCGCCGTGGGCGACGGTGAGGTCCGCGAAGTCGTATGTCTTGACCAGGGCGCCGTCGGCGACGCAATGAAACTTCACCTCGTCCGGGAGCAGCTGATGCATGCGATACACCGCCACGAACTCCTCCGTGAGCGCGTACGGCGCTCCGTCGTGGCACAGCGCAGACCCCGGAACGCCGCTCAGTATCTCGTCAGAGCCAAGCGGCCCCGATCGTCTACGTCTGTCACCGGTCAAAAAGCCCGACCAGGTCGCGCGGATGGCACGTGCGGTCGCTGGGTGGGAGATGACCGCGGGCGTCCACTCGACGGTGTGGATCTTGGCCATGACCGCGGCATTGATCAACCGGGCCTTCTCGTAGAGGCGGTCATCTGTCAGCGTGGGGTCCTCGCGCTGGAGCATGTCGCAGATCGCGTTGTGCTCCTTTGCGAAGAGCATGTGAAGCAGCGCGGTGCCGATCCAGAGATTTGGCACCGCAGGTGATCCACCCTCCAGCGAACGGCCCATGAACGGCTCCATGGCCTCCAGCAACTCGAAGTCGGCCTTGACCCTGCCGTTGCCGTCGCGTATGGCGCCCGTGAACGTCTCGTCCGCGCCATAGAGCTGCGAGGCGTCCCACCAGTGCGTCTGGTCGCTGATGAAGCGCGCGGGACGTCCGTCGCCGGAGGAGTCCCGCCTGAACGGCGGAGGCTCGCGACGCCGGTCGTGCGGCATGCCCTTCGTTCGCTCGAGGTACGCCTCGTCGTCGGGATCCGTCTGGTGGATGAACCAGTCATGTACCTCGAACTGCAGCCACGCAGCCGCGAGGAGGTTCAGCCCCTCCGCCGCGATCAGCCTGCCGTCCTGGCGCTGCAGCAGGTGATCGCTGACGTCCCATGGACTCGGGCTGGCTCGCGTCTTCTCGTCTTCCATCAGCGGCGGCGTATTGCGAGCGAACGGCGTACGGACAGCCCCCATGTCGGGATCGGTGGGGTCGGTGTGGCGGCCATCGATCGTGCGGGCCGCCGGAAGCTCCGCATGCGAGCCTGTCGTCGCGCCAGAGGCGGCCGGTGGAGCGGCTGGGCCGGTGTCGTACAGGTTGCGCTTGCGGAGCCGCTGGCGGAGGCCGAGAAGCACGAGCATCCCGAGCTTCGGAGGGAGCCGGTCCCAGCCTGCGATGCGGTCGAGCTTCTCGGCCAGCGGCGCTACGAGCTCGCCGACGGCATCGCTCGACACGCGCCGCGGCGTGTCGCTCCGTTCACTCACGCATACCACTCCCGTCGCTGTCCGGACGTCCGTCCATGTGCATTGCACCTAAGTCCTGGTTGTTGGATGGCATGGGCCCGTTGCATTCGCCGGACGTCCTCTGCTATGACAGGCGACGAATGGCTGAGTTGGCCCTGGGCTCGACCTTTGCCCATCATGTCATCCTCGCCGTCGCTGGACGCGGCGGCATGGGGGTGGTTTATCACGCGCATCACGAGCCCCTCAAGCGCGACGTGGCGCTCAAGCTCATTGCGCCCGAGCTGTCGGCCGACAGCGAGTTACGCATCCGTTTTCAGCGCGAGTGCCGAGCAGCCGCCTCCATCCGGCATCCCAACGTCATACCGATCTACCATGCGGGGGAGGAGCAGGGTCTCCTCTACGTCACCATGCAGTATGTCGACGGGGCCGACCTCGGACGCGTTCTCGCACTCGAGGAGCGGCTGGCGCCATCGCGAGCAGCCACCCTCGTGGCAGATCTCGCCGACGCCGTCGGCGCGGCGCACCGGCTCGGCATCGTGCACCGCGACGTCAAGCCGGCGAACGTGCTCATCGAGTGGAGAGGTACTGCGATGCACGCGTTCCTCACGGACTTCGGGCTCGCAAAGAGCATCGGGAGCATGTCCCAGATGACCCGGACCGGCGCCATCCTCGGCACGCTCGACTACGCCGCGCCCGAACAGCTCGAGGAGAAGACCGTCGATGCGCGCACCGATGTCTATGCGCTCGGGTGTCTGCTGTTTCACGTGCTGACGGGCCAGGTTCCGTATCCACGTGAGACAAACGCCGCAAAGATCCTGGCTCACCTCAGCGCCCCGGTGCCGTCAGCGACGTCGCTCGTCCCTGAGGTCCCCGAGGCGCTCGCATCGGTCGTCGAGCGGGCGATGTGCAAGAGCCCGGAGGGACGGTACCCGTCGGCCGCGGCGCTCGGCCAGGCCGCACTCGCCGCGGTGGGTGCGGCGAGTGCGGCGAGTGGGGTGGCGCCCGTCACAGACGAAGACGATGGGCTCACCGTGACGATCTCCGGGGGCGTTGCTGCGCGTTCTCCCACGCCCGCTGGCTCGGCGCCCGACGTCGATGTCGCCTTCCCTCCCGCACTGGCGATCGAAGGCCGAGAGGGGCCGTTCGTCGGTCGCCGCGACATCATGGAACGGTTGGCGCGACGCTATGCGCTCGTCAACGAGGCCAAGCCGCAGTTCGTCCTGCTGTGCGGTGAACCGGGCGTAGGCAAGACGCGACTCACCGGGGAATTCGCTCGCCAGGCCCACGCCGAGGGCGCCACGGTGCTGTACGGGCGTTCCGACGTCGAGTCGATCGTTCCCTATCAGCCCTTCATCACCGCTCTGCAGCAGTACCTCACCCACCACCGGACCGGTGCTCGGGCCGAGGAGCTCGACCTCGAGCTGAGGGAGCTCGGGCGCTTCATACCCGGCCTGCGCCGGAACGAGCCGACGCTGCACGAGCCGCTCGCCGTGGAGCCCGATGCCAGGCGTTACCGTCTGTTCGAGGCGGTCAAGCGCGTCCTCGCGCTCGCCGCTGCCGATCGCCCCGTCGTGCTGATCCTCGACGACCTGCACTGGGCCGACACCTCGACCGCCTTGCTCCTGCGCCATACCGTGCAGCAGTTGCATGACGTGAGGCTGCTGCTGCTGGGGACGCTGCGCGACGTCGAGGATTGCCGTTCGGACGATCTCGTGCAGCTGCTCGCCCGCCTGCGGCCTCAGCATTCGTTCGAGCGCGTCTCGGTGCTCGGACTGGACGCGTCCGAGACGGCGGCCTTCGTGGCCGCGCACGACATCGGCGATACGACGGAGGGCTTCATCCGCCGCCTTCGGCACGCCACCGACGGCAACCCACTCTTCATCGGGGAGACGCTCAAGAGCCTGTCGGAGTTGGAGTCGCCGAACGGTGACGTCGTGTCGGAACGGGCGCTGAGTCTCATCGGGGTTCCAGAGGGTGTCAAGGAGATGATCGCGCAGCGCATCCTGCGGTTGACTGACGCCACCCGACAGGTGCTCGCTGTTGCGGCGGTGATCGGAGCCGAGTTTCACCTCAGCGTGCTCGAGACCCTGATGGCGCAACCAGTCGACGAGATCATCTCGACCCTCGAGGAGGCCAGCGCCGCGGGACTCGTCCGCGAAGCCGACGACGGGGACGTCGATCGCCACGTGTTCTCACACGCACTCGTGCGCGAGGCGCTGCGCGAGCAGCAGAGCGCGAGCCGGCGGGTACGGCTTCACCACCGGATCGGCGAGGCGCTGGAGCTCATCGACCGACCGTCGGTGACCGACCCGGCGGAGCTCGCGCATCACTTCTTCGCGAGCCGTCATATCGACGGGGGCCAGAAGGCGTTTCGCTACTCCGTGGAAGCCGGGGACGCCGCGGCGCGGGCGCTGGCGCACGAGGAAGCCGTCGAGCACTACCGGCGAGCCCTCGTGGCCCTGGACATCCAGGCGCCGCAAGACGAGCGCCAGCGCTGTGAGGTGCTCCTCGCGCTCGGTGGCGTCGAGCTGCGCCAGGGCAATTCCGCGGCGCGCCGCACGTTCGAGCAAGCGGCTGAGCTGGCGCGGCGCCAGGGAGATTCCCGCCAGCTCGGGCGCGCCGCGCTCGGCTTTGCCGCCCGTTACACCGAGGCCGGGATCATCGACCGGGAGGCCATCGCCCTCTTCGAGGAGGCCCTCGCGGGGCTCGGCGAGGACGACAGCGCGCTGCGTGCGGAGCTGACCGCCCGCCTTGCGGACGCTCTGCAGTTCGCCTCCAGCGCCGAGAAGACCGCCGCGCTCAGCCATGCGGCGCTCGTCATGGCACGGCAGACCGGTGACACGCACACGCTCGTCGCCGCGCTCGAGAGCCGGCATACGGCGCTCCTGCACATCGAACACCTCGACGAACGCCTGCGGCTCAGCGAGGAGTACCTCGCGCTCGCCGAGGACGTCGGTGAGCGCGAGCTGAAGGCGCTTGGCCTGCATTGGCGGATCTACGATCTGCTCGAGGCGTCGGACGTCGCGGCGGCACGAGATACACACCGGGCCCTCGCGGCACTCGCCGAGCAGCTTCGTCAGCCGCTGTATCACCACTTCGCGGTCGGCTGGGAGGTCGTCTGGGCTCAGATGGCGGGACGCGTGAGTGACTCGGAGCGGCTGGCGCGGGAGGCCTTCGAGCTGGGAAAGCAGGCCCAGGCCCGCGACGCGGAGACGATGTACGTCATACAGGTGATCGCCCTGCGGCGCCGCGAGGGTCTGCTGTCTGATCAGGTGGCGACGATCGAGGCGGCGATCGCGAAGCATCCGTCGCTCGTGGGCTGGCGCGCCGTTCTGCCGCTTGCGCACCTGGCGGCCGGCGAGCAAGCGGCGGCGGTGGCCGAGTTCGAGCGGTTGGCGGATCGTGAATTCGCAGCAGTGCCGCGGGACATGTTCTGGTTCACCGCCATGTGCGTGCTCGCCGAGACGTGTGCGCACATCCGCGATCGCGCCCGTGCAGAGCTGCTCTACGAGATGCTCTCACCGTACAAGGACCGCAACGTGCAGGTGACGCAGGCGGCCTTCTGGGGATCGTCGGAGCGATTCCTCGGCCTGCTCGCCGCATCCATGTCGAGGTGGGATGTCGCATCCGCGCATTTCGAGTCGGCGATCGCCAAGAACGAGGCCAACGGCTGTCCGACGGCCGTGGAAGTGGTCCGGCGTGACTATGCGGAGATGTTGCTGGCCCGGCGCGCGCCCGGTGACCTCGACGTCGCGGCGGGTCTGTTGCGCGAGCGGCTGCAGGCGGCCGATGCGGCCGGGATGTCCGTGCTCGTCTCACACCTTCGCACGCAGCTGGAGGAGATCGAACGCGACCAGGCGGCGCACTGAGGCCGGATCGTGATCGTCTAGCCGGCCGAGTGCTCGGCGAGGCCGTCGACGAACCGCTGCGTGGCCTTCGTGAGCGCCGCGCGGTACAGCCATCCCGTGCCAGGCATCTTCGCCGTGAACGTCGTGTGCCAATGGATCTCGGTGCCTCCCGGCCGCGGCGTCAGGTCGATGTCGGCGCGGTAGTCGCGGACGGCGAGTCCCGAGAGGAGCTTGTAGCTGAGCCGGCGCTCGGCCTCGTATTCGACGATCTCCTCGCGAACCCGGACCCTGCCCGTCTTGAACGCCCGCACCTCGCCGAGACCGTCCGTGCCGGCGGGACGCTCGAGGTCGAAGGACTCGATCGGCGTCCACCATGGCCAGGTGGAGCTGTCGCCGAGCAGCCGCCAGATCGCCGCCGGCTCCGCCTCGGTCGTCTTGCGGATGTCGATCTCCTGGCGTGCCACGCGGGCCACAGTCTGCCTGGGGACGGCCGCGCCTGGCCCGCGCGACGCGAAAGCGTTCACTTCGGGGCGCGACGACGATGACCGCGCCGCTCGCCGGGCTCGCATTTCGTCGCGCAGCCACCGAGGACGCCGGCAGGCTGGCAGCCGTACTCGTCGAGGGCTTCCACACCTACCGGGAGTTTGCGCCACAGGATTGGCGCGTCCCCGCGGTCGAAGAGGTCGCCGAGGTGCTGGCCGAGCGCCTCCCCAAGCCGACCGTCTGGTGTCTGCTCGCCGAGCAAGGATCACGCGTGGCGGGGTATGTCGCCCTGCTTCCTGCAGCTGACGCCCGCTGGCCGGTCAGCGAGCCGGGGCTCGCACATTTCTGGATGCTGTTCGTGCGAGCCCCATGGTGGGGCAGCGGGCTTGCGAGCCGATTGCACGAGGCGTCGCGTGACGCCGCGGTGCAGCGAGGGTTCACGGCGATGCGCCTCTTCACCCCGGCTGATCAGGCACGCGCGCGGCGCTTCTACGAGCGCGAAGGCTGGACGCTTGCCGGCGCACCGTTCCGTGACGAGGAGGTCGGGCTGTTCGTCGTCGAGTACCGTCGCGACCTGCTGGGATGACGCAGCACGTCGTGCCCTCGCTGATCAGCCAGGTCGAGGCCGCCGTCTCCGGTGCGATCGATCGGGTGTTGCCGGAATGGGCCGGAGCCGATCCGGCGGTGCGGCGCTCCGAGCATGCGGATTTCCAATCGGACGCCGCGTTCGCGCTCGCCAAGCGCGCTCGTGTCAGACCGGGCGACCTTGCCGCCACCGTCTCCGAGGCGCTGCGTACCGACACCGGCACACCCGTGACCGAGGTCACGGTCTCCGGGCCCGGCTTTCTCAACCTCACCCTCACCGACCCGGCGATATGGCGGCAGGTCGCAGGTCGGCTGGCCAGCCCGCGCCTGGGCATCGGCATGCCCGAGCAAGGCCGGCGGACGGTCGTCGACTACTCGGCGCCGAACGTCGCCAAGGAGATGCACGTCGGCCACCTGCGCACCACGATCATCGGTGACTGCCTCGCTCGCGTGCTGGGGTTCCTCGGTGCGGACGTCATCCGGCAGAATCACCTCGGCGACTGGGGCACCCAGTTCGGGATGCTCATCCAGTACCTCGTCGAGCACCCGGAAAGCACATGGCATCACGACCAGCTCGCCGAAGGCACCACCACCGTCTCCGCACTGGACGACCTCTACCGGGCAGCCGCGCCACCTTCGACGCCGACCCTGAGTTCGCCGAACGAGCACGGGCGCGCGTGGTCGCACTGCAGGCCGGCGACGAGGCCACAGGAGCCCGCTGGCGGGAGATCGTCGCGGAGTCGGAGATCGCGTTCCAGGAGATCTACGACCGCCTCGACGTGCTGCTCCGAACCGAGGACTCGGCCGGCGAGTCCTTCTACAACGCCCGGCTGCCCGACATCGTACAGGAGTTGACCGCCGCGGGCATCGCCGCGGAGAGCGACGGCGCGCTGGTCGTGTTCTCCGGCGAAGTCACCGGACCCGACGACAACCCCGTCACGCTCATGCTCCGCAAGAACGACGGTGGCTACGGCTACGACACCACCGACCTCGCCACGATCCGCTACCGCATTCGCGATCTGGAGGCCGACCGCATCCTCTACGTGGTCGATGCGCGCCAGGCACTGCACTTCCGGCTGATCTTCGAGGCCGCGCGGCGCGTCGGCTGGCTCACCGATGCCGTCGAGGTCACCCACGTCGCCTTCGGCGCCGTCCTGGGTCCGGACGGCCGCCCGTTCAAGACCCGCTCGGGCGGCACCGTCAGGCTCATGGATCTGCTCGACGCCGCCGTCCATCGGGCGCGGGCCGCCGTCGCGGAGAAGGGCCACGAGCTCGACGACGACGAGCTTGACCGGATCGCCGAACGGGCCGGCATCGGTGCGGTCAAGTACGCCGAACTGTCCACGTCGCGCACGAAGGACTACATGTTCGACGTCGAGCGCATGGTCTCGCTGCACGGCAACACCGGCGTGTACCTGCAGTACGCGCACGCCCGAATCTGCTCCATTCTGCGCAAGGCTGGCGACGCGACCACCGCGCTCGACCCAACCCTGCCGCTCCATCCGGCCGAACGCGCACTCGCCCTCGCGCTGGACGCGTTCGGCGATGCCCTCGCCGAGGTCGGCCGTGGCCTGGAGCCCCACCGACTGTGCGGGTACCTGTACGAGGTCGCAAGGGCATTCACCGACTTCTACGAAGCCTGCCCCGTGCTCCCGGCGGCAGAGCCCGTTCGTGCCAACCGAGTCGCCCTGTGCCTGCTCGCCGCACGAACCCTGCGACAGGGCCTGGACCTGCTGGGCATCGCGGCACCAGAGCGTATGTAGGACCCGTCGCAGGCACGAGCGATGACTCTCCGCACGACCGGCGGTCGTAGGCGTAGGTTGTAGCCACAAGGATGCCGGTGCGCCGGCGCGGAAAGGAGCGAGCATGGGACAGGCGGTCGTTCACTTCGAGGTCATCGGCAAGGACGGGGGCAAGCTGCAGAGCTACTACTCGGAGCTCTTCGGGTGGGAGATGGACACCAACAACCCGATGAACTACGGGCTCGTGCCGCGCGAGGGCAACGTCTCGCCTGACGGCATCGGCATCGGCGGTGGCGTCGCGGGCGGACCGGACGGCTACGACGGCCACGTCACCTTCTACATCGACCTCGATGTGTCATCAAGCGTGCCGGTTGGCCGTGAGGGCGGGGTCGCGGGGCTGGCGGGCCTGGCGTGAGGGGCTTTGGATGGTGGTTTGGCGGCCTGGGAG
>Ga0136617_10006292_pt1 | contig 10614 bp, 10 predicted proteins | sample AntDrymUQ3222106_2_FD_129672 | JGI IMG/M metagenome (GOLD analysis project Ga0136617, IMG submission 129672) | Polar desert sand microbial communities from Dry Valleys, Antarctica - metaG UQ322 (21.06) | ecosystem: Environmental > Terrestrial > Soil > Desert | place: Antarctica: Dry Valley...
GCCGGCATCGGAAAGCAGGGAGCCACCGCGGATCGCCTCGGCCCGACCCTTCTCGGTGAGCGCGACGTCGACCCAGCCCGTGAAGAGGTTCTTGGCGTTCCAGTCGCTCTCGCCGTGGCGGAGCAGGACCAAGGTGTAGCTCATCCGCCCTCGCCCTCGGGCTTGGCGACCTCGCAGTCGCCGCCGACACCGTCGAGGCCCTCGAACTCCTCGCAGTTGGAGACGACCGGTACCTCGAGCTCGACCACGTCGCCGCCGGCGAGCTCGACCACCATCGGCACCACGTCGCCGGCAGCGAACTCGCCCTCGACGGCCACGCCCTGGTCGTCCTCGGCGAGGTTGACCAGCGAGTTGGGCGGCACCTCGATGGGGGAGAAGTCGACGACCTGCGCCGACTCCTGGTCCCCCGGCGACAGCCCCTCGAGGGTGGCCGGCTCCTCCAGGTCGTTGTTGACGAAGGAGGCGATGAAGGTCCCCGAGCCCTCCTCCGCGGAGACCACGACGGCGTTGAGCACGTCGAGCGACGTGTCGCGGTTGGTGGTCCCGGGGGTGATCGTGTTGACCCGGTTGGTGGCCGGGTCGAACCCGCACGAGCTGAGGGACGCGGCCAGCAGGAGCGCACCGGTCCGCAGCGCCAGAGAGGGTCGCAGGTGCATGCCCGGCATGCTAGCGGTCGTGGGCCGGGTCAGGAGCCGTCAGGTACGGGTCGACGTCACGGCCGCGGGTCACCGGGTGAGCCCGACCCGGGCGCCGGTGAGCAGCAGCGCCGTCAGCACGAGTCCGGTGAGCACCAGCGTGACCCACAGCACCCGGGGAGCGCCGGCACGGAGGGCGACGCGCAGCGGCAGGTGGCGCCGGCCGTCCTGCCGGTCGGCGACCAGTCCGGGGAGGGCCACCAGGACGTGGACGCAGACACCGAGCAGGGCGGCGAGCGCGGTCACGGAGACCTCGGGAGGGGTCTCGCGTCCCTGACCGGCCCAGCCGCCGTAGGCCAGGAAGGCCGGGTAGAGGGCGTACGAGAGCGCCCACGGCAGCCACGACAGCCAGCCGCCGCGCAGCAGCACGTTGCCGAGGATGCCGACGAGCAGCGAACCCAGGTAGGCCAGGCCCGACCACACGCCGTGGAACACCGCCAGCGGGACCACCAGCATCACCGCCACGGCCAGCCAGAACCACACGGTCCCGGGGTCGAGCCGACCCCCGAGCTGCTGCGCCAGCGGCTTGTCGCTGCGGGCGTGGGAGGCGTCGCGAGTGCGGTCGACCAGGTCGTTGTGCCAGCCGAGGATGACCTGGCCGGTCAGCACGGTCGCCACCACCGCGGCGACCGCGCCGGTGCTGCGACCACTCAGGGCGGCTGCGCCGGCCAGGCCCAGGGCCGTGACCAGTGCGAGCCTGGGGTGGCCGGCCCGGACGAGCAGCACCGGCGTCAGGGTGCGCAGCCGGGCCATCGCCTGGCCCGATCGCTCCCGGCGGGCGTGGTCTCGGTCGCGGTGTCGGTCACGGCTGGGCCCCCATGGACGCAGTATCGGGTACGGGACGCGGTGGCGCCAGAAACGTGCGCCACGCCGGTGTCGGACGCGGCGCACACCACACGACCCGACCTTCTGTCAAGCCCTGACCCCCCCTCTGACCTGCGCAAACGTTTCGGGAGCAGATCTCGCCCCGTGTTAGACTGGTCACAGGGAAAGGGGTACATCACATATGACCTTCACCGTCGGCGAAACGGTTGTCTATCCGAATCATGGGGCCGCAGTCATCGAGGACATCGAGATGCGGAAGATCAAGGGGGAGGATCGTCAATACCTCGTCCTCCGGATCGTGTCACAGCAGGATCTCGTGGTGAGGGTTCCGGCCTGCAACCTCGATCTGGTCGGTGTTCGCGACGTCGTCGACAAGGAGGGTCTCGAGCGCGTCTTCGACATCCTTCGTGCCGCGCAGGTCGAGGAGCCCACCAACTGGTCGCGCCGCTACAAGGCCAACCTGGAGAAGCTGCACAGCGGCGACGTCATGAAGGTGTCGGAGGTCGTCCGCGACCTGTGGCGCCGGGAGCGTGACCGCGGCCTGTCCGCCGGCGAGAAGCGGATGCTGGCCAAGGCGCGGCAGATCCTGGTCTCGGAGCTGGCTCTGGCCGAGCACACCAACGAGGACAAGGCAGAGGCCATCCTCGACGAGGTGCTCGCGTCCTGAGCACCGCATGACCTCAGGACGATGAGCACGAGCCCCCGCGGAGCGATCCCGGGGGCTCGTGCCCGTCTCGGGGTCCGTTCCCGTCACTGCGCACGGAGCACCAGCGCGGTCGCGATCGCGGCCACGCCTTCCCCGCGACCGGTGAGGCCGAGGCCGTCGGTGGTCGTCGCCGACACCGTGACGGGTGCGCCCGCCGCATCCGAGAGCGCCGACTCCGCCTCGGCCCGGCGGGTGCCGACGCGCGGCCGGTTGCCGACGACCTGCACGGCCACGTTGCCGATCTCCCAGCCCGCCTCGCGCAGCCGCCGGGCCGTCTCGGCCAGCAGCGCCGTCCCGGTGGCGCCGGCCCACTGCGCCCCCGAGGTGCCGTACGCGCTGCCGAGGTCACCCAGCCCCGCTGCCGAGAGCAGCGCATCGCAGGCGGCGTGGGCGGCCACGTCGCCGTCGGAGTGCCCGTCGAGGCCCTGCGGCTCACCGGGCCAGGCGAGGCCCGCCACGCGCATCGGGCGACCGTCGGCGAGGCGGTGGACGTCGGTGCCGATGCCGACCCGGAGCGTGGGATTCACGAGATGATCATGCCTGAGTCACACTTGGGACCATGACGACCAACCGGTGGGTGTGGCCGCTCGCCGGGCTCGTGGCGGGCCTGGCGGGTCTGGCGACGAGCTACTTCGTGGCCACGCTGCTGGCAGTGCGTGACTCGCCGGTCGTCGCGGTCGCCGAGCTGGTCATCCAGGTCAGCCCCGGAGCGCTCGTCGAGTGGGCCATCCAGCGGCTCGGCCAGTACGACAAGCCGGCGCTGGTCGGCGGCATCCTGGTGCTGCTGGCACTCGCCTTCACCGGCATCGGGGCGCTGGCCGCCCGCCGCGGCTGGCTCGCATCGGCCGCGTTCGCCGGCCTGGCCGCGGTCGGGGTGCTGGCGGTGGTGCTCGGCGAGGCGACCTCGACCGCGGCGTACCTGCCGCTCGCGGTGGGGTTCGTGACCTGGGTGGGTGTCTTGGAGCTGCTCACCCGCCGGATGCGCGCGCAGCGCTCGGCGGACGAGATGGCGGTGGCCGCGTCCCGACGCGGCTTCCTCCTCGGCACCGGAAGCGTGGTCGTGCTGGCGCTCGGCCTGACCGGGCTCGGACGGCTGGTGGGTCGCAGCCGTCGCGCCATCGAGGACGAGCGGGCCCTGCTGCGACTGCCCGGCGTCAGCGAGCCCCGGGTCCCGGCGAGCGCTCGCATCGGGCTGCGCGGGGTGTCGTCGTGGCAGACCTCGGAGGAGGACTTCTACGTCATCCACACCGCGCTGGCGCTGCCGACGATCGCGCCGGAGGACTGGCGGCTGCGGATCCACGGCATGGTCGACCAGGAGCTGGTCCTGAGCTTCGCCGATCTCGTCGGCCGGCGGCTCACCGAGTCGTGGCTGACCCTCAACTGTGTCTCCAACCCGGTCGGCGGCGACCTCATCGGCAACGCCTGGTGGAGCGGCGTACGCCTCGCCGACCTGCTCGCCGAGGCCGGTGTCCAGCCGGAGGCGGACGCGGTGCTGCAGACCTCCGAGGACGGCTGGACCTGCGGGACGCCGCTGTCCGCCCTGACCGACGACCGCGACGCGATGCTCGCGATCGCGATGAACGGCCGGCCGCTGCCGGTCGAGCACGGATTCCCGGTCCGCACCATCGTGCCGGGGCTCTACGGCTTCGTCTCGGCGACCAAGTGGGTCATCGACTTGGACGTGACCAGGTTCGACCGGTTCGAGGCCTACTGGACCGGCAAGGGCTGGGCCGAGCAGGGGCCCGTCCGGCTGGCCTCGCGCATCGACGTTCCGCGCGGCGGTGACGGCGTGCTCGCCGGCGAGGTGCGGATGGGTGGCGTGGCCTGGGCCCAGCACGTCGGCATCCGCGCCGTGGAGGTCTCCGCCGACGGCGGAGCCTGGCAGCAGGTCGAGATCGCCTCGCCGCCGACCGACGACACCTGGGTCCAGTGGGCGGGAACCGTGGCGCTCGCACCGGGCGACCACACGCTGCGGGTCCGGGCGACCAGTGCGTCCGGCGAGGTGCAGACCGGGGCCGAGCGTGGGGTGGTCCCCGACGGGGCGACCGGGTGGCACGCCGTCGAGGTCACCGCCGAGGAGTGAGCCTCACCAGCCCGGAGGTCCCTCCCGGCAGCGGGTGGTCGGCGTCGGTGATGACGTAGACCATGCCGTCCGAGGCCGGCAGCCAGACGTCCTCGAACTGGCCGCGGTCGTAGGTCCTCCGTACGCCGCGGTCGTTGCGCGCGGCCGGGTCGACGACGACGCCGCCGTCCTCGCGGAAGCCCACGATGACCAGCAGGTGGCCCGCGGTGGAGGAGATCGGTGCGCCGTCCAGCTCGCCCGGCCGGCGGTACGGTCGCCGTAGGTCCGGGTGGTCACCTGTCCCACGAGTCACGCCAACCGCCGATCGTGGCCCGCACCCCGTACGCACCTAGACTCTGCGGCGTGACTCTCCGGCTCCACGACACCGCGACGCGCGAGGTGCGCGACTTCGTCCCCCTCGAGGTGGGGAGGGCGGGGATCTACGTCTGCGGCCTCACGGTGCAGTCGGAGCCGCATGTCGGTCACGTCCGGTCGGCGGTCAACTTCGACGTGCTGCGGCGCTGGCTGGCCCATCAGGGCTATCAGGTGGACTTCATCCGCAACGTCACGGACATCGACGACAAGATCCTCGCCAAGGCCGCCGACCGGGGTCTCCACTGGTACGAGCTGGCGCAGCGGATGCACCACGAGCTCGACGACGTGCTCGCCGCGATCAACGTGCAGCGGCCGACCTACGAGCCCGGGGCGACCGGCCACGTGCCCGAGATCCTCGAGCTGATCGGCCGGCTGGTCTCGCAGGGTCACGCGTACGCCGCGGAGGACGGGTCGGGTGACGTCTACTTCGACGTCCGGTCGTGGCCGTCGTACGGCGAACTGACCCGGCAGCAGATCGACGACATGGAGCCGGCCGGCGACGCCGACCTGTCGCAGCTGGCCAGGAAGCGCGACCCGCGCGACTTCGCGCTGTGGAAGGGATGGAAGAAGGAGTCGGAGCCGGAGACGGCCGCCTGGCCCTCGCCGTACGGTCCCGGACGGCCGGGCTGGCACATCGAGTGCTCGGCGATGGCCCGCAAGTACCTCGGCCCCGCCTTCGACATCCACGGCGGCGGCGTCGACCTGCGGTTCCCGCACCACGAGAACGAGCAGGCGCAGTCGCGCGCCGCCGGTGACGCGTTCGCGTCGTACTGGCTGCACAACGCGTGGATCACCACCTCCGGCGAGAAGATGAGCAAGTCGCTCGGCAACTCGCTGCTGGTGCCCCACGTGCTGGAGCGGGTCCGCGGGATCGAGCTGCGGTTCTACATGGTCAGCGCCCACTACCGCTCGACGGTGGAGTTCTCGTTCGAGGCGCTCGACGAGGCGACGGTGGGCTTCCGGCGCATCGAGTCGTTCCTGGAGCGCGCCGCCGACCGGCTGGGTGAACTGCCCGGCCCCGGGATGCCCTGCGCCGACTTCGTGACCGCCATGGACGACGACCTCGGCACACCGGCCGCCGTCGCGGCGATCCACGAGGTCGTACGCGAGGGAAACCGGCTGCTCGCCGGCGACGCCACCGTGGCACTGCGCGGCACCGCCGGCTCGGTGCGCGCCATGCTCGGCGTGCTCGGCCTCGACCCGGCCGACCCGGGCTGGCCCACGACCGGAAGCGACGACGTGCTGACCGCCGTCGTCGACGCGCTCGTCACGGGTCTGCTCGAGGAGCGCGCGCGGGCCCGGACCGACCAGGACTGGGCGTGCGCCGACGCGGTCCGCGACCGGCTGTCGGCGGCCGGCGTCGAGATCGAGGACACCCCCGACGGCCCGAAGTGGAGCGTCTGAACATGGTTGAGTTTCCAGGCAGGTCGGTCGAGTTGCCAGTGCCGTCCGTCGAGTTGCCAGTCGGCTCGGACTCCGTGGCAACTCGATCCACCTCCGTGGCAACTCGACCCGCGCGAGTGGCAACTCAACTGATGGGTGGGTGGTGATGGCGGGCAACAGCCAGCGCAAGGGATCGGTACGCAAGACCTCGAAGAAGCCGACCGCCGGGTCGGGTGGACGCGTCCGCCGCGGCCTGGAGGGCAAGGGTCCGACGCCGAAGGCCAAGGACCGGCCCTACCACCAGGCCCACCAGGCGGCGAAGCGCTCGGACAAGCAGCAGCCGGCCCGGCAGCGCAAGCCGTCGGGCAGCGACGCCGAGTGGGTCGCCGGGCGCAACTCCGTCGTCGAGACGCTGCGCGCCGGCGTACCCGTCACCACGGTCTACGTCGCCGAGGGGGCCGAGCGCGACGGCCGGCTGCGCGAGGCGTTCCGGCTCGCCGCCGAGTCGGGCACCAGCCTGCTCGAGGTCAGCCGCGGCGAGCTCGACCGGCTGACGTCGGGCGCGGTCCACCAGGGTCTCGCGGCGCGGATCCCTGCCTACGAGTACGCCCACCCGGACGACCTGCTGGCGCTGGCGAAGCGGGCGGGCGAGCCGCCGCTGATCGTCGCGCTCGACCAGGTGACCGACCCGCGCAACCTCGGTGCGGTCGTGCGGAGCGCGTCCGGCTTCGGTGCCCACGGGGTGGTCGTCCCCGAGCGTCGCGCCGCCGGCATGACGGCGACGGCCTGGAAGACCAGCGCCGGTGCGGCCGCCCGGATCCCCGTCGCCCGGACCGTCAACCTGGTCCGGCAGCTGAAGGCCTTCCAGGAGGCCGGCTGCATGGTCGTCGGCCTGGCCGCCGACGGCGACGTGACGCTCCCCGAGCTCGCCGGACCCGACGGGCTCGCCGACGGACCGATCGTCGTGGTCGTGGGGGCGGAGGGTGGGGGGCTCTCGCGGCTGGCGGCCGAGACCTGTGACCAGCTGGTCTCGATCCCGATGGCCCACGACCTGGAGTCGCTCAACGCCGGTGTGGCCGCGTCGGTGGCGCTCTACGCGATCGCCCGCGCCCGGGCCTGACCCCGCGGCGGTGCGATGACGACTCCCCGGGTGCTGCGCGGCCTCGGCCTGGCGCTGGTCTGGCTGGTGGTCGCGCTCGTCACCAGCGCGGCGATCTTCCTCGGTTCCAGCCGGGAGGTGGTGTTGGCCAGCCACGACTCCGTCGTACGGCCGACCCTCGACGGGTGGGTCGTCGTGACCACCGGGCCGGTCCTGCCCGACGTCCGCATCCCCTCCGGCAGCCCCGTGGGCCTCGACGTCACCCTCGGCAAGACGACCGCGGAGAGCGCGGAGGCCCTGGTGGAGCGCTATGCGCTGATCGCCAGCCAGCCGGACGGGTCGGTTGCCAAGGCCCGTGCCGCCGTGGCGGACATGGCGTACGACGCCGCGGTGCGCGGCATGCTGCTCGGGCTGGTGCCGGTGGTCGTCTGGCTGCTGCTCGGTCCGGCGCGACGGCGCGAGCTGGGGCGGGGTGCCCGTGGGCGCGCGGGCGTCGCGGCCGGTCTGGCCGTGCTGCTCGCCGTCGCGCTGTTGTGGGAGCCGTGGCAGCCCGAGGAGCCCAGCATCGAGGCCGAGCAGACCTGGGAGGACCTCGACGACTTCCTGGACGGCCAGGTGAGCCTGCCGGCGTCGTTGCCGCGGGTGCAGGTGCGCTCCGACGTGACCGTGGTGGAGTCCAAGCGGCTGGTGCTGAGCGCGATCTCGACGTACGAGCAGAGCAAGCAGTTCTATGACCTGGCGACCGCAGGGGCGGCGGAGCTGCCGCTGCGGGAGCCGGAGGAGGGCGACACGGTCGTGGCCCTGGTCTCGGACCGTCACGACAACATCGGCATGGACCGGGTTGCCCGCGCCATCGGCGACCGGGCCGGCGCCGAGTCGGTCTTCGACGCCGGCGACGACACCTCGACCGGCGGGGAGTGGGAGGCCTTCAGCCTCGACTCGGTGTCCGAGGCCTTCGAGGACTACGACCGCTTCGGGGTCGCCGGCAACCACGACAACGACAGCTTCGTGCGCGACTACCTCGACGACCTGGGCTGGACGATGCTCGACGGCACCGTCGTCGACGGTCCGGGCGACGCGCCCCTGATCGGGCTCGACGACCCGCGTTCCAGCGGCCTGGGCAACTGGCGGGACGAGACCGGGCTCAGCTTCGAGGAGGTCGCGGACCGGTTCAGCGACGAGATCTGCGACGCCGACGACCGGATCTCGACCGCACTCGTCCACGACACCGACCTCGCGCAGCCGGCTCTCGAGCGTGGCTGCGTCGACCTCGTCGTCGGCGGTCACGTGCACGTCGAGATCGGTCCCGACCGGGTCGAGGGGCCCGACGGACAGGTGGGCTACAGCTACACCACCGGCACGACCGGCGGGGCGGCGTACGCCATCGCCATCGGGTCCAAGCCGCGCCGCGACGCGATGGTCTCGCTCCTCACCTACCGCGAAGGCCGCCCGGTCGGCGTCCAGCCGGTGATGCTGCAGACCAACGGCCAGTACGTCGTCGGCAGCTTCGTCCCCCTCCGCTACGGATGACCCGCGAAGTGGCAGTTCTGCTCCCGCGAGGTGGCGCTAGCGCACCTTCGAGGAGGCAGTACGGCGGCGGGTCGGCCCGTCCCACCCACCCCGGCTGTAGCGACGGACAGCCACCGGACGTCGCTCCCGCAGCGCCTGCCTCAGCTCGCCGATCCAGGCGCCGAGCCGGTCGTCGGTGAAGTCGTGCTTCGTCACGACGATCACGATCCACCCACGTGCGCGAAGCGCCTCGCGCCGGGCGTCGTCGTGCTCCTGGTCGGCTTCGCTGGTGTGGAACTCCTCGCCGTCGTACTCGACCGCGATCTTCAGGCGTGCGAAGGCGAGGTCGAGGCGCACCCATCCGTAGTCGTCGACCTCGACCCAGACGTTGGGCACCGGCGCGACGATGCCGGCGTCGATGATCGTCATCCGCGTCCAGGACTCGCCGGGCGACTCGGCATCCCGGCTGGCGTGGTTGATCAGCTCCCGCAGCTGCTTCACGCCGCGCCGCCCCTTGAAGCGGGGCAGCATCCGCCGGTAGTCCTCCTGAGTGAGGCCATGGTGGCGCATGAAGGCGTCGAGCACCGCGAGGGCGGCAGCGCGGCCGCGCAGGCACGCGAGGTCGCACGCGGTGCGGAGCGCCGTCGTCGTGAGCACGCCGCACACCTCGCAGATCTCGTCGGGTGCCAGGTCGCGCTTGCCGCCGAGGAAGCCTTCGCGGCGGGTGCGGTCGTGGCGGTCGATCGACACCACCTCCAGGTCGGGCGGCAGCTCCAGGTCGGCCAGGTCGTAGGAGTCGATGCCGTGGAGCCAGGCGGCCAACCTGTCGCTGGCGACCACGTGGCGGGCCAGCACCAGCTGTGTGCATTGCGCCCGGAGCTCGATGGTGTCGGGGAGGTCGGAACGGGCGCACACGCCACGCACCGGGCGGCGTACGACACCGGCTGCCACGAGATCCTCGAGGTGGGACTTGGTCAGTCCGTGTCGCGCCGCATCGCTGCTCAGGAACGGGGCACAGGGCAGCTCGGTCATGGCACCCGGTCTAGTCGAAATCGTGCTGCTGCGGGGACGGCATCGGCGTACCTGTGGAGAAACCGGCGGTGGCCCCGCAGAAGCGCCACCTCGGAGCTGCCGAACTCCCACTTCGCGGGTGCGGGAGCGCCACCTCGCGGGTGCGGGAGCGCCACTTCGCGAGGGAACTAGGGTGAGGCACGTGAGCACGGACGTCGTACGACTGCTGCCGACCGAGGAGGCCGAGGCGCTCCTCGAGCTGACCCGCGACCTCGCGACCAAGGAGCTCGCACCGCAGGTCGCCGAGGCGGAGGAGCGGGCCGAGTTCCCGGAGTCGGCCTATCGGCTGCTCGGGAAGTCGGGACTGCTCAGCCTTCCCTTCGCGGAGGAGTACGGCGGCGGTGGCCAGCCCTACGAGGTCTCTCTCCAGGTGGTCGAGGAGATCGCCGCCGCCTGGCCGAGCGTCGGTGTCGGGACCAGCGTCCACAGCCTCACCGCGTTCGTCGTGGCCGCCAACGCGTCCGAGACGCAGCAGGCCGAGTGGCTGCCGCGAATGCTCGGCGGCGACTGGCTCGGCGGCTACTGCCTCTCCGAGCCGCAGGCGGGCTCCGACGTCAGCGCGATCAGGACCAGGGCCGTGCACGATGGCGCTGCCGAGGACGGGCCCGATGACGGGGAGTACGTCGTCCACGGCACCAAGCAGTGGATCAGCAACGGCTCCTGCGCCGACTACTACATCCTCTTCGCCCGGACCGGCGAGGACCCCCGCCGCGGGCTCTCGGCCTTCATCGTCCCAGACGGGACCGACGGCATGTCGTTCGGCGCTCCCGAGAAGAAGATGGGCCTCGCCTGCGACGTCACCACCCAGGTGATCTTCGACGGCGCACGCATCCCGGCCGCGCAGCGCATCGGCGAGGAGGGTGGCGGCATGCGGGTCGCGCTGTCGGCC
>Ga0136617_10006293_pt1 | contig 10612 bp, 8 predicted proteins | sample AntDrymUQ3222106_2_FD_129672 | JGI IMG/M metagenome (GOLD analysis project Ga0136617, IMG submission 129672) | Polar desert sand microbial communities from Dry Valleys, Antarctica - metaG UQ322 (21.06) | ecosystem: Environmental > Terrestrial > Soil > Desert | place: Antarctica: Dry Valley...
CGGATGTAGGGCTCGGCGATCTGGGCCATGTGCACCGCTGACTGGACCCGGGTCGGCTGACCCATCTGCTCCAGGACGTCCTGCAGGCCCAGTCCGTTGATGACGGTGGCCAACATCCCCATGTGGTCGGCCTGGGCCCGGTCCATGCCGGCGCCGGCGCCGATCTGGCCCCGCCAGATGTTGCCCCCCCCGACCACCACGGCGATGTCGACGCCTCGGTTCTGGCGCGCTTCGACGATCTCGGCGGCGAGCATCTTCAGCGTGGCCCCGTCGATCCCGTAGCCCTGGCCGCCGGCGAAGGCCTCGCCGGACAGCTTCAGGACCACTCGCGACCAGCGAGGCGCACCCATGCTCAGGCGCCGATGACGACCTGGGCGAAGCGCACGACGTCCGCATCGCCGAGCAGCTTGGCGATGGTGACCTTCTCGTCCTTGACGAAGCCCTGCTCGAGCAGCACGCGCTCCTTGAACCAACCGGTGAGGCGGGCCTCGACGATCTTGTCCAGCGCGGCCTCGGGCTTGCCCTCGCTGCGGGTGATTGATTCGAGGGTCACCCTCTCCTCACCTACCTCGGCCTCGGGCACGTCGCTGCGCCGGATGGCATTGGGACGGGTGAAGGCGATGTGGACAGCCACGTCGTGGGCCACCTCGGGACTGCCGCCATCGAGCTCGACGATGACGGCGTTGACGCCACGCCCCTCTTGGCGGTGGACGTAGGAGTCGAGCACGTTGCCGGCGCCGGCCTCGACCCGGACCACCTGTCCCAGGTCGATGTTCTCCTTCAGCAACAGCTTCAGGTCGTCGATGGCGTCGGACTTGGCGTTCGCCGCTTCGGTGCCATCGGCCGCGACGACGTCCGCGACGTCTTGGACGAGGGAGGTGAACCGCTCGGACTTGGCCACGAAGTCGGTCTCACACTTGAGCTCGACGATGGCGGCCACGTCACCCCGCTGGGCCACTGCGACGGTGCCCTGGCTGTTGTCCCGGTCGGCCCGGCTCGCCGCCTTCGACAGCCCATTCGCCCGCAGCCACTTGGACGCCCGGTCGAAATCTCCGTCGTTCTCCATCAGGGCCTTCTTCGCGTCTGCCATCCCGGCGCCGGTCGCCCGTCGCAGGGCCTGAACGTCCTTGGCGGTGAAGTCGGGCATTGCTACGCCCGCTCCTCGGGGCCATTGGTGAACTCTGAGGCGGGTGCGGCTTCGTCGCTGGCGGCGCCGGAGGGATCTGTCCCGACCGCCGTCTCCGGCTCGATAGCTGTCTCCGCTCCAGCAGCGGCGTCGACGACGGACGCCGTCTCCTCTGCCCCTGGGTCGGGCTCGTCCCCAGCGGCCGCGGCGGCAGCGGCAATGGCGCTGGCATCGGGGGTGCCCGCTGGCGAGTCGGGTGCCGGCTCGGGCCCGGCGGCGTCGGGCGCTTCGACCGGTGCCGCATCGGCCTCGGCGGCCGCCGAGGTCGCTGTTGCGTCCGGGGGGCCGCCAGCGCCGGGAGGAGCAGCCGCGAGCCGGGCCTCGCGCTGGGCGGCGGCAGCCGCAGCCTGGTTGCGGGCCTGGGCCTGCTCCGCGGCGATGCGTTGCTCGTCCTCGGCCGAGCGGACGACGGGAGCCGACCCCCCTCCCCGCTTCGACGCGATGAGGCGGCCCTCCTCGACGGCGTCGGCGATGATGCGACACATCAGCGTGCCGGAGCGGATGGCGTCGTCGTTGCCGGGGATGACGTACTGGATGACGTCGGGATCGCAGTTGGTGTCGACCACGGCGACGAGCGGCAGGCCGAGCTTGTTGGCCTCAGTCACCGCGATGTGCTCCTTCTTGGTGTCGAGCACGAACACGGCGTCGGGCGCCTTCTCCATCTGGTGGATGCCGCCGAGGTTGCGCTCTAGCTTGGCCAGCTCGCGGGTCAGCATGAGGGCTTCCTTCTTCGGCATGCTCTCGAGCTCACCGGAGTCCCGCATGCGGCGGTACTCCTGCATCTTGGCGACCCGCTTGGAGATCGTCTCGAAGTTGGTGAGCATGCCGCCCAGCCACCGCTGGTTGACGTACGGCATCCCGCACTTCTCGGCGTAACCCTGCACCGGGTCCTGGGCCTGCTTCTTGGTCCCGACGAACAGGACCGTTCCGCCATCGGCCACCAGGTCGCGGATGTAGGTGTAGGCGGCCTCGAGACGCGTGAGGGTCTGCTTCAGGTCGATGATGTAGATGCCGTTGCGGTCGCCATGGATGAACCGCTGCATCTTCGGGTTCCAGCGCCGGGTCTGGTGCCCGAAGTGGACACCGGCCTCGATGAGCTGCTTCATGGTCACGACGGGCTGATCCACGCCGGCTCCTTATCCCAACGGTTGAGCGTCACCCGGTCCTGACGCTGCACGTGGCGGCGACCGTGGGGGGACCGGGCTGAGAGGTGATGGAGGTCGCGACCAAGTGGTCGGGCCGACCGGGGAGTGTAGGCGGAGGGTGCGAGCGGCCCACCATGCGGACAGCCGACCAGGCCGGCGCGTCGCCGCTCACTGAGGAACCGTGGAGCCCCACCGCCGCAGCGGGAGCGTCGTGCTGCGGCCGGCCGGCGGTGACGCCCGGGCTTCCGGCGCCGGCGACGCCCTGGCGCGGCCTCGCCCCCCGGGCCCGGATCTCCCCCCCGGGTCGCCACCATCGAGCGGAACTAGCCGGACCCACGGAGGGCCCCGCTGGCCCCACAGGGACTCGGGATCGATGTAGGTGTCGCCTCGGCGGGCGCCCACGTGCAGACGCGGGCCCGAGGTGCCGACCACCGCGCCCCGCTCGATGAGGTCTCCGGCCACCACTGCGATCGACGCCAGGTACGAGTAGGAGGTCCGCACCCCGTCGGGGTGGGCCACGGTGACGTGGAGGCTGCCGGCCACCGGACCAGCGAAGGACACGACACCCCGACCGGCGGCCCGGACCGGCGTGCCCGGCGTCGTCGCGTACTCGACGCCCCGGTTGCCCGGGAGCCACGGCTGCGGAGGAGGTCGGAACCCGTCGATGATGGGCGCGTCGACCGGCGGGTCGTACTCGACCGACGCAGGTTCTCCCTGCGCTTGGGCGGCCGCCGGTCGCGCCGCCGCACCGGTCGCGGTCGCCGACGCCGCGACGGCCGCCAGCGCGACGAGCATCGCCGCCTGCGAGCGGCGGCGGCTGGAGCTCAGGCCCTCGGGTGGGTGTCGGTGTGGACCTGGCGGAGCCGCTCGCGGCTGACGTGGGTGTAGATCTGTGTCGTTCCCAGGTCCGCGTGGCCCAGCAGCTCCTGCACGGCGCGCAGGTCGGCCCCCCCGTCGAGCAGGTGGGTGGCAAAGCTGTGGCGCAGGGCATGGGGGTGCGTCATGGTGGGCGACCGGCGATCGAGGACCCGACGGACGTCGCGAGGGGTCATGGGTCGCAGGCGTCGGTTCACGAACACCACGCCGGGGTCCGTCCCGGCGATCAGCTCGGATCGCATCGCGAGCCACGCCCGGAGGGCCCAGGCGGCCGGGTCGCTCAGAGGCACGAGGCGCTCCTTGTTGCCCTTGCCCGTGACCACCGCCCGCCCTCGGGTCAGGTCGAGGTCCCGCGGGGTCATGGCACACAGCTCGGCGACGCGGAGTCCGCTGCCGTACAGCACCTCGAGCAGAGCGTCGTCGCGACGGCGGAACACCTGCTCGACCCTGTCCGAGGGCTGTGCCCCCCCGTCGAGGAGTCCGTCGATCTGATCGTGGCGCAACACCTCGGGCAGGCGAGAGGCGCCGCGAGGCGCCGATAGGTCGGCCGTGGGATCTGAATCGACGAGCCCGGTGCGCTGTGCCCATCGGAAGTAGCGACGCAGGGAGCTGATGTGGCGAGCCCGGGAGCGCGGTCGCAAGGGCCGGACCGACCGGTCGTCGCCGCCGTCGAGCCCATCGGAGACCTCGGCCAGGTAGATGCGCAGGGTGGCCCGGCTGATGCGCTCGGGGCCAGCGTGGCGATGGTCGCCGGCCCAGGCCGTGAACCGCTCCAGGTCCCGGCGGTAGGCCGCAGCCGTGGCCGGGCCGACGTTGGTCAGCGAGAGCAGGAACTCGTCGACCTTCCACTCCACCAACGCCACCGTAGTGACGGGCGCGCCGCCCCCCGAGGACCGCGAACCACCTGAGCTGGGCCTCCCTTCGCAACACGACCAGCAGCACCCGCCGACGCAGCCGGAGCACCCTGAGCACGAGGCGGTACCACCCGCGGCGCGCGCTCCTGACGACCCGACGCAGGCCGCGCCGCCGGAGGTGGCGCGCCCAAGCCTCGACGAGCACGACGGCCACGCTCAGCGTCGACAGGTGGGTGGCGACCAGCATCGCCGTCACCGCTGAGAGGACCCACGCCGCCACAATCGGCACCGACCTCGTCGCATCGGCCGGCGCCGCCAGCAACGACCACTCGACCGTCACGGCTTGGACCGGCGCTCGACGCGCCCGCCCTCGCGGTCGATCCAACGGTCGGCCTCGAGGCGGTCGAGGGCCACCGCCAAGGGCCCCAGTCCCAGGCTGGTGCGCCGGGCGAGGACGTCGAGGCTCGCCGGCTCCCATCCCAGGGCCCGCAACACCCGCCTGCCATCACCCGCGGGCTTGGGTCGCGGATCGAGGAGCGTGCCCGGCCCGGTGTCCGGAGGGGCCAAGCCGACCGCGGCGAGAACCTCGTCGGGTGAGCAGGCCGCATGGGCGCCCTGCGAGAGGAGCCAGTTGGTGCCGGCGGAGGCCACGGACCGCACCGGCCCGGGAACCACGAGCACGGGCCGATCGCGGCGCAGGGCCTCGTCGACGGTGTACATCGAACCCCCGGACCGGGGTGACTCGACGACGACGACCACGTCGGCGAGCGCAGCCACCAGACGGTTGCGGGCGGGGAAGCGCCAGCGCGCCGGCTCAGTGCCGAGCGGGTACTCGCTGAGGACGACCCCGGCCTCGGCCACGCGCCGCCAGAGGCCGCGGCTACGGGCCGGGTAGACGACGTCGAGACCGCTGCCGACGATGGCGACAGGCGGGGCCCCATCGGGCCGGGCGTCGAGGGCGCCCTCGTGGGCGGCGGTGTCGATGCCTACGGCGAGACCCGACACGACCCGGGCGCCGGCCCGGGCGCAGATCCAGCCCAGCTCGCGAGCGAACTCGGCGCCGGCCCGAGTGCAGCGACGGGTGCCGACGATGGCGACGGTCGGGCCCTGCAGAACGGTGAGATCGCCCGCCGCGAAGAGCACCAGAGGGGGCTCGACATCATCGACGAGCCGGGCCGGAAAGAGGCCGTCGCCCAGGGTGGTGACCGCCACCTCGGCGTGCTCCTGCCAGCGGCCCCCGACGTCGATCCCCGCCGCCGCTCGGGCCCAGCTCGCGGCTTGCTCGGCTGCGCCCCTGCCCATGCTCGCTCCCACCGTGGGCACCAGGTGGGCCCGGCCCGCGCTCACGAGCCGCCACGCTTCTCGCGGGGACGAGATCTCCCAGAGCGCGCGGAGGCGCGCCGGACCCATGCCCGGGAGGCCGGCCAGAGCCACCCACCAGGCGGCCGCCGGCAGGTCATCGTCGAGGTCGGCGCCGGCCCGATCCGGTCCGACGCTTTCGCATTCGGGACCAGGCCCCTGATCGTCGAGGGGGTCCCGGACGGCGAACAGGCGAGGGGCCGGCGCCGTCGAGTGAGGGTCGTCGAGATCGCTCATGCCGCGGACTGGAGGTAGGACGAGGCGTCGCTGCGCAAGGCCATGGCCAGGGCGACCGGTTCGGCCCCGAGGGGCGCTTCGGGGTCGACGCCGTCGAGGTCGGCGATGGTGCGGGCAACCCGTCGCACCCGGGCCAGACCGCGAGCCGTGAGGCGACCCTGGCGCAACGCCGTCTCCAGCATCCGGTGGGCGCCCCGGTCGAGGGCGGCGACGTCGTCGAGACGCTCGGCGGCGATGGCGGAGTTGGCCGACACGCCCCTGGTGGCGGCGACGTCGCGTGCCGCGGCCACCCGGGCGGCGACCGCGGTGCTGCGCTCCCCCGCCTCGGTGGCCAGCAGCGCCGACGGGTCGGGTCGGTGCACCTCGACCCGCAGATCGAAGCGGTCGAGCACCGGCCCGCTCAGCCGGCGCCGGTAGCGGGCCCGGGCCGCGTCGGAGCACCGACAAGCCCCGGGTTCGGTGGCCTCGCCACAGGGGCACGGGTTGGTGGCGGCGACGAGAAGGAATCGGGCCGGCAAGGTGACCGAGGCCCGGGCCCGGGCGACGCGGACGACGCCCTCCTCCAGTGGTTGGCGCAGGCTGTCGATGACCGACGGAGGGAACTCGCCCAGCTCGTCGAGGAACAGACATCCTCCCGCTGCGAGTGACAGCTCGCCCGGGCGCAGGGCGGCGGTGCCCCCACCGATGAGCGAGACCATGGTCGAGGAGTGGTGGGGCGCCCGGAACGGCGGCCGGGTCACGAGAACCCCGCCGGGCACGGGCACACCGGCGGCGGAGAAGACCCGCGTCGCGGCCAGGGCCTCGGGCTGGGACAGCGGCGGGAGGAGCCCCGGCAGGCGCCGGGCCAGCATCGTCTTGCCCGCCCCCGGCGGGCCGATGAGCAGCAGGTGGTGCCCGCCGGCGGCGGCGATCTCGAGGGCCTGGCGGGCGACGGGTTGGCCCCGCACGTCCGCCAGGTCCGGCGCCGGTGGTTCGGGCGGCGCCGCTGGTGGGTCGGGTGGGTCGGGCCAGGCCCCTTCGCCCTTCAGGGCCAGCACCACTTCGCTCAGGCGGGTGACGGCCCGGACCTGATGGCGACCGACCAGACGGGCCTCGGCTGCTGATGCGTTGGGGACCACGACCGTCGTCGACGCCTGCGCGTCGACCAGCGACACCATGCCGGCCACCGGACGCACGGCGCCGTCGAGGCCCAGCTCGCCGATGGCGCCCACCCCGGCGAGAGCGTCGGCCGGGATCTGATCGGTGGCGCCGAGCAGGGCGAGAGCGATGGCCAGGTCGAGACCGCTGCCGATCTTTCGCTCCGACGACGGGGCCAGGTTGACGGTGACCTTGCGGGTGGGCCAGTCGAGCTCCGAGCAGATGATCGCCGCCCGCACGCGGTCGCGTGCCTCGCGGCACGAGGCGTCGGGCAGGCCCACGACGGTGAAGCCGGGCAGGCCCTGGCCCACGTGCACCTCGACGGTGACGGGCCGGCCCTCGACCCCGAGGATGGTGGCAGAAGCGACGGTGGCGAGCACGGGAGCCCTCCGGAAGGACGACGGGCGCAGGCCGAAGCCGCGCGATGAACTTTCCGGGGGCCGTTACGCCGGCCGACGAGCGAGGACCGCACCGTACCCAGGGGGTGCGACAACAACCCTGGGAGGCCGCCGGCAGGGCTGGGCTCAGCGGCCCTCGAAGCGCGGGTCGCGCTTGTCGAAGAAGGCACCCATGGCCTCGGCGGTGTCTGCGCTCGTGAAGCACAGGGCCTGGGCCGTGGTCTCGGCGTCGAGGCCAGCCGCGAAGCTGGTCTCGAACGAGCGGTTGAGCATCCCCTTGATCTGAGCCAAGGCGAGGGGCGGACCCCCAGCCAAGCGGTTGGCCCACTCGGCGACGGCAGCATCCAGCTCGTCAGGAGCCACCACCCGGTTCACCAGCCCGAGGCGGTGGGCCTCCTCGGCTCCCACCACGTCGCCGAACAGGGCCAGCTCCTTGGCTCGGTGCAGGCCGATGAGGCGGGGCAGCAGCCAGGCCCCGCCAAAGTCGGTGGCCAGGCCTCGGCGGGCGAAGATCTGCGAGAACCGAGCGTCGGCCGACGCAACGGTCAGGTCGCAGCCGAGGGCCAGGTTGAGCCCGGCGCCGGCGGCGACGCCGTTGATGCGGGCCAGCGTCGGCTGGGGCAGTTCGTGGAGGGCGGTGGCCAGTCGGTGCAGTCGGCGCATCCGGGCCAGGCCGCTGCGATCGTCGACCTCACCGGGGTCGGCCAGGTCCCATCCCGAGCAGAAGGCGTCACCCGCACCGGTGAGCACCACCGCCCTCACCTCGGGGTCATCGGCCGTCGATCCCAGCAGCTCGAGCAGCTCGATCAGCATCCGGTCGTTCAGCGCGTTCTTCCGCTCGGGTCGGTCCAGGGTGACCGTCAACACGCCGTCGACGCGATCTACGACGAGCGTCTGGTGGTGCTGCTCGCCCATCGCCGGCACGATACTGACGGCCATGGGCCTCAACCCGTTCCAGCCCGCCAGGCGCGGCCCGGCCGACGTGGCCATGGTCGTCGCTGCGCTTCTCGTGTGCGCGGCCCTCCTGGCGTGGGCCCTCCTCGGGTGAGTCCCGCTCGTCGCCCTCGGAGACGACGACGAGGTGCCGGGCGGCCGGTGCCGACGTGGGCGAGGTCACCGTCGGCCACGACCGAGGTCAACGGCGGCGCCGAGGTAGAGGTGCGGGCGATCCAGCCCTACCAGGCCGCCAAGGCCTACACCTGCCCCGGTTGTCACGGCACCATCGCCCCAGGCGTGGGTCACGTGGTGGTGGTCCCGGTGGACGAGCCCGACGACCGTCGCCACTGGCACCGCAGCTGCTGGACCCAGCGAGCCCACCGTCGACCCCGCTGAGATCTCTGGCGATCTACACCGAACCATCCGGCTCCGGGTCGGACTCAGCAGAGGTCGTCGCGGGCCTCGGCCGGGGCTGGGGGGACCCGGAGGCGGGTGAGGGTCACCGAGCGCCACAGGTTCGACACGGCCCGGCCGGGGGTGAGGCGAGCGGTGGTGGCCGCTCGCAGAGAACGCAGCCGGTCGCAGGCGAGGACGGTGCGGGCGGCGTCGACGTCGGCCTCGAAGCTGTCGGGGTCGCTCTCGTACAACGGGGTGGTCAGGCCGTCGTCGCGCAGGATCGACGGGTCGACGGGCTCGGTCGACACCCGCGCCGAGAGCCAGGCCAGCGGGATGGGTTTCTCGTGGCCGATGAAGCCGGGCTCGTCGAGGCGGAACCGGGACGTGAGAGGGTCGGCCAGGCCCAGGCGGTCGATCAGGTAGGTGTCTAGGTCGAGGGAGTACCCGGTGACGCCGATGCCGGACTGGGCCGTGGCCGGGGTGTCCAGCTCGGGTGGGGCCGGCCCTGCGATCGGCGTGCGGCCGACCACCACGGCACCGGCCTGGAGGCCATCGGCGCGCGGACCGCCCCTCCCCCACCCCTGGTCCTCGGCGGTCACGGGGTGGGCGACGTCGATGGAGCGCACGATCGAGCCCCGGCCGTCGGCGATGAGGCTGCGTTCGACGATGCGGGCCTCTCCGACCCGCAGGAACCCGGCGCACACCACGGTCCACCCGGCCAGGGCAACGGCGGCCACGACGGGCACGAACCGGCGCCGCACGGGCAGGACCGCCACCGGGGCCAGCAGCGTGAACAGCGGTGGCAGGAGGAGCCGGGCGTGGGCGTAGTCGCCTCCGGCGCGCACCAGGTAGGCGACGTGGAGGACCGAGGCGACCGGGAGGAGCGCGACCGCGACGCCCGCCCGGGCTGGCAGGCGGCGCGCGACGAGGGCCAGGGCCAAGAGCAGCGGGACCACAGGGAGCCACAGCGCGTAGGGGGCGACGAGGTCTACGAGGTAGGCCCAGCCCTCCCGCCAGTGCGGCACCCCGGCCTGCTTGGCCAGCGCCGTGTTGGGCACGAGCGAGGCGAAGTAGATCATGCGGAACAGCTGGTAGGTCACAGGCAGAGCCCCGGCGACCAGCACCTGACGACACGCCGGGCGCCAGCCGCCGGCCCGCCCGGTGCCGGCCACCACGAAGGCGAGGACGGCGGCACCGGTGATGGCGGCGTCCGGTCGCACCAGCGGCGCTGCCCCGGCCACGACCAAGGCCCAGGCCGGAGTGCTCTCCGGGTCGTCGACGGCACGGGACAGGCCGAGAGCCAGCAGTCCGGCCCAGGCCAAGGCCAGTCCCGTCTCCAGCCCGCTGGTCGCGAAGTCCCACACTGGGGGCAACGCAGCCAGCACGAGGGCTCCGGCGGGGAGCCACACCGAGCCCGGCGCCGCCGCCGGTCCGAGGAGGCGCTGGGAGGCCACGGTCATGGCCATCACACCGATCGCCACCAGCGGCAGCGAGAGAGCTATGGCCACGTACTCGAGGGGCAGCGGCAGGACGATGTCGCCCAGAGCCAGCAACGCCACCCACAGCGTGCTGGTTGCGGCCTCGACCCGCTCGCCGGCGTTGTAGACGGGCCCGTGGCCGGCCAGGAGCTGGTCGACGATTCGGTAGTTGATGAACGCGTCGTCGGTGGTCCACCGCCGCTGCCACCCCGCGAAGACCAGCACCAGGGCCGGGACGGCGCCGGCGAGCAGGACCGGTACCCGGTCGGGGAGGGTCGCTCGACCCGCTCGCTCAGCCCCCGCCATCGAGTTCGGACACTAAGGCCCAGCCCCGCTCAGCCGGCGCGGTGGGCGTCAGGGACCACCTCGCCCGAGGCGACGGGACCCGGGGGGGTGCCGTCGCCGAAGGGCCGGCCGCCGAGCTCGTCGCGGCCGTGGGCCGTCAGCCAGCCCGAGAGGTCGGGGCCGGCCGGCACGATGCCGGTGGGGTTCACATCGGTGTGCACGCAGTAGTAGTGGCGCTTGATGTGGTCGAAGTCGGTGGTGTCGCCGAAGCCGGGCGTCTGGAACAGGTCCCGGGCGTAGGCCCACAGCACCGCCATCTCGGCCA
>Ga0136617_10006294_pt1 | contig 10612 bp, 9 predicted proteins | sample AntDrymUQ3222106_2_FD_129672 | JGI IMG/M metagenome (GOLD analysis project Ga0136617, IMG submission 129672) | Polar desert sand microbial communities from Dry Valleys, Antarctica - metaG UQ322 (21.06) | ecosystem: Environmental > Terrestrial > Soil > Desert | place: Antarctica: Dry Valley...
CGCGGCGACGGATTCGCATGAGGTCCGGGGGCCCCAGGTATCACGGCCGCGCTCGAAAGAGCGGCTTGTTCGGAGACGTTAGTCATAGACTTTGCGCAAATTACTTTATCACGCAGAATCCAGGATGCCGTCAGGCCAGGAGGCTCAGGTAGTGTCCTAATTTGAAACTAAAACGGTCAACCCAAGCGCCAAAGCGCGAAAATGTAAAATCCTGGGGCACCGCCCCAGGAACGCGGTGTTATGGTTAATCAGCGCTGAAAGCGCGAAATGGTTTCTCGCAACTGTCGCGGTATCTCATCTTAATGCCGCGCCTTCAGCGCTCTGTATTTAACCTGACCTGTCCTGGGGCGGTGCCCCAGGCTTTTACATTCCGCGCCTTTGGCGCTCGGTTGAGGTCTCCAATTGAAATTAGAACACTACTTCATTGCTCCTTTTCCTTGAGCTGGAGCTGGAGCTAAGACATCAATAAACTTTCCAAAAAGAAGCTCCTATGAACGCCCGAAAATTCAACTGGACAATCTGGTCAGGTTTCCTGCTCAGCTTGATCGCGTTTCTCAGCTACCCGTTTGTCTTTGTTTGGTTCCCTGTCACACGCGATTTTCCCTGGGCCAACCTACTGCTCTTCGCATTAGCAGCAGCGCTTCTCGTGGTTGGAGTTCGGCGTACGTTTGCACCAGACCGGGGTCCCCAAGCGGGCCCGCTTGGGATGGTAGACCGGCCTCGCCCAAGGCGATCCAAGATAGCTACCTCAATCCTCGCCGCTTTCAGCGTCGCGGTTTTCGGATTCTTTATCTTTTCCACTTTTATTTTGGCGAGGCGCTTGCCCGTTTCTCATAGCGCTCCCCAGATAAGCCAGAAGGCGCCGGATTTCACTCTCTCCGACACGAACGGCAAACCCGTCTCGCTTTCGGAGCTTCTCGCATCACCAGTCAACGGAAACGCGCCTAAAGGCGTGCTTCTGGTTTTCTACCGAGGTTACTGGTGACCTTCATGCAACTCCGAGTTGCGGAGCATTGAAAGTAGTTTGGCTAAATTCGCAGAGGTAGGGATTCGTCCGGTTGCGATTAGCGTAGACACGCCAGAGGTCTCGCGCGATCTTGTTCAGAAAGCCAATTACACGTTCACTTTTCTTTCTGATCCAAAAGCCGACGTGATTCGCCGCTACGACCTGCTTCACACAGGTGCCGGAATCGATGGGCAGGACATTGCCAGGCCGGCAGAGTTTTTATTGGATTCATCTGGAACTGTGCGATGGGTGAACCTGACGGAAAACTATTGGGTCCGCGCACGCCCTGAACAGATTCTCGAGGTGGCCAAGACGCTCCGCTGATCGACTGGATATACGCTGAAAGCGTTGGCGAATCTCAGCCCAGGCCGGGGTCCCCGCGCGGGCAGCCCGCGTGGGGTGGAAGCGTTGCCGCAACCCTGGGATTCCAGTTCCACGCCCATCCTATGCATGAGCTCTGAAAGAGTTTCGCGAAGCGGCTTGTGAATCGGGACATTCGCCAACGCTTTCAGCGTTAGAATTCCGTGGCGGTTTATCGTCCCAGGGTTGCAGCAACCCTGGGCTGAAATTGGCCAACGCTTTCAGCGTAACCCTTGCTTTGTTACACGCCGCGGACGGTAACAACCTATTCGAAGACAAAGTGAGCCACCTTGGATTCGAGATTCCAGTAGATCATCGCGAGCGCGGTCAAGTCGAACGCGGCGTGGGCAATGATCAGCATCCAGACCCGGCCTATGACCGCGAGATGGTTCCGAACGCAAACCCGAAGATCGTGGCCTGTTCGACGCCGGCGAGGCCTTGGAGAGAATAGTGCCCCAGTCCAAACCATACGGAGGTGAGCAGCACGATTAATGTCTTGGCCCACACACTGGATCCAAAAAGCTTGCCGAAGCGTTCGAACATGTACCCACGGAAGAGGGTCTCTTCTCCGAAGCCCGCGACGACAATCATGGCGTAGATTGCTGCTGGGAGCGCGGCCCGGTTTCCGGCCAGATAATGAAACGCCTGATTGATCGGGGGAGCACCGAGTAGCGGCATCACGATCACCTTCATCAGGAATTTGAAAGCAATGCCGAACGCGATGCCAACCGTCAGAGTGCCGATCCAGCCCTGGGCCGTACGTAACCGATCTCGCGCCATGGCGTACGAGACCGCCAGACCCACACGAGCACGAGAATGGCGCTGAGGGGCACAAAGGGATAATTGCCTGCGAGGAGGATGACTAGAATCGCCAGAATTCCCAGCGGCCCGAAGCCGCGTAGTCCCTCAGCCACAGAATCGTCAGATGGCGGTGCGGCTCGCGTCTCGCTTGGCAGCCCAAGAACCCGCTCCCGCGATTTCGTTGCGTCGCTTGTCATCATGCTGAGACCACCAAAGAGGTTGTTGCTGAAGGCGGAATCGGGTCCCCTCTAATAAGTCATCGGCCGAACTCGATAAAGCGATATACGAGCTGCAGCCGCAGTGTAGTTCCGATTGAGCTTGGGCGAATTTGTCAAAGCACAAAAGGACGCCAGGTAAGGAGGGGGCAAAGCGAGCGTCGCTTCCGCTCAAGACGCTCGAACACTCAACCTTGAACTGCCTTTTCAAGCTCAGCAAATTTGCAGGTAAGGTGGGCAAGCCTAGCGCGCCCCTGCTCCAGCGTAGCGTTTTTCGCTGGCTAGAAAAACCGCTGACTTCTTATGCAGCCTCGGGCCAGTGGTGTCTTGAAGAAAAATAAAGTTGGTGACGCTACGCTGGAGCGGGGGCGCGCTACGCTTTACCCGCCTTCCCAACCTGCAAATTCTCCCACTTGCAGAATTTCTTTGACCTGCAAATTATCGCAGGCCCTTTTGGGTTTTCACACAGTCATATTGCAGCGGTTGCGGGAGTAATATCTGACTTTCTAAACGGAAAGCGTTCGTCTCATGAAGCGTCTATTAATGACATTAAGTAATAGCAGTCACCGTGCTACCCCTGGCCTTAACTTGTTATGTTAAGCATTTTCCATCGGATTCTGAGTAGCGACTCACTCATGCCGGGGCCCATGAGGTCAGTACCACCACGCGGGTAGCGGGTGGGTCTAACTAGCTAAGCTCAATCATCAAAGTCTGAGGACGGAGCTGACGTCACGAGACTGCGGCCTGAGTGATGAATAGCCTGCACCCACCCGCTCCTGCGTGGTGATACTGACCTGCTACATCGGACACCTCAATCTCGCCGACGTTGGGACAGTAGTAATAAGAAATGGAAAATGTCTACTTCCTCACCAGGGCAACCGCTTCAATCTCGATTCGCGCATTACGCGGCAGACGCGCTACTTGAACCGTTGACCTAGCCGGAGGATCCTCTTTGAAGTGTCGGCGATAGATCTCATTCATCTTGTTGAAATCGTTCATGTCCGCGAGAAACACCGTCGTCTTTAACACCTGCGACATGTCGCTTCCCGCAGCTTCGAGCACGGCCGCGAGGTTGCGCAGCACCTGTTCAGCTTGCGCTTCGAACCCGCCCTCAACCATCTCGCTCGTCTTCGGATCGATTCCGATCTGTCCCGAAGTGAAGACCAGTTCACCGGCCACGATAGCCGGGGAGAGTACGCTGGGGCCCTGTGGAGGTTTGCCGGGGTAGACAGTGCGCCGAACAGTCGAAGTGCTTCTCTGGCTTTTATTCGAACCGCCCTTTCCTGTGCGGGTTTGACTATTGATATCAGAAGAGATGCAGGTGAGCGCGACTAGCGCCAGGATTATTTTTTTCATCGCGGTGGAATTAAAAGTCAGTAAAGAGGATCCACTAAATCACACCAAGGACACTAATAACATTTCGTGTTTGCTTCGTGCCGTTTCGTGGATCGATTCCTTTGGTCGATACATTCTCAAAATTAGGTCGCTTCTAACTTGAAGTACCGGGCCAGCGTCGTCGCTCTCGGTGTGCGAGTGATTTTAGAGACAACAATCATCAACAACGCGGACACAATCACCATCGGCACAACCGGCATGAAACCGAAGACTGCTGTACCCGCGGGCGTGCGCGAAAGTGCCTCTATGCCGCCCACAGCGCACACTACAATGTTCGGGTTCTGGCCCGGAGCTGGTGCTGGCGCCGGCACAACTTGCTGAAAGATAGCCACGGCGGCGACAGCTGCTGCGGTCCAGACCGTCACGGCCAGTGCCCCCCACTTCGTACTTCCCTTCCAGAAAAGCGCAGCTACAAGCAATGGCGAAAGCGCGGCAAAGCCGGAGAAGGCATACTGGATGGCCAGCTCAAAGATTGTCTCCGGCGCGCGCAAGGCAACCGCGTAGGCAAACAACGTAATGATAACGATGAAGATGCGGCCGGTCTGAACTTGCACAGCTTCACCGAAACGCCTCTTGCCCCCGTAGAAGGCAAAGACGTCCTCCGTAAACATCGTCGAGAGCGCGAGTATCTGCGAATCGCTGGCCATCACCGCTGCCATGATGCCGGCGCCCAGTAAGCCAGCTAGCCAGAACGGAGCGTAACGCTCGAGCAGAAGCAGGATGACATCATCGCCAGCGGCCTTTTCCCGCAAATCGTCGCGTGCTTCCGGCGCCATGGTTTTCCCCTGGGTGGCCAAAACTCGTCGCGCTTCCTGCTTAGCACGTATCTGCGGCACGTCGGTAACCCGATTCGCCATGACTCCCAGGAACACGCACGGGAGCCAAATAGCGAGGATGCATAGCGGGTAGAAGATAACAGTCTTTTTAAACTGATTCATCTTGCGTGCCGTCAGGCAGAAGATCAGTATATGCGGGAAGGCGATCGCCGAGAGCGGAATGAATGTGTAGCTAAAGAAATAGAGCGGCGAGATCCGCTCGCGCGTAAGCAGCGGAGCAAGAGCCGGCGACGATTGTATTGCTTGCACGGCGTTGGTAAATCCTCCCATGCCCACGCCGATCACAATCAGGGCAATGGCGCCGAAAAGCAGAAAGAGAATCGTCTGAAACGTGTTGACCCAGGCCGTGCCGCGCATTCCTCCAAAGAACACGTAGCTCATTACCACCATCGCAACGATTGCGCCACCGAACCAATAAGGAACGACGCCTCCGCTAATGGCATTCAAAGTTGTGCCGCCGCCCATGATGCCGATGATGATGTAAGGAATCAGCAGTACGGCCTGTACTACAAAGATGACTGTGCCGATGTGGCCACACTCCCAACGGTCGCGAAACATCTGCACCGGAGTCATAAAGCCATACTTCTTTCCAAGTGCCCAGACGCGCGTGCCGATCAGAAAAATAGTAAGGGGAATAACCAAACCGGAAGACGAGGCCATCAAGCCAAAGGTGACGATCCCGTTCGAGAACGCATGACCTGACGAGCCCAGGATAGCAAAGGCCGTCATATTCGTACCGAAGAGCGAGAAAAGGAAGACGAAAGGGCCGAGCGAACGACTCGCGAGAAAATAGTCCTCCGCCTTTTCACGTCCCTTAGCTTTACGGAAAGCGAAGATACCAATATATAGAACCGTGGCCAGGTAGATGAAAACGACTATTGCGGGAATCAAGACGGGGAATCCTACTCAGGTTCTGGTTGTTCGATCTCGCGTTCCAGCTGAGACGGCCAGTCATATTTCACCAGAAGCCACATCACCAGTGAAGCGGCGACAGAAAAGCACGCCTGATAGAAGAGCCCTATCGGTATGAAGCCAAGCACCAGCGGATGCGCAGTGCGCCAGAACCAAAAATCCTGATGCAGCACGTACAGTGCGACGACTACGATCACGAGCAAAATTCGTTTCATATAGTGTTAGCTGCTTGGTCTTCGATATCTGGGATAAATTTTAACTGACTGATACGCAAACAACTTGTGGGAGTACGAGCACACTGATTATTGGTGGGCCAAGTGTGCCACCTCTCGCGCAAACGCGCAACAGTCAGCATCGGAGCCCCATGTCGATCGCAAACTGATAGCGCAGCCCGCGCAGGGGGCGACGATATGTTTTAGATCCGCGAAGCGTGGCGAAACGTAAAGCCTGGGGACTGAGACCCAGGCTAGCCCTTAATGCACGAACAAGATCATTGATCCGCTGTCGCCCGCTTCGCGGCTTGCGAATTTTTCGAACGCTAACCTCTAGGGTTCCGCTTCGCTCCACCCTAGGCTTTATGCTTTCGCCCGTTTCACGGGCTCTAAACGAACTACCGCCCGCGGCGCGCGCTCCAAGTTCAACTATCACCCCGATCAGGCTCAGATCCAAGTGTCACGCGCTGTGCGGGCTATGAATCCAACTGTCGCCCGCCGCGCCTAGCCTCCTCCTTATCCCATATCGTGCGGACGTTCACGAACGCATTCACACACGTTCGGTGGTTCCCTTCAGATTCGATCACTCCGTCGCAAAGCCACACGCTAAGTCGAGAAATAGCTGGAGTTCTCTGTTTCGTTCGTTGGGGTCGGAATCTGGCACGCTCATTGCCAAACTCAATGCGGCTTCCGAAACAACTTTATGAACAGCGAGCACAGGCACGGAGGGTTTGCAATGAAAGCACAGTTTAGTAGTCCGCTATCGCGTTTCACAGTTGGGTTATTGGTTCTTGTAGGGTTGGTGGCGTCAACAGTTGTCCCTGCTTTGGGCCAGAGCAGGCAGCGGCCACGTATGCGCCGCTCTGCTCGCGCGGTAGTTAAGAAGGCACCGCCCGTGACCTATTACACAGTGCATACTGGTCACGTGATTCGCGTGCGCATGAATCAAACAATAACTTCCGAAACAGCTCGCGTAGGCGATCAGTTTACGACAATTGTTGTCGATCCAGTTTATGCCGGCGGCCTTGAAGTCATACCCGCCGGGAGCTCCATAGTAGGCCAGGTGAGAAACGTCACACGCGCGTCGCGTCAAAGCAAAGCGGGCATGATTGAAGTCCACTTAGTTTCATTGAGATTGCCGACTGGTATCGCGCGAGGCATCAATGGCGACCTGACCGATGTTACGAGTGAGAGCGTCAACGCGGATAACGAAGGTGAGGTCTCGGGCAAGTCTGCTACGAAACGCAATGTTGTGTTCATTGGTGGTGGCGCAGCAACAGGTGCGCTCATCGGAGCCATTGCTGGCGGCGGCAAGGGCGCAGGCATCGGAGCGGGAGTAGGCGCCGGACTCGGCGTGGCGGGAGCGCTTTTTTCGAAGGGTCACGAGGCGGTAGTTAAGTCGGGCACGGAGTTTGGCGTAGTCCTGAATCAAAACCTCTCGTTGCCGCTGTGAACGTTCGTTAGTTTAAAAGATCGGCAACCCTCGCGGTTGTCGGTGCAATGGAGGCCCGCAAGCGAAGGGGAGAGCGCGGGCGGGCTTCCAAAGAATTCGATGACCGGGTCGCCCCTGTTATAACGTAAGTAGGCGACCCACAAGAGAAACCCGCTGCGAAGGGAGAGCGCGGCGGGTTTTCTCTTTGGTCGGCAAACCTATGATGAAAAGTCAGCGAGCTCCAAAAGGACGGCTCAATCCCCGCTACTTGCAGGTCAGGAAGCATGACCACTAACTCTCAATTAACAATTCAAGGTGGAGTGCTTGAGCTTCCTGACCTGGGTTACCGCACGCCCATTTGGAGTTTTCCCACAGCCTCTTCCGCTCCCGGTTCTGTATTGAGAGGCACGAGTTAGCCCTTTCAGTTCAGGGGCTAACGTCCCGCTGCAAACTGAGAGTGTTTTGAAGCGGTGATGCGAGCGAAATCCGGATGGAGATATACTACTCGCCCGGCGACAATCGTAGCGACCGCAGCGCCTTTGAAACTTCGCCCATCAAAAGGCGTGTTCCGGCTTTTCGATTTCGATTTGGAAACGTCAAACGTCCACTGGTGGTCCGGATCGAGGATGGTAATATCGCCCCACGAGTTTTTGCGCAGGGTGCCGCGCTCTTCCAGACTGAAGATGCGGGCCGGGTTGGTAGCACACAACTCCACCAACCGTTCCAGACTGATGACGCCTTGATGGACAAGGTCAAACGCAAGACCAACGGCAGTTTCAAGCCCCGTGATACCAAACGGCGACTGATCAAACTCAAGGCCTTTCTCGTCCGCATGATGTGGCGCGTGATCGGTGGCGATCGCATCAATCGTTCCGTCTCTTAACCCTTCCAGCAAAGCGCCCACGTGGTCCCTACTGCGCAAAGGTGGATTCAACTTCATGTTGGTATCGTAATCTGCTACCGCTTCGTCGGTGAGCGCCCAATGATGAGGTGCGACCTCGCAGGTCGCCCGCAGCCCTAGCTCCTTCGCACGGCGGATTGCTTCCAGAGCACCCCGGGTGGAAACGTGGGCCAGATGCACTCTAGCGCTAGTAAGCCTTGCTAAAGCGCAATCGCGATTAGCATCGACTTCCTCAGCGGCGGCGGGAATTCCACGCAGACCCAGGATCAGGGACCAGCGTCCCTCGTGCATGACGCCTCCAGCGCTCAGCGAGTGGTCCTGGCAATGGTCCACTACCGCCAGGTCAAACCCGCGCGCATACTCCATCGCCCTTCGCATCATTCCCGCGGTGGGGACCGATCGGCCATCATCCGAGACAGCAACGATGCCGGCATCCTTCAGCTCGCCCATTTCCGAGAGCTCCTTGCCGCCACTTCCCTTGGTCAGAGCGCCTATCGGAAACACCTTTGCAAGCCCGACACGCTCTCCCTGTTCCAGGATGAACCGAGTGACGGCGGGACTGTCATTGACGGGATCAGTATTTGGCATCGCGCAAATACTGGTCCAGCCGCCGGCGACCGCCGCCGCAGCTCCTGTCGCTATGGTCTCTTTGTATTCCTGCCCCGGCTCGCGCAGGTGAACGTGCAGATCGATAAAACCCGGCGCGACCATGAGCCCAGTCGCGTCGAATACTTCAGCGTCCTTTGGCGCCGGCTCGCCGCGATCGAGCACACGGGCAACGCGTCCATCTTCGATCAGCAGATCCATGCCGGCATTCAAGCCCTGCGATGGATCGATTACATAGCCATTTGCAATGAGGAGCTTCATGCGCGGATTCCCTTGCGAACTCTCTTCGCATTCCCTACTGGCCCTGCGGGCCCTGCCGGCTTCACACTTGCTTCTTCATGTGCGGAGTGGTTTCCGCGCGCCAGCAGATACAGTACTGCCATGCGCACTGCAATTCCGTTTGTGACCTGGTCCAGAATCAAAGAACGACTGCCATCGGCTATCTCCGACGAAATCTCGATGCCCCGATTAATCGGACCCGGGTGCATCACGATTACGTCCCGTGAGGCGCGTTCAAGATGACTCGGATGAAGACCATAATGAACTGAGTATTCACGCATGGAGGGGAAAAAGGCTGCATTCTGGCGCTCACGTTGAATCCGGAGAATCATCACTACGTCTGCGCCTTCAATCGCATCCTCTATCCGCTGCTCAACGCGCAAACCGTGCTCGACAAGTTCGGCAAACTCCGCTGGTACGAGCGTGCCCGGCCCGGCAACTCTGACTGTTGCCCCGAGCTTGGTAAGTAGATGGATGTTGGATCGCGCCACTCGTGAATGAAGGATGTCGCCAATTATCGCTATGTTCAACCCATCGATGCGCCCCTTGTATTCGCGAATCGTCAGGCCATCCAGCAGCGCCTGGGTTGGATGTTCATGAGATCCGTCGCCGGCGTTAACGATTGGCGCATTGCACATTCGTGCCAGATGATGTGGCGCCCCAGCCATTGAATGCCGAACAACAATACAATCCGGGGCCATGGCTTCGAGGTTGCGTGCCGTATCGAGCAGTGTTTCTCCTTTAGAGACGCTCGACATTGAAACATTGATATTTACCGCATCGGCGGAGAGGCGTTTCGCGGCGATCTCAAAGGAAGTCCGGGTGCGCGTGGAAGCTTCGAAGAAAAGATTGATGACCGTGCGGCCGCGAAGCGCCGGCACTTTCTTTATTTCGCGGCGCGAGACGTCGCGAAAAGTCTCAGCCGTGTCGAGCAGATAGGTGATTTCTTCTGCCGACAGGTCGCGAATGCCCAGCAAATGTTTGCGGTTGAAAGTGGTGCTCATGGTGGCACAGACTTAAGTTGTGGGTTTATCGTTAACGACACAGACTAAACTCTGTGCCACTAAAAAGCGGCCATCGCTGGCCGCTTTTCTCATCCCGTTTCCGCTGACGGTCGCTCGACTATTGCTACGCCTTCTTCCTCGTCAAAGTCCTGCAGCATCACTTTAATAATCTCGCTCTTTTTCGTAGGCACAAGCTTGCCAATGTAATCCGCCTGAATGGGTAGCTCCCGATGCTCTTTGCCGCGATCGACTAACACGGCCAACTGAACTCGTCGCGGCCGGCCATAATCGATCAGCTGATCAAGGGCAGCGCGAATGGTGCGACCGGTATAAAGCACATCGTCTATCAGCACTATGTTCCGGCTTTCGATGTCACCGGGAAGTTCCGTACGATTTACAATGGGCTCGGCTCCCACCGTTGAGAGATCATCGCGGTAAAGCGTGATGTCGAGGATGCCGACGGGTGGACGGGCGCCTTCAAGGTCCGCAATCTTATCCGCCATGCGTTCCGCAAGCGGAACTCCCCGGCGGCGTATGCCTACCAGATAAAGGTCACCGGCGCCGTGATTTTCTTCGACAATCTCCGACGCCAAACGGGCAAGCGCACGATTGATCCGCGGGCCGTCCATAATCCGCGCTTTCTCGACAAAATC
>Ga0136617_10006295_pt1 | contig 10611 bp, 9 predicted proteins | sample AntDrymUQ3222106_2_FD_129672 | JGI IMG/M metagenome (GOLD analysis project Ga0136617, IMG submission 129672) | Polar desert sand microbial communities from Dry Valleys, Antarctica - metaG UQ322 (21.06) | ecosystem: Environmental > Terrestrial > Soil > Desert | place: Antarctica: Dry Valley...
AATATCTGCGCGTGATGGATAAGAAGACGAACAAGTCAAAGCGCATACCGACGACCGAAGAAGTTTATTCGACGAATCCCGGCACGAATCCCGAATATAATCTGACGAAAATCCGTTACGGTTATAATTCGATGGTGACGCCGCAGTCAACTTACGAATACGATTTCAAAACCGGCAAAAGCGAGCCTCTGAAAGTGCAGGAAATTCCTTCGGGCTACGATAAAACGCAATACGAAACGAAGCGCGTCTGGGCAACGGCCCGTGACGGCGTTAAGGTACCTGTTTCGCTGGTGATGAAGAAGGGAACGAAGCTCGACGGCAAGGCACCGATGCTTTTGTATGCGTACGGTTCGTACGGATATTCGATGACGCCGAGTTTCTCGACCGCCCGGTTGAGCCTCGTGGATCGTGGGATGATCTATGCCATCGCGCACATTCGCGGAGGCTCGGAATTGGGTGAAAAATGGCGCCAGGAAGGACGTATGTTCAAAAAGCTGAATACGTTTTATGACTTCATCGATTCGGCTAAGTGGCTTATTTCCAATAAATATACGTCCAGCGATCGCCTGGTGATTCAGGGCGGAAGCGCGGGCGGGCTATTAATGGGCGGCGTTGTGAATATGTCGCCGGAAACGTTTAAGGCGGCGATAGTCCAAGTTCCGTTTGTCGATGTGATGAACACGATGCTCGACGCCGATCTGCCGCTGACCACGGGCGAATGGATCGAGTGGGGTAATCCGAACGAAAAAGAAGCGTGGGATTATATGGTCAAATATTCGCCTTACGAAAACATCAAGGCACAGAATTATCCGAATATGCTTATTGAGATCTCGCTCTACGACAGTCAGGTACTTTACTGGGAAGGAGCGAAATTCACCGCGAAAGTTCGCGAGATGAATACCGGCAGTAATGTCATTCTTTTGAAAACGAACATGTCCGCCGGCCACGGCGGAGCCTCCGGGCGATACGATAAGCTGAAGGAAGTCGCGTTTGAATATGCTTACGCATTGTCACAGGTCGGGATCGTAAAGTAAAAAAAACAAAACTAAAGAAACGCATGATCGAGGCAATGCCGGGCTTTAATGATCCGCATTGCCTTTTTCGTTCAGATTGAAGAAGAGAATCGGTCAAATTGAAGGGTCCCGCAAATTACGAGCTTACCGTTCCCCGCAGAAATTGTGGTTTCGATACGCTTTTATTGAGCTTCCCGATTTTTCCGAGTTTATATTATGGTGGCACAATGCTTGCAATTGTGTTTGCGTAGTTATTTCCGAAAATTCTGGAACCTTAAAATTTTGACCTATCTTTGTATGAAGAACAATTTAATCGCAAACTCAACTATTGCCCTCTTTTTGATATTGTCACAACTTTTGACGACATTCGCAGCCGGGATGCCGACTGCGGAAGCCGATCGCCGCGAAACGCGGAATGTTTCGAATCTACTGCCGGCAGACGTGGGAATGAACGACGACATACAAATGAAGATGCGATTCGAGAGGGCCGCAGCTGCCGTTTCCGAAAACGATTCCTTTGTCGGCGGCAAAATCTCCCCAGATCTGCGGGAGCTTCTTAACGGTGGGGATCTGAACGCAAAAGTCAGCACTATCCTGCAATCGGATAACATCCACAATTTGAAATTTCGGCATTTTCTGCAATCTCTCGGCGTCAAAATAGATAGTGAAGCAGCAAGTTTCAATATGATTGAAGCTATGGTGCCGCTTCGTTCGGTCGAGCGTATTGCCGAAAACCCACACACGCTTCACCTCTCGTTAAACCTGAAGACATCTGCGCTGGGCCATGTTGAAATGACCACGGGCGTTACCGCAATGCGCGCCGTTAAAGGCAACAATGCGATCGATGGCCGTGGTATCGGCATTGCTATCCTCGATTCGGGTATTTACAGCGGCCATGACGAGTTTCGCGGCTCGAGCGGTAATAGCCGAGTAGTTCAGAACGTGAAGTTCGAGATCGGCGGAACTGAGGATCTGTATGGACATGGCACTCACGTCGCGGCGCTCGCGGCCGGACGGGGCGGAAACCCCGGCGATTATTTTTCTACAAACACTCTTGGTGATTATCAGGGAATTGCGCCGGGAGCGAACATTATTTCCGTTCGCGTCCTTACCGATTTAGGGGCCGGATCGAGCGCGAAACTGATCCAGGCTTTGGAATGGGTTTACGAGAATCGAACCGCCCAGAATATCCGCGTTGTTAATATGAGTCTCGGAACGGCGGCGGTCGAAACCTGGCGCAACGATCCGCTTTGCCGGGCAGTGCGGAAATTGACGGCCGCCGGAATTGTGGTGGTCGCAGCAGCGGGAAACGACGGTAAGAATCTCTTCGGGCAGAAAACTTACGGCGCCATACATTCCCCCGGTAATGACCCGACGGTGATTACCGTAGGCGCCACCAACACATTTGGCACCGACTCACGCGCCGACGACGGGATTGCGACCTACAGCTCACGAGGCCCGACCCGCTCTTTCTATACGGATGCCTATGGTGTAAAGCAATATGACCACCTTGTAAAACCCGATGTGGCGGCACCCGGAAACAAACTTATATCGGCAAGATCCAGAATCAACGTCTTAACCACATTAAACCCGCTTTCGGAAAGATGGAATGACGGTTTAAGCCCGAGCACCCAGCTAGTTTATATGTCCGGAACGTCGATGGCGTCCCCGGTCGTTGCCGGAGCCGCCGCACTGCTTTTGCAGGCAAATCCGAACCTTACGCCGAATATGGTCAAGATGATCCTGATGTATACGGCACAGCCGGTCGCGGGATTTAATCATCTGGAGCAGGGAGCGGGGCAAATCAATATAGAGGGAGCTGTTCGGCTAGCAAAATTGGTACGAAGAGACTTGACCGCATCGACGGCTTTGGGAACCCCGATGCTTCTCACATCGGAGCTGCCGGTTCAGCAGTCCACGATCGCCGGCCAGGCGGTTCGGTGGTCACAGGGAATCATGGTCAATTCCGGTTGGATGAAAGGCAGCAAGCTGATCAGCGAATATCAGAAGGTGTACGGACTCGGAATAATGATCAGCGATGGAATAATGATCAGCGATGGAATAATGATCAGTGACGGCATAATGATCAGCGACGGCATAATGATCAGCGACGGAATAATGATCAGTGACGGAACGTCGATAAGCAATGGAACGCTTCTCTATAACTTCCTCGATGTGTTTGGCAACGGCATAATGATAAGCGATGGAATAATGATCAGTGACGGAATAATGATCAGCGACAGTCTGCTTTTGGCCGACGGAACGCTGCTTCCCGGCAGGTTGACCCTGGGGCTGTCAACTCTGCTTCTAGGCGATAATACGAGTACTATGCACTAATATCGTCTCGGAACCCGTCCGAATTTTAATTGCCAAAGCACTAACCTGCTTTGGCAATTTTTTTGGGAGACACTACCCACAAATATGGCATCGGCGGGCATAGCCCGAAGAAAACTAATTGCCGCCATCCAATAATTTGCTGGAAAAGCAAAGAATTTTCGCGTATAATCCAAACGGTGGGGATTTCCGCGATTCCCACTGTTGAGCTCATATCCTGCCCTTTTTAGCAGCAGCTAAAACATATTACTTATCCCGCATCATTCGGATGGAACGTAAGGAAAAATTAACCAACTTATACCTGTGTCTCCTCTTGCCTTGCGGTGTGGCTGCAACGACTTGGGCGATTGTGCGATTCCCGTTTGAAAATATAGGCGTTGGCCTTATCGGCGTCGCTTTCGTAACCGTTTTTCTAAGCTCGAATCTTCGATTCCAACTCCCTCGAACGAAGATGTACGTAACGACCTCAGACGCCTTGATCTTTCTTTCGATGTTTCTGTACGGAGGACCGGTGGCAGTCCTTCTTGCGGCACTCGAAATGACATTTAATTCCTGGAATTTGCGTAGTAAGGGCGTGCCCATGAGGGTCAAAACGACCCTCATAAATATTGCTATTGCAGCCTTTTCGGTATTCGCGGCGTCACTTGCGGTTAGCCTCGCAGTTGGGCCGGCGGAAAATATTGTTAAAGACACGGGAAGTGCACAATTCGTTTCGCTTCTGGCGATCACGGCCCTATCGCAGTTCATTGTGAATTCGCTTTGTGTTGCTGTAATTGTGGCGATCAAAACCGAAATGCCGGTGTGGAAGGTATGGAACGAGTCGTGCCTTAATACGTTGGTGATGTTCGTCAGTGCAGCGGTGATGGCGGGATTTGGAGTAATAGCGTTAGAGCAAATAAATGTGTTCCTGTTTGTAGCCGTCATTTTATTTTTCGCGGTGGTCTGTTTCACCTACCGGCGTTACGTTGATGACATTAGACAAACCTCAGCAAGAGCCGAACAAGCCGAAAGGGACCGGGCTGAAGAGGCTGAGCGTCATGTCCGGGAACTCGAGCTTTATGTGGACGAACTCGAGAAAAGCGGTGAAGCATTAAGCGAGAGCCGTGAAAAGTTTCGTCACGCTGCGTTTCATGATGCTCTGACAGGATTACCGAACCGAAATCATTTTGTGGACGCTTTAATTACGCTCGCTGAAAAAAGCGGTTCCTGTTCCAAACTCAAATTTGCAATATTATTTCTGGATCTTAACCGTTTCAAAACGATAAACGACAGTCTTGGGCACTCGACCGGCGACCAGCTTATCAAACAGGTTGCGGGGCGGCTGACAAAATTGATGAAACCCGGGCAAGTGGTTGGGAGATTCAGCGGGGACGAATTTGCAATTCTTTTGACAGAGATCGAAAACGAAGATGAGGTAACAAGTCTCGCTGACGAGGCTGCAAAGCGGCTCGCGGAACCGTTTTGGCTTGACGACAGACGTGTGTTTACGAGCGTAAGCATCGGGATCGCTTTTGGAAATGAGGATTACGCGCAGGCCGAAGAAATTTTACGCGATGCCGATATCGCAATGTATTATGCAAAGGAGAAGCAAAAAGATTTTGTTATATTCGATCAAAATATGCATGCCCGCGCGGTCACGCTTTTGCAGCTCGACACCGATTTGCGTTTTGCGGTCGAGCGAAATGAGCTCGAGCTTTTTTATCAGCCGATCATTAATTTGAGTGAAACAAAACTGAGCGGTTTTGAAGCGCTGGTTCGATGGAAACATCCGAAACGCGGCCTGATCATGCCGAACGAATTCATTCCGGTGAGCGAAGATACAGGCTTGATCGTGCCGATGACACTGCAAATTCTCCGAAGAGCCTGTTCGCAGCTCGTGGATTGGCAAAAGCGCTTCCCATCCGACGAACCGATGACCGTGGCCGTCAACGTGTCCGGGAAGCATTTTGCGCACAATGAGCTTGTAGGCCAGATCAGGACGATCCTCAAGGAAACCGGGATAACTCCGGAATGCCTGAAATTGGAGATCACGGAAAGCGCGGTGATGGAGAACGCCGAAAACGCCATTACTATACTCAGACAGATCAGGGAACTCGGTGTTCAGCTATGCATAGACGATTTCGGTACCGGACATTCGAGCCTAAGCTATTTACAGCGTTTTCCGATCGATACACTCAAGGTCGATCGTAGTTTTGTAAGCGCCATGGAAGACGGAAGCGAAAACGGCGAGATCGTTCGCACAATAGTCGCTCTGGCAAAAATACTGAAGTTGAACGTGGTGGCCGAAGGAATAGAGAGTATTCATCAAATCCAGTTGTTAAGGGTTTTGGGTTGTGAATACGGCCAGGGCTATCTTTTCTCGCGGCCGCTGCCCGTCGAAGAGATAGAGGAAATACTCGGCGACACGTTTCGGTGGCGAAATCTTTTATCGATTCCAGAATACGGCACTATAACTCAAAATCAGGAATATGCGCAGTTAAGACAACTGCCCTAAGTGATGAGCCGAAATTGAATGGGAGCGGCAAGCTCAAAATGGCTGCCGGGTTTTTTTCACTTGATATTATTCCGCAAAGATATTCGGCCTTGCCCCGAGCGGAAACTCGCTTTCGTATCTCGAAGCCAAATTCAGCAGCGTATTTTCCGACCAGAAGTTTCCGACAAGCTGCAGGCCGATCGGAAGGGCCTCACTCGAAATTCCGCACGGAACGCTGATGGCCGGAACGCCCGCAAGGTTTGCCGAAACGGTATAAACATCGTTCAGATACATAGCGAGCGGATCGTTCGACTTTTCACCGAGTTCAAAAGCGACCGACGGGGAAGTCGGAGTGATGATCGCATCGCATTTTGCAAATGCGTGCCGGTAATCCTGTTTGACCAAGGAGCGGACCTTTTGGGCTTTTGCATAATATGCATCGTAATAACCGCTGGAAAGAACATAAGTTCCAAGCATGATCCGGCGTTTCACTTCCTCGCCAAAACCTTCTTCGCGGGTCTTGAAATACATCTCGCGTAAGGCATCTGTCTCCTCGGCCCGGAATCCGTAACGCACGCCATCATATCGGGCGAGATTGGACGATGCTTCGGCAGTGGCGATGATGTAGTAAACCGCGATTCCGTATTTAGCGTGCGGCAATTCGATATCCACGATCTCCGCACCCAGACTCTTAAAATTTTCGATCGCCTGCTCGACCGAAGTCCGAACTTCGCTGTCAAGGCCCTCGCCAAACAAGGCTCGCGGTACACCGATCCGCCTGCCCGAAACGTCGTTGTCAATATTCGTGAGATAATCCGGAACTTCAACATTCGCGGACGTCGAGTCGCGCTCGTCCCGCCCGGCGATCACGCCCAAAACGGCCGCGGCATCCTTCACGGTTTGACCGAAAATGCCTATGTTATCGAGCGACGAAGCAAACGCCACCAGGCCGTAACGTGAAATGCGGCCGTACGTCGGCTTCAATCCTACGATCCCGCAAAGCGAAGCCGGCTGGCGCACGGACCCGCCGGTTTCGGATCCCAGCGCCGCACGGACTACTCCCGAAGCAACCGCAACCGCCGAGCCGCCCGAGCTTCCGCCCGGCACGCGCGTAATGTCCCATGGATTTTTAACCGGGCCGAACGCCGAGCTTTCGTTGGAAGAACCCATAGCAAATTCGTCCATATTCGTTTTGCCGACGACGATCGCTCCAGCTGCATTGAGCCTCTCGACCGCGGTAGCGTCATACTGCGCATGATAGTTTTGAAGAATCCTTGATCCGCAAGTCGTCTGCATTCCCTTCGTGCAGATATTGTCCTTGACCGCGATTGCCCGGCCGTTTAACGGCAATTGCACCGGATCGATATCTATCTCATCCGCACGTTTCAGGGCGTATTCCTGCTCAACTGAAAGAAATGAGTTTAGCGTTTCATTCAACGCTTGAGCGTTTTTTAAAGTAGTTTCGATATTTGATCGGATTGACATACCTAGTTAATAATCTTGCTGATCAGCCATTCATCGTCCTTTTTTACAATTTCAATCTGAATTTCTTGTTGTTCGCTTCGCACATCATCTCGCCAAAAAAGCACGATATTAAATAAAGTTTTGTCAGGCGAAACAATCTCGCATTCGCCCGTTCTAAATGCCTTTGGGAAATCTGTCGTGTTGGTCGTAAACACATCGTTTTCCGTCTGCAAACTCTGCAACGAGGCGGTGAATTCGGGCGTGAGATATTTCTCGCGCAATTTTAAATTCTCGGGCGAAAACTTCATATCGTTTCCAAAATGGTATGAATAAAATTCCTTTACGACGCCGCGCGATTCGGTGCATTCGGAAGGCTCAAGATTGGGCAAGCTGCAGGAAGCTGTGAGCAGTAAGCAGTGAGCAGTAAACAGTATGCGGTAAGCAGTAATACTTTGTTTACGACCCAATTGCCGACTGCTGATTGCTGCTTGCTGATCGCTTATTGCTGATTGCTGACTGCTCACTGCTGACCTCATAATACCTTCGGCACCTGAAAATGACCGGCAACGGCTAATGGAGCTTCGCTGAGCGCGGCGTCTTGTCCGAGCGAGGTTTTTATAACATCGTCGCGGCCTGCATCGGTGGCTTTGCCTTCATCGGTCAAACCGCCGAGCATCAGTTCGATATTGCCGGTGTCAAGCTCATTGAGCTGCTCGATGTAATTAACGATTTCCGCCATTTGCGGCGTATAAAGCTCAATTTCCTCTTCGGTAATTTCCAAGTGAGCCAGTTTTGCGACTTGTCTAACGTCCATTATTATTAAAAAAAGAAAAAATATAAGTTTATTACTTCACCGGCATATTCCTTATCAGGCTGCTCCCGGCGGCCAGCAGAAATTGATATCTAAAATTTTTGTCTGTGATCGCTTCCGCGGCGAGACGAATATTCTTCGTAACCGCCTTCATTGCGATTTCATTATATTCCTTATCTGAAGACTCCGATTCGCACGTCTCCAGACGTTTTCCTTTGACGGCTTTTGCATCTACACGAAATTCGATTAATGTAACCAATGACATGCCGAGAGCCGCATTCAATCGGAAAATCATTTGGCTGCTTAGATCCGCGACCTGTTTCCGCCACGTGTCGCTCGAAACCGCAATAACAAGCTTCTTTTTATCAAACCGAACCGGAACAGCATGATTGCCGAGCGTTTCACCGGAAATCCTGCGCCACGCGGCAAAAACAATTGCCGCATTTGCAGCTTCATTGTCCTGGAAATCCTTAAAAACCTGCGGTATTGAGCGAAAAAGTTCCTGCATTTGTTATTCGGTGTTTATCAATTATTATCTTAAACGAGAACATATTTAAATGCTAAATGGAACCTCTCAATGATTAAAATGCCGAAATTGATTCTGGCGTCGGCCAGCCCGCGAAGGTCTGAAATTCTTCAATCGGTCGGGTGGAAATTTGAAACGGATATTCCCGATATCGACGAAAGCGAAGCAGCCGGGGAATCGCCCGAGACGTATGTTCAGCGATTGGCACAAACGAAAGCTGAAACAATCGCCTCGAGGCACGCAGGTGAAATTGTTCTCGGAGCAGATACGACCGTGGTTATTGACAATCAAATAATCGGAAAGCCGATAGATGTGGAAGACGCCAAGCGGATGTTAAAAATGCTTTCCGGAAAGTGGCACGAAGTTTTGACGGGAATTGCGATCGTAAACGACGGCGAGACTAGGGTTGGCGTGCAGAATACGCGTGTAAAATTTGCAGAAATGAGCAACGCCGAAATCTCATTTTTGATCGAGAAGGGCGATCCGCTCGACAAAGCCGGGGCGTATGCAGTGCAAGCCCAGGCGGCTTTATTTATCGAAGGGATCGAGGGCGATTATTGGAATGTTGTTGGATTGCCGATCAATCTGGTTTATCGTTTGGTCCGACGGGCAGAAACGCGACAGTAATGGAGCGTGTCAAATCCCCGGATAAGAAACACGCTCATTCACATTCGCGTTTCTGCCCGGCAGCGATCTTTGTAAACAAAAAATTAAGCTAATTTACAAAAGTTTATCCACGGCCTTTGAGATAGGCACGGTAATATCGTATTTCGGACTGATTCCGCCGAAGGCATCGCCATACTGATTTCCGTCTTTGTCCAGGATAACGAACGATGGAAGCTGGTCGATATTGAATTTTTTCAGCGTCAATATCCCGTCTGAATCGCGCAGGATCGGAACCGTGATTTTGTTCACGGTACCAAATTTTTGAATATTTTCGTTAGTCGCAAAATTCTTAGATTTCGATGCTGTAGAGTCTGTCGCGACAAAATAAACAACTACTTTCCGGGCTGCATATTTCTGCGCTAAAAAATTCGTATATTCCGACTGTTTGCCGGAAAGCGGCAGCCAGCTTGCACTAAATGCAAGAATTACGACTTTGCCTTTTTGACCCTGCACGTCAACATTTGCACCGTTAAGCGAAGTCAATGTAGTTTGTGCTGAAGCGGCAAATGAAAAGGCAGCCACAACACTCAAAATTGCTAAGATATTCTTTAAAATTCTCATATTTATGATCCGCTTTAAACGCGTTTCGGTAATTTAGATGCAATTTTGATGCCGGCTACTGTCCTCTGTTGAGAATGATATTATCGATCAGGCGAATTTTACCAAATCTGACGGCAACCGCTAACAGAATCCCGCTATCGTCAATTTTTTCAATAGGTTCAAGCGTAATGCCATTAACCGCGGCAACATAATCTATTCGTGCGAGCGGCTCGGATTCGATCTTTTGCCGCACAATTTCAGTAAGTTTTGACGTATGTCGTTCACCGTTTTTGAAAGCGATCTTTGCTTCCCGCAGAGCCTGGTAAATGATCGATGCTTTATCGCGTTCTTCGGTGGTCAAATATGCATTGCGGGAAGACATCGCCAACCCCGATTCTTCTCGGACAATCGGCATGACGACGATCTCCGTTTCGAAACCTAAATCCTTTGTCAGGCGTTTAACCAAAGCAACTTGTTGGGCATCCTTTCTTCCAAAAAACGCAAAATCCGGCCGGATTGAGTTAAACAGAATCGTGACGACAGTTGCGACACCGCGAAAATGCCCCGGCCGCGAAGCTCCTTCCAAAGTCTCCGTCAAACTTTCGACATAGACATAAGTTGAAAACCTGTCGCCGTAAATTTCCTGCGTTTCCGGTGCAAATACATAATCTACTTCGTATTCGGCCAAAAGCGAAGCGTCAGCCGTTAGATCTCGCGGATATTTTTCAAAATCTTCGCCTTCGCTGAATTGTGCGGGATTCACAAAAATCGAGACGATTACGAC
>Ga0136617_10006297_pt1 | contig 10610 bp, 10 predicted proteins | sample AntDrymUQ3222106_2_FD_129672 | JGI IMG/M metagenome (GOLD analysis project Ga0136617, IMG submission 129672) | Polar desert sand microbial communities from Dry Valleys, Antarctica - metaG UQ322 (21.06) | ecosystem: Environmental > Terrestrial > Soil > Desert | place: Antarctica: Dry Valley...
TCAGGTGATTGGATTGAATATGCTAAAACGAAAACCGACTGGCCTCGAGACACAGGGTCTAACGAAACTCAGGGTTTAAAGTGAGCCGACACAACTCATCTCCCGTGCCAACACCCACCAGATGTCTTGCTTCACCAGGCACTGTCCTAATCTGAAGAATTGCTTTGCGCACCTTTGCGGCTCTTTGCATACTTTGCGGTGAGAAAGCCTTTAAAACAATTAACCGCAAAGGGCGCCAAGAACGCAAAGATCACGCAAAGCGTTGAGCTCAGGGCACTAGCCATCACCATCCCCGTTGGACAGCCCGCCTGAAAATCGGCAATAATACGCGCTTCTAGAAAGACGATCCGTCAACACCGTGCTTGCTGAGTGGCAGTTCAGGTGTCGAATTGTGGATGCGAGCGCGGCTCGCGGGCGTCAGACCCGCCGCTTATTAAACGACCGGAAGGAATCACCCAATCGTGGAATCATCGCTGATCTCAATTATCAGCCTGCTAACTGTTTGCTTGGCAGCATTGCTTATTAGAAAGAAAGTTAACAACAACATGCGTATCACTTCGTTATCTGCAAAAGGCTTGCCTCTTCTCGGCTCGCGGACCAATTTCGTTAGACGAATGCGTCGCACGTGCCTGACCGTTGCCGCAGCCCTGGCAGGCCTGGCAGTTTCCGCATCAACGGTGTCTGCCCAACCACACGGCGGCGGTGAGGCCAGCCTGATCCTGCCTGACCTCGGCAGCGTCTCCTTTTTCGGCGGCAGTATCGATGGTCATAACTTGTTACTGATAGGCATAGTCGTGTGCATGCTGGGCCTTTTGTTTGGTCTGGCGATGTACATGAACTTGAAGAAGCTGCCGGTACATCAGGCCATGCGCGAGATCTCGGAGCTAATTTACGAGACGTGCAAGACCTACCTGATCACGCAAGGCAAGTTCATCCTGATTCTTGAAGTCTTCATCGGCATCGTCATTATTCTTTACTTCGGGGTGCTCTCGAGGATGGAGCCTTTCCGGGTGATCATCATTCTGGCCTTCAGTCTGGTAGGCATCGCCGGCAGTTACGGCGTCGCCTGGTTCGGCATCCGGGTCAATACATTCGCCAACTCACGCACTGCATTTGCCAGTCTGGAAGGAAAACCATTTCCTCTTTATGCGATTCCGCTTAAGGCCGGCATGAGCATCGGCATGATGCTGATCAGCGTCGAGCTGCTGATCATGCTTTGCATCCTGCTCTTTATTCCTGGCGATTATGCCGGCCCTTGCTTCATCGGCTTCGCGATTGGCGAATCACTCGGCGCCGCAGCCCTGCGTATTGCCGGCGGCATCTTTACCAAGATTGCGGATATCGGCGCTGACCTGATGAAGATCGTCTTCAAAATCAAGGAAGATGACGCCCGCAACCCTGGCGTGATTGCAGACTGCACCGGCGATAACGCCGGCGACTCGGTGGGACCGAGTGCGGACGGCTTCGAAACCTACGGCGTCACCGGCGTGGCCCTGATTACTTTCATTCTGCTGGGCGTTCGCGGTGAAACAGTGCAAGTGCAACTGCTCGTCTGGATCTTTGTGATGCGTATCATGATGGTCATCGCCAGCGCGGCTTCTTACTTCATCAACGATGCGATCGCGAAGGCGCGTTACAGCAACGCCGATAAGATGAACTTCGAAGCGCCGCTCACTTCGCTGGTCTGGATCACTTCCATTCTCTCAGTGGCCGTAACGTTCATCACTTCCTATCTAACTATTCCGACGCTCGGCGGCGACACCAGCCTGTGGTGGAAGCTCTCCGTAATCATTTCCTGCGGCACCCTGGCCGGCGCGATTATTCCGGAGCTGGTCAAGATTTTCACTTCAACCGAGTCTCTGCACGTCCAGGAAGTGGTTACCTCTTCGCGAGAGGGAGGTCCATCACTCAATATTCTTTCCGGCCTCGTGGCCGGCAACTTCTCGGCTTACTGGCTTGGCCTCGCTATCGTCGGTCTGATGTCGATTGCTTATTACTTCAGCACCATGGGGCTTGATGCCCTGATGGTCGCAGCGCCGGTCTTTGCTTTTGGACTGGTGGCTTTCGGTTTCCTCGGCATGGGCCCGGTAACAATCGCGGTCGACTCGTATGGTCCGGTGACTGACAATGCGCAATCAGTTTATGAACTGTCGCTGATCGAGCAAGTGCCAAACGTCGAAGCAGAGGTCAAGCGCGACTTCAATATGAACGTCAACTTTGCGCGCGCGAAACACCTTCTCGAAGAAAACGACGGCGCGGGCAATACGTTTAAGGCAACTGCCAAACCCGTGTTGATTGGCACGGCCGTGGTCGGAGCCACCACCATGATCTTTTCGATCATGATGACTTTGACTGACGGACTTACTACCAGGACGGAGAACCTGTCGCTGTTGCACGCACCGTTTGTGTTGGGCTTGATTTCAGGTGGTGCGGTGATTTACTGGTTCACCGGCGCTTCCATTCAGGCGGTAACCACCGGAGCGTATCGCGCGGTTGAGTTCATCAAAGCCAACATCCGCCTGGACGGAGTTGAAAAAGCGTCAGTTGAGGATAGTAAGAAGGTGGTCCAGATCTGCACGCAGTATGCGCAGAAGGGTATGTTCAATATCTTCCTGACCATCTTTTTCTCGACGCTGGCCTTCGCTTTTGTCGAGCCGTTTTTCTTCATCGGCTACTTAATTTCTATCGCGATCTTTGGGTTGTATCAGGCAATCTTCATGGCCAACGCCGGCGGCGCCTGGGACAACGCGAAGAAAGTGGTCGAGGTGGACCTGAAACAGAAAGGCACGGCATTACACGACGCCACAGTCGTAGGCGACACAGTGGGCGATCCGTTCAAGGACACTTCTTCAGTGGCGCTGAACCCCGTAATCAAGTTCACCACCTTGTTCGGGTTGCTGGCGGTTGAACTTGCTGTTTCGATCGCTGATCCCACCGGGCAATTTGGAGAGAACGGCCCCATGATCAGCCACGTGCTGGCGGCGGTGTTCTTCCTGATTTCAACGATATTTGTATGGCGCTCGTTCCACAAGATGCGAATCGGAAATTTGCAGCCAGGTGACGCGGTCGCGCTCAACCCGCAACCCCTCCCCCCAGGTGGCATCGTCAGTCTGAATCCGCAGCCTGAACCGCCGGGAGTTGTGCGACCATCCGATGATGTCTCACTCAACCCGCAGCCTCTGCCGCCGAGGCACCAACAGGACTAGACCAACTATGGGTTGCGAGTTTTGAGTTTCGGGGTATGATTAACGAACTTCAAACGCGACACTCCAAAAGGCGAGACTAGCCATCATGAGTACTGCATATCAACAACCATCGATATCGCCCGATACGCTCGTAGGTGCTGCGCTTTATCCGCTTGACTGGACGCGCTCTGTTTCGATCGTTGTGGCGTTTAGTTTGCTCGTGGCGCTGTCGGCCCAGGTGGTAATTCCAATCGGCCCCGTACCCATCACCGGGCAAAGCTTTGCCGTGTTGCTGACCGGCGCATTGTTGGGGTCGCGACTGGGCGCGATGGCCATGATTGTGTACCTGATCGAAGGTGCGAGTGGCTTGCCGTTCTTCTATGGAGGGCACGGCGGTCTTGGCCATCTGCTTGGCCCTACCGGAGGCTACCTCATCGCGTTTCCCGCAGCCGCCTTTATCACCGGAGCGTTCGCCGAAAACGGTTGGGACAGGCGTTTCCCGACTGCTGTCGTGGCGATGGCCATAGGTTCAATAGTGATAATGCTGAGCGGTTGGGCCTGGTTCGCTCTGGTCACCCATACGCCCGCATTGGCTGCATTTCAGCTCACTGTGCTCAAGTTTATTCCGGGCGACATCATCAAGATTCTTCTGGCCGCTGCGGCCCTCCCACTCGGCTGGAAACTCTTGAAAAGCAGGGCCTCTAAGAAGGCATAAGCCCTAGCTCCAATCCATCTAGCCCGCTCTTACTCGGGCCGCGGGCGCCCTCGCCCGCAACGGCCGGGAAAGCAGAAGAGTTGCTAACAAGATTTTTTGGCACATTTGCGGGCGAGCGCACCCCCGGCTACAGCTTTGTGATCAAGAAGTAGAACTCAGCAAAACGAGTGGGTGGCCCGGGATGCCAGGGGGGCCATTCGCCTCGTATTGAGGAGCAAGGCAGGATTGAACATAAGAACCCAGATAAGCTCCATCACGTTATTTTTGTTGTTCGTGTCCATGGCAAACGCGCAACAACTTAGTCGTGAACAGATCAACGAAGCGCTGGAAAAAGATGGTTGCGTTACGTTGGCGGAGAAAAACGTCAAACTTTGTAAGGCCAACTATTTATCAGACGGCAACTCAATTGATGCGACTTCGATTCGCCCGCTTGCAGAAGGTAAATATCCCGGAATCCTACTAACGCACACCCCAATGACGATGGGGACCATTCTCGCAAACCAGGGATTTGCTTGTCTGTTGGTCGAACAGCCCGGCTTCGGAAAGTCTCAAGGGAAGCCTGACTTTGTTGGTCCCCATACGATCAAAGTGCTGATCGCTGGCTTCAAGAAACTCCAGCGCGAGCCTTATGTAGACGGGGAAAGGATGGGCATTTTCGGTTACTCACGCGGCGCGATGGCCGCCTCGCTGATGACTGTACGACTTGGAAAGGACGTCAAAGCGGCTGTCTTCGGTGCGGGAGTTTATGATTTCAAGAAGGCTTACGACGAAGTGAGGATTGTAGGCATCCGCAAGAACATGGAAGCCGAAACGGGAATGACTGAGAAGGCAATCAAAGAGCGTTCTTCGATTTTGCAGATGAAACACCTCAAAACTCCGGTGCTTATTATGCACAGCGAAAAGGATGAGAACGTATCTGTCAGTCAGGCACTTCTTTTGCGCGACCGTCTGACGGAGCTGAAAAAGGATTTTGAAACTAAATTAACTCCGACAGGAAAACACGGCTTCATGAACGGCGAGTTTATTTCAACGGTGACTGATTTTTTCAATCGCCGGCTCAAAGGTGTTTCCAGAAAAGACTAGCAGTACCTAATATTCCGATAATCGCTGACATCCAACCTTCCCGCCGACATATTTCTCCGAAAGACAAGATCTGCAGATTTGAGGTGTAGGGCATCCCTCCGTGACGCCAACTGCCACCGCGATCCAGGTTGCGCCGACAAAGGGACGCTTCTCACCGATCTGCTGCTCTTGCTTTTGGTTGTCAGGAAAGACAGAAGTAGTTCCTTCCGGGCGAAGGCTCTACAATAGGGTTATGTATACGTTGAAAGTTCGATCGAGGGAGCGTGAAGAACTGGTTGAGTTTACGGACCAGGTCCGGGCGAAACTAGAAGAGTCGGGCGAGCGCGAAGGCATTGTCGCGCTTTATGTCCAACACACAACCGCCGGGTTGACCGTTAATGAGAATGCCGACCCTGACGTGTCGCGCGACATGTTGCACGCCTTACGGACTCTGATTCCCCAGCACGGCATGGACTTTCGCCACGGAGAGGAGAATTCCGATGCGCACATCAAAGCGAGCATAGTCGGCTCTTCCGTGACGATACCCTTTAAAGCTGGGAAGCTGCTGCTGGGACGTTGGCAGGGAATATTTCTCTGCGAGTTTGACGGCGGTCGTGAACGCCAGGTGATCATGATGGTGCGGTAGCTTCTACAGTCTCCAGTCTCCAGTCGGGGAGTCTCCGGTCTTCCAGTTAGGATTGGAGACGGGACTCTAGACTCAAGACTCCGGACTCCAGACTGTTTTTAAATGGCAGCTCGAACTTACGATGAGGCCGCTCCGCACTATGACGCAGCCATGCGTCCGTTGGAGAGATGGTTTCTGAAGCGGTGGCGCGCCGAGATCTTCGCGCAGCTTCCTGAAGACGGGACGATTCTTGAGGTGGGCGCAGGCACGGGATTGAATTTCGAGTTTTATCGCGGCGAGGCGGTAGGGGTAGCAATTGAGCCAAGCATCGAGATGCTGAAGATAGCAAATCAGAAGAGCCGGCCCGAAGGCCTGACTTTGGTGCAAAGCTTTGCCGAGAAGCTACCTTTCAGAGACGCTTCCTTCGACGCCGCTTTCGCCAGCCTGGTGTTCTGTACCGTCGAGTCGCCTCAAGCTGCCTTTCTGGAGTTGCGTCGAGTGGTGCGGCCAGGAGGAACCGTCGTACTGCTCGACCATGTTCGCCCCCGCGGCGTGCTTGGGCCAGTGTTTGATCTGCTCAACACGATCATCGTTCCGCTGTGCGGCGATCACGTCAATCGACGGACAGCCACCACGGCCAGCTATGCCGGCCTCGACGTAGTGCGGATTCAAGAACTCGGGCTGGGAATCTTCAACCTGATTACTTGTCGTGTTTGAAGTGCGTGCCGAAAGCAAAGACTGAATTCGCAATGCCTCGTTTATGAGGCTTGCCCTGCGGGCTAGCCGCCTGAAGGCGGCGCTGCTGTTAACGGAGCATACTTCGATGCCGAATCTTCCAGCCCTGTTACTGATGTCCTGCTTATACCCTTCACTGGCTGCGGTTCTGAACGCGCCTTGGCCGAGTCTCGCTCAACAGGCAACGTCGAAGACCGCGAAGATCGAAGTCATTTACGACCGCGGCAAGGACAAAACTACCGTGCGCCTCCAGCCAGTACGGATATCCGGAGAGAAGGGCAAATACCATAGTCTTCATATGGCGCCGGGGTTTAGTTATACGGGACGTGAGCCGCGCACACCCGAGATAATCGACTTCGAGTTGCGCACCGTCGTGAAGGGCAAACTGAAAATTGATCTGTATGTCCTGTTTATCGTCGATGGCGAAAAGATTTTTCTTAGCTCTAATCGATGGGGTGTGAAGAAAGGACGTCTCGGACGCGGCTGGATGGGCGAGCATTTAGTTTTTCGCATGCCCTACGAAACATTTCTGAAAATCACCGGGGCAAGTAGTTTCGAGATCAAACTGGACAACGTCAGCTTTCCTGTGGGAGAAGAACAGCTTGAGGCACTCCGGGAGTTGGCCGGACAGATGGAGAGAGTCAAGGTTCAATAAAGCGCCAGCTGGAAAAGAGGAAGATAAATGGCTGATAGTTTACAGGACTCGAGACGACTTTGGGCTGACATCGGCAATCGACTGTCCTATGAAAAGCAGCTTGGAGGCGCCTTCAAGTTGGTGTTCAGTAACCAGAATAACTTTCATATCTTCATCTTCCGATCCATCTTCAGGCCAATGGCAGCGCGAGTACGATCAGCGATTTCAACTCTTGAAAATCTTCAATCGGGTATGTCCACCTTGGAACAACGTATGAATACGGAAGACCATGATCAGCCGGCAGATTAATCATCCCCTCCCAGGTTCTTCATAACGTCAGCAAATTTCTCAACATCTTTGCGGGTGCCTTCCATGCGGCGGCGGCTGTCGAGGTAAGCCGTCCAGACAGGCGTTTGCGTGAGTGCTTTGGTGGTGTCCTCATCGAGCGTCTGGGCCATCACTGCGATGAGGTCGCTAATCACTTTGGTGTGCGCGAGAAGTGAGTCGATTATCGAATAGGCGAGACCGGCTTGTTCGTAGTCGAGGTCCGCGGGTGCGTCGCTGTCAGTTTCGTCAGCCATCAATAGACTCTCCGAGCGATCGTTCGTCAAAGCGCTGGCCCGGTGCAGTAGTTCGACCACCGGGGTCCCCGGCGCGGCAACCGCGCTGGCGTGGGACGGTGAGGGAAGGGGTAGCGCGATGCTGGCGACGCCCTCCCTAACGGTCGGGTTACAGCCCCGCGGCGTGCCCCTTCACAAACGGCAGTTCCGTTACCTGGCCCGGAAGTTCTTCATTGCCGGACACGACTGCAACGCTGGTCTCGGGCGCCAGGTAGTCGTATTTCAAGTAACCCATCGCGATAGTGTGGCCCAGGTGCGGTGAATAGGTTGCCGAAGTCACCCGTCCAATATCTTTACCATCCGCGGACTTAATAGCCGAGCCCACCTCCACTTTCGCCGCCCCCGTGAACCGGATCCCCGCTAACTTTTTGGCCACATGTCCGCGATACTTGATGCGCGCGATGATCTCCTGCCCGATGTAGCAGCCTTTCGTAAAACTAACGGCGTCATCCAGAGGCGCTTCAGTCACGACGCTAGTTTCATCCATGTCCGCGCCATATCGCGGCTGACCTGCTTCAATTCTCAACATCTCAAGGGCGTCGTATCCGACCGGGCGCGCGCCTGCGTTTTGCAACGCACTCCACAAACCCGCGGCTTGATCCGATTCAACTATTAGGTCAAACCCGTCCTCTCCAGTATGAGTCGCGCGGAGCACCGTCAGTCCACTCTGTTTCCATACCGTTTGGCTTGCGGCGTTTCGGCCTGGTTCGCCGGCCGCGTCACCAATAGCGGTCCGAACTATCCGGGCTGCCAGTCTTCCCTGAACAGTCAGCAGGACAGTCTCTTCCGTGATATCGCGCACACGAAAGTCACCTGCAAGGGTGAAGCGTTCGATAGTTTTCAGCACACGTTCATGTGTGACCGCTTCGGTGTCGAGTAAAAAAGCCGGTGAGATACTCTGGTTTGTTGTCTCATCAGCAAGCCTGGTAATGCGCACACTCGCAATGAGCCGGCCCTGAACATTCGGAAACGCCGCCGCCATCCAACTATTCACTTCCAGCTTCTTCATGTCATTCGTGATGAGCCCGTTAAGAAACTGAATGGCTTCGGATCCGCTAACTAAAATCCGGCCCCGAGGCGAAAGATCGATGAGACCGGCGCCGCCCTCACGCACAGCGGCATATTCGAGCAACACATCGCCATAGGTTGCCGGCACTGACCAACCGTCTCGCTCGATCATCGTAGCTCCCAGTGCGTGGTGGGTCGTAGCGAGAGGTCGTTTGGTCAATTGTGTTTCGGCTGCTTCAGTCATGGATTGTATTCGCGGCCGTGAGTCTAATAGCTTTTGCTACCACTTTGTAATCATTCAGCTGCTCAGCTTCGCGCCGATGCGACGCCAGTACTTGCGGGCTGGGATGATAGATTGGCACGAGCACGCGGCCGTCCCATTGGTATATCCGCGCGGCTGATTCCTTTAAGCTCAGATTATGTCGCTCAATCGTTTTAAGAGCATCGAGCGCCACGGAGCCCAGCGTCACTACCATTGCCGGGTCAACGACTTCGATCGTGCGGCGAAAGAAGCCGGAACAGTTTCTTACCTCAGTTTTGCTTGGTTTCCGGTTAGCTCCTGATTCGGTTCGGGGATTACAAATGGCCGCGCTGGTAATAAAAATTTGTTCACGCGCCAGGCCAATTGATGCAAGAAAGCGATCGAGGTTTTTGCCCGACTGATCTCCGGAGAAAGGGATGCGCGTCTGGTCGGCGCCTTTACGGCCCGGCGCCTCACCGATAAACATGATCCGCGCCGAAACAGAGCCGTTTAGTTCGCTTAGAACGGCAGTCCGCTCACACATCGCAGGGCAGCGGGTGCACGCCGCAGCCTCCGCAACGATGCGCGCAAACTGCAACTTCTTTGATTCGCTGGCAAGCATTTCGAATAGATTTGACCACAAAGAAAGGGGGACAACAAAGAGCGCGATGTTTGTATGTTAAAGAGCGGGGGCACGCCCACTTTCCCCACCATGAGCTGATCGCGGTTGAGCGTTTACTCCTGATTGAACGGCCTTAAAGGCGGAATCTGGAATTAATTCAGAACGGCTCTCAGGTGGGGAGGGTGGGCTTGCCCCCGCTCTTTGCTTTTAGTGCGGTCGCAGAATAGGTCTGCACGAAACCGCCCGGCAACCGATTCTTAATTACGGCCGAAGGTTGATGTTGTAGGTTTTGATTTTTGAGTTGAGTGTGGTGGCGTTCATCCCGAGCAACCGCGCGGCCCGCGATTGATGGCCGCCGGTCTGCTCGAGGGCGCGTCTGATAAGATCGATTTCAAACCGGCGCACTTGTTCATAGAAGTTGATGCCCCGTCCAAGGTCCTGCACCGCGCCCACGCTTGCCCCCTCTTCCGACGCGCTGGCTACAGACTGCGGATCACTTATTTCCGGGCGAAGGCACTGGCGGGAAACTTCGTCGCCGGGGGCGATCACCACTGCCCGCTCAATCGCATTCTCGAGCTCGCGCACGTTGCCCGGCCATGAATAAGCTTCCAGCAGTGCCAGCACGTCGGGGGCGATCTGCTCCGACACCGTGCGGCCGTTCTCCGCGTTATACTTTTCGATGAAGTGCTGGGCCAGAGGCAGGATATCCTCACGCCGGTCGCGCAGTGGCGGGAGCTCGATGGGCACCACTGCCAGGCGATAATAAAGGTCCTCGCGAAAAGTTCCCTGCTTCACCGCTTCCTTCAACTCGATATTAGTTGCGGCGATAATGCGCACATCCACCCGACGCGGCGTGGTATCGCCGAGGGGCGTAAACTCGCGTTCCTGGATCACGCGGAGCAGGCGTACCTGTGTTTCGGGGGGGATGTCGCCGATTTCATCCAGGAAGATCGAGCCGTTGTCGGCAACCTCGAATAGTCCTTTTTTAGCGGCGACGGCGCCAGTGAAAGCCCCGCGCGTGTGACCGAAGAGTTCGGACTCAAGCAGTTCAGAAGGGATATTGGAGGTGTTGACGGTAACAAAAGCTTTTCCGGCGCGCGGGCTCGCCTCGTGAATCGCCTGAGCAATCAATTCCTTACCCGTCCCGCTTTCCCCCGTGATCA
>Ga0136617_10006298_pt1 | contig 10610 bp, 9 predicted proteins | sample AntDrymUQ3222106_2_FD_129672 | JGI IMG/M metagenome (GOLD analysis project Ga0136617, IMG submission 129672) | Polar desert sand microbial communities from Dry Valleys, Antarctica - metaG UQ322 (21.06) | ecosystem: Environmental > Terrestrial > Soil > Desert | place: Antarctica: Dry Valley...
TCGAGCGGCCTCTCGACCTCCCAGACCTCCTTGACCCCCAGCGCCCAGACCTGCGGGTCGGAGTTCGAGGCCAGGTTCAGAGTGCTGAGCGCCGCTCCGGTCAGATGACCCCAGTTGCCCTCCGCGAGCACGGTGGCCTTCGCGACCACGTCAGAGCCGGGCTCGAAGTTGCCCTTCTCGCCGCCGGAGCGATCGCGACCCTTGTCCCCCGTGCGGACCCCCAGGACCCGGCCCTCCTCCACGAGGAGCTTGGCGCCCACGGTCTCAGAAAGCACATACGCACCGGCTTCCTCCGCCTTCTCGGCGAGCCAACGGTTGAGTTCGGCGACCGAGATGACGTAGTTGCCGTGGTTGCGGAACGGCGGCGGGGTCGGCACGAGCGGCACCGCTCGCTTGGAGTTGAGCATGAAGTACACACGCTCACCCCCCACCGGCCCGTAGTGCGGCCAGGAGCCCTCGTCGTCCGGGCCGAGGTCCGGGAAGAGCTGCCCGATCGAGACCGGGTTCATCACGGCGCCCGACAGCTGATGGGCGCCCGCGACGCGGCCCTTCTCGATGACTGCCACGGGAACCTCCCCAAGGCGCTCGGTCGTCGCCGGGTCGTCTTCGAGGAGTTGCATGAGGCGGATGGCGCACGCCATGCCGGCCTGGCCACCTCCCACGATGGCCACGCCGACCTCGATGCGGTCCTCCTCGGCGTCCGTGATCGGCCCGACGAATTCCACCGAGGGCGACACGGGGGGCGGATACATCGAGGGTGCGACGACGCCGCTTCTCGCCGCCATGGCTCAGCTTCCCCGCTTGGCCTTCACGGCCTCGGTCAGCTTGGGCACGATCTTGTTGAGGTCTCCGACGATGCCGAGATCGGAGAACTCGAAGATAGGGGCGTTCGAGTCCTTGTTGATGGCCACGATGTTCTCCGAGGACTGCATGCCGACCTTGTGCTGGATCGCTCCGGAGATGCCCGCGGCCAGATAGAGCTTGGGTGACACGGTCTTGCCCGTCTGCCCGATCTGCGCCGAGTAGGAGTACCAACCGGCGTCGACCACGGCGCGCGTGGCGGCCACCGCGCCGCCCATCGCGCCGGCCAGCGCCTCGAGGGCCTCGAAGCCCTCCGCCTTTCCAAGCCCGCGTCCGCCGGCGACGAGGACCTTCGCGTCCTCGATGTTCACGTCGGCTCCGCGCTGCTCGCCGCGAGACACCATCGTGGCCCGACCCGACTGCGGCGAACGCTCGAAGGTGACGTCCTCGACCGACGCCGCCCCCGTCCCGAGCGAGTCGTCGGCCTCGAAGGCGTTGAGGCGGCCGATTATCACACCCACCGGCGAGTGGTACTCCACGTCGGAGACGCTCGAGTCCTGGAGGATCGGGCGCTCCGCGATGAGCTTGCCACCGTCGGCGCGGACCGCCGTGACCTCCATGGTCACGCCGGCGTCCAGACGGGCGACCAGGCCCGCACCGATCTCAAAGCCCAGCAGGCCGCCGCCGAACAGCGCATAGCCGTACCCATCGTCCGTGATGACCTTCGCCATGGCGTCCACGACAGGTTGCGCCAGGCCTTCGGGACCTTCGGCGCGGTAGACCTTCGTGGCGCCGTAGGCGCCGAGCTGCCCGCAGAGATCGTCCGTCAGCTCGTCCGAGGCGCCGAGCACCAGCGCGTGGGCCTCGCCGCCGATCTGGCTCGCCAGGCGAGCGGCTTCTGAGACGGCGCCGAGCGAGTTCTTGTTGAAGGCGCCCTCGTAGTGCAGCGCGTAGACCAGGATGTCCACTTAGATCAGCTTCCTCTCGTCCAGCCACGCGACGATCTTCTCGACCGTCTCGTTGGTGTCCTCGTCCTCGATGATCTGGCCCGCCTGCTTGGCCGGCGGGGCGTGGAAGTCGCCGCAGCGCGCACGCGCGTTTGCGTAGCCGACCCGGTCCGGCGCGATCCCGACGTCCCCGATCGCGAGCTTCTCGAGCGGCTTCTTCTTCGCTCCCATGATCGCCTTGAGCGAGGGGTAGCGCGGCTCGTTGATGGCGTCACCGACCGAGATCACGGCGGGGAGCTCGACCAGCACCGTGTCGTAGCCGTACTCCGCCTGGCGCTCGCAGCGCAGCTTGCCGGCCTCGACGTCGATCTTGATGACCTGGGTGAGCGACGGGGCGTTGAGGTGCTCCGCCACGACTGCGCCGATCGTGTAGCACTCACCGTCGTCTGACTGCTGGCCCAACAGCACGAGGTCCGGCGCCTCGGCGGCCAGCGCTCGGGAGAGCGCATAGCCGGTGCCGTTCACGTCTGATCCCTCGAGCGCATCGTCTGAGAGATGCACGGACCGGTCAGCGCCGAGTGACACCGCCTTGTGCAGCGCGCGAACGGCGGAATCCGGACCCATGGTGACGGCGACCACTTCGTCGACCGCAAGCTCGCCGCCCTCCTTGAGCTGCATGGCCGCCTCGATGGCGTGCGTGTCGAATGGGTTGAGGTTCTTCTCGCCGCTGCGGTCCATGCGCCCCGTCGCGGGATCGATGCGCTTCTCGACGGCGGCATCCGGGACCTCTTTGACCAGGACGCAGATCTTCACAGGGGTCAGCCTCCTCTAGCGGAACGAACGCTCGCAATCCTAGCCGCTCGCATCCTTGATTGACTTGTCAGTCAACCGCCGGGGCGCTTGGAGACAGGTCGCCGGCGAGGACTATCCGCGTTGAGTCGAAGCTGCGCTCGAGCTCCGCCTGCAGGTCCCGGGATTTTGTCGATCACTCCGCTCAACATCTGCTCGCGATCGCACGGGGCACGCTCGGCGCGCTTGCGTGCGCTCTCGTCGGCGCGGATCTCGGTGACGTCCCTGGTCACGCCGGTCATCCGAAAGATGGCTCCCCCTGCGTCGCGCTCGACGTGGGCTCGGGTATCGAGGTCGCGTACGGCACCGTCCGCGTGCAGGAAGCGATAGGAGAGCGTGAACTTCTCCGCCTGCCCGGCCAGGGCGGTGACGAACTCGGATGCGATGATTCGGCAAGCGGGCGCCCCGACTTGAGCGCGGCCGGGGGCGGGCTACGGTCGGACGGAGCTCCGTATGAAGTCGATGATCTCCTGCGTCGAGGCACCCGGCGTGAAGACCTCGGCGACCCCGAGTTCCTTGAGCTCGGGGATGTCCGTGGCCGGGATGGTCCCGCCCACCGTCACGATGACGTCACCCGCCTCCTGCGCCCGCAGGAGTTCGACGATCCGCGGCACCAGGGTCATGTGGGCGCCGGACAGGATGGACAGCCCGACCGCGTCGGCGTCCTCCTGGAGCACAGTCTCCACGATCTGCTCGGGCGTCTGGTGCAGCCCGGTGTAGATGACCTCCATGCCCGCGTCCCTCAACGCGCGAGCGATGATTTTGGCACCGCGATCGTGCCCGTCGAGGCCCGGCTTGGCAACGACGACGCGGATCTTCTTGGTGGACGCCTGGGTCGACATCACTTCACGCGCAGCTTGCCGGCCATCCCCGGGTGGATGGTGCACACGAAGCTGTAGGTCCCCTTGCGAGTCAGCTTTCGCCGGTAGGTGCCCTTGACCTTGGTCGTGCTCGCGAATTTCACCGGGCCCTTGGTCACCGTGACGTTGTGGGGGGACTGTCCAGCCCAGCGGAAGGTGACGCTGCTGGAGCGCTGGACCGTCGCGCTCCTGGGCGAGAACGAGTTGTCCTTCAGGCGGACCGTGGTCGCACCCGGAGCAGCGGTGGACGCAAAGAGGCCGACTCCGGCGAAGGCGGCCAGGGCGGTGACGAGCAGCGATTTCATTTCAGATCCTCGGTCGACTTAGAAGACGGGGGTCTCGGTGTAGGTTCCGAAGACCTCTTGCAGGGATTGGACGATCTCGCCTTCTGAGGCGTGGGCGCGAGCGCACTCGAGCAGGATCGGCATCAGGTTCTGGTTTTCGTGCGCGGCCGCGGCCTTGAGGTCTGAGAGCGCGCGCTGCACTTCCGCGGTATCGCGGTTGGCCTTGATCGCCTGGACCCTGTCGATCTGCTTGCGCTCGAGCAGGGGATCGATCCTCAGGGTCTGGATCTCGCCGTCCCCGCCCTCCGTGTAGCCGTTGACGCCCACCAGGATGCGCTCGCGGGCGTCGTATTCGGTCTGCAGCTGGAAGGCGGCGTCGGCGATCTCACGCTGGGGGTAGTTCGCCTTGACGGCCTCGACCATCCCACCGAGCTCGTCGATCCTCGCGAAGTACTCATACGCCTTGGCTTCCATCTCGTCGGTGAGGGCTTCGACGAAGTACGCGCCGCCCAACGGGTCGATCGTGTTCGTGACCCCGGTCTCCTCCGCGATGATCTGCTGGGTGCGCAACGCGATCCGGACAGCCTCCTCGGTGGGCAGGGCGAGCGCCTCGTCGTAGGAGTTCGTATGCAGCGACTGGGTGCCGCCGAGCACACCGGCGAGCGCTTCGATCGTGGTGCGCACGATGTTGTTGAGCGGCTGCTGGGCGGTCAGCGACACCCCCGCGGTCTGCACGTGCGTGCGCATCAGCCACGACTTGGGGTCCTTCGCGCCGAACGTGTCACGCAACTCGCGCGCCCAGATGCGGCGTGCCGCCCGATACTTGGCGATCTCCTCGAAGAAATCGATCTGCGCGTTGAAGAAGAAGCTCAACCGCGGGGCGAAGGCGTCGACGTCCAACCCGCGGGCGACGGCGTTCTCGACGTAGGTGAAGCCGTCCTTGAGCGTGAAGGCGAGCTCCTGGGCCGCTGTCGATCCCGCCTCGCGGATGTGGTAGCCCGAGATCGAGATCGGATGCCAGCGCGGCATGTGATGCGAGCACCACTCGACCATGTCCGTGACCAGGCGCATCGCCGGGTCGATCGGGAAGCACCACTCCTTCTGCGCGATGTACTCCTTGAGGATGTCCGTCTGGATCGTTCCGGCCAGATCCTCGGGGGCGACACCCTGGCGCTCCCCCGCCACCACGTAGAAGGCGAGCATGATCGGCGCCGGAGCGTTGATGGTCATCGAGACGGAGACGTCGGCCAGCGGAATGCCGGAGAACAACGTCTCCATGTCGTCCAGCGTGTCGATCGCGACGCCCTCGCGGCCGACCTCCCCCTCGGAGCGGAAGTGATCGGAGTCATGACCCATCAGGCTCGGCATGTCGAAGGCCGTAGAGAGCCCCGTCTGCCCGTGCTCGAGCAGGTAGCGGAAGCGCCGGTTGGTCTCCTCCGCCGTGCCGAATCCCGCGAACTGACGCATGGTCCACAGCCGCCCGCGATACATGCTCGGATACACGCCCCGGGTGAACGGATACTCCCCCGGCAGGCCGATCTCCTCGTCGGCCGGCAGATCCTCCGCCGTGTACAGCGGCCTGATCGGCTCCCCGCTCAAGCTCGTGAAGGGGACGGAGCGCTCAGGCGTCGCGGCGAACCGCTCGGCGTACCACCGCTCGGCGTCGGTGCGTACCCGCTGCTCCGTAGGCATGAGGCGATTGTAGGTGCGCCGCCAAACTCAGCCCTCCCGCATCGCCTCGCCCAGCAGGCCCCGGGCGATGACGAGCTTCTGGATCTCGCTCGTGCCTTCGTAGATCTCCGTGACCTTGGCGTCGCGGTAGTAACGCTCGGCCGGAAACTCCTTCGTGTACCCGTAGCCGCCCAGCACCTGGATCGCCTCGCCGGTCTGGCGGCGGGCGACGCCGGACGCGAAGAGCTTGGCTTGTGCGCCCTCCACCGTGTGCGGCCGGCCCGCGGTCTTGAGCCGAGCCGCCCGCCAGGTCAGCGCCCGGGCGGCCTCGATCTCCGTCTGCATGTCGGCGAGCTTGTGCTGGATGGCCTGGAAGCGCGCGATCGGGCCACCGAAGGCGGTGCGCTGCTTCGCGTATCCGGTGGCCAGCTCGAGCGCCGCCTGGGCGATCCCGACCGCCTGGGCGGCGATGCCGATGCGCCCGCCGTCCAGGGTCGAGAGCGCGATCCGCATGCCGGCCCCGGGAGCGCCCAGCCGCTCGGCCGGCGTGTCCTCGAAGAGGAGGTCGGCGGTGGAGGAGGAGTTCTGGCCCAGCTTCTCCTCCTCCCGCGTGACCGCGAAGCCCGCGGCCCCGCGCCGCACCAGGAAGGCGGAAACGCGAGCGTCCTCCTTGGCGAAGACGTTGAAGGTGTGGGCGTAGGAGCCGTTGGTGATCCACTGCTTCGTGCCCGTCAGGCGCATCTCGCCCTTGCCCGTGGCGCGCGTGAGCATGGCGCTCGCGTCCGAGCCCGCGCCGGCTTCGGTGAGCGCGAACGCCGCCATCTCGGCTCCGCGCGCGAGGGGCGCGACCAGCCGCTCGACCTGCTCGCTGGAGCCGTGGGCGAGGATCGGCATGATGCCCGCGCCGATGTGGACCGCGAGCGTCGTCCCGACGCCCGCGTCGCCGCGCGACAGCTCCTCGAGCACCAGTACGTAGGAGAGGAAGTCGGCGCCCGCGCCGCCGTGCTCCTCAGGAACGTTGACGCCCATCAGCCCGAGCTCGCCGAGCTGGCTGAAGACCTCGACCGGGAAGCGATGCTCCCGGTCCCACGCCGGCGCGTCGGGGACGATGACCTCGTCGGCGAAGCGACGCGTGAGTTCGCGGATCTCGCGCTGCTCGTCTGAGAGCTCGTGCAGACTCATGCGCGAGCCCGCCGGGGTACGAGCTTTGACCGACCCGTGATCGCGCCGCCCAGCCCGGCCGCCATGAGCGCCGCACCGGCCACCTTGACCCGCCGCCCGAGCCGCTCGAAGCGGAGGATCTCCCAGCCCTCCTGCTCGGCCACCCGACCGAGCGTCGTGTCCGGGTTCACCGCCACGGGATGCCCCACGGCTCGAAGCATCGGCAGGTCTGATTCCGAATCGGAGTAGCCCCATGAGGCCGCCAGGTCGATTTGCTCGCGCTCGGCCAGCTCTCGGATGGCCTGCGCCTTGCCTTCGCGGTAGGTGAACGGCCCGCCCGCCCGCCCCGTGTAACGGCCCCCGACGACTTCGGAGACCGATCCGACCGCGCCGTCGAAGGTCAGCACGATCGCCATCAGCTCGGCCATCTCCTGCGACGCGGCGGTGCAGATGAAGATCGGGCGCCCGGCGTCCTGGTGGCCGTAGGCGATCTCGAGCATCTCGGGATACAGCCTGGGCAGAACGCCCGCGAGCACCCCGGGTGCCAGCCGCTGGAGGTCGCGCACGCGCACGCCGTCGAGCATCTTCCCGATGCGGTCGCGGAGCTGGTCCGTCGAGGCGTCGGTGGACCCATAGACGCGGAAGAGGACGTTGAGGGCGGTGTCGCGCACCAGGTCGCGGCGCCGCATCAGGCCCGCCTTGTGCGCCGCGCGAGCGAACTGGAAGGCGCTCGATCCCGCCATCAGCGTGCGGTCGAGATCGAAGAAGGCGGCGCCCGGCTCACCCGAGCTTCGCAGGGCCCCGCCGCCGGGTGGCGGCGGGAGGATGTGAGGACGCTCGGTCAGACCTTGAGGATGACAGCGTCGCCCTGCCCGCCGCCCGAGCAGATGGCGGCGCAGCCGTACCCGCCGCCGCGCCGGCGCAGCTCGTGCACAAGCACGCCGAGGATCCGGGCGCCCGAGGCCCCGATGGGGTGTCCGAGAGCCACGGCGCCGCCGTTGACGTTGACGCGATCCTCGTCGAGGTCGAGCATCCGGATCGTGTTGAGGGTGACCGACGAGAAGGCCTCGTTTATCTCCCACAGATCGATGTCACCGGCCTGCAGGCCGGCCTTCTCGAGGGCGGCCATCGACGCCTTGCCGGGAGTGCGCGCGAGATACGCGAAGTCGTCGGCCACCTGGGCCTGCGCGATGATCGTGGCGAGGACCTCCTTGCCGTTGGCCGATGCCCAGTCCTCCGACGCGAGCACGAGCGCACCCGCGGCATCGTTGACTCCGGGCGAGTTGCCCGCGGTATGCGAGCCATCCTTGAGCAACCCGGGCAGCTTCGCCAGCGATTCGAGCGAGGATCCGCGGCGCGGCCCCTCGTCCTCCTCAACGACCGTGTCGCCCTTCTTGCCCTTGACCGTCACGGGAACGATCTCCTCCGCGAGGCGGCCGTCGTCCATGGCCTCGAGGGCCTTCTCGTGCGAGCGGAGCGCCCAGCGGTCCATGTCGACCCGGGTCATCTCGAGCTCGTCGCCGACCTCGGACGCCTCGTCGTACATCTGGCGGCCCGAGAACGGGTTGGTGAGTCCGTCGTGGACCATCGCGTCGAGCGCCTTCGCATCGCCCATGCGGAAGCCGAAGCGGGCCTTGGGCAGCAGGTAGGGGGCTCCCGACATGGACTCCATGCCGGCCCCGACGCCCACTTCGACGTCCCCGGCGCGAATGGCCTGGTCCATCAGCCCGACGGCGCGCACGCTCGAGGCGCAGACCTTGTTGATCGTCTCGGAGGAGACCTCCTTGGGGATGCCCGCGTTGATCTGGGCCTGGCGTGACGGAACCTGCCCCTGGCCGGCCTGGAGGACCTGTCCCACGATCACGTGACCGACCTGGTCGGGTGCCACGTCGGCGCGCTCGAGGGCGGCCTGGATGGCAATTCCGCCGAGCTCCGTGGCCGGCAGCGTCGACAGACCACCGCCGAGCTTGCCGATCGGCGTGCGGGCCGTGCCGAGGATGACGGTCTTTGGCATGTGCGTTTGCTCCTCCTCCGAGAGACGGACAACTGACGTCCTGGCACCCTAGTACCCACGAAGTCCGCGGCGGATAGGGTCTTTCCCGATGCACTCCCACGCCACCACCGAGTCGCCCCACGACACCAAGGCCGACACGATCGCCGTCGGCATCTTTCCCGGCGAGAAGGTCGCTCACGACGTCAGCTCCGGCACCCTCCAGGGGCTCGTCGACACCGGAGAGGCCAAGCCCGCGTTCCGCAAGCTCGCGCTCGCGCACGCCGACGGACGGCGGTGGCTGATCGTCGGCCTCGGCCCCCGCGACGCCTTCGATCCCGAGCGCGCCCGCGTGGCCGCCGCCACGGTGGTCGACCGGGCGCGCGAGCTCGGCACCCGCTCGCTCTGCTGGGAGCTGCCGCACCACCTCTCAGACGCCCACGCCGCGGCGCTGGTCGAGGGAACGGTCCTGGCCGCCTATGCCTTCAAGGCGTACAAGAGCGGCGGCGACGACGACGATACGCCGGACCTCGAGGAGCTCATGGTCTCGGCTCATCACGATGTGGCCGCGCCGGTGGCCGCGGGTCACGCGGCGGCAAGGGCCGCCAACGTGGCCCGCGACCTGCAGAACGCACCCGCGAACGACATGACGCCCTCAGAGCTCGCCACGCGCGCCCGCGCGATCGAGGGCGTGGACGTTCAGGTGCTCGGCCGCGACGAGATCGTCGCGGCCGGGATGGGGGCCTTCGCCGCCGTGGCGCAGGGGTCGCACGCCGAGCCTGCGCTCATCACGATCACCTACGACGGCCCGGGAGCCGACTCGGCGCTTCCCCGCCTCGGCTTCGTCGGCAAGGCCGTGACCTTTGACTCGGGCGGCATCTCCATCAAGCCCGGGGCGAAGATGAGCGAGATGAAGTTCGACATGTCGGGCGGCGCCGCGGTGCTCGCGGCCACGGAGGCGATCGCCCGCGAGCAGCTCCCCATCCGGCTCGTCTCGGTGATCGGAGCCACGGAGAACCTGCCGAGTGGCCACGCCTACCGCCCCGGAGACATCCTGAGTGCGAAGACCGGTACCACCATCGAGGTCATCAACACGGACGCCGAAGGGCGGCTGGTGCTGGCCGACTGCCTCGCCCACGCCGTGGAGCTGGGGGCCGAACGGCTCGTCGACGTCGCGACCCTGACGGGCGCGATCGTCAGCGCGCTCGGCTCGACCCACGCGGGCCTGATCGGCGACGACGATGCGTGGTGCGCGGCGGTCGAGGCGGCCGGCCGTGCGTCGGGCGAACTGGTCTGGCGCCTTCCCCTCCATCCCGAGTACGCCGAGCTCATCAAGAGCCGCTACGCGGACATCGTCAACGCGGTGGAGAACCGCAAGGCGGGCTCCATCACCGCGGCGGAGTTCCTTCACCGCTTCACGGGCGGCGTGCCGTGGGCGCACCTCGACATCGCCGGCACCGCGTGGGACAACGGCAAGCCGTATACGTCCAAGGGCGGGGCGGGCTTCGGCACCCGGCTGCTGCTGGAGTTGGCGCGCTCCCACGCGAAGTAGACCAAGCGCGCCGCCTGCTTTCACAATCACATCACACCGGCTTCCCGACGGTCAAATACAACCGTGCGGCAGCACTCGTCCAGTCCTGAGGAGGAACGCACCGCATGTCAAGACGCCGCAAGCCCGGCGCGATGGTCGCCGTCGCGACGGTCGGCCTCGTCGCCGCCGGAGCCGGTACCGCCGTGGCCACGCAATCTCCCGGCACCAGCCGGGGGCCCAGCACGAAGACCCCCCCATACGTCATCCCGGTCGGAGACGGCGTGAGCACCAAGTCGCTGCTGACGGTCGGCGACACGATCGACGGGTATCGCATGGTCGGGATCCCGGATGGCCTCGGCGCGATCCGCAACGGCCGCTCGATCGAGCTCTACATGAACCACGAGCTCCGGCCGGACAGGGGTGTCGTTCGCCGCCACGGGCAGACGGGCGCGTTCGTCTCCCGCTTCTCGATAGACCGCCGGAACTTCAAGGTCTCTGACGGATACGACCTGATCA
>Ga0136617_10006299_pt1 | contig 10609 bp, 6 predicted proteins | sample AntDrymUQ3222106_2_FD_129672 | JGI IMG/M metagenome (GOLD analysis project Ga0136617, IMG submission 129672) | Polar desert sand microbial communities from Dry Valleys, Antarctica - metaG UQ322 (21.06) | ecosystem: Environmental > Terrestrial > Soil > Desert | place: Antarctica: Dry Valley...
AGCCTTGGGCGATTATGGCCGGCTGATGATCTTCCCATCCAATTTGCACATGGAACGGACGGTGGTCGATTCCGCCAACTACGGCGACCAGAAGAGTTGGCGAGGGTCGGTTCGGACTGAATACCTCTCGATTTTGGGCCTGCTTGTCCTGGGCGGCATGGTGGCGGGTGGCTGCTGGAGAGGAACCGGCCAGGCCATCCGCGTCTTCGGCGCCGCATGGTTCTTTTTCGGGTATCTGCCGATCTCAAACCTCTTTGAATTGAACGCGACCGCGGCGGAACACTGGCTCTATCTGCCGAGCGTCGGGTTCCTCCTTTTCCTTTGCGGTTGCGCGCTCGATCTGCCGGTTCGGGCCCGGCGCGCCGCCGTAGCTTTCGCTCTGCTCGCGGTGATTGGCTTGAGCGCGCGCAGTTTCGTGCGGAGCACGGACTGGGTTACGCCGGAAACATTCTATGTCCGGACCATGGCGGCTGGCGGAACGAGTACGCGCGTCAGTGTTAACCTTGCGCAAATTTATACTGCTCGAGGGGAGTATGCGAAATCGGAAGCCATCTACCGCCACGTTCTGCGGATCCTACCCGATTACCCGATTGCCAGAAACAATCTCGCCGATGTGCTCTATCGCCAGGGCAAATCAGAGGAAGCCAAGGCGATGTTTGCCACCGCCGCGGTCGCGGCTCCGGAAACGAGAAAAGATTATCCACGCACCTGGATCTCCGCGCTGAATCTTTCTCGCCTGCGGCACGAGGAGAAGGATGACGTGGCCGCTCTCGCCATTCTCGAAACAGCGCGGGTGGACTACCCGCACATCTGGGAAATCATCAGCTTTGAAAGTGAAATATTGCGCGAGACGCAAGGACCCGAAAGTGCCTTGGAACTCGTCCAGACATTCGTGAGCGAGAACTGGTGGCACTACGGCGCGTCGCTCGCACTCGGTCGATTGTACGCGGAGAAGGGCGATGTGGAACGGGCGCACGCGGCCCTGCGCCATGCCAGCCGGCTCGATGTGCATGATGCGGCCGCGCTCAATTTAATCGCCTTCCTCAGCGTCAATACCAACCATCTCGACCGGGCTTACGCCGCGCAGCGCCGCGCCGTCTCCCGCCAGCCCGACGAACCGCGGCAATATGCCATCCTTTCCAACATCCTGGAAAAGATGGGACGGACTGACGAAGCTCGGCTGGCCTCCGCGGAAATGGCACGGCTGCACGCCGTGGTCGGTCACGCCGCGGCCATCAACTAGCCGCGCGCTTGTTCGCGCGCGAGGCGCCGTTGACTTGCCGGCCGCGCACAGTACGATCGGCGCTCTTCCGGCCGCGTATGTCGATACGAATCTACAAGGACCGAGACGCCGACCTGAAGCTTCTGCGCGGGAAGACGTGCGCAGTCATCGGCTACGGTGCGCAAGGCCACGCGCAGGCGTTGAATCTAAAGGACAGCGGGATGCGCGTGCTCGTCGGCCTGCGTCCGGGAAGTAAATCACGCGCAGCCGCGAGGAAGCAAAAGCTGGAAGTGGTTCGGCCTGCCGAAGCAGCGCAACGCGGCGACATCATTTTCCTCGCGCTTCCCGATACTGATATCCCGGAGATTTACGAGCGGGAGGTGTCGCCCCATCTCAGCGGGGGAAAGACCATTCTCTTCGCGCACGGTTTCGCCATCTTCTATCGCACGATCGTGCCACGGACGGATCGCGACGTGATCATGGTCGCGCCAAAAGGCCTTGGCCAAATGGTCCGTCGGCAATTTGTCGCAGGCCGGGGCGCACCCGGATTGATCGCGATCCACCAGGATGCCACTGGCCGGGCGAAAAAGACTGCCCTGGCTTGGGCGAAAGGCATTGGCTGCACGCGGGCTGGCGTAATCGAGACCACTTTCCAGGAAGAAACGGAAACTGATCTCTTCGGCGAACAAGCCGTGCTTTGTGGAGGAATGAGCGCGCTCGTGCGCCTGGGCTTCGAAACTCTCGTCGACGCCGGTTATCCGGCGGAACTGGCTTATTTCGAATGCCTGCACGAACTCAAGTTCATCGTCGATCTGATGCACGAAGAGGGACTCGGCGGCATGCGCGCGCGTATTTCCTCGACTGCGAAATGGGGCGATCTCACCGTCGGACCAAAGATCATCGATCGATCGGTGCAGAAAAAGATGAAAGCCGCTTTGAATGAGATCCGCAGCGGTCGCTTCGCGCAAACCTGGATTCGCGAAACCAAGAGCGGTCAAAAACGCTATCGCCATCTCCTCGCGGCTGCCGAGCGGCATCCGATTGAAAAAGTCGGCAAGCGACTGCGTTCCTTGTAGCCTTTCGCGGCCGTTGTTTGACCAGCTGAGGATCGATAGCGCTACATGTCCCAGAGAAAATGCTCCAACCGAAGCCGGTTGAGACGGGCTTTCGCTTCCTCACTCCGGCCACCCCCGGCAAATGCGAGCTTTTCGTAGATGGCGGCCGCCGGTTGCCATTTCGAATCCTCCTCCAACAAGCGCGCCGCATTGAAGCCCGCCTTGTAAAACCAAAAAAATTCCCGCCGGCGATCCGGCCTGCCTTCATCCTCGATGATTTCGTAGAAGGCCGCGAGCGCTTCCGCGGGCGCCTTTAATTTCTCGAGGCACATTCCTTTCTTGAAGAGCGCCTGGTTCCGCCAGTGCGAAGCCACACCGGTCTGCGCGGCAAGCTGGTTGTAGGATTCAATCGCGCGCCGGTAGTACTCCGCGTCGGTTGCTCCGAGCTCGTAGAAAATGTCGCCTCGCCCGCAAAGAGCTTCGCGTTTTTCCGCGGGCTTCGCATCGCCCTTCAAGACTTCGTCGTAGAGCGTCAGCGCGTCGTCGGTCTTGCCCAGTTTCCGCTCGATCACGGCCTGTTCATTCCGCGCGGCCCACTTCCACTCGCCGTTCTTCTTCACAACCTCATCGAACATGACCAGCGCTCGATCGAGCGAGCCCGACCCCATGCTTTGCATCGCAGACTGCGCCGCGAAAAACTGCGCCTTCTCCGTCAGGGGCGAGGCCGCGTTTTGCTGCGCGATCAAACTAAACTGAGTTTGAGCGCTGGCGAAATCCTGACGCCGGTAATACGTCTCTGCTAACTTAAGTCGCACATCAGGGGCCAGGGCCGACGCGGCGTGCTTCTGCAGAAACTGATTTGCGAGCGCTATGACCTTGGCCTCGTCCGGCTTTTCCGCGGCGTCTTCGATCCAAATCACGAGGTAATCGCCGCGTTCCTGCGCCGCAGCAGTTGGTTGCTGCCCCGCCGCCCGTGCGAGATGTTGACGAGCCGGCTCGATCTGCGGCGGCGTCTCGTGAAAGGCCAATTCCGCCAGGGCTACCCAAGCCTCGGAGGTCCGGGGATGTTTCGGGAAAGTGCGAATGAAATTCTGCAGCGATGTCGCTGCCTTCTTTTCGCTTCGCCCCGCTTCCACCAAAGCCTGTTCAAGCTCTAAATCACCCCGGATCTGCTCGTTGCCGCCACTCTTTTGGAGGTCCCGCTCGGCCGCGACGAACTGCGCGGAGTCGCCCGCCTGCAGCCAGGCGATTGACGTATTAAAGAGCGCACCATCAGCAGACGCGGGCGAGCTTTGCGCGGCACGACGAAACGCTTCGGCGGCAGCATCAAAGCGACGGGACGAGTAGTGCGCGCGACCGGCTAACGAATCGATCCGTGCGCGCAGCGGGGCCGCCGGCCCCAGCGCACGCGCTCTTTCCAGGATCGCGCTCGCCTCCTCGAACCGGTGCTCCTCAAACAGCAACTGCGCGTATTCGAGGAAAGCCTCGGCGACCTCCGGCCGCGGAAGATGGTCCGCGCGCATTTGCTCGAAAATCAGAAACGCTCGGTCACGCCGCCCCAGCCGCAGCTCCGCTCGCGTCAGATACCATTGCGCAAGCGTCCGGCGCGGTTGCGCCGGTTCGCGGCTCCACCGTCCTAACTCGTGGCGGGATTGCTTCCGTTCCGCCGCGTAGAGCTGATCGAGCTTGGCAAAAATCGCGGGCAGATCGGGATCACCCGGATGTCGTTCGATGAAATCCTCCAGGTAATCGTCGGCCGCGCCCGGGGAACCTGCCTGAAGATGCGCTTCCGCAATCCCAAACAGGGTGCTCACCAGGACGGAGTGCGTTGCACCTTCTGGATTCTTCAGGATGGAAGCGAAAAGTGCGGCCGCGCGGTCGCGATGCTCCAGGCGCAATTCAATGCAAGCGCGCAGGAAGCGCCGTTCCTTTCGCTCGACCGCTGACTTCGGCGCGATGGAATCAAGCTCGCGCGTAGCCCCAGCCGTGTCGTTTTGCGCCAGCAATAATTCCGCGGTCCGCAGGCGCGCGCGTGTGCCCCAGCGATCATCTCGTGAAAGAAGGCTCAACACTTGCAACGCGTCGCCCGTTCGTCCCAGGGCGCGCAACGATTCCGCTTGGCCGGCGAGTGCGTCGGCCCGGAAGGTCGCGGCGGGTTGCTGATAAAGAAGGAGAGCCTCCGACCATCGTTCCAAGGCAGCGAGAGCCTGCGCTTGAAGGAACTTCGTCGCCGGCAGATCACGACATACGGGATCGTTGAGTATCGTCAACGCTTCCGCAGGCTGACCGGAGCCGACCAGCGCTTCACCTAATTTTGTCATCGCGACACGCTTCTCTTCGGCAGAAAGCTTGTCCGCGAGAAGCGCTCGCAGCCTAACGACCGCTACTTCCGGCACTCCGTCGGCGAGCGGCTGAGTGGCATGGTTCAGGGCGAGGGACTGTTCTCCCGAGGCAACCCGGCAGAAGGCCAGAGTCGCGCACAACAGATGGATCCTGATTATTTTCATCTCTGCTGCAAAAGCGGCTGGAGGTATTGGCCGGTATAACTTTCAGATAACGTCGCAATCTTTTCTGGCGTCCCCGCGCCTACGATCCTGCCTCCGCGCTCGCCGCCTTCGGGCCCCATGTCGATAACCCAGTCCGCGCACTTGATCATCTCGAGGTTGTGCTCAATCACCACGAGAGTGTTGCCGGCATCACGCAATTTCATAAGCACCTGCAGCAGTTTTTCGATATCCGCGAAGTGCAGGCCCGTTGTTGGTTCGTCCAGGATATAGATGGTGCGGCCAGTAGCTTTCTTGGCCAGCTCCGTGGCAAGTTTGACGCGCTGCGCTTCCCCCCCGGAAAGCGTCGTGCCGGCCTGGCCAAGCCGGAGATAGCCCAGCCCCACGTCCAGCAACGCGACCAGGCGATCAGAGATAGCCGGCACGGTGCGAAAGAAGCGCGCTGCTTCATCGACCGTCAGGTTCAGCACGTCCGCGACATTCTTGCCCTTGAAGGTAATCTCAAGCGTCTCGCGGTTGTAACGCTGGCCCCGGCAGACTTCGCACTCGACGTAAACGTCGGGCAGGAAATGCATCTCGATCTTGATCAACCCGCCGCCTTCGCAGTTCTCGCAGCGGCCGCCCTTTACGTTGAAGCTGAACCGCCCCGCGTCATAGCCGCGAATGCGCGCAGCCGGCAGTTGGCTGAACAACTCGCGGATTGGAGTAAACGCGCCCGTGTAAGTGATCGGGTTAGAGCGGGGCGTGCGGCCGATCGCGGATTGGTCGATCACGATCGCTTTGTCGAGTTGATCGAGCCCGCTCAGACCGGCGTGCGCCCCCGGTTTATCTTTCGAGTTGTAGAAATGCCGGAAGAGAGCGCGCCGCAAAGTGTCGTCTACGAGAGTGGATTTGCCGCTTCCCGAAACACCGGTAACACAAGTGAAGCAGCCGAGCGGAAACGCGGCGGTGACATTCTGAAGGTTGTTTTCCGTGGCGGCGCGCAACTCAAGCCAGCCGTCGGAGCTCGCGGCCGCCGACTTGGGCGCGACCCGGCGCTTCGGGATTTCAATGCGCGCGCGCCCGGAAAGATAATCGGCCGTCGGCGAATTTTTCGCACGCAATACTTCGGCGAGAGTTCCTTCCGCGACGAGCTCGCCACCGCGCGGACCAGCACCCGGCCCGAGATCGAGAATGTGGTCGGCGGCGCGAATCGTTTCCTCATCGTGCTCAACCACAATGACCGAATTCCCGAGATCGCGCAGGCGGCGAAGCGTTGTTAGGAGGCGCGCGTTATCGCGTTGATGCAGGCCGATGCTTGGCTCATCGAGCACATAGAGGACGCCGGCCAGTCCGGAGCCGATTTGCGTCGCGAGCCGGATGCGTTGCGCTTCTCCACCGGAAAGGGTGCCGCTTTCGCGATTCAAGGTCAGATAGTCTAGTCCGACCTCGACCAGAAATTGCAGCCGTGATTCGATCTCGCGCAGAACATCGGTGACGATTTTGCGATGCTGGTCGGTTAACGCCAGCTTGTGGATATATTTCGCCGCGGCCTCAATCGTCAGCTCCGAGGCCTGGTGAATGTTCAGCTCGCGGCTCTCGGTGTCTTTGATCGTAACTGCGAGAATCTCCGGCTTTAAGCGGGCGCCCTTACAGGTATGACACGGCGTCCGCGTCATGAAGGCGCGGATGCGATTACGCGTGAATTCGCTTTCGGTCTCCTCGTAGAGCCGCTGCATCTGTGGGATCAATCCCTCGAACGGCTTCGCCGCTTTTTCGGCCTTCCCATTTGCGCCGAAGCTCATCGAGATCGGCTGGTCGCCGGTGCCGTGGATGAGCGCCGTCTTGAAATCATCCGGCAGATCGGTGAACGGCAGAAATTCGTCCACCGCGAAATGCTTCACCAGCGCCGTTTGCAACGTCTTGTAATAAGCCTGCATCCGCTTCGTGCCGCGTCGCCACGGCACAATCGCCCCGTCCGCAATGGACTTGGCGGGATCGGCGATCATCAATTCCGGATCGACCACCTGCTCCGTTCCCAGGCCATGACAGGATGGGCAGGCGCCGAAATGGCTGTTGAAGGAAAAATGCTTCGGCGTCAGCTCACCTAACGAAAAATTGGTTTCCGCATTGCCGTAATCCGTCGAGTAGCGCGCGGCCTCCCACTTTTCCGGCGCTCCATCTCGGGCTTGCCGCAGAACGACCATCTTGTTTCCGCCCCACTTCAGCGCTGTCTCCACGGAATCCTCCAATCTGGTGCGGATCCCTTCGCGGATCACGAGCCGGTCGACCACCGCCTCGATCGTGTGCCGCCCGGTCTTCTTCAGCCGAATCGGCTCCGGCTGCGCGACCTCCATGATTTCACCATCGATCCGCACCCGCACGAAACCCTCGCGCTTTACCTTCTCGAGCACGTCGCGGAACTCCCCGGCCTCATTTCTCACCAGGGGTGCGAGCAGGATAATCTTCGAATCCGGCTCGTAGGCTAGAATCTGGTCGACGATCTGTTGCGGCGTCTGGCGATGGATTGGCTGGCCCGTGACCGGATCATGTGGTTGGCCGATGGCCGAAAAAAGGACACGCAGGTAATCGTAGATTTCCGTGGTAGTCGCGATCGTCGACCGCGGATTTGCGCCCGCGCTGCGCTGCTCGATCGCGATCGCGGGCGAAAGACCCTCGATAAAGTCGACGTCCGGTTTTTCCAACTTGTCGAGGAACTGCCGGGCATAGGCGGAAAGGCTTTCCACGTAACGCCGCTGGCCTTCCGCATAGAGCGTGTCGAAGGCCAGGGAGGATTTCCCAGATCCGCTTAAGCCGGTGATGACGACCAGCTTCTCTCGCGGAATCTCCACGTGGAGATTCTTGAGATTGTGCTGGCGCGCACCGCTGATCTTGATAGTTTCCGCTGACATCGGACGATAAACGTCGAACCTGTGAGTCAAGCATAACTCCTGCTTTTCTCCAGTAGATGCTTGTAACCATGAGTGACCCAGAGCGGACAATTTCCCAGGAAGAAGTGGTCGTCTTGCAGAAGAAATTCAGCGAGATCAAACACTCGATCAACAACGCGCTCGCCGTCATGATGGCACTCTCCGAGATGTCCCAGCGGCGCCCGGATTACTCGGAGAAGCTCGCCAGCACGGTGCTGACGAAGGCGCCGCAGATCGTCTCCAGCCTGCAGGAATTCACGCAGGCACTAAACGAAAAAGCCGGCCCCAAGCCGGAAGGCGTTCCGGCCGCTTAGCGTCCCAGGTAGCGGCGGTCTGCGACCGCCGAATACTTCCCAGAGTGCGCCGGTCATAGACCGCCGCTATCAAGTCGGGCTAGGGCGAGGGTTGAACCGAAGGTGCCGGCGCTTCGAGAGGTGCTGCTGGCGGTGCGGCGGGGGCCGTTATCCCAACTGCCTGATCCGCAGGAGTGATCGGTTCCGCTGGCGCAATCCCGGCTCCATCCGCCCCGGGAGTCGGATTCGTCACGGTGTTGGGTGCGCCAACAGCTGCGGCTGGAACAACTCCGGCGTTCGGTTCACCCTTCATCAATTCCTGGCGTAATCCGCTCGTGGTGCCGGTCTGGTGCGCGTAGAGGACTGAAAGCAAAAACGTCAGGGCGAAGAAAATACCGGCCAGCCAGCCGGTAATCTTCGTCAGGACATTTGTCGTTTGCGCGCCGAAGATATTTTCCGTGACGCCGCCGCCGAAGGCTGCGCCAAGCCCTTCGCTTTTCGGCCGCTGCATTAAGATGACAAAAATCATCAGCAACGCCACGAGCACAAAAATCACCAGCGCAACATTGAGCAGAATCGACATGGGGACGGGCAATATGGCTAGACTGCGTAGTTTGTAAACGGTGATTGCCGCTAATCCTGATCCAGCCCAAGTGACTCAGATGAGGAGCAAGATGATGTTATGAACGTTGCGGGCCGGCATTATCGGACCATCTGGCTCAAAGAGGGCGACAACCGCGTCGTGCAGGTGATCGACCAGAGGTTTTTGCCGCATCAATTTCTCATCGAAGAAATTGCAACGTCCGATGAGATGGCGACCGCAATCACGGAAATGCACGTCCGCGGAGCCGGCCTCATAGGAGCCGCGGCGGGCTACGGGATGTATTTGGCTGCGATCGCAGCAGCGCGAAGCGACTCGTTCGATGCTTATCTCGCTGCTGCCTTTGGACGGCTCAAAGCGGCCCGGCCGACTGCCGTGAACCTCGCCTGGGCGATCGAGCGCCAGCTGGGCGCCATCGCCCTGGGCCAATCGCCCGGCGAGAAGGTAAGGCTGGCTTTGGAGATGGCGAAGGCGATCGCGGAAGAAGATGCGGAGCACTGCCGCTTGATCGGTCGCCATGGGCTCGACCTAATCCAACAGATCGCCAGCCGAAAAGGCGGCCATCCGGTCAATGTCCTGACACATTGTAACGCGGGATGGCTCGCTTTCGTCGATCACGGTTCCGCCACTGCTCCCATCTACGCCGCGCATGACGCCGGGTTGCCCGTTCATGTCTGGGTGGATGAAACAAGGCCGCGCGGGCAAGGCTCCAAGTTGACCGCTTGGGAGCTGTCGGAACACGGCGTTCCGCATACCATTATCGCCGACAACACCGGTGGCCATCTGATGCAGCGGGGTGAAGTCGATCTCGTGCTGGTAGGGACCGATCGGACAACTTATACCGGAGACGTCGCGAATAAGATTGGCACCTACCTGAAAGCTCTCGCGGCTAAAGACAACAACGTGCCCTTCTACGTGGCGCTGCCTTCCTCTTCGTTCGATTGGAAGATCCGCGATGGCCTGACGGAGATCCCGATCGAGGAACGCGGGGGCGATGAGGTCAAGCATGCCGATGGCTGGTCGGACGGCAGACAAGTCGAAGTGCGACTCGCGCCCGAGAGAAGCGCGGCGGCGAATTACGGATTCGATGTCACGCCGCGCCGGCTCGTGAGCGGACTGATCACGGAACGAGGCGTATGTGAGGCGAGCGAAGCAAGCATCCTGGCGCTCTTTCCTGAGCACGCGCCATGAGGCAAAGCGAGGCTCAGCGAGAAGCCTGTAACTTTTGCGCGTTCCAGATCGCGTCGAGTTCGTCGAGCCCGACCTCACCCAACTTCTTTCCTTGCGCGCGCAGTTCGGTTTCCAAGGCGTGAAAGCGCCGTGCGAATTTATCGGTCGCTGATTGCAGAAGCGTTTCCGCATCCAGGTGCCGTTTACGCGCCAGATTCACGACCGCAAAAAGCAGATCGCCAATTTCCTCCGCGACCTGCGCGGCGGAATCCTCAGCGATTGCTTCCTTTGTTTCGCTCAGCTCTTCATCAACCTTCGCGATTACATCGGCCTCGTCGCTCCAGTCGAAATTCACGTGAGCGGCTTTTTTTTGAATCTTTTGCGCGCGCATTAAGGCCGGCAGCGCCGCTGCCACACCCGCCAGGTAATGCCCGTCGCGCGGCCCTTTCTCTTCGCCTTTCACGGTGTCCCAGAGTTTGACGACCGCTCCAGCGTCAGTGGCTTTGCTGTCTCCGAAGACATGCGGATGTCTTCGGATCAACTTCGCGGTGATTTCCTCCAACACCTGATTGATCTCGAACTTTCCGCCTTCGCTCGCGATCTGCGCATGCATGAGGACGAGAAGCATCACGTCCCCTAGTTCCTCGCGCAGGTTTTCGTCGTCGCCCGCGCGGATTGCGCCCGCCACCTCGTACGTCTCCTCGAGCAGCTTGGGGACAAGGGAATCGTTTGTTTGTTCGCGATCCCACGGGCAGCCATCGGGTCCGCGCAGTCGCGCGACGATTGCGCGCAACCCGTCGAAAGCGTCGCTCATATCTTCCAAAGAGAGCGATGCGTGCCGAATTCCGAAATCTC
>Ga0136617_10006300_pt1 | contig 10608 bp, 8 predicted proteins | sample AntDrymUQ3222106_2_FD_129672 | JGI IMG/M metagenome (GOLD analysis project Ga0136617, IMG submission 129672) | Polar desert sand microbial communities from Dry Valleys, Antarctica - metaG UQ322 (21.06) | ecosystem: Environmental > Terrestrial > Soil > Desert | place: Antarctica: Dry Valley...
GCCCCCAGGAAGCCCGACCAGGCGACCCCGACGACCGCGGAGGCCAGGAACGGCCAGCCGTGCTCGTTCTGCAGCTCCCACTGCATGAAGACGCCGGCGATGGCCGTTGCGCCGAGCGAGAAGTTCAACACCCCGGTGCCGCGGTAGATCACGATCAGGCCCTGTGACGCGAAGGCGTACAGCGCGCCGACGCCCAGGCCCAGCAGGGCGAATCTGATGACTTCGTTCATCGTGCCCCTCTCGCCGATCCCCACTCGGCCGAGCCAAACATCAGAGGAGTCGGCGCAGTTCGGATGGTACCGCGTGCCTCCATTCGAACGCAGAACCCGAGAACATCGGATGTTAGTGTCCGTGGTTGGTGCGCATCCTGCGTCCGCGATATCGCAACTGGGGGAACATGATGTCCACGACCGGCGACCCGCGTTCGATCCCGCATCGGCGTTCGTGGCAGCGCAAGCTGGCGCTGCTCGCCGTCGTCGGCTTGGCCGCCGCGGCGTGTGGCGGCGATGACGACGAGTCGGATACCACCGGATCCGGGACAGGCGGAGCAACGGCAGCGACGACGGGAGAGGGGACCACCGGCGACACCGGGGGTGCGACGACCGGAGCGACGTCGGAGGGAACCTCCGGGGGGTCGGGCGAGGCACCCAGCGGCGATCCGATCAAGGTCATGACCGTCACCACGCTGAACGCCGCCGGACCGACCTACGAGAACATCGCCAACACCGCGAACGCATACGCCGACTACGTCAACGCTCGCGGTGGCATCGCCGGCCGGCCGCTCGAGGTCACCGTTTGCGACGAGCAGTTCGACCCCGCCGTGGCGACGACGTGTGCCCGCCAGGCGGTCGAAGAGGGCATGGTGTCGATCGTCGGCTCGTTCACGTTCTTCGCCGAGTCGATCGTGCCCGTGATCGCCGAATCCAGCATCACCTGGTTCGGGGCGTGCTGCCCGATCACGCCATCCGAGCTGACGAGTCCGTACTCGTTCAACATCGGGAACCAGCCGATGTACGCGGTCGGAGCGGTGAAGAAGGCGGTCGACGACGGCTGCGAGAACATTAACGCCGTCATCATCGACGGCGCCCAGATCTTCATCCCGCCGATGGAGAACGCCATGGCCAACCTCGATCGAGCCTTTGGCGAGGTCATCATCCTCCCGCCGACCGCCCAGGACTACTCGGCCGAGGTGGCGCAGGCCACGGACGGCGCCGATTGCGTGATCGGCATCATCTCCGAGACGCCGTACATCACCTGGAACACCGCTTGGGCCCAGTCGGGGACGGAAGCGACACAGTACGGCCCGCAGGGCAACCTCAACGAGGTCTCGGCCGCCGGCAACGAAGAGGCCACCGACGGCGACATCATCGTCGGCATGTACCCGGATATCTCGACCGATCCCTGGGCGGAGTACCGGCGAGCCCTCGCCGACGCCGGGCTCGACACGACTGCGTTGGACTACAACTCGCTCGGCGGCATGGGCACCTGGGCCGCCTTCACCGCCTTCGCGCAGATCGCCGAGACGATCGAGGGTGACATCACGGCCGAGTCGTTCTACGAGGCTGCGTCGACCACGACGAACCTTGATCTACGCGGCATGGTGCCGGTGCTCGACTTCACCCAGGAGTGGACCGACGGCCTCGAGGGCTACCAGCGACTCTTCAACCGCAGCGTCGTCTACAGCCAGCTCGAGGACGGCAAGGTCGTCCCGCTGACGACCGAGTTCGAAGACGTCGGCGAACTGGCGCTGCCTCCGGGCTGATCGCCGGCCTGCCAGCGGAAATGAATTCTGCGGAGCATCCGCTGTCACCACCGACATCTGATGCTCCGGAAAATCTGTTACGACACCGCTCGGTCGACGACGGTCCAGTACCGCGCACGCACCGCTTTCTTGTCGGGCTTGCCGACCGGGGTGAGCGGCAGTTCCTCGACGAAGTCGATCGACTTCGGTGACTGCTGCGAACCCTTGGCGTCCTTGACCAGCTGCTGGAGCTCTCTCGTCAGCTCGTCCGAGGGCTCGTGACCGGGCCGGAGCACGACGACCGCCTTGACCGCTTCGCCCCACGTGGCGTCGGGGACGCCGATGACCATGACCATGCTCACGGCGGCGTGGGTGCTGATCACGTCCTCGACCTCGCGAGGAAAGACGTTGAACCCGCCGGTGATCACCATGTCCTTCGTCCGGTCGACGATGTACAGGTAGCCGTCGTCGTCGAAGCGACCGACGTCGCCGGTGTGCAGCCAGTCGCCCGACAGCGCTTCGGAGCTCTCGTCGGGCAGGTCCTTGTACCCGTCCATCACCAGCGGACCCCGCGTGCAGATCTCTCCCGACTGGCCCGGTGCGACCGGCCGGTCGTCGGTGTCGAGCAGGGCGACGTGCATCCACGGCACCGGGCGGCCGCACGATGCGAGGCGGTCCGGCCGGGCGAGATCGTGCTCGCCCTTCTTCAGGTGGGTGATGACCATCGGTGCCTCGGTCTGCCCGTAGAACTGGAAGAAGATCGGTCCCCAGTGCTCGATCGCTTGCGCCAGCTTGGCGGGGCTCATCGGCGACGCCCCGTAGAAGATGGTCTCCATCGACGACATGTCGGCCGTCTCGTAGCGGCGATGCCCCTGCAGCGCGTACAGCATCACGGGGACGAGCAGCGTCGCGGTGATGCGGTGCTCGGCGACGAGGTCGAAGAAGCCGTCCGGGTCGAAGGCCTCCATCACGTAGAACGCGCCGCCGGACAGCAGCACGGGCGCGACGAGCGACATCGCCGCATGTGACAGCGGCGTGGCGATCGCCATCCGCAGGGCCGGGGGCAGCTCCCACTCGGCCATCTGGATCGACGTCATCGCTTGCCACACGCGATGGCTCATCAGCACGCCTTTGGGCCGTCCGGTCGTGCCGCCCGTGTAGACGATGGTGCACAGGTCGTCCGGGGCCACGTCGGGTGCGACGAGGGGCAACGGCTCGAACTCGTCGGCGAGCGCCAGGTAGTCGTCGCCGACGTCGTTGGGTCCGAAGCCGAGCAGCGTGAGGTCCGGGTGCCGCGCCTTGAGCTGGCTCGCACGATCCGAGAAGTTGTCGGCGTCGAAGACGAGGCACTCGGTCTCGGCATCGCCAATGACGTAGGCGTGGTCGGCGAGTGACCCCATCGGGTGGAGCGGTGTCAGCACACCGCCGTTGACGAGCGACGCCGTCAGGTTGGTGAGGACCTCCGGCCGGTTCTTCGACAGCACCGCCAGACGGGTGCCCCGAACCACGCCTCGCGCCCGCTGCGCCTGGATCAACTGGCTGGTCCGGCGCCGGATCTCGCCGTACGTCGCGACCCGCCCGGCGAGGTGGATGCACGGCGCGTCGTCGTGGGCGTCGAGGCTGCGCACGATGAGGTGCGGGAGCAGCGGCTGGTCGTGGAGCGGCGATGTCACCAGTGGCAGAGTAGGTCGGAGACATCCGATGATTCACCGCCCTGCCGGGAGCCCGCCCATGTCCGAGTCGCCCAACGATCAGGCCAGAGCTGACCTGTTCGAGGTGATGTCGACCTGCCGAGCCATGCGCCGGCTCCGGCCGGACCCGGTGCCCGACGCCGTTGTGCGACGCCTGATCGAGGCGGCCAACTTCGCACCGTCGGGACGCAACCTCCAGCGTGCCCGCTGGATCGTCGTGCGGGATCTCGAGCAACGGCGCCGGATCGGCGACCTGAACCGATCGGCGAGCATCGACCACGCCACGGCGGAGCGGGACGCCGGACTCGATCTGGCGCATCACGACCGCGAGCACCGGCGCCGGATGTGGGATGCCGTGCTCTGGCAGGCCGAGCACATGCACGAGGCACCGGTCATCATCGTCGCCTGCTGCATCATGGACGACCCGGGACAGGATCCCGGCCGGTATGCCAGCTCGATCTGGCCAGGGGTGCAGAACCTCTTGCTGGCGGCCCGGGCGTCCGGACTCGGAGCCGTGCCGACGACCTACGCGCTGGCGCATCGCGACCAGATCGAGGCGGTGCTTGAGCTGCCCGACCACGTCCGCGCCCAGGCGGTGATCCCGGTCGGGTTCCCGCTCGGGCGCTTCGGGCCGGTGCGGCGGCTCGCGGTCGACGACGTGATGATGCGCGACCGATGGTCCGACTAGATCGGGAGGCTCACGCCCGTTCGAGGATGCGCACGACGCCGTTCGATCCGTCGACCTCGACCAGGTCGCCGGTCTTGATCACGGAGGTCGCCCCGATCGCGCCGACCACTGCGGGGATGCCGAGCTCTCGCGAGACGATCATCGTGTGGCTCAGCTCGCCGCCCATCTCGGTGACGACCGCGACGGAACCGACGAAGAGCGGCATCCACCCCGGATCGGTGATCGGTGCGACCAGCACCTCGCCCGACTCGGTCGGTTCGTCGGCGTACGCGTCGAGCACGACACGGGCGCGCCCGCTGGCGACGCCGGGACTCCCGGCGGCGCCGGTGACCACGTCCTGGTCGCCGGCGCCGGTGGCGGCGTCCGACTTGACCGGCCAGTCCTCGACCGGCGGGACCTCGCCGGCGATCACGAACAGCGGCTCCTGGTACCGCGTCAACTCGTCCTGAGCCGCCTGCCGAGCGTGGACTCGATCGAGATCGACCCCGTCGCCGCGAGCGGCGGCGCGGAACTCGTCGAACGTGAGGAGGTAGATCTGATCAGCCGCCTCCAGGGTGCCGTCATCGGCCAGTCGCCGGCCGATCTCGAGTGCGTCGAGCCGCATCTCGTTGATGGTCAGCACGCACGTCGCCTTCGTCCGTTCGCGCACGCCGCTCCACACCCTGCAGCGTTCGAGCCAGAGGTCGAGATCGGGGAACGTCTTCCGGACGTCGTCCTCATCGAACTTCGCCAACGCCGCCCGCCGAGTCGCGTCGGGATCACGCTCGGCGCCGCCGGATCTGACGGCGACGACCGCACGGCGCAGGACGTCCGGTCGGACCTCCCAGGACGGTGCCGCGATCTCCCACTCGTTCACGCCACGGAACCCGTACCGTTCGAGCACGCGCTCGAACGCCTCCTCGAGCTCGTCACCCTCGAGCTGGGCGAGCGAGGCGACCGCGTTGGTGGCGTCGGCCGATTCGATCCCTCCCATGCCCATCACCGCTCGCCGCCCGAGCTCGTAGCCCTCGTCGCCGTACACGCGGACCAGGCCGGCTTGCAGCGACCCGAGGGCGACCGGGCTGACCGACGATCCGATGAACAGCGTGACGAAGTCGGACTCCATCAACGGCTGCATCGACTCGAATCGGGTGAGCAGCTCGACGTTCGAGCTGTCGGCCCGCTTGGCCCGACCTTCGGCGCGACGGGTTTGGGCAGCGTCGTGCTCGCGCTGGATCCGTTCGACCGGTGGATCCGCGAGGAGGGACGCAGTGGCTGCGGCGATCCGTTCGCCGCGTTCGCCGTAGCCGTCCTCATCGGGCGGCTCGTAGGGGTCGAGCGTGATGCCGCCAGCGGCGAACAGGGTGCGGTCGATGTCTTCTGGACTGGTGCCGGGGGTGAGATCGGCGAGTCGTCGGAACGCGGAGATGTTGATGTAGAACCGACCGCCGACGATCGGCGCGAACGTCGTGGGGCAGTCGGGCCAGTCCATCACGTCCCACGTCTCGGTGAACGAGCGTCGCCAGCCACGTTCGAGTGGCGGGAAGAACACCGTCGCCGACAGCGGCGACACGATGTCGGGCATGATCTCGCCGGCGTTGCCGCGCGTGAGCACTGGGTAGTCCGTGTCGAGTGTCGTGTCGAACTCGTAGTTGGTCACCCAGGCCGTCCCCCTCGGCGGATGCTAACGCTCCCGCCTCAACGCCGGACCGTGAGACTGAACCCACCGGTGTCGATCTCCGCGAAGCCGATCCGGGTCCCGGCAAGCAGGTCGTGGATCAGCGACTCGGGGATCCCGTCGCTCTCGAAGTGGTAGGTCTGCGCCGCCGGCCCGGCGGCGTGGGTGGCCTCGACGTCCTGGCGTGGGACGAGGTAGCGCCGGAGGAGCTCCTCGTCGGTCATCGCGCGATCGCCGTACTGCTCCTTGAGCTCGCCGATCGTCGGCTGCGGCGGCTCCCACGACTGCATCTCGCGGCCCCGATCGGTCGAGAGCATCCGGTCGAGGACGTCGCCGTCGATGGGTGCGGGTGGCTCGCCGAGATGGCCCAGGACGTACACGAGCACCTCGTCGGGGACCGTGCCGTACCGTTCACCGGTGACGATGTTCAACACCGCCTGGATCCCCATCAGCTGCGAGAACGGGGTGGCGGAGATCGGGTGACCGAGGTCCTCGCGCACGCGGACGACCTCCTCGAGCACCTCGGTGAACCGCTCGGACATGCCGTGCTGGGCGAGCTGCGCGCGCAGCGTGCCGGTCATGCCCCCGGGCAACTGGTGGTGGTACGGGAACACGTTGTACTCGTTGGGCACACCGACCACGTGGCCCTCCTGTTCGGCGACGCGGCGCATGTGGACGCCGATCCGCTGCACCCGGTCGAGATCGACCGTGGTCGTGTGGCCCTCCCAACGAAGGTTCTCGACGGTTTGCTCCGTCGACGGCACCGACGGACCGTTGGCCATCCCCCGGGGTGCGGTGTGCAGCGCCGTGACCCCGGCGTCGACGCCGATCAGGTAGTTCATCCCCGCCACGCCGACCGTGTTGTGGCACTGCATCTCGACCGGGATGTCCCCGGCCGCCTCGATGAGCGCCGGCATCAGCGTCTTGGCCCGCTCCGGCTTCATGATGCCGGCCGCGTCCTCCACATAGATGGCGTCGGTCACGCCCCACGTCACGTACTCGCGGACCCGGTCGGCGAACCACTCGTCCGTGTGCACCGGACTGATGCCGTACATGATCGACGGCACCACCTCGCACCCGACGTCGACGACGACACGACACAGTCGCTCCATCGCGTCCATGTTGTAGAGGCAGTCGTAGATCCAGAAGCTGTCGATGCCGTGCTTGGCGAGCGTCCGGATCCACAGCTCCATCAAGGAGTCGGGCGTCAGGCCGAACTTGGCGATGCAGTTGCTGCGCGATCCGGATCGGAGCCGCGACGTCGGCAGCCACGATCGCCACAGGTCGAGGCCGTCCCAGGGATCCTCCCGGTTGTACCGCATCATGCACTCGAAGATCGAGCTGCCCGTGAGATCGACGACCCGGTAGCCGGCATGGTCGATGTCGTCGGCGACGTCGGCAAGGTGGGCGACCTTCATCCGCATGCCCCAGAGGCTCTGCTGGCCGTCGCGGAGCGTCTGGTCGATGATGTCGATCTCAGCCAACGGTCGACTCCTCAGCAGTGGCCGTCGTCATGGACGGCAGCAACGTGGTCTCCAGCCAGCGGGTGTTGATCGCTTCGTTGCGGAAGTCGTCGTGCGACAACACCGCCCGTTGGAGGTCACGGGTCGTCTCGACGCCCTCGATCTCGAAGCGGTCGAGTGCGTCCAGCGACGCGGCGATCGTGTCGGGCCGGTCGGCTCCCCTCACGATCAGCTTGGCGATCAGGGAGTCGTAGTACGGCGACACCTCGTAACCGGCGAAGGCGTGGCTGTCGACGCGGATGTGGTCGCCAGCCGGTGGGACCCACCTGGTGATCGTGCCCGGCGATGGGAGGAAGCCACCGGCGACCGACTCGGCGTTGATGCGGCACTCGATGGCGTGGCCGGTGATCGAGACGTCGTCCTGGCTCACGCTCAGCCGCTCGCCGGCCGCCACACGGAGTTGCTCGCGAACGATGTCGACTCCCGTGACCATCTCGGTGACCGGGTGCTCGACCTGCACCCGCGTGTTGATCTCGAGGAACGTGAAGTCGTGTCGATCGAGGTCGACGAGGAACTCGACGGTGCCCGCGCCCCGATAGTCGAGCGCGCGTCCGAGCGCGACGGCGGCGTCGGCGAGGCGGTGCCGCAGCTCGCCGGACAGTGCGGTGGCGGGTGCCTCCTCCACCAGCTTCTGGAAGCGGCGCTGCGTCGAGCAGTCGCGGTCGCCGAGATGGACGAGGCCGCCGTGGTGATCGCCGAGCAGTTGCACCTCGACGTGCCTGGCGTTCTCGACGTACCGCTCCACGTACAGGCGGCCGTCTCCGAACGCTGCATCAGCCTCACCGGATGCCGTGGCGAACCTCACCGCAAGATCGCCGGGGGAGTCGATGCGGACCATGCCGCGGCCGCCGCCTCCGGCTGCGGCCTTGAGGAGGATCGGGTAGCCGATGCCGTCGGCGATGGCGAGCGCCGCGTCGGCACCACCCACCGCGTCCGAGCCGGCGCCGGTCGGGACGCCGGCGGCGCGGGCGACGCGGCGCGCCTCGACCTTGTCACCTCCTCGCCGGATCGTGTCGACGCACGGGCCGACGAAGATCAGACCGTTCGCGGCACACGCCTCGGCCAGGTCGGCGCGCTCGGACAGGAAGCCGTAGCCGGGATGGACGGCGTCGCAGCAGGTCAGCAGCGCTCCAGCGACGATCTGCTCGACGCGCAGGTAGCTCTGGGTCGGGCTCGCCGGGCCGATGTGGACGACGTCGGTCGCCAGACGCGCGGCGAGTGAGTCCTGATCGGCCTCGCTGGCGGCCACGATCGCCTCGAGGTCTTCCTGTCGGCAGGCCCGGACGATCCGCACGGCGATCTCGCCGCGGTTGGCGACGAGGACACGTCGGATCTTGGTTCGAGACGTCACGACGACGACGGAGCGATCGCGAACAGGGCCTGCCCGTTGTGGACCACCACGCCGTTCTCGCCGTACACCGCGACGACCTCGCCGCTGACGCCCGCCTTGACGTGGTTCATCAGCTTCATCACCTCGATGATGCACATCGTCGCTGACGCGTCGACGGTCTGGCCGACGTCGGCGAACGGTGGGAGACCCGGCTCGGGCGAGCGCCAGAGGATGCCCGGCGACGGCGCAACGACGACGTGGGCGCCGGTCGGGGGCGGGGCTGCCGATGGTGTGGCCGGTGGATCGGGTTCCGGTGCGGCGGCATCGTCGGGCTCTGGTCGACCGGCTGCGATCGGGACGGCGGTCGGCGGGCTCTGCGCGGCGACGGTCGACAGGTGGACTCGCAGGTCTCCCGAACGGATGTCGATCTCGGACCAGTCCGATCGCTCGAACGCTTCGACGACCCGTTTGATCGCTTCCTCGGCGCTGCTCACCATCACTCCGACCGTCAACGTGCGCGACGGCAGTCATCCTACGTTTCGCGCTCCGCCGAGGGTTTGGTGGGAGGTGACGGTCGTGCGAACCTGAGCGGACGAGGGTGCGCCTGCCGGTGCGGACGCTGACAGCCGAAACGTTGGAGGTCTGTGGTGAGCGTCACTTCGAAGGCGATCGACAACATCCGGGCGATGATTCGCTCGGGCGAGTTGAGCCCGGGAGAACGGCTGCCACCCGAGCACGAGCTGGCGGAGCGCCTCGGCGTGTCGCGCGGGTCGCTGCGCGAAGCGGTGCGCGCCCTCTCGCAGATCAAGGTGCTCGACGTGCGCCGCGGCGACGGCACGTACGTGACGAGCCTCGCTCCCAGCGAGCTGTTGTCGGGGATGGTGTTCGCAATGGAGCTGCTGCAGGTCCAAGGGCTCGAGGAGGTGGTCGAGGTCCGCCGGCTGCTGCTCCCGCCGGCGGCGGCCCTCGCGGCACAGCGGGTGACCGAGGACCAGTTGGCTCAGATGCACGCCGTCGTCGATCAGCTCGAGCGGGCCACCGACCCCGACGAGATCGCCAGCCTCCTTCGCCGGTTCGGGTCCTTGGTGTCCGATGCGACCGGGAACGAGACCCTCAGCTCCATCCTCCGGTCACTCCAGCTCCGCGGCGAGAACATCCGCCGCGCGTGGCTCAGCTCCGATCCGACACGACGTGACATCGCCCTCGCCCACCAGCGGATGCTGCTGGACGCCCTCGAGCGGGGCGACAGCGAGATGGCCCGGTCGATCTCCACCGTGCAGATCGACGAGCGCAGTCGCTGGATCGAGAGCCTGCGCGCCGGCGCGCCCGCGGAGCCCTCGATGATGGGCCGCCCGCTGACTCCCGAGCAGCGGTGACCGAAGAGGGCTACACCTTCAAGTCGAGATCTCAGCGACCATGTCGCCCAAATCTCGACTGCAGCAGCGAGCTGTCGCCTACGTCGCCGCTTCGAGGTGTGCGAGGTCGCGGCGTGCGTAGCGGTTGTGCCAGAACTCTTCCTCGAAGACGGTGTAGATGCACTCCTGCAGCGGGTTGGTGCCGTTCTCGAGCACCTCGATCGGTCGCGTGAGGTCGTCCGTGGCGAGCGATGCGAGGTAGTCGCGCAGACGCGTGGCGCGATCCGCCCGCACGGCGAGAACCTCATCGACCGACGGCGTCGCCGCGTCATCGAGGTCGGGCCACGGGAACTCGACGGAGCCTGTGTTCGGCAACCCGATCGGGTCGAAGCCCCCTCCGAGGATCGGCGCCGTGAACCACTTGTCCATCGCGAACACGAGATGTCGCAGCGTCTGGACGAAGGACCACTCGTCGTTCACCGACTCGTGGAGCGCGTGTTCAGGGAGGGCTCGCGCCTGGGTGACCGTCCTCGCCCACTCGTCCTCCAGCGCCGCCCACGCGGCGTGCATGCCCTCCGGGCTCGAAGGACGGAGCATCGCGCGCAGCGGGTACCACGGGTCGC
>Ga0136617_10006301_pt1 | contig 10607 bp, 10 predicted proteins | sample AntDrymUQ3222106_2_FD_129672 | JGI IMG/M metagenome (GOLD analysis project Ga0136617, IMG submission 129672) | Polar desert sand microbial communities from Dry Valleys, Antarctica - metaG UQ322 (21.06) | ecosystem: Environmental > Terrestrial > Soil > Desert | place: Antarctica: Dry Valley...
ATCGCCACGAAATCTGCGCCGAGTGGATCGCGTAGGTGTCGCTCGCCCATTCTTGCGACGTGCCGTCGCCCATACCTTTCGTCGCCGCGACGGTGCGAACGTGTTTGTGTCAGGCAGATGACCGCGCATCGGTGGTTCTGCTGACGTAACCCGCGGCCCGGCGCGTATGGCGCGCATTCGCTGATGGGAAACGGCTGAACCCGTCGGGATGGTCTGCAATCGACCGCTTCAACAGCATCAACCGACGTGAGGCCCGAGCACTTGGACCCGAGCGCGCCCTCAAGCGTTGGCTTGAACGGACCGCAGCGACTCCGCCGCTTCCTCGGGCGCCACGACGTTGATCATCACGCCGGTGCCGCGCTCGAAGCCGGCCTGGGTGACGAGGTTTGGCCACAGGTGCACGTGCCAGTGGTACTCGCCGGCGTGCTCGTGCGGGGCGCTGTGGACGCCGAGGTTGAACGAGACGTCGCCAAGCGCCGAGTTGAGTTGGCCGACGGCATCGCGGATGGCGAGGCCCATCGCGTCGAGGCTGCTGTCGTCGGCGGCCTGCATGTGGCCTTCATGCTGACGCGGCATGAGCAGCAGCTCATACGGCGCACCACTCCAGAACGGCGCGACACACACGACGTCGTCGTCGGCGAACACCACTCGATCGCCAGTGGCCTCTTCGGCCTCGATGGCGGTGCAGATGACGCATCCGCCGGCGAAGCGGGCGAACGCACGCTCCTCATCGAGGATCTCAGTGGGGACGAACGGCAGACCGAGGATCTGGGCGTGCGGGTGGGCGAGCGACGCGCCGGCCTCGCGGCCGTGGTTGACGATGACCTGGGTGTAGCGCACACCCCGCGACGCGGCGTGGTCGTCGAGGCGGCGCTTCAGCGCTTGCATCCACTCCTTCGCGTGCTCATCGTCGAGATCGTCGAGTCCGGAGTCGTGAACACGGCTGTAGACGAACACTTCGTGGATACCGGTGGCGTCGGCCGTGACGTGGACGGGCCCGACGTGGTGCACGACGAACCCGGTGCCTCCGTGGAAGGCCGGGTACAGGTTGGGGATCACACGCATCCGCCAGCCGCCACCCTCGTCAACGGTCTCGAGGGCGGGCAGGGTCGCCTCCTCGTTGCCAGGGCAGAACGGGCACGGACGTCCTCGCCGGTCGTCCAGATCGGGGGCGCGGGGGGCGAAGTCGTTCGGTCGTTCCGCTCGTTCGGCCACGATCGTGACCCACCGCCCGGTGAGTGGATTGAGACGCAACTGGCTCACAGTTGCCCCAGCATATGACGAGGAGGGTGCGCTGTAAGCGTTTTCATTGCGGAACGTTCCCGTGCATGCTGCCGTAGACGCTCACGTGTCGGGCGCTGTCGGCGTCGAACGTGGAGCGGGTTGCGTCCTGCCACCGCTCCTGCAACCGCAACCCCGCCGATGTCGACATCGCATCGAGTTCGGAGGGCGAGGCGTAACGGATCGCCCACGGGCGCAATCGGAGACGATCGCCGTCGACGAGCTGGACGAGGTGGCCGTGGGCACGCTGGCCGTCCGGGTCGTGCTCGGAGATCGACAGCACCACCTCGTCGCGAGTCATCGAGCGGACCGACACGACGGTGCCACGCTGGGGCGGGTCGTCTGGCACGAACGCCTCGACGACGAACGCGCCGCGCTGGGTGAGGCGCTCGGCGACCGCCCGGAAGCACGCCCGCTGACGGTCGGCGTCCTCCAGGTTGAACAGCGAGTTGTATGCGATCAGCACGACGTCGAACGGTCCCGGCGGCTGGTCGTCGACCATGTCGCCGAGGATGCGGCCCACCCGGCCGTGACGATCGCGCTCGGTCAACCGGTCGAGCATCGCCTGGCTGGCGTCGACGCCCACGACCTCGAGTCCGAGGTCGGCGAGTGGCACGGCGAGACGCCCGGTGCCGACTGCGAGCTCGAGCACCCGCCCGACGCCCGTCTCGCCCGTCGACGTCGCAGCGAGCCCGGCGACCAGCTCGACCATCGCTGCGGTGTCGTCGGCGTCGGCGTACCAGTCGTCGTACACATCGGCGAAGGCGTCGCCGTACGACGAGCGCGTGTAGCCGTCCACGCTCCGGTTCTACACCGATGGCCGCGAGCAGCGCCGCTCGTGGCCGAGCCGATAGGCGAGGCCACCAAGCATGACGGTCGCTTGTCTCGGCTGCGTAGCAGTCGAACGAAGCTGGCCGCAGTGAGTTGCTGGGCCGAACGCACAACCCCTTAGCGTGTTGCGACGTGAGCGTGTCCGAGCGGCTGGTGTACCTCGATCACGCCGCAACCACGCCGATGCGGGCGTCGGCCGTCGAGGCGATGCTGCCGTTCCTCACCGACCGCTTCGCCAACCCGAGCGGTGCGCACCGGTTCGCCCGAGATGCACGACGGGCGGTCGACGAGGCGCGGGATCGGGTCGCCGTGGTGATCGGCTGCCAGCCGGGCGAGGTCGTGTTCACGAGCGGGGGAACCGAGAGCGACAACACGACGATCGTCGGCGCGGCGACCACCCGTGGCGGGCGGGTGGTGTGCCCTGCGACCGAACACCACGCGGTGTTGCACAGCGTCGAGCGACTCGGCGGCACGGTGGTCGACGTCGATGCCGCCGGCCGGGTCGACCTCGACCGTCTCGCCACCGCGCTCGACGACGACGTCGCCGTCGTCAGCGTGATGGCCGTGAACAACGAGGTGGGCTCGGTGACGGAGCTCGGCCCCGTTTCGGAACTGGTCCGCGAGCGTGCACCGCGTGCGGTGCTGCACACCGATGCGGTCCAGGCGGCGTCGTGGGTGGACGTCCGCGAGCTCTGGCCGCACGTGGACGCGATGGCCCTCAGCGCCCACAAGTTCGGCGGTCCGAAGGGCGTTGGCATCATGGCCGTGCGCGCCGGCGTCGACGTCCGACCGCTGATCGTCGGCGGCGGCCAGGAGCGAGACCGCCGCAGCGGCACCCACAACGTCGCCGGCATCGTCGCCACCGCCGTCGCGCTCGACGACACCGACGCAGAACGTGACGCAGAGCGCGATCGAGTTGCGGCGCTGCGCGACCGGCTCGTCGACGGGATCGTGCACGGTGCGGGTGATGTCAGGGAGACGGTCGATCGCTCGGACAAGGTCGCCGCATCGGCACATGTGCTGATCGGCGGCGTCGAGAGCGAGGCGCTGCTCTACCTGCTCGACGAGGCCGACGTGTGCGCATCGGCGGCGTCGGCCTGCGCCAGCGGCGCGATGGAACCGTCGCACGTGCTCGCGGCGATGGGCGTCGAGCGCTCGTGGGCGATGGGCGCGTTGCGGCTCACACTCGGTCGGACGACCGTCGAGGCGGACGTCGATCGCGCCGTCGACGTGCTGGTCGATGCCGTCTCGACGTTGCGACGTCGGACGAAGGTCTCGCTGTGAAGGTGCTGGTTGCGATGAGCGGCGGCGTCGACTCGTCGGTCGCCGCCACACTGCTGCGGCGGGAGGGCGACCACGTCACCGGCGTGACGATGCGACTGTGGGGCGGCGAGAGCGACACCGGGTGCTGCAGCGTCTCCGACGTCGACGACGCGCGGCGCGTGGCGCAGCAGCTCGACATCGACCACCTCGTGTTCAACTTCGGCGACGACTTCGAGCAGCACGTCGTGTCCCCGTACGTCGACGCCCATCGAGGCGGGTCGACGCCCAATCCGTGCATCGAGTGCAACCGGCGGCTCAAGTTCGACCGGCTCGCCGAGCGGGCACGCGTGCTCGGCTTCGACGCGCTGGCGACGGGTCACCACGCGCGCGTCCGCAACGCGGACGGTCGGTGGACGTTGCGCCGCGGCGCCGATCGAGCAAAGGACCAGAGCTACGTCGTGCACATGCTCGACCAGCGAGCGCTGCCCCGCATCCGCTTCCCGGTCGGCGAGCTGCGCGACAAGGCCGAGGTGCGCCGTGTCGCTGCGGAGCTCGGACTGCGCACTGCTACCAAGCCCGACAGCCAGGACGTGTGCTTCATCCCGACCCATGGCGGGCGGGCGTCGTTCCTCAGCCGGCGCATCCCGTTCCACCCAGCGACGGTGATCGACACCGCGGGTTCGACGGTCGGCACGGTGCCGATCGTCGAGCTGGTCACCGTGGGTCAGCGCCGCGGGCTCGGCCTCGCGACCGCGGGTGCTGGGCGGAAGCGCTACGTCGTCGAGGTCGACCCCGCAACGGCGACGGTGATGGTCGGCAGCGACGCCGATCTGCTGGTCGGACGTGCCGTTGTCGGCGGGGTCACGTGGGTCGACGGACCGGTCGACGGTCCGGTGCTCGTGCAGTGCAGCGCCCACGGCGCGGCGCACGCCGCTCGAGCGACCCATGCCGGCGGCGACCGGGTCGACATCGAGTGGGACGAACCGCAGCGCCGGGTCGCCCCCGGCCAGAGCCTCGTCTTCTACGACACCGACGACGACCGCGTGCTCGGCGGCGGCATCGCCCAGCGATCACCGACCTGACCCGACGGGCAGCCGGCGGCGGGCGCACTCGTCGAGGGCGGCGCCGGGTCGGCTCGGCGCGGTGAGCAGCGCGTGCAGGCTGATCGTGCGACCCTTCGGCGTGCGGGGCGTGGGCGACAGCGCCGCAGGGATTGCGTCGGTCGTCGTGATCTCGAGCACCGGGCCGGGCGTCGGCCCGGTCAGGTCGGCCGCCTGGGTCGACGCCGGCGCCAGCCGGATCCCGGCGATCTCGGGGCGCCGCAGCAGCAGCGTCTCGGCGAGCACGACCGGGTCGTGGACGACGACCCCAGCGGGCACGACGACGAGCCACCGACGGCTCAGCTGGTGCCACCGGCGCGGGAGCGTCCACCCCCCGAACGCGACGACGACGGAGGCGACGACCGCCGCCACCCATGCCCGTCCCGCCCAGGCGAGGGGCGCCACGAGCGTCGCCGACGCCATCACGATCCACGTGGCCACGGTCGCGATCAGGTAGCCGATCGGCGAGCGCAGCGGGAACCGCTGCTCGTCGCCGTACGCCGACGCTTGCACGAACGCCCGGCCGGTCTCGCCGGCGCCGACCACGATCGTGGCCAGCACCGCAGGAACGAGCAGGGCGATCACCGCGGCGGCGGTCGCCCCGGAGACGGCGGTGGCCACCGCCACGACGATCGCGCCCGGCACGACGGCGCGGACGATCGTCAGCGTGACGACGGCGGGGACGGCCATCGCCAGCGCGCCGCCCGCCCAGCCGACCCACGCACCGACGGTCCCGGCGAGCTGCACGGCGTCGCTGCGCGCGTCCAACGCCTCGCCGACCGCGACGGCGCCCACCAGCGCGAGGGCGAGCCAGACGAGCCGCAGTGCCCACACCGCGATCGGAGGACCAGCGGCGCGGCGAGCTGGTCGCGTCGAGGTGGCGGTCACGGCGCCAGGTTGGCCCATACGAACGCGGTCGAGCGGCACCCGCGCGCTAGAACGGGATCCCGATGGGGACGATCACCGACGGTCGACCGGCGCGCCGCATCCCGTCGCTCGGCGACGACCTGCCGTCCGGTGCGTTCACCGGTGTCGGCAGCCTGCCGCACCGCTCCGCGCACGACGCAGCGGTCTTCGCGATGCGTCACTACGACATCGTCGCGATCCCGTCGCTGCCGAGGCGATCGCCCGCAGAGGGCATGATCGCCCAGGCGGTCGTCGGCATTCCGGGTGTCACGCTCGGCCACTACGGCAGCATCGCCGTCGACGCCAAGGCGATCGATCCGGACGCCGACGTGCTCACCGACGTGTCGGCGGACGCGTTCGTCGGGTTCCGGACGTTCCTCGCCACGGCCGCTGGCCGTGCACTGACCGGTCCGGTGAAGTGGCAGCTCGTCGGGCCGATCACGCTCGGCGTCGCCCTCACCCGCGCCGGCGTCGCCGCAGAGCTCGCCTTCGGCGTGGCGACCAGAGCGGTGCGGGCGCACCTTGCGGCTCTGTCCGATGTCGTGGCGACGGCGTTGCCGGCGTCGCCGCAGATCGTCCTGCTCGACGAGCCGTGGCTCGGAGAGCTGATGCACCACGGCTTCCCGATCACCCCCGACGCGGCGATCGACCTGCTCTCCTCGGCGATGGCGGCCGTCGAGCCGGCGGCGACCGTCGGGATCCACTGCTGCGCGTCGGCCGACGTCGCATCGCTGCTGGCCGCTGGTCCCCAGATCCTGTCCGTGCCGGCGACCACCGCGCTGACGCGCGTCGCCGGCTACCTCGCTCGCTACCTCGACGACGGCGGACGCATCGCGTGGGGCGTCGTGCCGACCGACGGCCCGGCACCGACGTCGCCGGAGCGGGCGTGGCGCCAGCTCGGTGACCTCTGGTGCGCCCTCGTCGAGCGTGGGTGCGACCCGACGGTGCTGCGAACGCACAGCCTCGTCACGCCGAGCTGCGGCCTCGGCCTGCACGCGCCGGCCGTCGCCGAGCAGGTCTGCAGCGTCGCTCGCGAGGTCGGCAGGCGCGTCCGCAACCAGGCCGAGGCCACCCGGTTCGCCCTTGGCGCCTGACGTCGCGTGAGCGATCCGGCGGGTTTGATCGGGGAGCTGCGCGAGCAGGTCGCCCACCACAACCGGCGCTACCACGAGCTCGACGATCCGGAGATCAGCGACGGCGACTACGACGCGCTCGTGCGCCGGCTCCGCCAGCTGGAGGAGGAGCACCCCGACCTGGCGGCCGAGACGTCGCCGTCACAGGCGGTCGGAGGCGCACCGAGCGTGCTGTTCGCACCAGTCACCCACAGCGTCCCGATGATGAGCCTCGACAACGCAATGAGCGAGGGCGAGCTGACGGCGTGGGGCCAGCGCGTCGCACGTGGGCTGCCCGGCGAGACCGTGCGCTACGTGTGCGAGCTGAAGATCGACGGGGTGGCGATGAGCGTGCGCTACGAGGGCGGTCGCTACGTCCGCGCGGCGACGCGCGGCGACGGTCGGGTTGGCGAGGACGTCACGCCGAACGTGGCGACGATCGCCTCGGTCCCCGAGGTGCTCAGCGCGCCCCGCGGCGGCCCGGTGCCAGACGTGGTCGAGGTGCGCGGGGAGGTCTACCTGCCGGTCGCCAGCTTCGAGCGGATGAACGCGGCGGCCGCCGCAGCCGACGAGCGGTTGTTCGTCAACCCGCGCAACGCCGCCGCCGGCAGCCTGCGCCAGAAGGACGCGCGCATCACCGCCAAGCGCGACCTCGACTTCTGGAGCTACCAGCTCGGCGAGATCGCCGGGGGCCCACCGCTCGACTCGCACACCGCGTCGCTGGCGCTGATGTCCGAGCTCGGCATCCCGGTCAACGGCGAGACCAAGGTGTTCGACGATCTCGTCGACGTGGCGGCGCACTGCCGGCACTGGGAGCAGCACCGCCATGACCTCGACTACGAGATCGACGGCGTCGTCGTCAAGGTCGACGACGTCGACCAACGCCACCGACTCGGCGTGACGTCGAGGGCGCCTCGGTGGGCGATCGCCTACAAGTTCCCGCCGGAGGAGCGCACCACCGTGCTGCGCGAGATCCAGGTGTCCATCGGCCGGACGGGGAGGGCGACACCGTTCGCCATGCTCGAGCCGGTGTTCGTCGGCGGATCCACCGTGGGGGTCGCCACGCTCCACAACGAGGACCAGGTGCGAGTCAAGGACGTGCGACCCGGCGACACCGTCGTCGTGCGCAAGGCCGGCGACGTGATCCCCGAGGTCGTCGGCCCGGTCCTGACCCAACGTCCCGACGGACTGGCGCCGTGGTCGTTCCCGGCGACGTGCCCGTGCCCGCTCGCCAGCACGCTCGTGCGGTTGGAGGGCGAGGCGGACACCCGCTGCGTCGAGCCGGCCTGCCCGTTCCAGCGTGATCAGCGGCTGATCTACTGGGCGTCGCGGGGCGCGATGGACATCGAGGGTCTCGGTGAGCGCACCGTGATGCAGCTCACGACGGCCGGGCTCGTCGCCGACGCCGCCGACATCTACGGCCTCACCGCCGAGCAGTTGCTCGAGCTCGACGGCTTCGCGCCGATCAGCGCCGGCAAGCTCGTGGCCGCCATCGACGCATCCCGCCACCGACCGCTGCCTCGCCTGCTGACCGCGTTCGGGATCAAGCACCTCGGGCCGGCTGCGTCACAGGTGCTCGCGGCCCACTTCCGCACGCTCGACCGCGTCGCCGCGGCGTCGGAGGAGGAGCTGGCCGCGGTTGCCGGCGTCGGGCCGGTGATCGCCAGGGCCATCGCTGCGTGGTGCTCGCTCGACACGAGCCGCGAGTTCATCGAGAAGCTGCGGCTCGCCGGCCTCGACTTCGGCACCGACGACGGCGCGCCGCCCGACGAGCCGTCGGTGCCGCAGACACTCGCCGGCAAGACCGTCGTGGTCAGCGGCACGCTCGCCGGGTACAGCCGCGAGGCTGCGACCGAAGCGATCACCGCCCGCGGCGGCAAGAGCCCGGGCAGCGTGAGCGCCAAGACGTTGGCCCTCGTCGTCGGCGAGGCGCCCGGTGCGAGCAAGGTCGCCAAGGCCGAGCAGCTCGACGTCCCCGTCATCGACGAGGCAGCGTTTGAGCGCCTTCTGGAGACCGGCGAGCTCTGAGGGATCCCGGGCCGTTCAGACGGCCGAGATCGCCAAGACCTCCACGTCGTAGGCGGCGAACGCTCGGTCTGCGGTGACGACCGGGGTGTCGAGCAGTCGGGCCTGTGCGATCAGCAGTCGGTCGAACGGGTCGCGGTGGTGGGCCGGAAGCGTGGCGACAGCGAGGGCATGGGCATGCTCGACCGCCACGGGTGTTGCGCCGAGCTCTCGGATCGCATCCGTCACGTACTGTGCCGCGGTGGCGGGGAGCTCGAGCCGACCGAGTCCGAACTTGATGGCGATCTCCCATGACGTGGCGGCGGAGACGAGCAACTCGGTGGAGCCGTGCTCGACGACGGCGCGCTGATCACCGAGGCGACTGGGGTCGGTGTCCGCCCACAAGAAGGCGTGCGTATCGAGCAGCACCCTCACGTGCCGAGTGCCTCGCCCAGCTCCTCGGGCAACGGGTCGTCGAAGTCGGCGTGGATGACAACGAGGCCGTGGTGGGCTCCGAGTCGGCGGCGACCGTCGGGCTGGACCGGAACGAGTCGTGCGACGACGGTGCCCCGCCGGGCGATCTCGATCTCCTCGCCCGTTTCGACCCGCTCGAGGAGGCGGGAGAGGTGCGTCTTCGCTTCGTGAACGCCGACGACAGCAGACTTAGTCATGGACTTAGTCTATCTTGGCGACACGCTCAAACGACGGTGAAGGTCCAGTCGTAATCCTCGGCGCGGTCCTCGCCGAGCTCGAGGTCCCAGTAGACGACCTCCACCGTGTGCTGACCGGGGGCGAACGCATCGATTGGGCCGTTTGCGGTCGGGGTGAACGTCAGCGTGGCGTTGCCAGGCTCGTAGATCGTGCCAGGACCGAGGTCGATCTGCTCGCCCGGCTCGACCTCGATCGAGCCTTCGCCGAGCGTGACCGTCTCGAAGGCGACGCCGTCGATGACGAGGCGACCGAAGAACCCCGCTTCCAGGTCGACGACGACCTGGGTCTGCTGGGGCACCTGCACGGCGTCGGGGACCGGCGAGATCTGTTCGATCTCTGCCGGCAGGTTGGTCACCTCGTCGCCGGTGACGGCGGTGAGGAGGCCGAACCCGATCAGCACCAGGCCGGCGGCGATGGCCAGGCTGGCGGCGAGCAGCTTCGGATCGATGCGGCGGTACCAGGCGCGACGCTCCTTGGGCGCCACGGCAACGGTCATCGTCACATCATGCCGGCCACGTCGTGCACCGCCACCGGCGCGTCGCGAGCGCACGGCCGGAGATGGAGTCGAGCGGTAGCGTTCGCTGGCGCGGCGAGCCCCGCACGCACGACCCGAGACCCGATGACTGATCACGAACCACCGGAGCGGGCCGAACCCCGACGCAGCCTCATCGGTCGCGTCGTCGCCGACCGCTACCGCATCACGAGGGTGGTCTCGTCGGGATCCAACACGCTGATCGTCGACGCCGTCGACACCACGGCCGGAGACCGCCCGGTGACGCTCAAGCTGATCCGACCCGAGCTTGTCGAGTCGGAGCAGTTCCGCGAGCAGTTCCACACCGAGATGTCGACCATCGCCGAGCTCTCGCACCCCAACCTGGCGACCGTCCACGATTGGGGCGAGGAGGTCATCGGTCGACGCCGCACCGTGTACGTGGTGGTCGAGCATCTCGACGGCGGGAGCCTGCGCGATCTGTTCGACCGGGGTCGCAACCTCACGCCGTCGCAGGCGCTGATGGTGGGCCTGGAGGCCTGCCGTGGCCTCGATCACGCCCATCGTCGGGGACTGGTCCACACCGAGCTGTCGCCGTCGAAGCTCGTGTTCGGCGACGACCGCCGACTGCGCATCGTCGACTTCGGGCTGGCCCGCCTGCTCGGGCAGTCCGGGTGGGCGGAACCGGCGACCGTCGCCACCGACGTCGCCCGCTACAGCTCGCCGGAGCAGGCGCTCGGCCAGCCGATCGACGGCAAGACCGACGTGTACTCGCTCGCCCTGATCCTCGCCGAAGCGGTCGGTGGGACCGTGCCGTTCGCCGCACGCTCGACGGTGGCGACCCTGTCGGCGCGCATCGGACGGCTGATGCCCGTGTCGGCCGATCTGGGGACGTTGGCTTCGGTGCTC
>Ga0136617_10006303_pt1 | contig 10605 bp, 12 predicted proteins | sample AntDrymUQ3222106_2_FD_129672 | JGI IMG/M metagenome (GOLD analysis project Ga0136617, IMG submission 129672) | Polar desert sand microbial communities from Dry Valleys, Antarctica - metaG UQ322 (21.06) | ecosystem: Environmental > Terrestrial > Soil > Desert | place: Antarctica: Dry Valley...
AGGTTTCAATTCCACTCTGGTTCGATTAAGGCAAGAATGCCTAGAAGCCTATAAAGCTTATCTGATGGTTTCAATTCCACTCTGGTTCGATTAAGGCTCCTTCGTGATGCGTCCGCTGTTGGTGTTAATTTTGGTTTCAATTCCACTCTGGTTCGATTAAGGCCCGCGAAAACGCGCGAACTCTCGCGTGAGAATGCGGGCGTTTTTATGATTCGTGCCGCGAGTTTTGGGTGAAGGCGTCGTCGGGTGGCAATAGTGTCAAAAAGGTGCCTCGCCGACGACTGCCGCTATGCTGTTTCACTGGCGCAGTTGCCAGCATCTTTGACCTGTTTCCTGGAAGCAACCGCGCCTGTCGGTGCGACAAATGTAGCCACCCGACGATCAACGATGGCCCTCTCTGCCAGGGCAACCCCTTCTCTTAGAGAAGATTACCGATCCCGCCACGCTCGCGCCCCAACACAGAACGAGTCAGCCATCGCTGGTCGCGCGCCGTGTACATTAATACCGAGTCGGTTTCGTCGTTCATCAGCCGCTCTAATCCGGACTTTACCGTCTCTGACTGCGCGTCCGTCAACTCTCCCTCGAAGACCGAGTTCTGCACCCAGTGCAGATGGCGCTTCAGAAACTTATGCACCTTCGTCACCCTCGCCACTTCGATGTCGTAAACAATCAGCACATACATCGGGCTCACCTCTGCTGTCCTCGGCTGTCCATCGCGTGGCCTGCTTAACTTACCACCACGCGCGAAAGCCTGTGTAAGGCTCGTCGTTCGTCAGATGCTTGACCAGCTTATAACACTCCAGCCTAATCAACCGCTCGTAGCTCACTTTGCGCCGCAAGCGCCGGTGCTCAATCGTCGTCTGAAGACGTGCGTCCCACTCCTTCAGGACAATCTTGCGTCCTGACTCCTTCAGATAGCAGCAGTTCAAGTCTTGCGCAAAGTCGCGCTCGTTCAGTTGCCGATTATTCAGGAGCTTGAAGATCATCCGGTCGGCGAGGATCGGCTTGAACACTTCCGCCAGGTCCAGCGCCAGCGAAAATCGACGCACGCCCGGCTCGTGCAAAAAGCTGATGGTCGGGTCGAGTTGCGTCCGGTAAATCTGTGACAACGTCGCCGCATAAACCAACCCGTTGGTAAACGAGATCAGCGCGTTGACGATGTTGTCGGGCGGTCGCCGCACGCGCTTCGTAAACTCTTCGTCATGCCGCAGGATGCGCGCGAACGCTTTGTAGTATGCCGCCCGCGCGCGACCCTCGCAGGCCATCAATTCGTTCACGTCCCCGACCGTCTCCAGCCGCAGCATCTCGGCCTGCACGCTCTCGGTTTCTGCTTGCAAGTCGACTCCGCGCGTCCCGTAATAACGCAGGTTACGCATGATATTATGCAGCGCCGCGCCGATAAACTCGCGCGCGATACGCAATCGCAGACGCCGGTTTGAGTAGTGTCGCACCTGCCGCACCAATAAGTAGCCCGCCTGTAAATACTCGCGCGGATAGAACGACCCGGCGTAGAAGCCATAGTAGTTGAAGAAGTGAACGGGCACTTTATGCTGCGCGAGAAAGACGAGCACACGCGCATTCAATTCCAACTCACCAAAGGCCCACAGCGCGTCGACATCCTCGACCGGGATCGTCCGCAGTTCCTTGACCTTGACCGGCGCTGCCGCATCTTCCGAAGCACTTTCATCCATCGTCATCTCGTCGGGATGCGGCCCCGGCGGATCAAGCGCAAGGTCGTCCACGCCGCCATCGCCCACCGCCTCAAAGGCACCGATCACGTGCGCTATCGCCTCAGGCGCTTCCGCTTCACCTTTGACGAAGTTCACGATCTCCTCGCCCGGCACGTCATCCGGCTTTTCTACTTCCGCCGACGGCTCGAACAGCAGCGTGTTGTCTTTGCGGCGCAGAGTTCCTGACCGCGTTAAATAATAATGACGAGCCATAATAAAAAAGGATGAGGGATGAGGGATGAGGGATGAAAGCACGATCTCATGACCGGCTTGGTTTCCGTATTCTTCATCTTCACTTCATCCCTCATCCTTCATCCTTCATCCTTCAACTCACCCCCAACACAGCTCCACATAACTGCACGACACGCAGATACGCATCCACGCAACTTCCGGCGCGCGATTTGATTCGACGATACGCTGCATCTCGCCAAGCGCCTGCTCGATCTGCGCTTCACGTTCCGGCGTCAACTCAACGCTCTTTGTCTCACGCAGTTTCGGGTAATCGATCTGCCCACGCAAATCCTCAACACCTTTCCAATGCTTCAAGTAATAGAGATAGTAAAGAAGCTGCATCTCGTGCGCCTCCTCCATCTTGTCCGTCAGCTTCACCTCATGAATCACCCCGTCCTCGCGCCAGTCGATCACGATTCGGTCATCGATATTCAACTCCTTCTTCCGCCGCTGATACGATTCTTCATGCACCAGCTTACCCATCTTCACCCGATCATTGCCCTGCTCCATCTGCACGCCATGCGCGAACCACCACAGCTTCTTTTTGCAGATGAAGTAATAGCCGACCTCCGTGCCGGTGAAGGTCGGCAAGTCAGCTTGACTCGCTTGAGCAGCTTCCAACATTTCCGATGCCGTCGAAGATGTCTCGCCTGATGTGGTCATTCCCGTATGCTCCGGTGTTGAGTGCTTAGCCTGCGAACGGGTTGATAATCTCCAAGCCGGTCGCCGCCGCCGAGTTGTCGAAATCTTCCGAGTAGAGCTGCGTCACGCCACCCTCCAGGCACGCGGCGACGATCAACGCGTCCCAGAACGATAGGTTGTAGCGGGTCAACAGTTCTTCAGCAAGTTCCGCGACCTCCCACGAGGGTACGGCGGTCGCCCATGTGCCGCGCAACCGACGTAGCTCCCGCCAAGCTGCTGCCTGATTGTGCCCATAAGCGACGAGTTTGCGTGATGCGGCGACATACTCACACGCCACCTGCCACAGCAGTACGCCATCAGGCAGCGTCCCGACGAGCGCCACCGCCGCCGCTTGCTTAACGGGGTCGCGTGGGTCGTGCGTGTAAATCAAGACATTCGTGTCAACGGCGTTCATGCAATTCCTCGCGCGTGAAACGCGGCGGGTCGCCGGTGAAGGAATTCGCTTTCATGTTTTGCGCCACTTCACGCTGCACCGCCGCGCGCTCCTCCGGGTCGGTGATTTCCGGCGGCAACAAATATGGGTTATGGATTGTGATCTCCACTTCCGCGTTTTCAGGCACGTTTAACTTTTCTCCCGGCGAAACGGGAACGAACGCACCGCCCGTGTAGATGACTCTTAATCTGATCGACATTTTGTAACTCCTACATTCTTAACATCACGACACTGCTTGCGGCGCAAGCTAAGCACATGCGGGTTGGTTTTGAAATCTGAATCGTTCACATCACGCCGCCCCTTGCGGCGCAAGCCACGTCCTTGCCTTCAACTTTCCTTCCCCATCCAATGAAGCGCCCAGTTGCGACTTACGACTCCACACGCACCCGCTTGCCGAGCTTGACCTGAATATGCCCGCGCTCATTCTTGACGCCATGTGCAAACCACCACAACTTCTTCGGACAGATGAAATAGTAGCCGACTTCGCTGCCAGTGGAGATCGGCGAAATTAGCATCGGTTCAGTTTGACTTTGCTTAGCTTCGATGAGCGTCGTGCTTACACCAATTCTTCAGTCAATGATTCCAACTCCTACTTCTCTTTCGTCTAGCAACAATCCCAATTCGGAATCATAAACTGCATCAACGAACCAGTAAGGCTCGCCTTGATTATCAAGACGGCGTTCAATGCGTTCTAGTTTATTGAGTTTGGCGCGTTGACCAAATGAAAGACTACAGAGGTACTTTACCGCATCGAAGTGGCGTTTATCCTCTCGCGCTTGACGATAAGCATCCTCGTTGGCGCGTCCCGGCACGACTTCAATGGACTTAATGAGGTCGTAGAACAAATCTTTATCAGGTGAATCGTCAAAGGGGAAAAGATTGGCGACGACGTTGTTAAAGCTGGCAGTGACAGAATCAAACTTCGCTTGTTCTTCGGCATTGTAGCCATTCGCATAAACTTGCTCGACAAGTTCGAAGACGCGAATTTGGTTCAATTCTTCGCCATCTTTAATCGCTTTAAGCGTTCTTTCAATGCGCTCCATGTCATAGAAGAATCGATCACTCTCAGAGCCAACGGTGCAAATATAAACGGGGACAATACCTTTGCTGCCGCTGCGGTTGACACGCCCGAAGCGTTGAATAAGCGCATCAATCGCGGCGGGTTCGGTATAGAGCACGTCAAAATCTAAATCGAGCGAAACTTCGACAGCTTGCGTGCCGACAAGTAATTGCACTTTATCCAGTTGTTTTTCAATGCGTTCACGATCAAGCAAGATGAACCGTCCGTGAAGCATCGCGCGGTTTTCAGTAACCTGCTTTAATTCTTGATAGACAACTTGTGCTCTTTTGACGGTGTTGCAGACAACAAGCGGGCGTTTGCCTTCGCGTAAATCAGCACAGATTTTGCCAATGTGGTTAGTGATTTCGCCTTCGAGTTTCGTGACGCGATGGCGCGGGGTGTTCATCAACCGCGCATCGTCAATGTCGCTTTCATTCAGCGTAATGTTTTGAATGTCTGGGACAATCGTTTCGATTTTGCGTTTCAGAAAGCTGGGGAAAGTTGCAGATAGAAACAGAAACCTAGCACCAAGTTTTGCGAGGTGTTCGATTGTTTTCAGAATCAGCGCAGTAGTATGCGCGTCATAGACGTGAATTTCGTCGAAGATGAATAGCGCGTTCGTCATCTCGGCGAGTTGCGATTCCCAACCGCGTATGCCGAAGAAGGCTTTGAGAATTTGAAACGGCGTAAGGATTTTGAGCGGGCGATATAGCTTCTTCGTCAAACCTTGCGTTTCGCGTGCGAATCTTGCGGCTTCTTCTGGTGTGTACTGGCGGTCAAGCATCATCTGGTAAACGAAATAGCTCGCTTTGCCGTGAAGCACGCCAACATTATCTTCGCCGAAACACGCGGCGAGGCGCTTCGACATTGCGTTGATGCTTGCGGTGTAAGGCAAGACATAAAAGATGCGTTGCCCGGCGTTGTCTTCATGTTGATTAGCACTTGCCCACAGCAAACTCGCTTCAGTCTTTCCCGCACCTGTGGGTGCTGATAGAAACCGGCTGCCGCGTTCGCTCATCATGCGTATTTGGTACGTATATAAATTTGCCTCTAAAGATTTACTTTCCGCTAATACGTTTACAGAGCCGCGGGCTGCCTTTCTAGCTCGTACAGCGTCGAAAACAGCTTGTTTGATTTCCTCTTGGTTCAGTCCGGCGCGAACTTCGTCGCGCCCGCCGGAAGCGAGATGGTCGCAGGCTATCATCAAGCCGCGCATCAGTGTTCCGTATGTTGAATGAAGCGGCGTTGTGTCTTCATCGCCGATAGCGATGTCATCTTTCAGTTTACAGTACCAACGCACGCCGAACTTGTATGCGTCAATTACATCAGCAAGCGTCGTAGGCGACTGCGGTTGGGGCAAGCTATGACCGAGATATGTTTCGGCGTGCTGTGGCAGATCACTCAGGAAAGATTGGACATACTTAAAACCGGATTCCAACTCACTCACGCGACTCTGAAAATGTTTACTGCCTGTGTTCGTGCGCGTGTCAAACCTGTCGGTCAGAACTGAAATGTTTTTGTGGTGCGTGATGATTGTTAGCGCGATTGCGCGGCGTTCATTTTCGTCTAGTGTGGCAAAGGTGTTGACGAATCCGGCAGAGAGTATTTCATGGCGATAGCCCCAACGTTCTCCACCGCGAAGCATCCGCTGAAACCCTTGCGCTGCTTTGCCCAAGTCATGCAGATAAATCGAATAGAACAAATGCTCGTAGAAATTCGGCACGCCGCAGATTTCCGGTAAGCGGGGGAAAAGCAAACGTACTGAACGGAAAACGCTCAAGCAATCATTCGTATGCTGCCGAAGCGACATCGGTGGCGTTGACTTGGCGAGGACTTCATCCATGCAGATAAATGCCCCAATCCTGCTCGGCGTCGTAGAGCGTGCTGCCGTTGAAAATTAGCGGACGCTTGTTGACGGACTTGCCGCTGAAGTCCGTTTCGATAATGTAGAACGGGCGCGTGCCTATAGCACGGCGCGGAATCTCATCTGTGAAGTGCGTCGGCAAGGCTTGAATCATCCCTGATAATCCGTGATTTACGTCGAACGGAAAGAGTGAGCCGCCGACGCGAACGCCGCTTCGTTCTTCGAGTTCGCACGTCTCGCTTTTCACTACCATCGCGAGTTCGGTTGAACGCCCTAATAGCAAAGGGTAATACGGCTTCCTGAAGTGTTTGGCAAACTCTGGTCTTTCGACGTAAAGATGAAGTTGCGGATTGCAGAGAAGTTCGCGTTTGACGACATTCGTGTTCGCGCTCAAAGGCTTGTCGTGCAATTCGTAAATGGTTTCTAAGTCAACCGCTCTGCCATGACTTTGAAAAACATATCCGACCCGCGTATCAGATGGGGTGACTAACTCGCCCTTCGCAGCAGACAACAACCCGTAAATCGTCGAAAGCGGCGGCACAGGCAGACTCGGTTGAAAGCCGCTGATGAAAGCCGGATAGCGAAAGGATGCTGTCCAGCCGCGTATGTAAATGCGTGCGACCTGCATAAGACACCCTTTCGCTATTCGATAAAGCCGCTTAGCTTTTCTGTGAACTTCTCGACAGCTTGCTTCGGCGAAAGCAGATGAACGGTCTTCGATTCTTTAACTTCCTCTCGGAGTGTTTCGAGACTTTCGCGCAAATCGTCTTGGAAGCCTTCTTGTCTGCCGATAAATACATCAGACAGCAAAGCGTCTTTGTAGTCGGTAAGGACTTGCTTTAGTGCCCTTGTGTTAATAAGCGGCTCGCCTGCCTTCTCCGCTGCGATATTCATGAACAAATGATTGCCGCCTTCAATAACCGCAAGCACAATGAGCTTCGGCGTGACATCGGTTAAGTGCAAGGCAGACTTCGCGCCGCCGCTCAGAAACGGTAAAGCCGCAATCGTGTCTTGAGCGCGTTTGACCCGCTCATCTTTCGGCATTACCCAATTACCGTTTTGCTGTTTAGCTTTGGCATTATCAATCGCCGTCACTATCTCCGGTTTAGCTGTGTATTTCTCGTCGAGATTCTTGTAACCGGTTTTTGCCGTGCCGCGAAAAACGCCAACGCTTGAAAGGTCAAGCGAGAAGATGCCTTTGAGAACTGTCGAGTAAAATTGATGGACGTGCGGCACGGGGTCGCCTGCATGACGCGACATAACACCGAAATCGCTGGTCAACATCTGCGGCAACACGGAAATCAATGGCGATATTTTGAGCGGTGATAAACGTGTGAGTGTCCCGCCTTCGGTGTTCTTCATTGCACGCATATAACCGAACACATCATCATCCGGGTAGGTGAAAGGATTTGCGCTGGTGAACGCGATTTTCGCTTCACGTTGAATCGGTGACATCTTCCAACCGTATTTGCTTTCAAGCGTGTTCCGCCACCAATAACGCCACGCCTGCGCGGAGACATACGGAATAACATCGCGCCCCCGTCGCATGACTTTCGCCGGAATCTCGTTTTCGTCTGCCGCCGCCGGGTCGGCCTGCCCCATATTCAAAGCCGAGTGTGGCGCGTCAATCAACACAAAACCAAGTGCGTTTTTCGTCATAGGTTTAGTTGCAGTTGTCGTCATTGAATTGTCCCTTCCAACAATTGTGCATTGTCGTTGTCGCCTGCTGCTAAAGGCTTATCGTCTCCGACTTCAACAATATCGTCTTCGGTTTCTTCTGCCGTGATGCCTTGCTCAAGCAGCCAATCGTGTAATTGTTCGTAAAGGCGGAAAAGAATCAAATAGCGCGTCTCGCCAAACGTCAAAGCCCCTTCAGGGAACAGATGTTCGGCAAACTCGTCGAGTGTGATTAACGGTTTCTCTGGATTGAGTGCGATGCGTTCTTTGCTAATGCGTCGAAGTACGTTGCAGAAGTCGCGGAACTTTACGGATGCTTCCAAGTTTCGCAACCTATTTTTGCCTTTCGGGGATTGTCGAATGAAATCCGCAATTTCATCGGCAATCTTTTTAACCGTTACGATTCGTGTTTTGTCCATAGCTAAGACCTCAGTGAGATAAACCTCTAGCAGCGAAAAATCGCCATAGGCTTTATGTTGTTTTGTGTTGAGAAAGCGACGAAGAATTGAACGTCCGGCGAGCAAGTCTTGGTAAACCTTATTCTTACTATTCTTGTAATCACTTTCCGGTTTGCCTTTGACGGAAAAGTTGATTTGTTGACCCTTCTTCATGAAGTAGAATCCGCGATTGACGAGCTTCCTCCAGTCAAGAAAGCGCGAATGTCCTTTTACTTCGGCAAGAAACTTGAAGACAGGCGCGGGCAAATCGTAGATGTCCAATTCAGGACCTTGAATGTAATTCGTGAAATGATAGAGACGTAGCGAAGGATTGTCCTCCCGCCAATCGTCTTCGGCTTTAAGGATTAAATCTTGCGCAAGATGAAATAGCGCGTTCTGCGGATTTGTATAGCCTTCGTTAAAACAGCCTGTGAAGTTGCCTTTTGCGACTTGGTCGTGAACATGAACGACAGTGTTTGCCGCCCAACGTCGCATTACTTTGGCAGAGTTTGAGTGTAGTAAAGCTAACTTTCCGCAAGCATAGTAGGTGAGCGGTGAGCACTGAATAACAAAAGCGCAGGTATCGCAATAGTCCGCGCCGTCTGCTGTGAAAGAAAAGAAATTGAGTGCCCCGCCTGAACCTGTCATCGGAACGTGTTGCCGATTTTTTCGTTTGTTTATGTTTCTTCTCCCGCAAGCGATACAGTCCCCTTGTACGCCAACAGGTTCGACGGAGTTAAGTAGAGACTCGATGAACTCTTTAAGTTTTTCACGCTTTCTTTCTTCCGTTTTGTAAGAAGGCTGATTCAAAGGGTAGTTTAGGAAGATTGAATACATTCCTTTCTTCCACTTGTCTGAAACGTACACTTCTTGAATAAAGTCGCCCATTGTTCGTAAGTCGTCTTGCGTTATATCCTCCGGCTTACGCTTCTTGCGATGTACCAAGATCGCGGCGATGCCGCTATCAACAAACGGATTTCCTGTCCACTCAAGCTGACTCATTTTGAGCGCCTCCTGTATCCCCTAAATCAAACAACCGAACCCCCTGCCCGTCGAATGGCCGACGCCGATGTTCCACACGAACCGCAGCCTCCCGATATGTCTTCATTACGGTTGCCGTAATCAGGTCGTGACATCAATCAGTGAGGTCAAGTCAGCCTCTTGAACTTCCACTGATGCGCCCTAGCGTCTGTTAGCGCGAGAAGACAATCCGGTCGAAGATTTCGCTTAACCGCAGATTGCAATTGATGGAGTCGAGGTGAACGCTGTTCGTCAAATCAGCGGTTATTGAGTAGAGCCAGCGGTCGTCCGCCTGGCGCGTGAAGCGTTCGATGCGCGGGGTGTTCTGCGCCACCAATAAATAGTCGACAAGCGATTCGAGTTGCTGGTAGCGCAAAAACTTCTCGCCGCGATCATAGCCTTCGGTGGAGGGCGACAGCACTTCGACGATCACCGTCGGGTTGACGAGGATGTCGCGCCGATCCTCGTGAAACTGCGGCTCGCCGCAGACCACCGTCGCGTCCGGGTAGGCGTAAAGACCAGTCGGGGAGGTGCGGACTTTCATGTTTGGTGAGAGCACCTGGCATGGTGTTCCGATCAACGCGATGTTGAGGCGGGTCGTGACGTTGGAGTTGATTGTGCTGTGTTCGATGCTCTCGCCCGCCATCAGGTAGATTTGCCCGTCGAGGTATTCGTGTCGCTCGTCCGCTCCTCGCTCAAGCTCCAGGTATTCTTCGACCGAGTGGCTGATCTGTGTCTGCGGTAAGCTCATAGTTGAATTGTCCTTTCGGTGGCGGTCAATCTATATGAGGATCATCGTCGTGACGACTTGTACCGGGCAGGGTCAAAGTGTCCTGCATAGGATCAAGTTTCCCAATCTGATTGTAGCTCCGTGAAGGCTAAAGCAAACAACCAAACCCGCTGCCCGTCGAATGCCCGACGCCGACGTTCCACGCAAATTGAAAAGCTTCCGGCGTGTCTCCATCATTTCTTCATCTGATGAACTCTATCCGGCACACGCCTGCGGCGGCGAGCGGGTCGAGTTCGTGATGATCGGATGTCAGCAATGTCGCGCCGAGCCGGTTCGTGAGAGCAATGGCGCAGAAGTCGGCAACGGATGCGCTGTGTGTCGCTTTGAGCCTTCCGACCTCTTTCCAAAATGGTTCGTCGAAATCGTTGCGTTCGATCACGCCGAGAGATTTGAGAACTTCGATAGCGCGCTCTGCCGCAGCATCCGAGTCATTGCGGTAAAAATCGTAGTAAACCTCGCACAAGTTGATGGCGTGCGCATGGCAGGTCGCGCCCGGTTCGGCGAGACGGTCTGTCACGACCTCTCCGCCAAGTTCCTTGCGCAACAGTGCGATCATCGCACTCGCGTCCAGCACATTTATCATGACTCGCGCCGCCTGGAGTGACGGTCTTCCAGTTCAATCTCCTCGGCTTTACGCCGTATGAAGTCCTCACTGTTCGTG
>Ga0136617_10006304_pt1 | contig 10605 bp, 10 predicted proteins | sample AntDrymUQ3222106_2_FD_129672 | JGI IMG/M metagenome (GOLD analysis project Ga0136617, IMG submission 129672) | Polar desert sand microbial communities from Dry Valleys, Antarctica - metaG UQ322 (21.06) | ecosystem: Environmental > Terrestrial > Soil > Desert | place: Antarctica: Dry Valley...
CCTTCGTCGGGCACGAGCAGCAGCAATGGCTCGGGCAGGACGATATCGGGATCGATCCCGTTCGCCTGCAGCCGCGCCAGCCAGCCGATCATCGCCAAAGCCGGGACCAGGGCGACGGTGCGCAGCGCGCTTTCCTCGACCTCGTCGCCGACCGCGATATGCATGTCGCCGAGCGGCTGCGCGCTGACGTCCGACGCCATCATCCGCGCCGCCGCGACCGCCTGCGCCGGCGCCAGGCCCGCCGGAACCTCGAGCCAGTGGATGCTGACCGCCTCGCCCGGCACGATCGCGACCAGCCGCAGCGGATCCTTGGTCTCCTCGTCGATCAGCAGCGGCAGCCCGTCGAGCGCGCTGCCGCGCCCCGCGACAACCCCGTCCGCCAGCAGCAGCCAGCCTTCATACTCATTGCCCGAATCGAGGAAGATCAAGAGAGTGCCGGTCGCGCTCAATCGTCACCCCCCCATCGTCTCGCCACCACGCGCGCCGGCGAGATGCGGGCGTCGACCAACGCGGTTTCGTGCAATTCCGCACCCTGAAGCCCGATCTTGAGATCGAGGGTGAACCATTTGGTCCTTAGCTGAGGTTGCGACTGCACGTCGAGAGGAAGCACCATCGGCCGCAGCGGCGGCGTCCGGTAGAATTCGGTGATATCGCTCCACCCCGCCGCCGGCCTGGCCGCGATCACCGCCTCAGCCGCCCCGAGGCTGATCAGATCGGGCGCGAGCATCGCCACCAAAGGCGCCTGCGCGGGGTTGAGGGTGTTGACGTTGATCGGCGACAAATCGGTCGAGGGCAAGGCGCACAGCCACGGCCGCAGCGCCGCATAGATTTCGGGCGTAACGCCGCTCACCGCGCGCAATTCGCTGACATCGGCGAAGTAGGTGTTGCCCGGGCGGTAGGAGGGCGTGCCGCCCTGATAGGCCGAATCCTCGGCGCCGCCGCGGCTGAGGTCGCTATCGGCGTCGACCCAGTCGCCGGCCGAGGCGGCGATGCCGCGGGCGGCCTGCTCGGGGATTTCGAGCACCCGCATCAGATTGACGAACTGCTCGACGCCGAGGGCGCGCGGGGTCAGCTCGGCGGCGACCGATCCGTCGGCGACGCTGTTGACGTTGAAGCAATTGCCGCCGTCGCGGACCACCGCCTGGGCGAGCCCGCCGCCGGGCAGCGGGATCGTCCGCACCTCGCCGTTCCAGCCGCCCGCCGAAGTGGTGAGGTTCGGGCTCAAGGCGACGATGTCGTCGATCCGAAGCGCGAGCAGGGACTCGATCCCGATCGCGAAGGCGCGCGACTGGTCGAGCGCGGCATTGTTGCCGGCGAGCGCGACCGACAGCTTGAGCTTCTCCAGCATCGCCACCGCGAGCGCGCCCATCACCGCGACCAGCAGCAGGACCGCGAGCAAGGCCGCGCCGCGCTCGCTTCGCCCGATCCGCCGCTTCACCGCGCGGCTCCGACCAGGAACAGCTGGCGTACCCGGCCGCCGTCGCCGGTGTCGATCACCATCTCGACCGCGCGCGGCAGATCGACGATCTGGGTCGCGTCCCAGCGGTCGCGCCATCTGCCCTCATCGTCGCGATAGCGCATCCGCAGCTGCCGGACGCCGCCGATCAAAGTCACCGGCGCCAGCGCCGGCGCGCCGTCGAGATAGCGCCAGGCGCGGCGTTCGAGCCGGTCGCCGTCGAGTCGATATTCGACCTTTTGCAGCGAGGGCCGCCGCGCGCCGTCGAAATTGTCCCAGCCGCGCCGCACCAGGGCCAGAGCCGGGCCGGAACTTTGCCCGGTGCCGCCCTCGAACGCCGGGCGGACCGCGCCATTCTCGTCGCGCGCGAGCCGGGTCGACGCCTGCGCGAGATCGCCGGTCAGCAACGCGCCCGCGCGGCGCACGGCGGACAAACTGTCCAGTTTCGCGTCGGCGGCGTCCTGCGCGCGCACGCTGAACGACAGCAACGCCACCCCCGCCGCCGACAGCATCGAGAAGATGAACAGCGACACGAGCAGCTCGACCAGCGTGAAGCCGTGTTCGGCGGAACGCCGCAGGGGCGTGAAGCCGTGTTCGCGCGAGGTCATCGCGTCGCCGGCCGGAAGACAGTCAGTGTCGCGCGCTGCGGGCCATTCGCGCTTTGCACGCCGATCGTGATCATCTGGATGCGCGGCTCGGGCGAGAGCGCGGTTTCGCGCGTCCAGACCCACGATCTGCCGCCATTGGCGGTTTGCCCCCTGGCGCTGCCGATCGTCGGCGCGACCGGATCGGTCATCGCCTCGACCGCGATGTTGCGCGCGACGATCTGCGCCATCGCCTGGTCCTGCAGCCGCGCGGTGTTGGCGACGGTCGCGCCTTCGAGCCGCAGCAAGGCGAGCGCCGCGAGACTGAAGATGGCGAGCGCCACCAGCATCTCGATCAGCGTGAAGCCGTGTTCGGCGGAACGCCGCAAATGCGTGAAGCCGGAATCTGTGCGGTCAGACGACGACATCGATCGTGCCGTCCTGCGCGATCACGACCGACGCGCGCTTGCCGTCGCGGACCAGGTTCACCCGTGCGGGCTCGGCTATGCCGGTCGGGTCGAACACGATCCGGGCCGCGTCCGCGCCTTCGATCGCCGCCTGGGTTCCTTCGTCCCACGCGCTGTCGACGAACGGCTTGGCGGCGAGCGGCCGCCACATCGATTGCTCGCGAATATCGAAGCCGTAGCCGGCGCCGGTCACCCGGATCGCCATCCCGCGCGCGTCGGTGATCGCGCGCTCCTGCGCCGCCTTGGCGCGCGCGGCGAAGCGCTCGGCCTCGGCGGTGACGCTGCCGCGCGGATCGGGCATCGCGACGATAACGGCCGCCGACATGAGCGCGATCAGCGTCATCACCACCATCAGCTCGACAAGCGTGAAGCCTTCTTCGAAACGCCAAAAGGGCGTGAAGCGCTTACTTCTTCCAGTTGCCGATATCCGCATCGTCTTCATCGCCGCCCTTCTTTCCGTCGGCGCCCAATGTGTAGATGTCGAACGCGCGGCCGTCGCCGCCCGGCGCTTCGTAGAGATAGGGATTGCCCCACGGATCGTCGGGCAGCCGCTTGATGAAGCCCTCGCTGACCAAAGCGGGCAGGCCCTGGCTGGAGCTTGGATAATCGAGCTTGCTCAGCCGGTACATTTCCGCGCCCTGCTCGAGCAAGGCGATGTCGGCCTCGGCCTTCTTGACCCGCGCCGTGTCCTGCGCCGGCAGGACGTTGATCACGACCACGGTGGCGAGCAGCCCCATGATCACGATCACCACCATCAGCTCGACCAGCGTGAAGCCGTGTTCGCGCCGGTCGCGGCGCCGCGTTATAATGGTCATCAGGTTCCCGCCAATGTGTCGAGTTGAAGGATGGGGAGCAGGATCGACAGCACGATCAACGCCACGATCGCGCCCATGATCACGATGATCGCGGGCTCGAGCAAAGACAAAGCGGTCGCGGTGAAGCTATCGAACTCGCGCTCCAGATATTCGGCGGCGCGCTCGAGCATCGTGTCGAGCCGGCCCGACGCCTCGCCCGACGCCGCCAGATAGACGAGCAAGGGCGGGAACACCGCCGCGCGGCGCAAAGCCGCCGACAGGCTGCCGCCGGTGCGGATCGATTCGGTGATCTCGGCCGATGCGGCGCGCAGCGCACGGTTGTGGACGGTGCCTGTGGTCAGCCGTAGCCCTTCGAGCAGAGGCAGCCGGCTTGCGACCATCGTCGAGAGCGTGCGCGCGAGCCGGGCGGCGTGAAGGTCGCGGATCAGCTTGCCGATCAGCGGCACCCGCAGCAGCCGGCGGTCGACCCGAAGCCGCAGCGTTTCCTCGCGCAGCGCACGCGCCGACAGCAACACAGTCGCGACCAGCCCGATCAGCAACGCCCACCACCAGGCCGCGAGGAAATTGGACAGCCCGATCACGATCCGGGTCAGCAGCGGCAATTGCTGGCCGACATCGTCGAACTGCTCGACCACCTTGGGGACGACGAAGATCATCAGCGCGAACACCACGAACGCGGCGACGAACGACAAAACGATCGGATAGGCCAGCGCGCTCATCACCTTGCTGCGGACCTGCGCCTGGCGTTCGAGCAAATCGGCGAGCCGTTCGAGGATTTCGGGCAGGCTGCCCGACGATTCGCCCGCCGAGACCATCGCGCGATAGAGCGGCGGGAAGCTCGCCGCCTCGCGGTTCATCGCCTCGGACAGCCGGCGCCCTTCGAGCACCCCGGCATGGACCGACAGCAGGGTGCGCTGAACCTGCTCCTGCTCGGCCTGACGCCCGATCGTCCGCAGCGATTCCTCGAGCGGGCTGACCTGGATCAATGTCGAAAGCTGGCGGGTGAAGAGGGTGAGCTGCTTGCCGCTCAATTTCTTGCGGAAGAACGTGCGCCGCGACAGCAAAGCCGGGTTCGCACCAGCGGAGCCCTGCTCCATCCGCACCACATAGAGCCGGCGCGCGCCAAGCACCGCGCGGGCGTCGTCGGCGCTCGCGGCGCGCACCGAGCCGCGCCGCTCGCGCCCGGCGGTGTCGAGCGCGAGATAGTCGAATTCAGACATTCTCGCTCTCGCGGCGGGTGATCCGCACCGCTTCCTCGGCGGTGGTGACCCCGTCGCGGACCAGGTCGCGCACCGACGTGCGGAGGTTCTGCGCGGTGCGGAAGGCGTAGGCCGTGATCGCGGTTTCGTCGCCCCCCGCGTTGATCATGCGGCGGACGTTTTCATCGACCCGGACCGCCTCGAATACCCCGATCCGGCCCTTATAGCCGCTATTGCCGCAGGCCGGGCAGCCGCGCGCCTCGTAGATGATCGCATCGCCCTCCAGCCCGATCAGCTCGGCGACCGATCGGTCGATCTCGCGCGGCTGGCGGCAGGCCTGGCACAGCCGCCGCACCAGCCGCTGCGCGATCACCGCGCGCAATGTCGAGGCGAGCAGGAACGGCTCGATCTTCATGTCGCGCATCCGGGTCAGCGCGCCGACCGCGTCGTTGGTGTGGACGGTCGAGAGCACGAGATGGCCGGTCAGCGACGCCTGGACCGCGATGTCGGCGGTCTCGCGGTCGCGAATTTCGCCGACCATCACCACGTCGGGGTCCTGGCGCAGGATCGCGCGCAGCCCGGCGGCGAAGCTCAGCCCGACCTTAGGATTGACCTGGGTCTGGCCGACGCCGTCGACCGCATATTCGACCGGGTCCTCGACGGTGAGGATGTTGCGGCTGCCGTCGTTCAATTGCCTGAGGCCCGCGTAAAGCGAGGTGGTCTTGCCCGATCCGGTCGGGCCGGTGACAAGCACGATCCCGTTCGGCTCGGCCAGCGCCTCGCGGAACAAGGCCTCGATCGCGGGCGGCATGCCGAGCTCTTCGAGATCGATGCCGGCATTGTCCTTGTCGAGGATGCGGAGCACGACGCGCTCACCCGCCCGGCTCGGCAAGGTCGAGACGCGCACGTCGAGCAATTTGCCGCCGAGCGTCAGGCCGATCCTGCCGTCCTGCGGCACGCGGCGCTCGGCAATGTCGAGCCGCGCCATCACCTTGATCCGGCTGACCACCACCGGCGCGACGTGCGGCGGCATCCGCAGCGTCTCGCGCAGCACGCCGTCGATCCGCATCCGGATGATCAGCCCGGTCTCATAGGGCTCGATATGGATGTCGGACACGCCGCGACGCGCGGCGTCGGCGATCAGCCCGTTGATCAGCCGGATCGCGGGCGCATCGTCGGCGCTGTCGAGCAGATCCTCGGCGGTCGGCAGGTCGCTGGCGAGCGAGCTCAATTCGTCGCCGAGCCCGAGCGAGCCGGCCGCGTCCGCCGCCGCCTGCCCGTCGAGCGCGTAGCGTTCGGACAGGATGCGGTCGAACGCCTCCGCACTGGCGGGCTCGACCGCGAAGGTCCGCGCGAAGAAGCGCCGCGCCTCGATCAAGGCGCGCGGGTCGCCGCCCTCGCGCATCGCCACAAGCAAGCCCTTTTCGTCCTCGCCCAGCAAAGCGATCCCGTAGCGCTTGGCGAACGCATAAGGCAGGTTCGACGGCAGCGGCGCCGGCTCGGCGACGGGCAGTTCGAGGTCCAGCACCTCGGCCTCGCCACGCGCGATCTTCACTGCGGCGGGACCTGGCTTGGCGGGAGCGGCGTCGGCGTGATCACCCGGTCGCCGGGCGCGGCCGGCGCGTAATAAGCCGGATCGAGCGGCGGCGGCGGCGCGGGCGGCGGCCCGGGCGGGGCCGCGCCCATATATTCGCGGACCAGTTCGTCGATGCTCGGCTCGACGTTCGGGTTCTGCAGATATTGCTGGCTGCGCAAATAGCCGTAGCGGCGCTCGGTCATGGTCCGCGCGTCGCCGGCCGAGCGCAATATGGTCGGCCGGATGAACACCATCAAATTGGTCTTGGCCCGCGAGCGCGCCTTCGACTTGAACAGATTGCCGACCACGGGCAGGTCGCCGAGGAACGGGATTTTCTCGATCGTCCGGCGCTCATTGTCGTCGAGCAGTCCGCCGATCGCGACGATCTCGCCGTCGTCGACCGTGATCGTCGTCTCGATCTCGCGCTTGTTGAGGATCAGGTCCGAAAAGTTGCTCGAAACCGGCCCGGCGATCGAGCTGACTTCCTGGCGCAGATCGAGCTTGATCGCGCCGCCGGCATTGATCTGCGGCTTGACCTCGAGCGTGATGCCGACATCCTGCCGCTGGGTCGTGCGGAAGGCGTTGTCGAAATTGTCCGACAGCGCCTCGCCGGTGCTGATCGGAACTTCCTGCCCGACCAGGATCCGCGCCTCCTGATTGTCGAGCGTCATCAGCGACGGCGCCGACAATATGTTCGATTTGTTGTCCGACTGGACCGCGTTGATGATCGCGCCGAAGATCGCGTTGCCGGCGCGGAAGGCGACCCCGCCCAGCCCGCCCGCGGCGCCGAGTATCTCCTGCGCCGCCGCTTCCTGGAGCGAATCGGCGATCCCGGAATTCTGCGTCGTCGTCACGACCTGCCCGTCGACCGTCGTCGTCGTGGTACGCAGGCGCTCGGCCGCGATCGCGCCGGCGATCGGCAAGATGTTCGGGTTCGAGTTGGAATAGTTCGTGACCGCGAACGGCAGGTTGCTGCCCTTGGTCCCGGCGAGCAGCAATTGCACGCCGAGCTGCTTGGCGGCGCTGTCCGAAATCTCGACGATGATCGCCTCGATCAGCACCTGCGCGCGCCGCGTGTCGAGCTGGCGGATGACCTCGCCCAATTGGCGCTGGACGTCGCTCGGGGCGGCGATGACGATCGCGTTGGCGCCCTCGAAGCGGGTCACGACTGTCGTCTTGTTGCCGAAAATGCCCGCGCCGGCCGGCGCGGAGCCGCCCGCGGCCGAGGCCGAAGGCGGAGCCTCGGGGACTGCGGTGGCGGAGCGGGTGTTGGCGTTGCGGCCGGCATTGTTGCTGCTGGTCGGGCTGCCGCGGGTTCGCGAAATGCCCGGGCCGGCCGCCGCCGCGCTGGCCGGCTGGCCCAGCAATCGCTCGAGCACCGGCAGCAGTTGCGCGGCGTCGGCATGTTCCAGGAAGATGACCCGCAATTCGGTGCCGCTCGCGGCGCGGCCGTCGAGATCGCGGGCGATTTCCATCAGCCGCGACACGGTCGCCGCGTCGCCGCGCAAGGCGATCGAGTTCGAGCTGTCGATCGGCACCACCACGACCTTTGCGTCCGGGCCGACCAGGGCCGCGAGCGCATCGGCGATCTCGCGCGCGCCGGCATTCCTGAGCGCGAGCGTGCGGGTCGACGCGGTGTCGCGGTCGATCCCGGCGAGGATCTGGCGGATGCGCGCGATATTGTCGGAGAAATCGGCGACCACCAGCGTGTTGCGGTTGGCGGTGACCGATCCGTCCTTGCTGACCAGGGGCCGCACCGTTTCGATCGCCGAGGCGGCGTCGATCGAGCGCAGCCGGAAAATCTCGGTGACGAAGCCGTTCGGGCTGCCCCCGCGCCGGCCGACCCGGCCGCCCGAGGTCGCCGCGGTCGCGATCGGCTGAATACGGAACCCGCCATTGGCGATCGGCACCGCGACCAGCCCGTTGGCGCGCAGGGTCGACAGGAACAGCTCGAAATATTCGGAGCGCGACAGCGGCCGCTGGGTCACCACCGACACCTTGCCCTGCACCCCGCCGTCGATCACGAAGGTGCGGCCGGTGACCCGCGCCGCATCCTCGATGAACGCGCGGATGTCGGCGTCGCGCAGATTGAGCACATGCTGCGCCCGCGCCGCCGCCAGGGGAGTCGTGGCAAGCGCCAGCGCCAAGGCAATCTTCAAGCTTTTCACTGACCGACCCTTACCCGGAGCGGAACGACCCGCCCATTCCTTTCGACCTGCATCGTCACCTCCCGGTTGCCGCTGATCTGGCCGGCCAGCGACCGCGCCTGATCGGGGGAAGTGATTCGCTGCCCGTTGACCGAGACGATAACGTCGCCCGCCGCAAGCCCCGCCGCGCGGAACGCCGTGCCCGCGCCCTTGGGAGCGACCGTCACGCCGGTCACGTTGCGGCCGTTGAGCCGCGGCGAGAATTGGATGTCGGTCGCGGCCGAGCCCTCGACCTCGACCGGCGGCGCGGCGGTGGTGACGATCGGCAGCGGCGCGAACCCGCCCGGCGGGGGCGCGCCCACCACCATCGGCGGCGCGCCCGCCCCCGCGAGCGCGGCGGGCTGCGACTGGTCGAGGAACAATTGCTCGGGCGTGCCGCTGCGCGAGATGGTGACGCTGTCGAAGCCGACCGCGGTCAAGGTCACGCCCGGCACGATCTCGTCGCCGACCGCGAAGCTGCGCTGGGTGCCGTCGGGCAGCGCGACGATCGCCGCGCCGCGCCCGGTCGCGCGGTCCTCGCGGACGCCGAACAATTTGAGGTTGAGCGAGGTCACCACCACCGGCCCGGCCGCGCCGCTGAGGCGAAAGAACGGATCGAACTGGCCGAGCAAAGCCGACGAGCCGGGCGCGAAGCCGCCGCTGGCGCGCCACTGGCCGACCGGATCGACGGGGGTTACGATCGTCCACACCAGCCGCGCCGATTGCAGCGCGAGCAGCGACAGCAACGCCAGCTCGAGCGCCGAATAAACCGTGCTCCGCGGTATCCGCCGCAACAAGCGGCGCGCCCGCGGGTCCAACACCAACCGCATTCGCGAATCTGCCCTAGCGAAGATTTCCCACCGAGCATGGCACAGTAAGGGCTGAATGAAGACAGATTTCTGACAATAGCGTCGCGCAACTAGCGCTTCCAATTCGCCGCGACGCCCGTAAGAACCGGCGATCATGGACGTTGCCGAACGCCTGGCCGCCGCCCCGGCGATGCAGAAAGTGCCTTCGCCCAAGCTGGCTTTGTTCATCCAACGCGGCTTCGTCGAGCCCGCGCAATGCACCCGGATCATCGCCCTGATCGACGCCGGCCGCCGCCCCTCGACGATCGCCGACGACAAAGGCGACGCGCTGTTCCGCACCAGCGAGACCTGCGATCTCGACCCGAAAGACCCCGACGTCGCCGCGCTCGACGCGCGGATCGCCGCGCTGACCGGGCTCGACCCGCTCCACGGCGAACCGATGCAGGGCCAGCGTTATGCCGAGGGCCAGGAATTCAAGGCGCACACCGATTATTTCGACCCGCACGGCGTCGATTATCAGCGTTATTGCGCCCCCTACGGCCAGCGCACCTGGACCGTCATGATCTATCTCAACGAGCCCAAAGCCGGCGGCGCGACCCGCTTCAAGACGATCGACAAGACCGTCCAGCCCGAAACCGGCAAGCTGCTCGCCTGGAACAATTTGAAGCCCGACGGCTCGGGCAACATCAACACGCTCCACCACGGCATGAAGGTGCGCAGCGGCGTCAAATATATCGTCACCAAATGGTTTCGCGAGCGGCCCTACGTGTAGAGGCTTGTCCGGTAAGGCGGCACCGGATCACACTAGCACCAGCCAGACCGGCCAGGCGGCGAGCGCCAGCAAGGTGCCGAGCGGGAGCCGGCTGGTCGCGCCGATTTTTTGCCCGCGCAAATGCATCAGCAGGATCGCGGCGAGCCCGAGCAGGCCCGCGCCGAGCATCACGAACGGCAATTGCGCCCAGCCGAGCCACGCCCCGATCGCGGCGAGCAGTTTCGGGTCGCCGCCGCCCATCCCCTCGCGGCCGCGCAGGCGGCGATAGGCCAGGCGAATGGCCTGCAGCACGCCATAGCCGGCGACCGCGCCGATCAGGCGATCCTCGAGCGCCGGGCCGATCCCGATCCAGGCCACCGCCAGTCCGGCCGGGATCAGCGGCAGGGTCAGCGCGTCGGGCAACCACTGATGCTCCAAATCGAGCGCGGCGATCAGGAACAGCCACCAGCCGAGCAAGGCGGTCGCCAGCGCCTCGGGAAACGGGTGCGCGGCGATCGCGGTGATGCCGATCATCGCCGCGCCGAGCTCGGCGGCGAGGTGGCGTTGGTCGATGATCGCCCCGCAGGTCCGGCACCGCCCCCGCGTCGCCAGCCAGCTCAGCACCGGCACCAGATCGCGCACCGCCAGCGTGCGCCCGCACGAATCGCATTGCGAGCGCCCCTTGCGGATCGAGCGCCCCTCGGGCCAGCGGGTCAGGATCGCGGCGAGGAAGCTGCCCACGATCAGCCCGAACATCAGCCC
>Ga0136617_10006305_pt1 | contig 10604 bp, 9 predicted proteins | sample AntDrymUQ3222106_2_FD_129672 | JGI IMG/M metagenome (GOLD analysis project Ga0136617, IMG submission 129672) | Polar desert sand microbial communities from Dry Valleys, Antarctica - metaG UQ322 (21.06) | ecosystem: Environmental > Terrestrial > Soil > Desert | place: Antarctica: Dry Valley...
GATCCGAGTTGCGCCGGCGCGTCACCTTCGTTCGGTCGCCGCAACGAATACCGAGTGGCGACGACAGGGCCGATGAGGCGGAGCGGGAGAACTGCAGCGCTACTGGCTCGCTCCGGACGCTTCCAACGTCAGTTCGGCGAGAGCGTCGGTTCGGCTCGATGCGCCGATCTCACATTCGGGCGCAGAAGGATCAAAACTACAACCGGCAGGTAAACCGCCAGCACGACGAGCGATCCCAGCCAGGCATGGAAGGCGTCTGCTGACGTAACCGTCGGGGTAACTAACAGAGCAGCTAACGCACCGATTGTTACGACGATTGCCAGCCCGCAGGACTCGATCAGAGTTCTCGCAACCGCCAGCAGTGGCAGGGCATTGTACCATCCCCACGTCTGTGGTATGCACGCCATGACAATAACGAGCCAGGTCTCCGGCCGGCGCCATTTGAAAAGCAACAGGAGTATCAGAAAGCCGCCGGGGCGCGCAATTGGCGGACTCATGTGACTCGTGCTTTTCATCGCATCGAGCCACGCCGCCGGCCAACTGGGGAGGAAAGCCAGGCTGATAAGCAGCAGTGCAACCCCTCCAATGGACGCAAACAGGAATGGAGTGCGCGATCGAGAGGCAACGAGGATTGGGAGAAACGCCTGCGGCTTGGCCAATGTCAGAAACCCCAGCCACGGCAGGAAGTAGGCAGCAGTCACGAGAATGGACCATTGGCCCAGTCGTGCTGAAGAAGCGAAGGGTTCCGTCGCGAAGAGAGGCATCAGATGCCAGCCATCGCGTGTGATTCCATACGCGAGCAAAAAAACGGAAATGGCGACAAACCCCATCGTCGCCAGTTTTTCTGTCAGGGCCGCGAAAGGCATCCCAGCAACCATCGCCGTGGCTGGATACAGGGGCGCCCACTTTATGTCAAATTCACGTCCTGGCCCGATGACCTGGTACGGATCGCGTCCGTCGAGCATCGCCCTGCCGCCGAACCACGCAATGCCGAAATCTGAATGATATTCAGGGGCGGCCTTGTAGGTGTTGGAGACAAATACCGCCGACAACGCGGCAACGATGGCCGACACGGCGAGACGTTGCCGCCGAGTGGGCGACGCAGCGGCCAGAAAAGCGAACAGCCGGACCAGGCCGGCCATTCTATGTGAGCTCGCAGTTGGCAACGCGGCTCGTGTCAACCACCGACAGGACTACTCGGAAAAACTCGCGTCTACCGCTTTCCAGTCCACCACGTTCCACCATGCCGTGATGTAATCCGGCCGTTTGTTCTGGTACTTGAGATAGTAGGCGTGCTCCCACACATCGAGGCCGAGGATTGCTGTCTTACCCTCCATCAGCGGGTTGTCCTGGTTCGGTGTGCTGGTGATCTCGAGCTTCCTGCGGTCGTTGATCAGCCACACCCACCCCGAGCCGAACCGGCCTGTGCCCGCGGCAGCCCACTGTTCCTTGAACTTGTCGAACCCGCCGAAGTCCCGATCGATCGCACTGCCCAAAGTGCCCTCGGGTTTACCGCCTGCTCCGGGCGCCATCACTTTCCAGAACATCGAGTGGTTCCAGTGTCCCCCGCCGTTGTTGCGAACGGCGCTGCGAACCGATTCGGGCACGCTGTCGATTCCGCGCATAAGCTCCTCGAGCGATTTGCCCTCCAGCTCGGGGGCTTTCTCTATCGCCGCATTGAGGTTGTTGACGTAGGTCTGATGATGCTTCCCGTGGTGGATCTGCATCGTCGCGGCATCTATGTGTGGCTCTAGTGCGTCAAATCCGTAGGGAAGCTCGGGAAGCTGGAACGCCATGTCTTGCTCCTTTGTTAGTGCGCTACTTGCGCTGACTTGCCTCGCTGCCGCCACCAGCTGATGATGGCGGGCAGAATCGAAACGAAGATCACGGTGAGGACGAGAATCTCGATGTGCTCGTCTATACCCGGAATATACGTGCCGAGAAAATAGCCGGTGAACAGCATGCTCCACACCCAGATGATCGTTCCGAGCACGCTGATAATCAGAAACTCCCGGTAAGGCATCCGGCCCACCCCCGCGACTACTGGCGAGAAGGTCCGGATGATCGGCATGAACTGCGCAAGCACGATGGCCTTGCGTCCGTGTCGCGCGTAGAACTCCTGCGCTCGGCGGACATGCTTCTTGTTGAACAGCAGCGAGTCTTCCCGCGTGAATATTCGCGGCCCGCTCGCGCGACCGATCATATATCCGAATGAATTCCCGACGGCCGCGGCAATGTTGAGCAACAGCCCGAGCGCATAGACATTGATGAAGCCCTTGGCCGCGACCAGCCCCGCCGTCACCAGCAGCGAATCGCCGGGAAGAAAGAAGCCGACGAGAAGGCCGGTCTCGGCGAAGACAATCGCGGTGAGCCCGAAGTAACCGGCCCACTTTATGAGTGCGGGAAGATCTGACAGATTCGCGAAAAGCTCGCGCAGTTGGTCCATTGAATAGTTTGTGAGGCGGGATGCCGAACAGGGGAAGCGGAAGTTCAACTATTGACGAGTTCTGGTCAACCGTAGCGGAACTCGCATTGAACGGGCCCCAGCCGACGAGGAGCCGGTGGCACCGCAAAGGCATGACGCAGCGCGGCGAGAGGATCTTCAACGTCGCGTCCTCCGTCGTCATCATGCTCATCGCTGCCGGCTGGGCATGGTCGATCTCCATCGCCCGCTCAGAGGGAAATTCGAGTCTCACGCGCGGGACTCGGATGATCAGCCGTGCTCTCACTGACGCGCGCGCACCTTCGGTTTCGTTTCTAACTGATGCTGCGCTCGAATTCGTGAGTCCGCTGAGAGGAGAGAGCGGTCGCCTGCGCGCGAGCATCCAGGGCCGCGGCGAAGCAGTCGCCGAGCACGCCCTTCCGTCGGGAACTACCGCGACGTTTTCGTCCGGCGCAGCGGCGGAAAGTACAAAAGTGCTGGCGGCCCCCAGTCGCACCGGAATCTGGTCGATGGCCATTGCGCTCGGCACCGCCATCAAGCCGATTACCGATTTCTCCGTGATCACGCTGATGCCCGCGACGGAAAAGCGCCGCGGACGCATAGGACTCTACTACATCGGTAACTGGCCGACGCGCGGCGGCAGAGTGAGCGAAAAATACGCGGCGCCGAGCGGCTTCATCGAGGTCACCAGGGAGACACAGAATACGCAGCTGTCGGACCATTTCCGATTACGCGACTTCCTGCCGCATGACCAGCAGAACGTGTGGCCGAAATACGTGGTGGTCGACATGAAGATGGTGGACAAGCTGGAGCTGGTGCTGACGGACCTCGCATCACGAGGCATACCGTCGCGGGGGGTTCGGGTCATGAGCGGCTTTAGAACTCCGCAGTACAACAGCGGACAAGGGGATACCGGAGGGAGAGCTTCGCTGAGCCGGCATATGTACGGAGACGGATCGGACATTTTCATCGACAACGACGGAAACGGCAACATGGACGACCTGAACCGCGACGGGCGCGTTAACATTGGTGACGCCAGAGTGATACTGGCGGCTGTGAACCGCGTCGAAGCGGCACATCCTTCGCTGATAGGAGGCTGCGGCGTGTACTCGGGCACTTCCGCCCATGGGCCGTTCACTCATATTGACACGCGCGGACATCCCGCGCGTTGGTAATGGAACCGGAGATATCACATGGATGAAGCGACGACCGCAGTGTCAGAGGCCCACGCGGAGAAGAATGCGCCGCGCCCTCATCGCACCGATCCCTCGATGCCAGTGAGATCCGCCGACCTGGAGCCATACACGGGGCTCGGCTATCTCTCGAAGCTTTTCAAGCTGATGGCAGCCGTGCTTCTCCTGCTGCTTATCTCGGAGATCATCACCGGGCTGATCGCGCAGGGCACCGCCGCCATCCCGACGCTGCTCGGTGAAATCAGCCGGCTGGTGGTCCTCGCCGGGCTGCTGTACGGGAGCGGCGATCTGGCGCTCCTGCTCATCGACATCGGGCACGACATCAGGGCAACGCGTATACTTCTTGGCCGACAGGCGCTGCACGAGGAGCATCAGGCAGAGCGTGATCCGTCCAGCTTCGTGGAGCGCGCGCCGCGATGATGCAGCCTCGTGCCGACAGCTGTAGCGCGGTACGACAGTTGCCATTGCTGTCGAGCGACCGCGGAACGCGGGCCAACCTTTACTGAGGAGTCGTCAATGCTCTGGACGATCGCGATGGTTCTGCTCATCCTGTGGATACTGGGCGCCTTCATCATGCCGTTCGGCGGAGGCCTCATACACATCCTGCTCGTGATTGCCATCATCGTAGTCGTGTATCGGCTCATCACCGGCAGACCCGTAGTCTAGACTTGTTTCGTTACGCCGGCTCCTTGCACAGCAAATGCGCAGGGGGCCGGTTTTTTTTGCGGATTGCGGCAAGCCGATTAACGAGTGTTATGCGTTCACCGTCATGAGTCAGGCGTGGTGCGTGGACAGTTGGGCGTTGTGCGTTTCCCGTCGCAGGATCGCTGTTGCCGCGGCTTTTCACGTATAAACGCATGACGCTGCACAGGTCACTCACTACGCCTGACCCAAAACGCGAAACGGATAACAACCTGCCGTCCGGATTCGGAACGTGACCACACCTGTCCCCACCTCCCGACTATCCGCGATCCGCGTCGTCCTGTACGAGCCGCAGGATCCAGTCAACATCGGAGCGACGGTGCGTGCGATGAAAAACATGGGAGCCACCAGCCTCCGGCTGGTGCGGCCCGTGGGGTACGATCCCTACCGCATCGCGGGCGTTGCGCACGACACGGCCGAGATCATCTCCGCAATCGAATGCTTCGATACCCTGGAGGAGGCCCTCAACGACTGCGTTCGTGTGGCGGGGTTCACAGCGCGTCGAAGAGCAGCGAAGCGTGAAGTGCTGCGACCATCGGATGCCGCGCGGGACCTGCTTGCATTCGCGGATGACGGACCGGTCGCGGTGCTGTTCGGCCGGGAGGACAAGGGGTTGCCCAACGAAGCGCTCGACCTGGCGCACGTAGTGGTAACGGTTCCGACCACGGGACACGCGTCGCTCAACCTCGCACAGGCGGTGCTCATCGCGCTGTACGAGCTGCACATCGCTGCGGCCGATGCAACCCGGGCTCTCGCGCCCCCTCGGAAGGCCGCTGGACCGCCCACGAGCGCGCAGTACGATCTGCTGTTCGCCGATACGGCTCGAGCGCTGGAGGAGATTGCCTTCTTCAAGACGCGCAACAGCGAGCACGTGATGCGATCGCTGCGTTCGCTTGTATTTCGCTCGTCCCCTGATGGACGCGAGCTCGATCTGCTGCGCGCGATGGCGATCGAGGTGGTCCGGACAATCGAGAGAGTGACCGGTGCAAAGCGCTCGAATTGATTATTTGACCGCCTTGCGGCGTCAAACTGGCTTGGCCATTTTTCCCGCCCAAGCTCACTTGTGAAATTCTTCACAAAGCCGACCAAATGATTCGCCTTTCCGACCTCTCGTGCTGATGAAACTGCAGAGGAAGTGGCTCGCTGTACCCGGTTTCCTCGGTCTCGCCGCCGCATCGGCGATGCTGTCAGCGTACGCCGGCGCGTCATCCTCGGAAGGCAACGCTCCCGTGCAGCCGATCGCTTTTCCCCACCCGGTGCACGCCGGCACGCTGAAGATGAACTGTGTTTACTGTCACTTCTCAGCCACGAAATCGCCCGACCCAGGCCTTCCGTCCGGCAGCACATGTATGGGATGCCATACAGTTATCGCCACCACCAAACCCGAGATTCAGAAGCTCGCCGGCTTCTGGAACCGACGGCAACCGGTGCCGTGGGTACGGATACACAAGCTGCCCGAATACGTGCATTTTCCTCACATGCGCCACGTGAACGCCGGGGTCACCTGCCAGACCTGCCACGGCGACGTTCAGAACATGAACCGGGTGTATCAGGCCAGCTCGCTCAACATGGGCTGGTGCATCAACTGCCACGTAGGGCGATCCAATCCGCCGCTGAAGGCGCGCTACGACTGCGCGACATGTCACTACTAGTGCCGGCGATGCACACGCTGATGGCGCTGTCAGGCGGATTGTCCGCATGAGCGGCGAAACCACGTCCGGCGTCAGGCGCCGCGAGTTTCTGAAGGTCGTTGGTGCGACCACGGCCGCTGCAACAGCGATGGTTGGGTGCACATCGGAGTCGGTCGAAAAACTCATCCCCTATCTCGTTTCACCCGACGAGACGGTGCCGGGTGTCTCGACCTACTATGCGACGACGTGTCGGGAATGTTCGGTTGCCTGCGGCGTGATCGCCGAAACGCGCGACGGCCGGACCATCAAGCTCGAGGGAAATCCCGCGCATCCGCTCAACCGCGGTGCGCTTTGCGCCCGCGGACAGGCTGCTCTCCAGGGACTGTACAATCCCGACCGCTACCGCGGCCCGATGATTCGGAGAAACGGCCGCCTTGTGGCGACGACCTGGGACGACGCCCTCAGGACCTTCGGACTGAAGCTCGCGGAGACTCGCGGGTCTGCGGCCAACGCGGTGTTCATCAACAGGCATGAGTCCGGCAGCTTCCCGTCGTTTCTTAACGGATGGCTGGCGGGAGTCGGTATTCCCGCAGCGATCAGTCACGATGCCGACGCCGATTACGCCGCCATTGCAGCCAACAAGCAGTCGTACGGAGTTGCCTGGCCGCGCTTCGATTTTGCCTCGGCGCGACTGATCGTCTCGTTCGGAGCGGACTTCCTCGACGGCTGGGGTGCGAGCGTTCCTCAGCAGCTCGACTTCGCGGACGCGCGCGCAAAACTCGCCAGCGCACCGAGGTTCGTGTATGTCGGAGCCCGCCGAACCCTCACCGGTCTCAACGCGGATCAGTGGGTGAACGCGCGGCCAGGCTCCGAGCTGCTGATTTTGCAAATGCTGTCGGGCTCCGTCACACCGCAGCAGGCGTCACAGGCGAGCGGCGTGAGCGTGGCTGTTCTGACGGCGCTGCAAGCTGAATTCGCTGCAGTCCGGCCGGCTCTCGTCCTGGCGGGAGGCTCCTCGATTCACGGCATGGATCTCTGTCTCGCCGCCAACGCATTGAACCAGGCGCAAGGGGGTGTCGGCATCACCGTTCGCCCCGCTGAAGCGGTGAATTCTTTCGAGGGTATCGACTCGCCGTCGCAGCTCCGCCTCCTCGCGCAGCGCATGCAGGCGGGAGCTGTCCCGCTGCTGATGGTGCGCGGCGTAAACCCCGCGTACACGATGCCCAAATCATCAGGGTTCGCCGCGGCCATGGCGAAGGTTCCGTACAAGGTGAGCTTCTCATCGATTCCGGATGAGACGAGTGCGATGGCTGATCTCGTTCTTCCCGATCACCATTCACTGGAACAATGGGGCGATGCCGAGCCGGTGCGTGGAACGCTGTCGCTGCAGCAACCCGCGATGGATCCCGTGTTCGACACGCGAGCGACGGCCGATGTGTTGTTGAGCGTCGGACGGTCGCCGGTCGCTGCTCAGCCTTCGACCGGAGCGGCAGCGGCTGCTGCCGCGACTGCGCCTGCACAACCAGCGGTCCCCGCGCAGGCCGCCACATCCGGCGATTACCGCACGCTGTTCACATCGCGATTTCCCGGCGGAGCGACTGGGCTCGCGGCGGCGTTGCCGCGCGGGATCGTCGCCGGTACTGCCGCGTCAGCCCCGCCGCGCACAGCTCCAGCGCCTCTCGTCCCGCAGCCCGTCACGCAGTCAAGCGGCGACATGTTTCTGCTCGTCTATCCGCATCCGCTGCTTGGCATGGGTGAGGGCGCCAACAAACCGTGGCTGCAGGAGCTGCCCGATCCAGTCACGAAAATCGCGTGGCAGACTGTCGCCGAGATTCATCCTTCCACCGCTCTGAGACTCGGCGTTTCGAACGGGGATCATTTGACCGTTCGAACTTCTGCGGGCAGTCTTACGCTTCCGGCATATGCCTACCTTGGCATACGGCCGGACACGGTCGCCATTGCCGCGGGGCGCGGTCATTCCGATGTTGCCGGCCGGTACGCACGCGCCGGTCTCAACGCGTTCGACCTGCTACCTTACGCGGAAGACAGGTCGGGTGCGATTTCGTACAGAGCCCGTGCCCGCGTAACCAGCGCCGGTGGATCTTCGCGCCTCGTGACGACTGAGGGATCATCGCGGCAGCATGGGCGTGGGATTGGACAGGCGGTGATGGTGACCGACCTTGGTGCCTCCGCCGTTGCTGCGAGCGGGGCCGAGCATGCAGCTGAAGTCGCGCCGCAGGGAAGTGTAAGTGCGCCGCAGGTGAATCGCGCCGAGGGAGAGCATGGTGCGCCTGCACCTGGCGCGGCGCATGCCGAAGCCCCTGCGCACTCCGAGTTCCCCGGTGATGCCAGTCACGAGTTTTTGCCCGGATTGCGCGCGCCCGTCGCCGATGACGCGCAAGGCGACCTCGGCGACCCAAAGTCCGCGCAGAAGGGGATGTACGATCCAAAGCACTGGAGTGGCCTCGCGAAGCATCGCTGGGCGATGACGATCGACCTCGCGCGATGTACGGGCTGTTCAGCGTGTGTCACCGCCTGCTACGCGGAAAACAACATTCCCACCGTGGGCGCGGACTGGCAGGGGCCGAAGATCCTGCCGGATCGCACCGGGTTCGGCGCGAATATGACGCGCAGCCGCGAGATGGCCTGGCTGCGTCTCGAGCGCTACTTCGAGGGCGGGGAGGACGGAGGCGCGGATTTCGATACGCGTTTCGTACCGATGTTGTGCCAGCACTGCGGCAATGCGCCATGCGAGCCGGTCTGCCCCGTTTACGCGACCTATCACTCGCCCGACGGGCTGAACGTGCAGGTGTACAACCGCTGCGTCGGCACGCGTTACTGCTCCAACAACTGTCCGTACAAGGTTCGTTACTTCAACTGGTTCGGCTACGGCGAGCCGAACCGCGCGCAGTATGCGTTTCCAGAGCCATTGAACTGGCAGCTGAACCCGGACGTGACGGTTCGCGGAAAGGGCGTGATGGAGAAGTGCACTTTCTGCGTTCAGCGAATTCGCGATGCGGAGAATCGCGCGTCACTGGAACATCGCGGTCTCATCGCAGACGAATTTACGACCGCCTGCGCGGAGGCATGTCCTTCCCGTGCGATTACGTTCGGAGACGCGGCCGATGAAACGTGGAGCGTTGCGAAGCTCGTCGACGACGCGCGTGCATATCATGTGTTCGAGGAGCTCAACACGTTCACGGCGGTCGTATATCTGAAAAAAGTGAATCACCCCGGGCCGGGAGGCTCAGGGGGCGGGACCCGCGCCGGTGCCGCAGGGTCGGTGCCCCCCGGAGCGGGGCACTGATGGCGACTCTTGCGAAGCCCGTCGAAGAGCGGGACCTGAATGAACCGCGGCGCCCGAATATCGCAACCGCCGATGTCCAGCTCCCGGCCGTTCGTGACTACGAGCAGGTAGACCACGAGATCATCGCCACGCTGCACCCGACGGCCGCGTGGTTCATCGGGCTCGGTGTGGCGGTGATGTTTCTCCTGATCGGCATCGGCGCATGGATGTATCAGATCTACGCGGGATTGGGCGTGGCGGGCTACAACCCGCCGGTGATGTGGGGAGTGTACATCATCACGTTTGTTTTCTGGGTCGGTATCGGACACGCGGGCACGCTCATCTCCGCGATTCTGTATCTGTTCCGCGCCGGATTCCGAACTACGATTTATCGCTGCGCCGAAGCGATGACGGTGTTCGCCGTCATGACAGCTGGACTCTTCCCGATTCTGCACCTCGGTCGCCCGTGGAAGTTTTTCTGGCTCATTCCGTATCCCAACTGGCGCTACATCTGGCCGCAGTTCAAGAGTCCGCTCGTGTGGGACGTTTTCGCGATTCTGACATACCTCACGGTCTCTTCGACATTTCTCTACATCGGACTGATTCCCGACATCGCCGTGCTGCGCGACCGCGAAAAGAATCCGATACGCAAACGGATCTTCAGTGTGCTGTCGCTGGGATGGAGGAACAGCGACAGAGAATGGAGACACTTCGCGCGGGCTTACCTGTTCCTGGCCGCGTTCTCCACTCCGCTCGTGCTCTCGGTGCACTCCGTGGTGTCATTCGACTTTGCGATGGCGCTCACACCGGGATGGCACACAACGATCTTCCCGCCGTACTTCGTCGCGGGCGCCATCTTCTCGGGAATCGGGATGGTCTTCACGATCATCATCCCCATTCGCAAATGGTTCAAGCTCCAGCATTACGTCACGATCAACCACCTCGATGCAGCGGCGAAGCTGTGCCTGTTCACGTCACTCGTCGTCGGCTGCGCGTATTCGACGGAATGGTTCGTGGCGTGGTACAGCGGCAACGAAGTTGAGCAGAGCTTCTTCGCCAACCGCATCTGGGGACAGTGGTGGTGGTCGTCGGTGATTCTCTACACTTGCAACATGATCCTTCCGCTCACGCTGTTCAAGCAGAGCTGGCGGAGGAATCCGACGTGGCTGTTCATACTGTCGTTCTTCATCAACATCGGAATGTGGTTCGAGCGTTTCGTGATCGTAGTGCCGTCGCTGTCTCATGAGTTCGAGCCATGGCAGTGGACGACGTACGCTCCGACGTGGGTGGACTACGCCATCCTTGCAGGAAGCTTCGGCTGGTTCTCGATGTGGTTCCTGCTGTTCATC
>Ga0136617_10006306_pt1 | contig 10603 bp, 11 predicted proteins | sample AntDrymUQ3222106_2_FD_129672 | JGI IMG/M metagenome (GOLD analysis project Ga0136617, IMG submission 129672) | Polar desert sand microbial communities from Dry Valleys, Antarctica - metaG UQ322 (21.06) | ecosystem: Environmental > Terrestrial > Soil > Desert | place: Antarctica: Dry Valley...
ATCTGCTCGTCGATCGCTTCACGAATCTCTTCTGAGGTGATGACGATGTTCTTGGGAAGCCCCGTTGCGAGGTCGCGGCCCCTGATCTCCGCCTTGTTACCGGCCGGCATCGGAAAGGCCGATCCAACTTCGATCTTTATCTGTTCGGCGGTCCTTTCACCGATCGCCATGGCGTACTCTCGCCGCACGTAGTTCTGGATGGAGGCGTCGAGATCGAAGCCACCGACGCGCACCGCAGTGTTGGTGACGATGCCGCCCATCGATATAAGCGCAACCTCCGAGGTGCCTCCGCCGATGTCGACCACGAGGCTCCCAACCGGCTCCTGGATCGGCAGGTCGGCACCGATAGCCGCAGCGATCGGCTCCTCGATCAAGTTGCAAGAGCGCGCCCCGGCGGCGAGCGCCGCCTCCTCAACGGCCCGCCGTTCGACGCCTGTGAGCGCGCTCGGCACGCACACGAGCACCTTGGGGCGCGAGAAGCGGCCGACGCCCGCGCGTTGAAGAATCAGCCGAATCAGCTTCTCTGTGACGTCGAAATCAGAGATCGCGCCCGAGCGCAGCGGCCGCACTGCAACGATGTAGCCGGGCGTGCGCCCGATCATCTGCCACGCCTCCTCGCCCATCGCAAGCACGGCCCCCGTCTCCTTGTTGAGCGCAAGCACGGAGGGCTCTGCGAACAAGATGCCCTTGTTCTTTTGATAGACGAGGGTGTTGGCGGTGCCCAGATCGATGGCGAGGTCTCGTGACACCTTGGGAGGTTAGCAGAGGCGGGGTCCAAACGACCATGGCCCGGCCCTCGGGCGGCCCTGAGTGAGCGCCGGGTTGCGTCACAATGGACCCATGAGCCAGCAGCCCTTTGGCGACATACCCCTTTTCCGGGAGCTACAGAAACTGCTCACCTCCGACGGTGGGCCGGTCAACTTCGACATCGCACGCCAGGTGGCGAAAGCGATCGCCTCGCAGGGGGCCTCTGGAGCGCGCTCTCCCGAGGCCACAAGGGCACTGCAGGACACCGTCCATCCCGCCGAGGTTGTCCTCGCCGGCTACACGAGGCTGCCTCTCGAGGAGCCCTCAAGGGCGAAGATCATGGATCGTGCGGCCTGGATCGACACAACCCTCGAGGGCTGGCGCTGGCTGCTCGAGCAGCTCGCCGAGCGCTTCTCCGGCGAGCTCGCCAAGCTTGGGCCAGAGTCCGGCGAGGGAGGCAATCCAATGGCTGCGGCCATGGGGCCTGTTGCTGCCCTGCTGATGGGCATGCAGTCCGGGACTCTCGTCGGCCATCTCGCCGGGGAGGCCCTCGGACGCTACGACTTTCCGATCCCAAGAGACGACGACGGAATGCTGCTTTGGGTCGAGCCAAATCTCGCAGCCGTCGCCACCGACTACTCCATCGATCAGGCGGCTTGGGGCCGCTGGCTCGCCCTGCACGATGTCGCCAGGCATTTGGTGTTGTCTGCGGCGCCGTGGATAAGCCCCTACTTCCGCAGTCTCGTGACCGAGGTCATAGGCGCCATCGAGATCGACGTGTCCGACATCCAACGCCGGTTGGTCGAGCTGCAGTCACAGGGCATGGAGTCACTCCAGGAAGGGATGGGGCCGAGCGCGGCCTTGCCCGTCGTCCCCACAGAGCGCCACGGCCGCGCCCTTGATCGCTGGCGGGCCTTCGTGGCGGTGTGGGAAGGGTACGCCGCGCACTCAGCGGCGGCCGTCGCCGCTGAGATCGTCGGCGACGGCGCTTCGAAGATTGACGAGGCGGCGGCGCGTCACGGCGCAACGAAGCCAGACGGTCGAGCGATGCTCGAAGCCATCGTTGGCCTCTCGGCCGAGGCGAGCCTCAGGTCTTCGGGCGCGACGTTTTGCGCGGCGGTGGCGCGTCTGAAGGGGATCCAGGCGCTCAACAAGGTATGGGAGGCACCGGACAACCTTCCGAGCATGGAGGAGATCAAGGATCCGTTTGCGTGGATGGAGCGAATCCTCGGCGACTAGGCCGCCAAGCCCCTGATCCACTGGTCGGCAAATCGAACGACCTCCTGCCACGCTTCGGTGGTGCTCCTGCCCGACGATTTGCGCACCTTGAAGGAATGGTCGCCGTCCTCGATGACTGCGAGCGTGGCGCGACCACCGAGCCCGGCGAGGACGACCTGCAACGTTTCGAGCGGGCAGAAGGGGTCGCGCGTCCCTTCGATGAACAACATCGGTACTTCGATTCCCGGCAGGTGCGCGTCTCGCATTCGCTCCGGCCGGCCGGGAGGATGAAGCGGGTAGCCGAGGAACAAGAGCGCATCGGCGGGCCAACCGCCGGCAACGATCTGGGAGGCGATGCGCCCACCCATCGACTTGCCTCCGAGCACAATGCGCCCAGCGCCGTGGCTGCTTCTTATCCGCTCGGCGACCGCCCTGAAGACCTCCTCGAGCACGTCGGCCCGGTCCGGGGACCGTTTCCCCTTCTCACTGTAGGCAAAGTTGAAACGGCAGACCGCCACGTCTTCACCCGCGAGCCCGGCGCTTAATGCAGACATCGGTTCGCTGTTCATGTCCCCGCCGGCGCCGTGGGCGAGCACGACCAGCGTGCCGGCCCCGTCGCTGCCGTCGAGCACGACTGAGACGTCACCGTGCGTCGTCGCCACGGCCTCGGCCCTCAAACAGAACCCGCCTTCTGTACAGATATGGCGGCGACTACTCCTTCGCCCGCTAAACGGAGAAGATGTCGCCCTCGACGCTGCCGTCTTCGAGCCACAGCAGCCCCATCGATGTGAACGGCGCCTGGCGCTTCCATGTCGGGCTCCCCGGGTTGAACAGCAGCAGCCCATCCTCATCTTCGTTGTCGGGGATGTGTGAGTGACCATAGACCACGACGCGCGCGTCGGGCCAGGCTCGGCGCATTCTTGTCCGGCGTCCGGGGCGCAGCCCGGCGTCGTGAACCATTGCAATGGCTACGCCTCCGAGCTCAACCTCGACTGCCTCGGGGGCCCCCCACGCACGCACATCAGGCCCGTCGCAGTTGCCCGCCACCACGGTGACTTGAGCAAGGCCCCTGAGCTCGTCAAGCAGCGCAGGATCGCAGACGTCGCCCGCATGCAGGATGTGATCTGCGGTGTCGAGATAAGGCCACGCGCCTGATGGCAGCGGCCGCGAGCGTCCAAATGTGTGGGTGTCGGCCAAGACGGCGACCTTCACCGCAGATTGCGGCGTCAGGCGCCCACGGCTTGTGCAAGGTCGCGCTCGTCGCGCTCGCCGTCCGACCCGGGCGTCGCCGCGTCATCGATGCCAGGCTCGGGTATAGCCGCACCCTCACCGCAGGCCGGGCAGCTTGGGTCGCGCCGGGCCTTGACCTCGGAGAATGTAGTGGATTGCGCGTCGAAAGTGAGCAACCGGCCGACGAGGGGCTCGCCGTATCCAGCGATGAGCTTCAGGGCCTCATTGGCCTGAAGGCTTCCTACGATTCCCGGGAGCACGCCCAGGACACCAGCTTCGCCTCAGGTAGGGGCGAGCTCCGGCGGCGGCGCCTCCGGATAAAGACACCTGTAGCAGGGGCCCTCAAAGGGGATAAAGGTTGAGGCCATACCCTCGAAGCGGAAGATGGAGCCGTGCACGACCGGCTTGCGAAGCTCAACTGCGGTGTCATTGATCACATAGCGGGTGTCGAAGTTGTCGCTACCGTCGATGATGACGTCGTAACCACCCATGATGTCGTGCGCATTTGAGGCGTCGAGGCGAGTCTGATGAACGACCACATCGACGTCGGGGTTCAGTTTGGTGATGGCGTCCCTGGCGGACTCCGCCTTCGGAGCCCCGATGTGGTCGGTGTCATGGATGACTTGGCGCTGGAGGTTGCTCGCCTCGACCACGTCGGCGTCGACGATGCCAATTGTTCCAACGCCTGCGGCCGCCAGATAGAGCAGGGCGGGCGAACCAAGGCCCCCGGCACCGATGCAGAGGACCTTTGACTCAAGCAGCTTGATCTGGCCACTCTCCCCTACCTCGGGGAGCAGGGTGTGACGAGAGTAGCGGTCCCTCTGAGCCGCATCGAGCACCCTTGGGATGGTGATGTCGTAACCGAGGTCCCGCCACCGCGTGAAGCCCCCCGCCATTGACTCGGCGTGCTCGTAACCGAGCTCGGTGAGGGTCTTGGCCGCAAAGACGCTGCGAACCCCGCTTGCGCAATAGGCGACGACGGGGGCGGACTTATCGGGCACGACGTCTTCGACGCGGCTCTCGAAGTGGCCCCTGGACAGATGCCGCGCTCCTGGGAGCATGCCCCCCTCGACCTCGTCCTGCTCGCGGACGTCGAGGACCTGAACGTCCTCGCCCTCCTCGAGGCGACGCCTGACGTCCTCAGGCGTGGTCTCGCCTATCTCCGACTTGACCTCGTTCAACAACTCCCGGAAGTTTGCCATATAACTACCTTACAATAGTGATTAATTAGATGAGGACGCCTCGAGGACCTCTTGAAGCGAAGGGTTGACCAGCATGGCGCCACCGACCTCGACGGATGGGACGGTGCGATATCCGCCCGTTTCCGCCACGATGCGAGCCGCTGCCGCCGGATCCGTCTCCACGTCCACCTCGGTGTAATCGACCTTGGCGTCCTCGAGCATCCTTTTCAAGCGGACGCAATAGCCACACCAGGTCGTCGTGTACATCCGGATCTCGTCGCTCAACGGTTCCACCCCTCTCAGAGAGGTGCAACCAGGCGAAGCGGTTCGGGATTCCCAGGGAGCCGAGCCCCGTGGGGGCCGGCCAGTGCCCGGCCCGTGGGGGCCGAAGGTGCCCGGCCCGTGGGGGCCGAAAGGTAGCTGGGGGCTAAGCGGACTTTTGCTTCTGGCGCTCGGCGACGATCTCGTCTGCGCTCTTGCCACAGCTCGAGCAGAATTTCGCGCCTTCGGCTACCTGAGTTTCGCAGAAGGGGCACGGGCCCTCGACGGATTCGGGATCCTCTTTGTAGCCCTCCTTCATCCCCGTCTTGAACTCCTTGCCGGCCTGGCCCATGGAGCGCGCGAGCTTGGGAAGCCGTGACGCGCCGAACAGAAGCAAAAGCACCAACATGATGATGATTAGCTCTCCACCGCCGGGGAGACTCCCCATTTTGACCTCCTGATTAGTCAAGTTCGGGGTTCAGCGTAACGCCGAAGCCACCTCTACACCAACTAGCTCGACGTCTGAGAGGTCGGTGACCTCGAAAGGAACGGTTCCGAGCCCGGCGACGACCTCCTCGACGCCGAGCTCGCCGAGGCGGCCGAGCGCCTCGAGCACCTCCCCAGGGGTGCCGGCGATGGCGGAGCGAGCAGAGTCCTTCCCATCGGGAAGGGGCCGCGGCCACCCCCGCTCAGCTAACCGCTCTAGGCGACGCTTCACGTCCCTGTCGTTCCGACCGCACAGCACGTAGGCGCCGACAGACCTTCGCAGGGTCGCCGGATCCCTGCCGGTCTGCTCGCAGGCGGCGTCGGCAGCGCGCGCCCGCTCCCGGTAGGACTCGAGAGAGCCCACCCACGAGAAGTTCCATCCATCGGCCGAGGCTGCCGCCGCCCTCAGCAAGCGGTCCCCCTTCCCGCCCAACCACACCGGAGGACGCGGTTTCTGCACGGGGCCGGGTCTGACGAGCGCGCCGTTCACCGAGTAGAAAGACCCATGGAAATCAAGCTCCTCTCCCGTCAGGAGGCGGGTGACGATCTCGGTCGCCTCCCCGAGACGGGCGATCCGCTCCCGTGCTTGGGCGAGGGCGATGCCGGCGGCGGCGTACTCGGGCTCGTACCAGCCGGCGCCGAGACCAAGCTCGAGCCGTCCGCCGGACAAAGCGTCGAGCGTTGCTGCCATCTTGGCCACAAGGCCGGGATGCCGGAGATCATTGTTGAGGACGAGGGTCCCGATCCTGAGCCTGTCGGTGGAGGCAGCAAGGGCGGTCGTCGTGGTCCAACATTCGAACGCTCCCTGAACGTCTGGGGGCCCTCCGTATTTCGACCAGTCGAGAAAGAGGTGATCGGAGACCCACACCGACGAGAAACCGCCCTTCTCGGCCAGCCCGGCGGCGCTCCGGATCCCCTCCCAAGTGACGGGTGCCCCGGCGAGGCTGGTGTCGTAATGCGGTAAGGCGAGGCCAAGCCGCACCGCTACTCGACGTACCCCAGACCACGCAGGTGCTCTTCGACCTCGCCCTCTTCGTCGGAGGAAAGCCCCGAGTCGTCCCCTTGCCCCCCGCTTCCGGCGCCTGCCGCGGCCGGCGCTGCACCCTCGGCGCTCACGCGCAGCTCGACTCCCTCGCCGACGAGCGAGGGAAGCGCGCGCCCGTCGCGCGCGACCGCACTCGGCACCTCGAGCGCCGCCATAGCGGTCGGAGCGAGATCGATGAGATGCGCGGTCTCACGGAGCGGGCCCGGCGTGACCGCGGGACCCGTTGCCACGACCATGCCTTCCAGGCGATGATCGCCCGAAAGCCAGTCACCGTCTTCGACCATCCCCTTGGCGTGGGTCAGCGAGTACAGGGGCGCGGGAACGAGCAGAAGGTCCGGCGCTGTGTCGAGGAAGGCGCCTGAGAGGACCTCTTCCTTTCTGTAGATCTTGCCTATCGGCGCCTTGCCCGTGTCGGGGTCGCGGAACTCGGACAGGCTTGCAGCAACCTCATCGCGTATCTTTTCGTAGTCGCGCCGTTCGACGATGCCCTCAGGCTCCCTTCCCTTGAGGTTCAGCGACACACCTTCGCCCGTCGAGACGACGCTCGTGTAGGCGCGCGTCTTGGACCAGTCGATTGGGGAGGCAGGGATGGATATCTTCCCGTGGAGCTTGAAGATGTCGTAGAGCCGCCTGGCGATACGCCGTCCGGGACCCCATCTGATGAGGTTGAACGCGAACGACCCCCGGGAGAACTCAAGCCATCCAAGGTGATGCAGGATGCGGTCCATCGTGCAGGTGCGCGTGCACAGCTGATGGCCGTGATCGGACATCAGCATCACGAGGTCGTCGTCGTCGGTCCTCTCCAGCAACCGGGCTAGGCCAGAGTCGAGCTCCTGGTAGAAAGCGCGCAGGCGCCTGCCGACCGCCGTCTCCTTGAGTTGTGGGTAGGTGGGGTTCTCAGGCGTGATGTATTCCATCAGGCAATGCTGGATACGGTCCGTTGAGACGTAGACCAGCACACCAAAGTCCCAGTCCGTGGTGTCGAGGAGGTACTCGAACGACTTCTGGCGCTTGGCCGTGATGGCTTCGACCTCCTGCATGAAGGGCTCGGGGCGGTTCCGGAAGGTCGTCCAGCTCATCCCATTGACGGGAAAGGGTGCGCCGTTTCTCTCGAGCTCACTCTGGAGCTCCACGGGATGTGTGTGCGAGCGGCTCGCCGGCAGGACTCCGCCGCCGATCACCTTGCCCTTGATCTTCGGCGTCGGAAAGGTGAGCGGGATGTTGATCGCGAGCGATGTCCTGCCGGCGTCGGAGAAATCCTCGAAGACGGTTCTCGCCTTGATCGAGCGATAGGTCACAGGGAGGCGCTTCGAGGCCCCCGGCTTGTGCTCGAGGATGTCAAAGACTCCGTGGCCGGCCGGATTGAGCGCCGTCATGAACGAAGGCCATGCGCACCAAGAGTGCGAAGGAACCGAGGACAGACAGTCGCCGTAAGCGCCGCGCTCCATCATGGCGGCGAGCGTCGGAAGCTCCCCCGCATCGAGCATGGGCTGTAGAACCTTCCAATCGGCCCCGTCCCAGCCGACTATCAACACGCGTTTGGCCATCAGCGGAGGTTACACCGGGGTCGCCTAGCTCAGGGCGAGGAGGCTCGCCGGGCGCGGGCAAGCCTGTCGGCACGCAGCGCAAGCTGAAGCCGGAGCTTGTCCTCCGGATCCCGCAGCGACCACCCGGTGAGCTTCTCTACTTGCTTGAGGCGGTAGGTCACCGTGTGGGGGTGCGCGAACAGCATTTGGCCCGCCATCTTGACGCTTCCATCTGCGCTGAAGTAGGCCTCAATGGTCTTGATGAGCTCGCCCTTGCGACGCTCGTCGTAAGCAATGAGCGGGCCAAGCATCTGATCGACGAAGCGCTCGAGAAGGGCGGGCTCGACTCGGAGGAAGTGGTAAAGGAGCAGGTCGTCAAAGCGGTGAATGGGACCCCTCAGCTCCAGGGCAGCTCCGATCTCGAGTGCCTCCCTCGCCTCAACGTAGGCGCGACGGATGCCCTTTAGCCCAGGCGCAGGCCCGCCCATGCCGAAACGCCAATCACCAGCGAGCTCCGTCACGAGCTTCTCAGCCATGGACAGGGGATCAGCCAGCGACTCACCGGGTATGAGCGCGATCGTCTGTTTTCCTTTCTGCAGGACTATGGGGTCCGCACTCGAGTGGGGCGCAACCACCTTTGCCGCCGACACGACGGCCTGCTCTGCATGCGCGTCGCCTTCAGGCCCTATGCCGACCAACGCCACATAATCGAGCGAGAGGTCGTAGCCAAAGGTGTGGGCCCGGCCGAGAACTTCCTCCGCCGAGCTCTCGCTCCCATAGAGGAGCTCCGAAAGGAAATCGCGGCGCTCGCCTTCTTGCTCGCGCACGATCGCACGCTGCGCCTGCGCATAGCCTTCGGCCGCGCTTGAAGCCAGCTCGTCGGTGTAGCGGAGAACGGATTGCGCAAGCTGAATCGTTGCCTCGAGCGCGTTGCCCCTGAAGCGTCTGCACTCGTCGGCGATCGTGTCCCAGCACAATCGAACGACCATTCGGTAGGCATTGAGAACATCATCGAGCGGGATTCCGCTCTCAGCTCTCCTTGCACCGACCCTCTGTATGGCCTCGAGCTCATCGCCTGATATCTCGCGCTGCTGCCCGAGGATCTGCGCCAAAGTCGTGACATTCTCCCTCGAGGCAGCTCGCACTTCGGACCTCAGGTCGTCGCCATATCGAGCGTAGGAAGGAATGGTTTCCCATATCTCCCGTACCGCTCCATCCACCACCTCGTCGATGCGATTCATCAACCCATGGACGATGGCTTCCACTCCATCGATCTTCGCCATCACTGAGGCTCCTCCACGCTGCTGAGCACCCGCGCTAGCGCCGCACGAGCGGCGGCGACCGACTCGGCCGGTGTGTCTGCGCCTGCCTCGTCTGCCGGGTCAAGCGCAGCAACGAGCGCCGCTGAGCCGGATTCCTGGACGACCACATTGCAGGGAAAGTGAACGGCGACCTGAAGATCCGATCCGATCTCTTTGTGAGCAACCGAGCTCAACGCCCCCATGAACAAGTACTGGCGTTCGGCTCCGGCCTCGGCTCCGAGTAGCCCGCCAACGTGGCTTTCCGTGAGGACCGAGAACCCTTCCCTTCTAAGTGCAAGCCGGGTCCTGATCACGGCTTCGTCATAGCCCTCCGGCACGCGCACGCTGAAGCCGTACGATACGGTTGCTTCGTTGTTGCCCACACCCTCATCCTTGCTCTCGACCACACGTCCGCCTTCCTGATTACGGTAACCGCGCCATGGTCACTATTGCGATCCCGAATATCTCCACGAGCGATCCCCATAAACTTACAGTCTCCAGGGAGGCCGTCAAAGCAGCCGGCGCCGCGGTGCTTGACGTTCACTCCGACAATGTGCACAACAGAAGCGTCCTGACGGTGTGGGGGACTCCGTCTTCGATGGCAGAGGCGATGGCTGCGCTCGCGGCCGTCATGGCCTCTGTTGATCTCAGAGCACACCGAGGCGTGCATCCGAGGCTCGGCGGCCTCGACGTCTGCCCTTTCGTTCCCCATGAGTCGGCCATGCAAGAAGCTGTGGCTCTTGCTCACGAAACGGGCAAAGAGATAGCCCTTCGCTGTGGGCTACCCGTCTACTTCTACGGGCTTGCAGCGCTGAGGCCGGAGACCAGTGAGCTTCCGGCGCTGAGGCGAGGCGGCCTAAACGCTCTTCGTGCGAGAGCGCTAAGCGGACTTGCTCCCGACGAGGGCCCAGCGACGATCGATCCTCGCACTGGTGCGGTGTGTGTTGGAGCGCGCCGAACCCTCATCGCTTTCAATGTGTGGCTTGACTGTGACGCCGCCACGGCACGTCGAATCGCCACCAAAGCAAGAACCTCAGGCGGAGGCTTGACCGGTGTGCGCGCACTCGGTTGGTCGATCAGGAGCCGGCCCCCTCGCGCGCAAGTGTCTTTGAACCTCACCGACCCTCAACACACCGGCATCGACGCTGCGTTCAAGATGATCGAGGGGCTCGCTTGGGAGCTCGGCGCTGCGGTGGTTGCAACGGAGCTCGTCGGTCTGGTGCCGGAGCGCCATCTGCCTGATCCAGGCGCTCCGGCAGCCAGACTCCTACTGACCCCGGCTCGAAAGCTCGAGGACTTCTTGCCCGCCTAGGCGGCGGACCTGCTGATCAGCCGGCGGCAGTCGACTTACGACGAGCCGTGGACTTGCGTCCCGTGCTCTTTCTGCGGCCGGTCGACTTCTTACGTCCTGTGGACTTCCTGGCCGTGGACTTCTTGCGGCCTGTGGACTTCCTGCGCCCTGTCGACTTCTTACGGCCTGTGGACTTCCTGGCCGTGGACTTCTTGCGGCCTGTGGACTTCCTGCGGCCGGTCGACTTCTTGCGCCCGGTGCTCTTCTTGCGCCCGGTGCTCTTCTTGCGCCCGGTGCTCTTCTTGCGCCCTGTCGAC
>Ga0136617_10006307_pt1 | contig 10603 bp, 15 predicted proteins | sample AntDrymUQ3222106_2_FD_129672 | JGI IMG/M metagenome (GOLD analysis project Ga0136617, IMG submission 129672) | Polar desert sand microbial communities from Dry Valleys, Antarctica - metaG UQ322 (21.06) | ecosystem: Environmental > Terrestrial > Soil > Desert | place: Antarctica: Dry Valley...
GCGGCCCACGGCCCCAGCCGGGCAGGCGCTTCGGGCTGGGTCACGCGGTCACCCTCTCAGATGTCCCCAGGGGCGCGGCGTTCCCGGACAGCACAACGAGCACGTCCGGTCGAACGTGCTCGTTGCTGGTTGGCTCCCCCGGTTGGACTCGAACCAACAACCCTCCGGTTAACAGCCGAATGCTCTGCCAGTTGAGCTACAGGGGATCGCGCCGGGTTGCGCCGCACTGGTTAGCAAGGGAGCCGAACCGGGCGGAAATCCGGCTCAGCTCTCGCCAACCTCGCCCCGCGCCGCCGCGAGTGCCGCCTCGGTGAGCGAGCGGACCTCCGGGTCGGTCGGGTCGATGCCCTCGTCGTAGTCGAGGGACCACGCGAGCGAGCCGCCGCGGGGCGCGCGGCGCGCGATCACCCGCAGCCCCGCCGCACCGCTGACCGGTATGTGTCGCTGAAGCACCAGGCTGGCGGTGACCCGCTCGCGCACCAGCTCCAGGAACCGGCCCGGCTCGGCGAGGGCGAAGGTGTGCTCCCGGCGCTCCTCACCCCAGGCGCCGACCTCGCTCATCCGGAACAGCTCGGTGTCGCGGTCCCAGTCGGCGGCCGCCACCAGCTCCCACGGCAGTCTCAGCCCGGCGAGGTAGGCCGCGTCGCGGGTGCCGGCGAGCACGGCCCCGTCGGTCGTGCCCGCCCAGGCGAGCAGCTTCTCTCCCGGCCCGACCTCGACCGGCGGACGCGCCGCACGGCGCGGCAGCCTCACCGGCTCCCGCTCACTGCTCACCCACGGAACGCTCGCGGAGCGTACGCCGACGCTGCTCGAGGGCGACCAGCTCGCCGAACATCCGGTTGTAGTCGACGGGGTGGTCGACCGGGTTGGTGCGCTGCAGCTTCGACTTCAGATCGGCGATGCGGCGCATCACGGTGAGCTCCTGGAGCCGGTTGACGTGGGCGGCGACGTAGGGGGCGTCGGGCTCCTTGGCGGTCTTGAGCGACTCGACGCCGAGCGCGCTGACGGCCGAGGTGACGGCGGGGTCGGTCGCTCCGTCGCGCAGCCGGGCGGCCCAGCCGGGATCCTGGGCGCCCGCGGGCGGACCGCCGGCCGCGGCCACCAGGTCCCACACCGCGCGGTAGGTCGGGTGCATGAAGTCGTTGTCGCCGAGGCCGCGGGCGGCGTGACCGACGGCCGCAGGGTGCTGCAGGACCAGCTTGAGGGTCTCGCGCTCTAGAGAGAAGCGCGGGTCGCGCAGGTCCGGCAGCTGCTGCCGCGGCCGGTCGGCCGTCGGCTGCTCGGCCGCCGGACGCTGCTGCTGGCGACGGTGACCACGGGCGTCGGAGCGCCCACGCCCGGCGGCTCTCCGTACCTCCTCGCGGGCCTGCTCGACGTCGACGCCGATCATGCCGGCGAGCTCGCGGGAGAAGGCGTCGACCTTCGACTTGTCGCGGATGCTCGACACCAGCCGCGCAGCCTCGCGGACCGCGTCGACCCGGCTGTCCGCGCGGTCGAGGTCGTACTTGCCGACGACGTTGCCGAGCACGAAGCGGTAGAGCGGCACCCGCCGGGCGACCAGCTCGCGTACGGCCGCATCGCCCTCCTCGAGCCGCAGGTCGCACGGGTCGAGTCCGGAGGGCTCGACGGCGACGTAGGTCTGGGAGACGAAGTTCTGGTCGCCGTCGAAGGCCCGCAGCGCCGCCTTCTGGCCGGCGGCGTCGCCGTCGAAGGTGAAGATCACCTCGCCCCGGAACTCCTCGTGGTCGTGGAGGAAGCGGCGCAGCACTCGCGCGTGGTCGCCACCGAAGGCGGTGCCACAGGTCGCGACGGCCGTGCCGACGCCGGCGAGGTGGCACGCCATCACGTCGGTGTAGCCCTCGACCACGACCGCCTGCGAGCTGCGGCCCATCTCACGTCGGGCGAGGTCGATGCCGTAGAGCACCTGGCTCTTCTTGTAGAGCGTGGTCTCCGGGGTGTTGAGGTACTTCGCCTCGACCTTGTCGTCGTCGTGGATCCGACGCGCGCCGAAGCCGATGGTGTCGCCGGAGGCGTCGCGGATCGGCCACAGCAGCCGCCCGCGGAACCTGTCGTACGCCGACCGTCCGATCGCGACCAGCCCGGCGGCGACGCTCTCCTCGTCGCGGAATCCCCTCTCCCGCAGCACGCGCAGCAGTGCCTCGCCGTCGCGCGGGGCGTAGCCGTTGCCGAAGGTCTCGGCCGAGGCCCCATCGAAGCCCCGCTCGGTGAGGAACTGCCGGGCCTGCTGCGCCTCTGGGCTGCGCAGCTGCTCGGCGTAGAACTCCTGGGCGGCCCGGTTGGCCTCGATCAGCCGGCTGCGCTGGGGTCCGCGGGGCCGGTCCTCACGCGGACCGTCGCCCTCCTCGCGGCGCAGGCGTACGCCGTACTTCTCGGCGAGCCGCTCGACCGCCTCGCTGAAGCCGATGCCGTCCATCTGCATCAGGAAGTTGATGACATCGCCACCAGCTTGGCAACCGAAGCAGTGGTAGAACCCACGACTCGGCGTGACGTGGAACGACGGCGACTTCTCGTCGTGGAAGGGGCAGAGCCCCTTCTGGGAGCCGCCGCCGGCGTTGCGGAGCGTGACGTAGGAGGAGATGACCTCGTCGATGCGCGCCTTCTCCCGCACCTCGGCGATGTCCTCGTCACGGATCCGGCCTACCACGAGGGGAGTCTACGGCGCCCCCGCAGCCACTGGGGGGCCGCTCCACACCCGCCGCCACCTCCCGGGGTTGGCATGTTTGCGGCGAAACCGGCAACGTGGGGGCCATGAGCCATCCCGACAGTTCGCCGGCACCACCGCCCGGCGGCAGCACGACGCCGGACCCCACCCTGGGCGGCATCGTCCACGACCTGACCACCCAGATCCCGGAGCTGATCCGCTCGGAGATCCGGCTGGCGCAGGCCGAGATGGCCGAGAAAGGCAAGCGTGCCGGCATCGGCATCGGCCTGTTCAGCGGGGCAGGGTTGCTGGCCTTCTTCGGGCTGGCGACGGTGATCACGACCGCGATCCTCGCGCTGAGCCTGGCCGTCGCCCCCTGGCTGGCCGCCCTGATCGTGGCCGTGGTGCTCTTCATCGGCGCCGCCGTGCTCGGTCTCGGCGGCAAGAACAAGGTCCAGCAGGCAACCCCCGCCGCGCCCGAACGGGCGGTCGAGGGTTTCAAGGAGGACATCGCGACCGTGAAGGGACAGCACCGATGAGTACGCCCCCGAACGACAAGGACATGGGCAAGGCCCAGACCCCGGAGCAGATCGAGGCGGAGATCGCCGCCCAGCGCGAGCAGCTCGCCGACACCGTCGACCAGCTCACGGCCAAGCTCGACGTGAAGTCGCGGGCCCAGCACAAGGCCGCCGACCTCAAGGACCGCGCGACCACCGACACCGGGTCACCGCGTCCGGAGGTGCTCGCCGCAGCGGGTTCGCTGGTGGCCATGGCCATCGCGCTCGTGTGGTGGCGGCGCCACCACCACTGACCAACGAGAGGGAGACACGATGAAGAAGCTGATGATCCTGTTGTCCGGTGCCGTGGGCTACGTCCTCGGCACCCGTGCCGGACGCGAGCGCTACGAGCAGATCAGGTCGATGGCCAGCAAGGTCAGGAACGACCCGCGGGTGCAGGAGAAGGCCCAGCAGGCCGCCGACCTGGCCAAGGAGAAGGCACCCGTCGTCAAGGACAAGGTGCAGGGCGCCGCCGGCACGGCGGCCGGGAAGGTGAAGGACGCCACGAGCAGCAGCGAGGACTCCCTCGAGGAGCAGCTGCACCCCGACAGCACCGCCCGCCAGGACGACCCCTACCCCCGAGGCGACCTGCCCTGAACCACCAGCCGGTGGTGCCACGCCACAGCGCTGGCGTCGGTGAGCGAGGCGACCTGGTCGATGACGACCCGGCGTCGTGCCGCGTCCTCGCCGGCCTGCCGCCAGTCCTGCGCGTACGGCGCCTCGAGCTCGTCGGGCGCGCGGTCGAGCAGCACCTCGACGACTCCGGCGAGCAGCTCACGCTGGTCCGAGCGAGCCACGACCCGGTCCTCGGCCTGCATGACGTAGTGGGCGGCGAGGCCCTTGAGCAGGCCCATCTCGAGCCGCACCTGGTCGGGGACGACCAGATCGGCGCGATGGCGTACGAACGGACCCGGTGCTGAGGCGAAGGTCGCCTCCTGCACCGCGCCGCAGAAACGGCCGATCAGGTCGCTGGTGAGGTTCTTGAGCCGAGCCAGCGACCGGCGGCTGCCGTCGTGGAACCCGGTCGGCCAGCCAGCCACCACCGCCAGGCCGTCCAGCACCTCACCGAGCCGCTCGTCGGGGACGTCGGGGAGATACCAGCCGCGGACCGTCGCGAACAGCTCCGGCCGGTCGAGCCGCCCGAGGTCGATGCGCCCGGCCACCACACCGTCCTCGACGTCGTGCACGGAGTAGGCGACGTCGTCGGCCAGGTCCATCACCTGCGCCTCGAAGCAGCGGCGCGCGCCGGGCTGGTCACGGCGCAGCCACCCGAAGACCGGCAGGTCGTCGTCGTAGACGCCGAACTTCACCACCGCGACGGGGGTGCCGTCACCGTGGACGCCCGACGGCGGCGCCGCGTCGGCCCGGCCCCACGGATACTTCGTGCAGGCGTCGAGCGTGGCGCGGGTCAGGTTGAGCCCGGCGGAGGACCCGTCGTCGGCGACGGTCTTGGCCTCCAGCCGGGTCAGGATGCGCAGCGTCTGCGCGTTGCCCTCGAAGCCACCGCAGTCGGCGGCCCACTCGGCCAGCAGCCGCTCGCCGTTGTGGCCGAAGGGCGGGTGTCCGAGGTCGTGGGCGAGCGCTGCCGTCTCGGCGATGTCGGGGTGGCAGCCGAGGGCGCGCGCGAGATCGCGGGCGACCTGGGCAACCTCCAGGCTGTGGGTGAGCCGGTTGCGGACGAAGTCGTCGCTCTGCGGGCCCATCACCTGTGTCTTGGCCGCCAGCCGGCGCGACGCCGCCGCGTGCACCACGCGAGCCCGGTCCCGCTCGAATGGCGTGCGCTCAGGGGCGGCCACCCGCTTGGGCGGCTCGGCGACCAGACGCTCGCGCGACGCCTCGTCGTAGAGGTCGGCCAGCTCGAGGGAGTCCATCGGGGGCGACCCTAGTGGAGCGAGCAGGCCCCACGGCCGAGCCTGCGAGGTCGCGACGGGCGCGTCGAAACCCGGTGAGCGGTGCAGGGCGGCGACCACGGCACATGTGTATCGTTGGTGTATGGCACGCACCAACATCGACATCGACAGCGCTCTCGTCACCGAGGTGATGTCCCGCTTTCACCTCAAGACCAAGCGCGAGGCCGTCGACTTCGCGCTCCGCCGGGTAGCCGGCTCGACCGCCACGACCAAGGGCCTGCTGAGCCTGGAAGGCCTCGGCTGGGACGGCGACCTCGACGCCCTCCGCTCCGACGCGCCGGCCGGTTGATGATCCTCGTCGACAGCTCGGTATGGATCGAGCATCTGCGCCGAACCCGGAGTCGGGCCCACACGGAGTTCCGTGAGCTGGCGATCACCGATCCTGCCGGCATCGCGACCTGCGAACCGATCGCGATGGAGCTGCTCGCCGGCCCGACCGATCCGTTGACCGTACGTCGGATCGAGGATCAGCTGGGGACCCTCGACGACCTGGGCGTCGATCCGGCGCAGGACTTCCGGGCGGCCGCGGCGCTCGCTCGCGCCGTGCGTCGCGGCGGCCACACCGTGCGTTCCCTGACCGACTGCCTGATCGCCGCCGTGGCGATTCGTCATGACACGACCGTCTGGCACTGCGATGAGCACTACGTGCGCATCGCGGCCGTCACCGACCTCGAACAGCGCGACCTGCGCTGAGCGCGCACTGCCTGCCACTGCTTCTACGTAGCGCCGAATGGCATCACGGGTTCAGCCCAGATACGGCGGTTCCTGCTCCCGATCTACGGTGACGCCGGGGCACCCGCTCCTCGCCAGCGGTCGATGCCGTCGAGGACCAGGTCGAGCCCGGCGTCGAACTCGGCGACGAAGTCGTAGCTGGCGTCCGCCATCACGGCACCCATGACCGCGACCAGGCTCGGATACTGCTGCATCGCGGCGACGAACCCGTCGGTGACCACCTCGCCGGGCTCGGTGCTCGGCATCGTCACCTCCTGCACCGCGAAGCCGTAGGCAAAGCTGTCGAGCACCACGAACGCGCGTGACGCCAATCGTGGCGAGCACCCCGCCGCGATCAGCGTCGCCAGGACGGCCTCGGCATGGGCGAACGTGACAGGCCGGTCCGGGCCGGTGCCAGTCCGGCAGCTGCGGATCGGGCGTTTCGAACTCGGCGTACATCCGTTCGACCAAAGCATCGAGCAACTCGTCCTTGTTCTCGACGTGGCGATACAACGACATCGGCTTGACGCCCAGGCGCGCCGCGACCGCGCGGATGGTGAGCGCGTCGAGCCCGTCGGCGTCGGCGAGCTCGAATGCAGCCTCCACCACGCGAGCGCGCGACAGGAAGTTGCGGGGGCACGGCTAGCACCCTGACGACGCTGTACATCCTGGTCCCGAGCCTGATGGTTGCCGGGTCCCTGCTGCTTCCCTATCGGTTCAACCGACTCGCGAACCTCGCGCTGGCCGGGATCCACGCATCGACGATCGTCGGAGCCATGGTCGGCGAGACCTGGGCGTACTACCTGATCGGAGGTGGCTTCGAGCTTGCCTGAATTCTCGGCGGCGGACCGACTTGTTCGAACGCCGTGAATGCGCACCCCGGCACGGCGCAGGTAGCGCCTCAAGCCAGCGCGGCGCCCAACGTCTCCACGGCGATCAGACCGGCGAACCGGGTGAAGTGACGCGAGTTGTCGGTCACGATCGCGCTAGCGCGGTGGGCGAGTGCCACCGCGACGACATTCGCATCGTGCACCTGCTTGCCCGCCGCAGCATCCCGGACGACCAGGTCCAGCAAGCCCCGCGTCGACACAGCGTCCTCGGACAAAAGATCCATGTCGTCGAGGAACTGCTCCACGTTCGCCACGGCATCCTCGCCAGACAGGCCGAAACCATTGACTCCGACGGGTCGAGTTGTGACGGCGACGTACTCGCGCACGATCTGCGGAGTCAGCGCCAAGCGTCGCTCGTCCTGATTGAGGAACGCAGTCGCAGCCGAGTGGGCACCAAGAGTCGTGTCGGTGGCAGCGAGCAGGACGTTGGTGTCCACCACGACCAGCGCCGTCGGATCAGCGCTCATCGTCATCGTAGAACTCGGCCCGGTCGAACGTCTCGACGCGACCCGTGGCGACCGTTCGGAGAGTCAGACGGCCTGGGCGCGACCCGGTCGCCGGCTCGGCCGCAGCCTTCTCGAGGACTTGCCGCAGCTCCTGCTGGACCGAATGACCATGCCGCGCCGCCCGCCGCTTGATCGCAGCCACCGTCTCCTCCGGAACCTCACGAATGTGCAGCGCAGGCATGTATCCATGCTAGCACTATGTGCTAGCACTCAGGGGTCAGTACGTCGTGACGTGGACGTGGTCGTAGTGGTTGGCCGTGGCCGAGCCACGGTCCTCCACGTAGCGCCAGCCCTCGCCCGAACGGTCGACCGACCAGATCTTCTGCGAGTACATGATGTAGTTGACGCCCAGCTCGGAGTAGTTGGCCCGGACGAACTCCGCGACCTCCCAGCCGCGGGAGCCGCTCACCATGATGTCGATGGCGAGACCCTGCCCGTGCTCACTGCCGTCGTCGCGGTAGGTGCCGTACGTCGTGATCTCGGGGAACGCCGCACACACCGCCTCGTGGACGGCGATCACGTTGGGCTGGCCGTCGACGGCGGAGCCGTTGGTGCACTCGCCACCGACGCTCGGGGCGGCACTCTCCTCAGCGCCACCCTCCTCAGCCTCGTCATCCCCGTCATCCCGGTCGGCCGAGGGGGCCGGGGGAGCCGGGCTGGTGTCGACGTTCGGGTTGTCGTCGGTGAGGTAGCCGGCGGTGACCCACCGGGCGGCCCCGTCGATGACGACCTCGGTGCGCCCGGCCGCCTCGCGGCCGGTCACGAGAACCTTCTTGGCGTCTTCGAGGATGCCCTGCTTGGCGGCGTCCTCACCGGGATTCGTCCACAGGTACAGCGGAGCGGTCGTCCAGAGCTTGGTGTCCGCGGCACGGACCGCCCGGGCGACGGCCTTCTCCCCGAGCATGTCCTCCCAGGGCTCCTCGGGGATGATCCGCTCCTGGGAGCGGGACACCACCTGCGGGCGCTCGACCGGCTCCGGGTCGGCGACCTGCGCGACGCTGGTCCGGTTGCTGGAGACGAGAACGTCTCGGGTGTCGGGGTTGGCGGCCACCACTCCCAGACCGACGGTCGAGAGGGTGGCGGCGACTGCCAGGAAGCCTGCGATGTAAGGCGCCCTGGGCATGCGGAAATTACGGCGGGCATCGGCGTCCCGCTTGCGGCTGATGGCCACAGCGCTGATCCTTTGCTGTTGCTGACGGGGGTAGTACGGCCGCGGCTGAGGGCCACAGACGCCCGAGAAGTCACCGAGTGAAGCACACGTCGGAAGGGCCTGCCCAATCAGGGGGTGCCTCACACGGGGTAATCCCCGTCACCCTACCGTCACCGGAGCGTTATCCGCCCGTGATCTCCACCGACTCCTCGCGGAGGCAGGAGTCGAGGCCGTCGGTGTCCTCGAGCCACCCCTCGGGCAGTACGACGCGCGATCGCGGCGAGCCCTGGCGGCCGCGCGGCGAGCCGAGCTCGGCCACCGGGAACGGCTCGTCCGGGTCGAGCCCGGCGAGCAGCCGGTCGAGGGCCGCCAGCGAGTCGACCAGTGCGAGGGAGTGGCGCAGCCGGCCCCCGGCGGCGAAGCCCTTGAGGTACCACGACACGTGCTTGCGGAACTCCTTGCAGCCCCGCTCCTCCCCCATGTGCTCGCTCAGCAGCTCGGCGTGGCGGCGCATCATGACACCCACCTCGCCCAGCGTCGGGAGAGTCCGAGTCTGCCGCCCGGCGAAGGCGTCTGCGAGGTCGCGGAACAGCCACGGGCGGCCCAGGCAGCCGCGCCCGACGACGACGCCCGCGGCTCCGGTCTCCTCGACCATGCGCACAGCGTCGGCCGCCTCCCAGATGTCGCCGTTGCCGAGCACCGGGATGTCGACGTGGTCGACCAGCGCTGCGATGGCGTCCCAGTCGGCCCGGCCGGAGTAGGACTGCGCGACCGTGCGCCCGTGGAGGGCGATCGCGGCACACCCGGACTCCTGCGCGATCCGGCCGGCGTCGAGGTAGGTCAGGTGGTCGTCGTCGAGGCCCTTGCGGGTCTTCATCGTGACCGGCACGTCGTACGGCGCCGCCGCCGCGACCGCTCGCTCGAGGATGGCGCCGAGCAGGCCGCGCTTCCACGGCAGCGCCCCGCCGCCGCCCTTGCGGGTGACCTTCGGCACGGGGCACCCGAAGTTGAGGTCGACGTGGGCCACGCCGTAGTCGCCGCACAGGATCTCGGTCGCCTTGCCGACGTACGCCGGGTCCGTCCCGTAGAGCTGCACGGAGCGGATCTGCTCGGTCTCGTCGAAGACCAGCATCCGGTGGGTGGTCTCGTCGCCCTCGACCAGCCCGCGGCTGGTGATCATCTCGCAGACGAAGAGGCCATCGCCCCCCGTCACTCGGGCCTGTTCGAGGCACAGCCGGCGATAGGCGGCGTTGGTGATCCCTGCCATCGGCGCCAGCACCACGGGGGTGGCCAGCTGTAGGGGGGCCAGCTGTAGGGGGGCCAGCGTCAGGGGGGCCGGCGTCAGGGACATGGCGTCATTGTCGGTCCCGGACCGCCCGCCGCCCAACTCAGCGGTTGCCGCCGCCCTGCTTGCCGTCGGTCCCGGCCCGGGTGAGCTTGCCGGTCCAGGTGATCGGGTCGAACTCCTGGTCGGGCCGGAAGCTGACCGCGGTCAGGTCGCCCTTGTCGGGCGCGAGGTAGACCAGGCACGTCTTGACCTTGTCGCCGGATCTGAACTTGCTCGGGAACATCGAGCCTTCGCACGGCTTGAAGGTGCCGGCGAACACCGAGGACTCGATGAGGCGGTTGTCGCCGTCGACGATATAGAGCGGCACCGGACGGCCACCGAGGTCGGTGTCACCGACGTTGCTGACCGTGGCCCGGACGAAGTACGGCGTCGTCTTCATGGTCTCGCGGGTCAGCTCGAAGCCGTCGAACAGCCTGAAGTCGGCACGCTCGATCGAGGTGACGGTGACGTCGAGGGCGCCGACGGCGTTCTGCCGCGGTTCGTAGGCCACCGTGGCCTTCTCGCTGACGTCGAGCTCGGAGCCCTGCTCGGTCAGCTCGACGCCGTCGGGTACGTCGAGGTAGGGGGTCTCGGTCTCGGTGGCGGCCTCGGTGGCGGTCGGGCTCGACTCGCTCTCCGACTCCGGCCTCGCTCCGTCGTCGCCCGAGCAGGCGGTCAGCGCCAACGAGACGGCCAGGCAGGTGCCGGCCAGACGGGTGGGAAGACGCATGCGGTCATTGTGCACGAGGGTCGACTCAGCACCCGACGAAACGCTGGGCGAACCACGACGTCAGGCCGTCGAAGCCGATCCGCTCCTGGGTCATGGTGTCGCGCTCGCGCACCGTGACCGCGTGGTCGTCGAGGGTCTCGAAGTCGACCGTCACGCAATA
>Ga0136617_10006308_pt1 | contig 10601 bp, 5 predicted proteins | sample AntDrymUQ3222106_2_FD_129672 | JGI IMG/M metagenome (GOLD analysis project Ga0136617, IMG submission 129672) | Polar desert sand microbial communities from Dry Valleys, Antarctica - metaG UQ322 (21.06) | ecosystem: Environmental > Terrestrial > Soil > Desert | place: Antarctica: Dry Valley...
GTAGTAGTACGGCTTCCCGTTGATCGTCTTCTTGTACAGACTCGCCACAACTTTAGGTTATAGGCCATGACAAGATCGAACACCAGGCGACACGCCGAGAAACGGCAGCTCAGCCCACTCGGGACAGACTCCTCACGGACTCAAGATCGAACTAGCCCGGAAACTGGGGCTAGGAACCGTCGCCGCAGCTGCCGGCTACGGTGTCAAGGGGCTCCTGCCCGTCGCGGATGCCGTAGCCTGATCTCTTATGTCATTGACCGGTCACCTCTACAACGGCGCCCTGGGCGCGTGGTGCACCACGCACCTGCCGGGGACCGGCCCGGTGGTCGACCAGGTCCAGGCCGCGGTGAAGGGGATTGACCCCGTCCGCCCCGTTGGCAGTGTCGACCGCGGGCACTGGGCGACCGTCGGGGGAGCGTTCGGCCAGCGCCTCGCCTTCGTCATCAGTCACGAGCCGCCCTACGCTGGGCTTTTAGGGGCAGCCCGCAGCGGCCTGCTTGGCAGCCGGGCGCTCAACGCGATCTGTGCGCTATTCCCCAGCCATCGAGACTTGCCCGATCCCTACCCGGCACGTGCCAGCGAGCTACGCCCCGTTCCGGGCGACTGGGCCGACTTCAACGGCGCTGGCCACCGCTGCCTCTGGGGCCTACCGCCGTACGCGGATAGCCGGGCCCAAGGTCAGATCGAGGTTCGCTGCTCAGATCTGGTCGAGATGCTGGACGACGAACAGCGCGCCGGTATCGGCAAGCTGTTGGCGTTCCGAGTGGACGAAGAGGACCTGGCCCAGCTTTGTCTCGACCTCGCCCGATGGGAATCTGCCTACCGTGGTGGTCCACCGGTCACCCCCACGTGGTCTGAGTCGTCCAAGGACGCGGTGCAGGAGATGGTCCGCCTGGCCGCCCGGATCCCGCTGGCGGACTTCCACCGTCTCACTGAGAAGCTGCCCGACCGCGCTCCTATGGGGTTCAGCAGCCCCACGTTTGTGCATCGATGGGCCGAGGGCGACGTGATTGTGGGCAGCACCCTGATCGACGTCAAGGCCGTGGCGTCGGTGTACGACAGACCACGTGTCGCCAGCTGGCTCTACCAACTCATTACGTACGCCTGGCTCGACGCGGCGGACAGCGTCTACGCATGGCTCGGCGACTACGAGCGCGCGCTGGCGACCCTCGAGGCCGCCCACGGGGAAGTCGCACCCCAGCTGGCCGCTGGACCGCCGACGTCAGCGCAGGTCGTCTCCGCCATCACCAGTCAACTGGCCGGGATGATGCAGGGCCACGTCACTAGGGAAGGCGACGACGCCCAGGCCCTCCAGCGCATCGCATTCGAGGTTGTCCAGGGGGAGGCGCGCGGCAAGCGCGATCTGGGCAAATACGACGACGCGGAGCGGCTCTTCCTCGACGCCCGACCGATCGCGGCCGAGCTAGGCGTCCCCTCGGCCGTCGACTTCCACCTCGCTGTCATCGCGTTAGCCCGTGGCGACGCCGAGACCGCCCGGCGGCTGGTGGCGGACATCGCGCCCCAATGCGCGCGCACGTCAGTGAGCTCGTGGAACCCGTCGATGTGGTCGTCGTGGCCGTCGGTCGCGACCGCGGTCACGTCCTTCTCGGCGAGATCGGCGAGCTCGTCGGCGAGCCTGACCAAACCCATGCCGGAGCCGACGAGCAGGTCGCGGTCGCGACCGCGCAGATGCCAGACGTTGCAAGAGTGGCAGGACGTGCGGCTCCCGCAGGAGCGTGATGGCGTCGTCGACGCGTTGGCGCTCGAACCAGCGTTCAGCAAGGGGCAGCACGTCCGCCACGCGGCGAGCCTAGAAGGTGATCCCCGACTCGAGCGGCATCGCCTCGACGACCACAGATCGGTGGGGAAGCACTTGGGTTGCGTTTGTCAAAGCGGCTCTGCAACGTTGCGGAGAGGGGCCCACGATGGTTGGCATTGAGTTGCTGAGAGCGCTCGCCGCTCATCTCGATCGGGACGCCGAGGTCGCTGGGCTCGATTCGAGGACGCTGCGATTCGTGATCGAGTACGCGTCCGAGGTCGACGTCGCGACCAAGGTCGAGGAGATCCGATTGGTGATCGGCATCGACGACTTCCAGTTCTTCCCGTTGTTCGACGAACCGAGCACCGACGTCGAGTTCGGTGAGTTCTACGTACTTCAGTTCCCCGGGCTTGAACGCACGGTCGACAATCGCTCGCTGTTCTCGATCGCGCACGAGTTGCAGGCGCTGTTGGGAGCGGTCACCGTGGAGCCCGACCTCGGCAGCGAGTTCTATCAGGAGCCGGTTCCGCCGGATGCCGCGCCCGAGGGCGTGCTGAAAGACCTGTTCCACGGCATGTGCTTCGTCGCTGGTGACCCGCCCGCCGACCGCAGTTGGGCGCTTGATCGCGCGGGCGTGTTGCGCGCATGGAGTGCCAGCTCGGCCAGGGGCGCCGGCATCCGAATCGCGCAGCCCGACACTGGAGTGACCCAGCACACTGAGTTGTCTGACGTCGCGATCACCGACGGCTTCAACGTGCTCACGGGCACGTCGGATCCGACCGATCCGCTCTCGGGCGGCCGCAATCCTGGTCACGGGACCGGGACCGCAAGCGTCATGACGAGTGGACCGAGTGGTCACGTGCTCGGTCCCGCGCCCGCGGCAACCCTGGTGCCGATCCGCTGCATCGAATCGGTGATCCTGACTTTCGACGGCGGAGCTGTCGCCAAGGCCATCGACCACGCTCGCCTGCGTGGATGCCACATCGTGACGATGAGCCTTGGCGGAACCCCAAGCCGCGCCATGAAGAAGGCCATCAATCAGGCGATCCAATCCGACATGATCGTGCTCGCCGCGGCGGGGAACTGCGTCGATCTCGTCGTCTATCCAGCCCGATACGACGAGGTCATCGGCGTCGCCGGCAGCAATGTCGAAGGCGGCACGTGGCGCGGGTCGTGTCACGGTCACGCGGTCGACATCACCGCGCCCGGCGAGAAAGTATGGAAGGCGATCGCCGGGCCGGGCGGCACCGACGTAGGAGGTGGCCAAGGCACGTCGTTCGCGGTGGCGATCACCGCCGGCGTGGCCGCGCTGTGGCTGTCGCACCACGGCCGGCAGAAGGTGATGGAGGCGGCGACCCGGCGGCAGATGTCGGTCCAGGCGCTCTTCCGTGATGTGCTGATCGGATCCGCGCGCGCCCCCGCGGGATGGAGGAAGAGTGATTTCGGTGCCGGCATCATCGATGCCGAGGCACTGCTCCATCGGACGCTCGAGGGCCCGATCGCGCCCGCGCCCGAGGTCGCACCCGGAGGTGCCGCATTCGACACGATGGGCTTGCTCAACGATGCATTGGGGCCGGTCGAGGCGAGCGGATTGGCGGCCGTGGCCTCGCAGCCTCAGTTCCAGCTCGAGTTCAGCTCCCTGGTGTTCGAGGCCGCTCGGGTCGGTGTCGACCCATCGGACGACGTCGGCGCCGAAGCGGGCACGACCCGGCAGGCGATCAGTCCGCAACTCGAAGCGGCACTCGGCGTGCGCGCGCCGGCACTAGGCAATCGGCCGACATTCACGTCGGTGCAGCCGTCGCTCCGCGCCGACCGCATCCCATCCCTCGATCCGGTCGTGCTCGTCGCCGGCCGCCACAGCGCGCTCGAAGCAGCCGTCGACGTCACTCCCGAGGCCGCCCGCGAGTCGCTGCGTGCCGACTCCGATGCGCGGTTGGGGGCGCTCGAAGCGCGGGTTGCGCGCGTTCGGGCAAACGCTGAGGGAGCAGACCGCGAGGCCCTGACGCCTCTCCACGACCAACTGCTCCGAGACAGCGAGGTCGTGCTTGAACGCCTGCGCGAGGGTCAGCCGATCCCAAACGAGCCTGGTACGTTGACCGCGCTCGAGGCGCTCGTGCAGCTCGAGGGGCGACCGGCGCTCCGTTTGAGTGATGACGGGGTCGACCTGAACGACCCGGATCTCGGCGAATGGCAGGGTGCCGTCGTGCTCCATCCCACGTTCGCCGAGGTGCAGCGCTCGGTCGGACGGATCGACATGACACCGGGGGAGCACGCCGGAACCGGATTCGTCGTCGGTGACGGACTGGTCATGACCAACCGACACGTGCTCGAGACGCTCGCCTTCCCGACCCCAAGCCGTGCGAACCCCACCGGGTGGGTCCTGATCGGCGAGCCGGTCGTGAATTTCTCTCCGTCGGGAACGGATGCGACGCGGAGCTTCCGGATTCTCGACGTTGTTTTCAGCGGTCCGGATCCGATCGAAGGCCGGATCGACCTCGCCCACCTCGACCTTGCACTCCTACGAGTCGAGCAAACGAACGCCGAGGGCGCAGAACTGCCGCCTGCTCTCAAGCTGTCCGACCAGGCGGTTGCCGCCGGTGCCGCCAAGCTGTTCGTGGTCGGGTACCCGGCGTTGCCGACCCTGCTCCCCAGCGACGAGCAGGGCAAGCTCCGGATTGACGTCGTTCGGCGGCTGCGTGAGATCTACGACATGCAGTACGGCGTGAGATATCTGAGCCCCGGACTCGTCCTGACGTCACCGGCGACGTTGCCCGAGAGTCCCAAGCACTGGGTGTTCACCCATGATGCGACGTCGCTCGGCGGGAACAGCGGATCGTGCGTGCTGTCGTTCGACCACAACCTCGACGTCGCCGGGCTGCACTTCGCCGGTGATTGGCTGCGGGCGAACTACGCCCACGCGATCGACGACGTCAGGACCACGATCTCGGGGTTCGTGCCGTGAGCCCACCCGGCAACCAGGCAGCCGTGCTTCCAGACCTGCGCGAGTTGGCGTCACGGATCGCCCGCACGCGGGGCGACTTCGAGCGTGTCTACGAGCAGGTTCGAGCGTCCGCACCGAACACGCGTCCCTTCAAGACCGTCAGCGCAGGGGCCATGACCGATCAGGTGGCGTTCGAACGCGCCCTCCGCCAGGCCGCGGAGGAGGGCTGGTTCACCCAGCTCGGCGAGCGACTCATCCAGGATGGCTTCCTTCCAGACCAGTCGAAACCTCTCACCGATCTGCAGAAGGTGATCAGCGTGGAGCTGGGCTTCCCCGACGCGTCCGTGGTCGAGAGGGGAGGCCTGCGTGCGAGAGCCCGGCTCTGCAAGATCGAGGTCGCCAAGGACGGCAAGCCTGACGCAGTGACCGGCACGGGCTTCCTCGTCGGACCGAGCACGGTGCTGACCTCGTTCCACGTCGTCGCCGACCTCGTGGACGAGCACACCCGTGCGCCCAAAGCAGGCTCGGAGCGCCAGCTCCGCGTGCGCTTCGACCACGCGACGGGCAGGAGGGACACTGCCGACTACAAGGTCCCCGAGTCCTGGCTGGTGGCGTGGAGGCCACCCCACGACGACGAGATCGCAACCACGAACGGGATCCCGGAGCTGGTCTCGCCGGCCGGAGACGTCGACCTGCGCGGGTTCCTCGACTTCGCGGTCATCGTCGTCGTCGGTTCGCCGGGGTCGGAGCGCGGCTACTATGACCTCGCGAGGGCAGTCGAGCCGGTCGACGGCAAGATCTACCTGTTCCAGCATCCAATGGGCCTTCAGCAGCGGATCACGGACGGCAGATTCAAGGGGTTCCGCGATGCGCCCGGCAAAGAGCGCATCGACCACACCGCGAACGCTGAGAAGGGGTCATCGGGGGGATTGCTCCTCGACGGCAACTACGAGCTGGTCGGACTCCACCAAGGAGCACATGGCGAACCGGTCGTCAACACCGGCATCTCTGCGATCGCGATTCGTGACGAGGTCCTGGCCCAGAAAGCAAACCTGCTCGACTCGAAGTACGTGCAGGCGTTCAGGGTAGCGGACAACAGCCGGCCGATCCTCGGACGCTCGAAGTGCCAGGAGTGGGTCCGGCGCACCTCCAAGCCACTCGTGCGCGTGAAACCGCCCATCGGGAGCAAGGGTGTCAGCTTCACGCAAGAGATCATGCAGGCGTGCCTGCCCGGGGACGAGCACGTGATCAGGTGCGTCCGGGTCCTCGACCTCGACAGCGACGCGATGAAGACGGCCACCACGCTCCTCACCAAGCTCGGGGTCGACGCCACCGGCCTGCCCACAGAGGCCAACGCCAACACCACCCGCGGCGCCTGGCACCAACAGCTGGCCGCGGACTTCGGTGCCCGAGTCGAGGAAGCCCACCGTGGCCGCATCGTCTGGCTGGTCATCGACGACCTCCAGAAGAAGGAGCGACCGATCCCTGACGGCAGTGTCCGCGACTTCTTGTCCGAGCTGTACAAGCAGTCGTCCACCCTCAAGAACCTCCGCATCGTGCTGCTCGGCATGACCGACCTCCCCAGCGGGTTCCCCACTGGCTTCGCCGACGACGAGGACATCGCACCGCCACAGCTGGCGGACATCGTGTCCTACGTACGACTCCGACTGACGGAGGGCGGCATCGACCACTCGGCGGCCGAGGTCGAGCGCTTAGCGCGGCTGATCGAGGTCTCGGGCGGGGCCGACATCACCTCGCTCAGCGACTACGTCGCGGAAAAGGTCGACCGCGTCCTGAACGAAGCGATCGAGGCGTTGCGGTGACCCCGCTCGTCACACCCGGACTGGATGCGCTCGAAGACCGTGTCAAGCTGACTGCGGCACTGTCGACCCACTTCGACCCGCTCGGGGTGCTCGGCGCAGAATCGCTCCTCGACGACGACCGGATCGAGTCGATCGACGCGCTCGCCACCGTCAGCGAGGAGATCGAGGTGGCAGGCAGCGGTTACCGGCACTGGTCGATGCGGCCGGAAGCAAGGCAGCACGTGCTGCGAACGATGGTCACACGGCCCGGCTTCAGAACGCTGCTCGATTCGATCGACGTTCCTCCGGACGACCTGTTCGCCACGTACCTCCGCGATGGTCTCCGGGGGGAGGACCTGAGCGCGCTGATCCCGGTAGAGGGGGCTCCACCTGTGCCGCGTGTCGACACCGACCTCGACTGCCTGCTGAGGGCCGTTCGCTTCCTTGAGGACCTGCCCGTCGTTCAGACCGAGACCGGCGACCTGGAACGCAGGGTGCGTCGTCAGATCGTCCTGACGGACGCCGAGAGTGCACTGCAGGCGGTGGCGCCGAAGCGACTGGTTGGTCGTGAAGGTGACTACGACGCCCTGCTCGATTACGGCAGGACCGTGCTGGCGACCGACCGGGACTGGGTGCCCACCTTCGTCCTCGTCGGACCCGGCGGCGTGGGGAAGTCGGCGCTGGTATCGACGTTCGTCCTCGACCAGCGCCGAGCAGCCGCGGCGCCGCTGATCTACCTCGACTTCGACCGAGCCACGCTGATCGATGCGACACCCCTCGACCTCACGCACGAGTTCGCTCGCCAGCTCGGGCTGGCTGAGGTCTCCCTCGACCAGTCGCTGACCGAGTTCCGCGAGCGATCGCGGTCGCTGCTCGGCGGGCAGAAGAACCTGAACATCGACGTCGGCGGAGGCGCGTCGTCCGCCGCGCTGCGCGACCTGGGTTCCCTCCTGTCTGGGTGGCCGCTACGCATGGAGCCGGTGACGATCGTCCTGGACACCTTCGAGGAACTGGCGGTCCGTGGCATCACCCCCGTTCGAAACGTGCTCCAGTGGGTCGCCGATCTGCGAGACAAAGTCCAGCTGCAGCAGGTTCACCTCATCGTTTGCGGGCGCGCCGTCTTTCCGGACGCCCCGAACCCCGCGCATGTCAGGGCGATGTTCAACGTGCAGTGCGAGTGGCCGCTCGAAGACCTCGCCACTGACAAGGCGGTCGAACTGCTGACCGAGCTCGGAGTCGAGCCGGGGCTGGCGTCGCGCTTCCCGCCGGTGTTCGGGGGGAACCCGCTCGTCCTCAAGCTGATCCACCGCTTCGTGACGACGAACGATCCTGGCGAGGTCCAGCAGCTCCTCGCGGACGGCGAGAAGGCCCGCGGTGACGCCCCGGCGGGCGAGGTCGGGCTGCGGTTCGTGTACGAGCGGATCCTGAACCGGATCAAGAAGCCCAGGGTGAAGGCTCTGGCCTACCCCGGAGTCGTGCTGCGAAGAGTCACGCCCGAGCTCATCTTGGAGGTGCTCGCTCCCGCGTGCCGGGGCCGTCTCGACGTGTCCACGCTCGCTGACGCCAAGGAGGTGTTCGGCGAGCTCGCCGACCACGTCTGGCTCGTCAACCGCATTGCACCCGACGCCGTCGTTCATCGTGCGGACCTGCGCCGACTGCTCGTGCCGGGGCTCGAGCAGAGCGCCGACGTGGACACCAAGGCGATCCACCGCGCGGCAGCGACGTACTACGCCGCGCGCCCTGACTCCGTGGCACCCGACGTCGCCGAGATCGAGGAGATCTACCATCGCGGCTTCCTGGACGACATCCCGGACGACATGCCCGAGGAGCAAGCGGAGAACGTCGTGCGCAGGCTCGCAGGCGACCTCGAGTACTGGCCCCTGCACTCGCGCGCGTTGCTCAAGTCGCGCGCCGGGCGCCACGACCAGCTCACCGAGGAAGAAGTGGCGTCACTCGACGTCGCCCAGCAACGCCTCACGCGCGGTGCCCGGCTCAAGAAGCAGTTCGCCTCATCGGACGTCGAGTCGGCGGAGTTCGAGGAAGCTCAGCTCGGGCTGCTCGACGACGAAGAGGGCGACACCGGTGCGGCCATCCCGGACTCGCGCTGGCAGCTCCTGTTCGACCGCGGCGACTTCGAGTTCATGACCGAGTCGTCCCGGGTGCTCAGCGCGTTCGACCGATACTTCGTTGCCGACCGATCCCGCACTCTCTCCAGCACCCCGACGCACGAGCATCCGTGGTACATCGTGTTGGCGATCCTGATGGTCGAACGCGGCGCGCGACCTCTCTTCTCGCAAGACGCACTGGCGGCCCTCGAATCCAGCTGGGAGGAGGATCGACGCTACGGCGCCGCCCTCGCCGCCCTCGCCGGTGACTGGGACGCCCACGCCAGGATCATCGACTCCGTCCGCCGTGAGATCCGGCCGAGATTCGAGCTCTCGACTGTCGACGACATCATCGTGTGTCAGGCGGCTGCCTCGCGGGGTGATCTCGACGACCGTTCGACGACGTTCCAGACGTTCTCCTTTGACCACTTCCGGCTGTCGCACATCGTCGCGATCGCCACCGCCGCCGGCGAGAACGCGGTGGCCGATCGGGTGGCCGAGGCGACGGACAGGTATGCGGTTCAGAGGCCGGACACCATGGAGCTCAACCGCCTTCGAGAGACTCTCGCGAGCGCCTACTTCGATCTCGGCGGTGCGAAGGAGCTGCGGGCGAGCCCGACCACGCTGTCCTTCCTGTACGGACTGATCAGGATGATCGTCGGGTCGCTCGACCGGGTCTCGCTCCTCGACGTGGTCACAGAGCTCCAACAGCGATCCGTGTTCTGGCCCTTGGACCTGATGGCCGCTGCGATCGACTCGACCTTTGGCGCGACGATGACGCCAGCCGACCTGACTGGGCTGATCGAGACGGCGGACCGCTGCGGGCTGATCGTCGACCTGATCGACTTCGCCTCGGCGAAGGCGAACTCGCGGCTGTCGCGGCAGCTCGCGACTGGAATCCGCAGGATCGAGGGCCTGCTGTTCCCATTTGCCGAGCCACGTGCAGACTACCGAGCGTTGGCTGAAGCGGACCGAAAGGGGTGACCGATAGACACGTTGACACGCCTCAAGGCAACGAATGATGCGATGTGACGTCGCGACCAGGTGTTGGACGACGAGCTGCTCGAGGTCGGGGGTGGCGAGGGTCCCATGGCCGAACTACCGGGCGGTGAGCTCCAGGTCGAGACAATCGTGATGCGCACTGGTCGTCCAGTGCTGGCGATCAAGCGGGACGAGGCACAGCTCACCTTCGACGACCCCGACAGCGCCGTCTGGAGGTCACGGCTCTGGATGGTCAGGGGCTGCGGCGGGTGGCTGAACTGGCGGGGGTCGATCGCAAGACCGCCCGCCGCTATGTCGAGGCGGCGCAGGCCGCCGGTGTGGTCCGTGAGGGCGGGGTGGGTCAGCTCGATGACGCGCTGATCGGCGCGGTGGTGGAGGCGGTGCGACCGGCTCGGCCGGCCGGGCACGGCGTGGCGTGGGAGGCGTGCCAAGCCGAGCATGAGCAGATAGTGGCCTGGGTCGGTCAGGGCCTGACGTCGGTCAAGATCGGTGTGCTGCTGGCGCGCAAGGGTGTGGTGGTGCCCTACCGGACGTTGGCCCGTTATGCCGTCGAGCGGTGTGAGGCGGGTCGGGCGGGGGCGACGGTGCGGGTCGCCGACGGTGAGCCGGGGGTGGAGTGCCAGATCGACTTCGCCCGGATGGGTCTGATCGCCGATCCGGGTGCGGGGCGGCGACGGGTCGCGCACGGGTTGATCTTCACAGCGGTGTTCTCGCGGCACACCTTCGTCTGGTTGACCTTCACTCAGACGCTGACTGCGGTGATCGCCGGGTGTGAGGCGGCGTGGGAGTTCTTCGGTGGGGTGTTCAAGATCGTGGTACCGGAAAATGTTCCGCGGAACATTTTCCGGTTTCTGTGGCCGACTCCGTTATGTGGCCGAGGGCCGAGCTTGCCGGTCGCGGCGGTGGTTGACGGCCCGGCCGGCTCGTTCTCGGCCACATAACGACGGCGTCCGACGACAGGCTGCTTCCTCTGACTCACGATGAGAGAGGAA
>Ga0136617_10006309_pt1 | contig 10601 bp, 11 predicted proteins | sample AntDrymUQ3222106_2_FD_129672 | JGI IMG/M metagenome (GOLD analysis project Ga0136617, IMG submission 129672) | Polar desert sand microbial communities from Dry Valleys, Antarctica - metaG UQ322 (21.06) | ecosystem: Environmental > Terrestrial > Soil > Desert | place: Antarctica: Dry Valley...
ACCCGTGCGCATCGCCCAAACCACCGCCAGCAACCGCAACCAGCGACCAAAACCCTGCTCAGACCACCAAACGCCCACCCGTCAACAAGACCGCCTCACCTACGATCATCCCCGGAGCCCCGACAAGTTGCGCCCATCACCAGACTCACTCACACCGCCATGATACCGGCCACGCCAAGGCATACTGTTAACGCCGTGTTACACCGCGATATTTGCCGCGTGCCGTAATAGCCAAACGACGGTCGCCACCGGGCCGCTTGATCGTCGGCCAGACGAAAGCCGCCTAGGTGTGTTGCACAGTGCCCAAGCGCTGTCTGCACGATGTGGCGCGACAAGCCGGCGGCAGGACAGGCGTGCGGCCCGGCGCCAAACACCGACCGCCTGACCGCCGAGCTGGCAGCAGATCGGTCGACGCCAATCATCAACTGGACACGATCTCCAGCGGCAACACGGGCGTCCCCGAGTTTGAGCTCGCGGGTTGCTGAGCGTCCGCAATACTGGAACGGGGCGGCGTCGGAAAGGACGCTGTCGCAATCGACTGGGTCCCCGCACACCAGCCGCAGAATGCCGGTCGCGATAGCGCTCTCAAGCGGCTCGTGCCCGTCAATGACCAGGTTAACGGCCAAGGCGGTTGTCTGGTCCGCGGAGAGGGCGTGGCGAGCCGCCTCCTCGCTGACTACGGTCCATCCTCGGCTCGCCGGTCGAGCGCCGATTCGTTGAGCGGTGGCGAGCAACCTTCGTAGAGCCCGATGAGCGTAGGCGACCTGCTCGGCGGCGGGCTCCGGCGTACCGATCAGTCGGACAAGCGTTTCTCCGTCGACGACGATCTCGTCGAACAGGGCGCCGGGCAGGTCGAAAAACAGCCGAAGAGCGCCGCGAGACACCGGCCGTGCGATCTCGACGACGGCGTCGATTTCGCGGTGCCGGGCCGCGTCGGCAACGGTCACCCCCGCGATCTCGTCAAAGTCACGGCGAAACCTCTCGTCGTCGAGGACATCCAGCGTGGCGCGGCCCGCCGCGCGGGCGCATAAGTGCCCGTCGCCGTCGTCGAACATCGGCCACATCGCGAGGAAGCGGCCGATTTCCACGCCTTGCGCTCTTGCCTGCCCGTCGAGGCGGGAAAAGCGAGACTGGGCCCGTCGGTTCGATAAGGCGGGACAACGCAGAGCACGCAGGATCAGGTCACGATCGTAAACCAGCCATGCCCGACGCTCCTCAGACCACTTGACTGCTTCATCCATACTGTCACGTAGTTTGCCAGCTGTGACTGCGCCGGCCGTCGTGCTCTTCTCCGGTGGACGAGATTCGTCGCTGGCTGCGTGTCTCGCCGCCAACAACGGCGCAACGGCGAACCGGTCGTGCTGATGACTGCCCAGACCGGGGCAACGATTCAGACCGCGGTCGTCAAGCATCGTGTTTCCGAGCTGCGCGCCGCCTCCCCTGACATCCAAATCGACTGGCGGCACCGCCCGTGCGCCGGCATCTTCCGGCGGATCGCGATCGCTGACATCGAAGCCGACTTCGCCCGCTTCCGGGTTAACCTCATCCTGTTGGGACATCACCTCGCCGTTCAGGCTGAGGGACTCGTACTGTGCGCTGAACTCAATACCAAACGGCTAGTAGTCGGGTCGTCGGTCTACCAGGCCGACGAATATGTCGAGCAGTCCCCTGAGGCGCTCGACTTTTTCCGCGCTTTTTGCGCACGCCACCACGTCGTCCTCGAGACTCCGGTCCGCGACTACGCCACCCTTGACGACGTCAAGTTCGCCCTGTTGGACTTCGGCGTAACAACTAAATCACTGGAAGCCGTCAGCTTATTTGCCGACTCATTCTCGCCGGCGACCGCGCAGACGGTCCGCGAGTACCTCGCGGCCAAGGCGCCGATCGCCGACGCATACGTCACGCTACGTACCCGGCGCTTCACCCCTCGCCGTCCCGGTTCCTAAGGGCTCCTCCGCCCTGGATGCCCCTGCCTGGCTCGTGAGACAGTTCTTTACATCATCAAGGGCGGCGGCGCGTCGCGCCGCCGCCGGCCGCCGGGCCGGTCCGGCGGCCCGAGGGGCCGGCGGCCGGCCCGGCCGCGTGCGCGCGGCGTCGAGTTGCTCGAGCATCGTCGCAACGATGCCGGGCATCGAGGCGTAGCTGAGCGGGGAGTCATTGCCGCCACTTTCCGGCCTTGTGATCACGCTCTCGTGGGCGTAGGCCGGCCGCCGACGAGGGTTCCATACTCGCTCAGCCTGGGTCGTCTGGCTCGGGATCATTTCGGGATCATTCGGCCGATTTGCGAGAGCCTCTGCGCCCTACGGCCACACCAGAAAAGCCATGGCTTTCCAGGGGTTTCGTGGATGCCGGAGGAGGGACTCGAACCCCCGACACGCGGATTATGATTCCGCTGCTCTAACCGACTGAGCTACTCCGGCGGGGGCGCGAAGTGTAGCCCGCGGCTGGTGCGCGTCCGCTCGCGGGGCGGGACGAAGAAAGTCGGCTGCTACGCGCGGTTAGGCGCGGAGTCGTATCGTGCCCCTGCCGGGATCGGGCCGATGGAGGGAGCTGTGTGAGGAAGTTCGTCCGGAAGATCAAGAAGAACGTCAACCCGATCTACGTGCTGCCGGTCGTGTTCGTGCTGATCGCGGGTGCGTTCATCGTGATCTTCGTCGGGGGCGATGAGGGCGACAAGACCGCGACGACGCCGTCCTCGACGACCACGCGCGGAAACGCCGCTCCGAAGCCCAAGAAGCGCAGGAGGCCGCCGAAGCAGGCACCGACTGGGACGAAGGGCGTGATCGACGAGGCCCGGCGCGAGGGGCCGTTCGTCGTCGCGCAGGCGCGCGGCACGATCCGCCGCCCGGGCCTCGTCAGGCTTCGCGTCAGCGCCTCGCCGAGGCAGAGGGTCACCGTCGACTGGCAGCTGTCGTGCTTCCGCAACCGCCAGGTCCGGGTGGGCAAGGGCAAGTACCGCGTCAAGGCGCCAAACACGCGCGCGATCCAGGTTCCGATGTCGGGCGCGGAGACCTGCATCGCGATCGCCGGCGCCCAGCTCACGCGCTACGGCAAGGGTCGCGTGAAGGTGGCGGTGATCGCCGGCTGACGAGCCGGACCGCGATGGGCGCGCTCGAACAGGCAGTCAGCACCGTCGTCGAGCGCTGCCTGGGCGTCGGGGCGGGGGAGAGCGTGCTCGTCGTCGCCGACCCCGGCAACGCGGCGCTCGGCGAGGCGCTCATGGACGCCGCCCGCGGCGTGGGCGGCGACGCGGTGCTGACGATCCTGCCGCCCGACCCGGCGCGCGGGACCGAGCCGCCGGCACCGGTGGCGGCCGCCTTCGCCGCTGCCGACGTCTTCATCGCGCCGTGCATGCCGTCGCTGTCGCACACGAGCGCGCGCAAGCGCGCGAGCGAGGCAGGCACGCGCGGGGCCACGATGCCGGGCGTCACCGCGGACCTGCTCGCTCGGCTCATGAGCGCCGACTTCGACGCGATGGGGGCGCGCTGCCATGCGATCGCGCACCTGCTCACCGACTCAGACGACGCGCACCTGACCTGCGCCCGCGGAACCGACCTGCGCCTCGACCTGCGCGGCCGCTCCGGCATCCCCGACGACGGCGACCTCAGCGCTCGCGGCGCCTTCGGCAACCTGCCCTGCGGCGAGGGCTTCGTGTCGCCCGCCGGCGGCGAGGGGACGATCGCGGCCTCCTCGCTCCCGGGCCCGGGCCTCGTCGACGAGCCCGTGCTGCTGACCGTGTGCGACGGCCTGCTCGCGGGCGCTGAGGGCGACGGCGCCGCCGACTACCTCGCACAGCTCGACGCCCACGGCCCGCTCGGACGCAACCTCGCCGAGCTCGGCGTCGGCACGAACGACCGCGCGACGCTCACGGGCAACATCCTCGAGGACGAGAAGATCCTCGGCACGGCGCACGTCGCCTTTGGCGCGAGCGCCGGGATCGGCGGGACCGTCACGGTGCCGGTCCACCTCGACGTCGTCGTGCTCGAGCCGAGCCTGCGGATCGGCACCACGCATGTCCTCGACGCCGGGCGCTACCTGCTGTGAGGCCGGCGTGATCACCGGCGTCCACGCGGTGATGTTCACGAGCGACGCCGACGGGCTGCGCGCGTTCCTGCGCGACGTGCTCGGCTTCGATCACGTCGACGCCGGCGGCGGCTGGCTCATCTTCGCGCTCCCGCCGGCCGAGATCGCCGCCCACCCGAGCGCCGGCGACACGCGCCACGAGCTCTATCTCATGTGCGACGACGTCGAGGCGACCGTCGAAGAGCTGCAGGCCAAGGGGGTCGAGTTCACGCGGCCGATCAGCGACGAGGGCTTCGGCCTCGTCACGGCCATGCGCGTGCCCGGTGGCGGCGAGCTCGGGCTCTACGAGCCCCGGCACCCGACGCCGCTGACTCCGTCCTCGTGACGTGGCGGCGCCCGCCGACACGCTACTCGCGGTCCCGAACGTCTCCGAGGGCCGCGACGCCGCCGCGATCGCGGCGATCGGCGAGGCGTTTCAGTCGACGGGTGCCCGCCTGCTCGACGTGCACTCCGACCCCGACCACCACCGGACGGTCTACACGCTCGCGGGCGGCGTGGGGGAGCTCGCGCCCGCGCTCGTCGCGGGCGCGCTCGCGTGCCGGGAGCGCATCGACCTGCGCGGCGAGCATGGCACCCACCCGCACGTCGGCGCGCTCGACGTCGCGCCGGTCGTCTACCTCGACGCGGCGCGGCGGGGTGCGGCCTGCGCCGAGGCGCTCGTGGCCGGCGAGGAGCTCGGGCGCGCCGGGCTGCCGGTCTTCCTCTACGGGGTGCTCGCCGGCGGGCGCTCGCGCGCGCAGCTGCGCCGCGGCGGGCTCGCCGCGCTCGCCGACCGCGTCGCGGCCGGCGCGCTGACGCCGGACTTCGGGCCGCACACCGTCGATCCGCGCGCCGGGGCCGTGCTCGTCGCCGCGCGCGCGCCGCTCGTGGCGTTCAACGTCGAGCTCGCGCCGCCTGCGACGGTGCAGGACGCCCGCCGGATCGCCGCCGCGATCCGCGAGGGTGGCGCCGAGGGCCTACGGGGCGTGCGCGCGCTCGGCCTCGAGCTGCCGGCCCGCGCGGGCATCGCGCAGGTCACGACGAACGTCGAGGATCACCTGGCGGTGCCGCTCGCGCAGGTCGTCGCGGCGGTCGCGCGCCATGCCGCGGTCGCCGGCTGCGAGCTCGTCGGCCTGGCTCCGGCGGCCGCCTTCGCCGGCTTCCCCGAGGACGTGCCGGTCCGCAACCGCCGCACCGTCGAGGGCACGCTAGAAGCTGAGCCTGGATCCGCCGAATCTCGCGGCGGCTCGGAGCCGGGCCATCCACGATCTTCGGCGGATCCAGGCTAAGCTCGTACCCGCATGGCCCAGACGAAGAAGAAGCGGCGCAGCAAGCACCGCGGCAACGCCGCCGGCGCGGTGGAGGCGCGCGGTCGCACGGGGCGCAAGCCGACCGTCGAGGAGCGCAAGGTCTCCGACCGCGAGCTCGCCGCCGAGCGCCGCCGACAACGCATGATGCGCCCGCCGTCCTGGAAGACCGCGGCGCCGCGCGCCGCGCTCGCAGCGATCGCCTTCGGCCTGATGGCCGTCTTCCTGCTGAACCAGAGCATCGCCCAGGCGGTCGTGCTTACGTTCTTCGTCTTCCTGTTCTACGTCCCGCTCGGCTACTACACCGACATGCTGCTCTACAAGCGCCGCATGCGCCAGGAGGCGAAGGCGAAGACGTGATCGACGTCCAGATGTTCACCGTCGGCATGGTCCAGGAGAACTGCTTCCTCGTGCGCCCGGAGGGCAGCGAGCGTGCGGTCATCGTCGACCCCGGCGACGAGGCGCCACGGCTGCTGCAGGCCATCGAGGACGCCGGCGTGGCGCTCGACGCGATCCTCCTGACGCACACGCACTTCGACCACGTCGGCGCCGTCGCGCCGCTTGCGCGCGCGACGGGAGCGCCGGTCTATTGCCCGCAGATCGAGGTGCCGGTCCTGCAGGACGTCATGGCCTACGTGCCGTGGCCCGGGTTCGGGCCGTTCGACTCCTGGGATCCCGAGGAGACCGTGCAGGGCGGCGAGACGCTCGCGCTCGCCGGCCTCACGCTCGACGTCGTCTTCACGCCCGGCCACAGCCCCGGGCACGTGACCTACGCCGTCCGCGACGAGCGGGCGCTCTTCTCCGGCGACGTCCTCTTCCAGGGCTCCGTCGGCCGCATCGACCTGCCCGGCGGCGACGGGCCGACGCTCATGCGCTCGATCGCGACGCTGCTGGATCGCTTCGACGACGAGACGCGCGTGTACCCGGGCCACATGGGCCTGACGACGCTCGGCGCCGAGCGGGCCACCAACCCCTTCCTCACCGCGCTCGCGAAGCGGTGAGCGAGGCCCCGCGCGGCACGTACGACGTGCTGCCCGAGGCGGCGGGCGCGCGCGCCGCGCTGGAGACGACCGCGCGGCGCGTGCTGGAGGGCGCCGGCTACCGGCGCATCGAGACGCCGACCTTCGAGACGACCGATGTCTTCGCGCGCGGCGTCGGGGCGTCGACGGACATCGTCCAGAAGGAGATGTACACGTTCGACGACGGCGGCGGGCGCTCGGTCACGCTGCGCCCCGAGGGCACCGCACCGATCTGCCGGGCCTACGTCGAGCATGGGATGCACAAGCTGCCCCAGCCGGTGAAGCTCTGGTACCTGTCGAGCTTCTTTCGTCAGGAGAAGCCTCAGGCGGGCCGCTACCGCCAGTTCTGGCAGGTCGGCGCCGAGGCGCTGGGTTCCGACGATCCCGCCGTCGACGCCGAGGCGATCCTGCTGCTCGCGACGCTGCTGGAGGAGCTCGAGGTCGGCGGCCTGCGACTGCGCCTGTCGAGCCTCGGCACCCCCGCCGCGCGCGCTGCCTATCGCGACGACCTCGCGGAGCACCTGCGCGCCAATGCCGACCGCCTCTCCGCCGACGTCCGAGCGCGCATCGACCTCAACCCGCTGCGGGCGTTCGACTCCGACCACGCGGGTACGCGCGAGGTCATGGCGAGCGCCCCGCTGCTGCTCGATCGTCTCGACGCCGGCGACGCCGAGCACTTCGCGGCCGTGCGCGCGCTGCTCGACGTCGCCGGGCTGGCGTACGAGATCGATCCGACGCTCGTCCGCGGACTGGACTACTACACCCGCACGGTCTTCGAGTTCACCTCCGACGCACTCGGCGCCCAGAGCGGCGTCGCGGGCGGCGGGCGCTACGACGGGCTCGTCGAGATGCTCGGCGGCCCGCCGACGCCGGGCTGCGGCTGGGCGGCGGGGGTCGAGCGGATGCTCCTGGCCGCCGGCGAGCTGCCGGTCGCGCCGCCACCGGTCGATCTCTTCGTCGCCTTCGAGGGTCCCGGCCCGCGTGTCGCGGCCTTCGGGCTGACGGCCGAGGCTCGCACGGCTCGGCTGAACGCGCAGATGGAGCTCGCCGGGCGCTCGCGCAAGGGGCAGCTCAAGCAGGCCGACCGGCTCGGCGCCCGCTACGTTGCGATCGTGGACGGCGACGGTGGAGCGGTGCTGAGGGACATGCACGGCGGCGAGCAGCAGGAGGTCGCGGCGGCCGAGGTCGTCGCGCGCATCCTGGGCGAACGGGGCCGGCGATGAGGTGCCCGCCGCGCCCGAACCCGTACCGCGACGTCTGGTGCGGCGACCTCGACGCCGCCCGCGCCGGGTCGCCCGCGCGGGTCGCCGGCTGGGTCCACGCCCGCCGCGACCACGGCGGGCTCATCTTCATCGACCTGCGCGACCGCTCGGGCATCGTGCAGCTCGTCTTTCATCCGGAGAACGGCGCCGAGCTCTTCGCCGCCGCCGAGCGGCTGCGCGGCGAGTACGTCGTCAGCGTCGCCGGGGACGTCGTACGTCGCGACGAGCAGAACGTCAACCCGAACCTGGCCACGGGGGAGATCGAGCTGCAGGCGACGTCGATGGAGGTCCTCGCCGATGCGCTGACACCGCCGTTCCCGCTCGACCAGGACGTCGAGGTCGACGAGATGCTGCGCCTGCGCCACCGCACGCTCGACCTGCGCCGCCCGCGGATGGTCGAGGCCCTCGTGCTGCGCCACGAGGTCGTCCGCACGATCCGCGAGACGCTCTCCGACGAGGACTTCCTCGAGATCGAGACGCCGATCCTCACGCGCTCGACGCCCGAGGGCGCGCGCGACTTCCTCGTGCCCGCGCGGATGACGCCCGGCGCCTTCTACGCGCTGCCGCAGTCGCCGCAGCTCTTCAAGCAGCTGCTCATGATCGGCGGCTACGAGCGCTATTTCCAGATCGCCCGCTGCTTCCGCGACGAGGACCTGCGCGCCGACCGCCAGCCGGAGTTCACCCAGCTCGACCTCGAGATGTCGTTCGTCGACGAGGAGGACGTCATCGACGTCAACGAGCGTCTCATGGCGAAGGTCTTCGACGTCGGCGGCCTCGACATCCAGGCGCCGCCGTACCCGCGGATGGGTTATGACGAGGCGATGTTGCGCTACGGCTCGGACCGGCCCGACACGCGCTTCGGCCTGGAGATCACCGACGTCTCCGAGGCGCTGCGCGGCTCGGAGTTCAAGGTCTTCGCCTCGGTGCTCGGCGCCGGCGGGGTGGTGCGGGCGCTCAACGCCGGGCAGCGCGACGTGCCGCGCTCGGAGCTGGAGATGCTGACCGAGGTCGCCAAGCGCCACGGCGCGGGCGGCCTCGTGTGGGCGTTCGTCCAGGACGGCGGCGGGTGGCGCTCGCCGATCGCCAAGTTCCTCGGCGACGACGAGATCGCCGCCGTGACCGCCGCGCTCGGCGCGCAGCCCGGCGACCTCCTGCTCGCCGTCGCCGACACCGCGGAGACCGCGGCCGCCGCGCTGGGCGCGCTGCGCCTGCACCTCGCCGAGCGCTGGGACCTCGTCCCGAAGGGCCGTCACGACGCGCTGTGGATCGTCGACTTCCCGATGTTCGCCTACAACGCGGACGAGGAGCGCTGGGACCCGCTGCACCACCCGTTCACCGCGCCGACCGGCTCCTTCGACGATCCCGGCGCGCTGCGCTCGCGTGCCTACGATCTCGTCGTCGACGGGTCCGAGCTCGGCGGGGGCTCGATCCGCAACCACGACCCGGATGTCCAGCGCCGGGTCTTCGAGGCGATCGGCCTCGACGAGGAGGAGGCCGAGCGGCGCTTCGGCTTCCTCCTGGAGGCGCTGCGCTACGGCGCGCCGCCGCACGGCGGGATCGCGTTCGGGATCGACCGCATCGTCGCGCTGCTCGCCGGGCGCGACTCGATCCGCGACGTCATCGCGTTCCCGAAGACGGCCAGCGGCTCGGACCCGCTGACCGGGGCGCCGGCGCCGGTCGACGACGAGCAGCTGCACGAGCTCGCGCTGAAGGTCATCGCCGCGCCGGTGCGCTCGGCGTAGCAGCCGCCCGCGGACGGGTGTACGAAGCGTCCGCGGGCGCGCTTGCGCGGGGGCGGGCGGCTGCCGACAGGGGGCTTATGTCCCAGGTCTCGCGCCCGATGCTCATCGTCCTGGGCGCGACGGTCGTGCTCCTCGCCGTCTGGCTGGTCGCGCTGCGGCCCAAGCCGGTCTCGATCGACCACACGCCGCTCGCCCCGACGCAGGCGATCCCGCTTGCCAAGCAGGCCGAGGCCGCCTCCGACGCCGCGAACGCGAAGCTGCAGGCCGCTACGGGCGCCGCCGGGCAGGCCGCGCCTGCCGCGACGCCGGTCGCCGCGCCCGCCACGCCCGCCGCTCCGGCCGCGCCTGCCGCGACGCCGGTCACCGCGGCCGCGCCCGCCGCGCCCGCCTCCGGCGCCGCGAGCACCACTTCCGCGACCTCGTCCGGACGCCGCGACGCCGCCGTCATGCGCGACATCCGCAGCGGCAAGGTCGTCGTCATGCTCTTCTGGACCGCCAATGGAGCGGATGACATCGCCACCCGCGACGCGATCGGAGACCTCGACCGCCACGACGGCAGGGTCGCCGTCCACGTCGTCCCCATCGGACAGGTCGCCGACTATCCCTCGATCACGCAGGGCGTCACGATCGCGCAGTCGCCGACGACGCTCGTCATCGGCCGCAAGCGCCGTACCCGCGTCATCACCGGCCTCAGCGAGCCGGGGGAGCTGTCGCAGGCGGTCGGCGACGCCGTCGCGGGCCGAAACTAGGGAGAGCCCAGCGCGGGCGGCGGCGAACCAAGCGCAGGGTCCTCGAGCACCGCTTCCTCGAAGAAGCCGAACGCAACTACCGCAACTACGTCGCACACAAAGCGCAACGGGCGCGGGTGCCGACAACGGGGACACGATTGCAAAGGCCGTCAAAGCGGCAAACGATGCGCGGCAGATTCCACAGTCCCAGACGCCTGCTCTTCTCTTTCGGAGTCATCCACGCCCAAAGGGATTCTGGCACCCACCCCTGCTGTGTGGGTCAGACGCCCGAGCAGCTGATTCGGTTTCCCTGTGCCTTTCTACCTTGCTTGCGCGCCCGACCCGCTGGCTATGAACCGACGGTAACTGTTCAGGTCGGCGTTGGCCGCTGCGGTGTTGTGAGCAGGATTACGTGGTTTTGCAGGGAGTCTTGTATCCGTGGTGGGATCGGATGTCAGCGGGGAGCGGCCGAGCTATGAAG
>Ga0136617_10006310_pt1 | contig 10598 bp, 9 predicted proteins | sample AntDrymUQ3222106_2_FD_129672 | JGI IMG/M metagenome (GOLD analysis project Ga0136617, IMG submission 129672) | Polar desert sand microbial communities from Dry Valleys, Antarctica - metaG UQ322 (21.06) | ecosystem: Environmental > Terrestrial > Soil > Desert | place: Antarctica: Dry Valley...
CCCTGAGCAGATCGTATTCCGCCTTATGGCGACCCGCCAAGCCGCACGCCGCTGCTTGCGACACTCGCGGGGTCTGCGCGGGGTCTAGGGGCAAATCCGTCTCCGAGCCGGAAAACGAAAACCGCCCGTTTCCAGGCGGTTTAGAGCGGGAGCGACGGGACTCGAACCCGCGACCTCCGGCGTGACAGGCCGGCGTTCTAACCAACTGAACTACGCCCCCGCGAGCCGCCGCATTGTAGCGCGGAGCCAGGCGGCGGCCCGGCTAGCCTTGCCGGCGTGACACGCGCCGACTGGTTCGCGCTCGCCTTTGTCGCGATCACGGGCCTCCTCGGCCTTCGACGCGGACTGATCGGGAGCGTGCTCTCGGCCGCCGCGGTCGTCGCCGGCGCCATCCTGGGTGCCCGTCTCGCCCCGCATCTCCTGGACGGCGGGGACGACTCGTCGTACACGCCTGTGGTCGCGCTCGCCGGCGCCGGCGCGGGAGCACTCGCGCTCCAGACGGTCGCCGGCCTCGCCGGTGCCGCCGTTCGCCGAGCGCTCCGGCTGCGCTCGCTCCGGACGCTCGACTCGCTCGGCGGTTTGGCGTTCGGCGCCGCGACCGGGCTCGCGATCGTGTGGATCCTCGGTGCCGTCAGCCTCCACTTCCCCGGGCAGCCCGAGCTCCGGCGCGGCGCGCAGCGCTCGCTCGTCCTCCAGCGCCTGAACGGGCTCGTGCCGCCCTCGCGACTCCTCCAGGCGATCGAGCGTGCAGATCCCTTTCCGGCGATCGCAGGTCCCTCGGCTCCGGTCGATCCGCCCGATCCGACGATCGGGGGCACGCCCGGCGCACGGCGGGCCGCCGCCAGCGTCGTCCGCGTCCTCGGCACGGCCTGCGGGCTCTCGGTTGCGGGAAGCGGCTGGGCAGCGGCGCCCGAGCTCGTCGTCACGGCTGCTCACGTCGTCGCCGGCCAGCGCGACACCGCGGTCGATCGCGGGGAAGGAAGCCGCCGGCTGGCCGCCGAGGCCGTGGCCTTCGATGCTCGGAACGACCTCGCGGTGCTCCGCGTGACGGGCCTCGGCGCGACACCCCTCCGGCTGGGCGAGGGCGAGCGCGGCGAGCCGGTCGCCATCCTCGGCTATCCGGGAGGCGGCGGCCTTACCTCCGCGGCGGGCCGCGTGGGACGCACGGTGACCGTTCTGACGGAGGACGCCTACGGCGCTGGGCCCGTGCGGCGGCGCGTCACGAGCCTTCGCGGGAACGTCCGCAAGGGCAACTCGGGCGGGCCGGCCGTCAACGCGCGCGGCGAGGTCGAGTCGATGGTCTTCGCCACGAGCATCGGCTCGCCGGAGAGGGGCTTCGGTGTGCCGCCCGAGCTCGTCCGGCGCGCGCTCGCTGAGGTGTCGACTCAGGTGTCGACGGAGGAGTGCGCGCGCTGATCGAGGAGCTCGAGCACGCCGAGCGGCTGACGGAACGGCGCGACGACGTAGGCGCCGGCTGCCTTTCCGCGTGACTCGGCGAGCAGCTCTCGCGCCAGCTCCAGGCCGGCTCGCGGCGCGTCGGCTCCGGCGGCGCGGAGACGCTCCTGCACCGGCTCGGGCACGACGATGCCAGGCGCCTCGTTGTGCAGGCGCTGGGCGAGCTGCAGGCTCCGCAGGGGCCAGATGCCGACGAGCAGGGGAATCGGCGAGCTGCCGCCCAGCCGGTCGAGGAAGGCATCGAGGTACTCCAGGTCGAAGAGGATCTGCGTCAGCGCGAACTGCGCGCCCGCCTCGAGCTTCTGGTGGAAGCGGTCGAGCTCGAGCTCGAGATCATCGGCGCAGGGGTTGACCGCGACGCCGAGGTGGAACGACGTCGGGGCGTCGATCGCCTTGCCGTTGTAGTTCTCGCCGCCGTTGAGCCGCGAGATCAGCCGGCACAGTCCGATCGCGTCGACCTCGTAGACGCCGCTCGAGCCGGGGTAGTCGCCGACGTCGGTCGGGTCGCCCGTGATGGCGAGGATGTTGCGAACACCTTCGGCGTGCGCTCCCAGCAGCAATGCCTCGAGCCCCATCACCGTCGCGTCGCGGGTGGTGACGTGGGGAACCGTCTCGATTGCCGCGACGCGCTCGATCGCGACGGCCGCCATGAGGGCGTTCATCTTCGCGCGCGCGCGGGCGCCGTCATTGATGTCGAGGACATCGGCGCAACCGGACTCCTTCAGCGCGCGTGCGGATTCGAGCAGGGATCGGTTGTCGCCTCCGAGCGGGGGGTCGAGCTGGATCGAGATCACGAACTTGCCCTCGCGCAGCTTGCGGGCCAGCTCCGTCTCTCCGACGGACTCGGACTCGAGGACGCCGAGCCTGCGCTCGCTGACGAGGAAGGGGGCGCTCGGTTCCCGGTCGTCCTCGACCGCCGCGCGGATCGCAGCGATCTGGGCCGGGGTCGTCCCGCAACAGCCCCCGATCACGCCGGCTCCGAGCTGGCGGGCCTGGGCGGCGAACTCGGAGAAATACTCGGGCGTCGCGTGCGGGTAGACGACCCGGGCACCCGCCATGCTCACGAGCCCGACGTTGGGGAGAGCCGCGAGGACGCGCCCGTCCCCGCGCATCGCGGTCAGCGCGGCGAGGGCGGCCTGCGGCCCGGCTCCGTGGTTTGCGCCCATCGCGGCCACGTCGAGCTCGGCCAGGCGATCAGCCGCCTCGCCTGCACGGACTCCTCCGAGCGTCTCCCCGTCCTCGTCGAAGGTGAGCAGAGCGATGATCGGGAGGTTCGACACGCCCCTGACCGCCGCGAGCGCGGTCTCGAGCTCCTCGAGCTCGTAGAAGGTCTCGACGGTGAAGAGATCGGCGCCGCGGCCTTCGAGGATCTCGGCCTGCTCGGCGAAGAGCTCGGCACGGCGCGTCGGGTCCCGCTCGAGGTCGCCGAGCGGACCGATCGAGCCGGCGATGAAGACCTCCCGCCCGGCCACCTCGCGCGCCTCGCGTGCCAGTCGCACTGCCGTTGAGTTGATCGCCGTGAAGTCGTCCTCGAGGAAGTGGGTGGCGAGCTTCGGGCGGCTGGCGCCGAAGGTATTCGTCTCGATCAGGTCGGCGCCCGCGCGGATGAAGCTGACGTGGAGGGAGACGACGCTCTCGGGCGCTCGAAGGTTCGCCTCCTCCGGGCAGCGGAGGCGCGGAACCGCGGCCGAGATGAGCGTCCCCATCCCGCCGTCGGCGACGATCGGCGGATGGGCTGCAAGGCGGGTGAGAAAGCGGTTCGACACCGTCGAGGCACTGTAGTCGGCACCCCCGAGGGCGCCCCTCGGGCCGGCAGATGCGGTGAAGCGGCGCAGTCAACCGAGTTCGAGTGATGGATCAACCGACCGGGGTGGGGCGATAGTTGGACTGTCACCTGCGAGGCCCCGATGCGGCGGGGGCCGCGCAGGCGGAGAGGCCCCGATGCGGCGGGGGCCGCTCCCCACGGACTTCTCCACAGTCAAGCGGGTCGGGCGGCGACCCGCTTGACGCATTCAAGGTTTCCTCCGACGCGGCCGATGTCTGGAGCACTCCTTCGCGGTAGGGACTGACGGCAATCATCCTGACGCAGGGAGCCGCGGCGGGTTTCGGCCCGCCGCTTTCCTTTGTCAGGGGTGGACGACCCGCCCCTCCATGCCGCCGGCGACGGTCACGACCTGACCCGTCACGTGGCCCGAGATCTCGTCGGACGCAAGGGCGACCACCTGGCGCGCGACGTCCTCCGGCTGCGCCACCTTGCGAAGCGGCATCGTGCGCGAGATGCGCTCGACGAGCGCGGGGTCGGCGAGCGAGCCGCGCGTCATCGGCGACTCCGTCCAGCCGGGACACACCGCGTTGACGCGCGCGCGAGGAGCGATGCGAACGACCTCGTTCTTCAGGCTCAGAAGCAGCCCGTAGACGATCGCCGACTTCGCCGCCGCGTAGTCGGCGTGCCCCGCCTCGCCGAAGAGTCCAGCGGTCGAGCCGACGAGCACGAGGCTGCCGTGGCCCGTCCGCTCGACCTCCCGCAGGAACCCGCGCGCGGTGAGGAAGGTTGCGGTGAGGTTCCCGGCGAGCGTCGCCTCCCAGCGCTCGAGCGGGAGCCGCCACAGCGGGAGATCCTCCGCGGGCCAGACGCCGGCGACGGCCGCGCAGACGTCGATCCTGCCCAGCGCCTCCCGGGCCTCCGCGAACAGGCGCTCGACTTCGTCCTCCCGCGTCAAGTCCGCGGCGGCCACCGAAGCGCCTCCGAGCTCCCGGGCGACGGCCTCGGCGCGCTCCCTGCCGCGGTGGTAGTGCACGAGGACCCGTGCGCCCTCGGCCGCGAACGCGCGGGCGCAGGCAGAGCCGATCCCGCCCGAGGCTCCGGTGACGAGCACCCCCTTGTCCCGCAACCCCGTCTCCACGACAGCCTAAGCTACCGGGCCGTGCGCGTGCACATCATCAGCGACATGGAGGGCGTCGCGGGCATCGCCAACGCCTCCCAGACGAACGCCGGCGAGCCGCTCTACGAGGAGGGGCGCAAGCTCTACACCGAGGAGATCAACGCCGCGATCCGCGGTGCCCGGGCGGCGGGAGCGACGGAGATCGTCGTCATGGATCATCACGGCGCCGGTCGCGGCTTCAGCTTCAACTCGCTCGTCCCCCACCTGCTCGACCCGGACTGCGAGTACGTGGTGCAGGAGGAGTGGACCGAGTACACCGGCTTCCTCGAGGAGGGCTGCGATGCGTGCCTGCTCGTCGGCATGCACGCGATGGCCGGCACTCCCGACGGCGTCCTCAACCACACGGTCTCGGGCCAGCAGTGGCAGAACCTCTGGTTCAACGGGACGCTTGTCGGCGAGACGGGGATCAACGCCGCGTTCGTCGGCTCCTTCGGGACGCCGGTTGCTCTCGTCACGGGCGACCAGGCCTCGTGCCGGGAGGCGACCGCACTCCTCGGGGAAGGCCTGACAACCGTCGCCGTCAAGCGCGGGGTCAGCGTGCGCGGCGCCCGCATGATTCCCCCGTTGCGGGCGCGGCGCCTGATCGAGGAGGGCGCGACGAGAGCACTCGGAACCATCGGCTCGATCCGGCCCTACGATCCGGGCCGCCCCTCCGAGATCCGCGTGGAGTTCAAGGTCACGGACGAGCCGCGTGCACTCGCGCGAAAGTCGGGAGTCGAGCAGGTGGACGCCCGCACGATCGTCTCCCGCGCCGACGACTGGTGGTCGGCGTGGCGGCAGTTCTTCTTCTAGCGAGGAAAGGGGCGTCGGGTGGCAGGCGAGGTGGCGTTCTCCGAGCTCGGGGAGGACACCGAACGCGGACGCGCGTTCTCCGAGCGACTGTTCGGCTGGCAGTTCGAGCCCGGTCCGTCCGGAAGCGGCTTCACCATCGCCTCGCCGAGTATCCCCGGGGGCATGCACGGAAGCGACGCGGGTGCCGCCCCGTACCTCGTCTGCAAGGTCGATGACATCGAAGCCGCGCTCAGGCGCGTGCGCGAGCTCGGCGGCAGCGTCGAGGAGATGGAGGTCGAGGGCGACGCCGAGTCGACGGCGCAGCACGGCCGCTTCAAGCTTTGCCGCGACGACCAGGGCTCCCAATTCGGGCTGCATCAGCCGCCGAGCAGGTCGTAGTGGGGCACGTCTCCTGGCTCACGACCGCACCGGTGAAGGGCCTCGCGCTCGTCGCAGAGGACGAGGTGCTGCTCGAGCGCCACGGCGTCGCGCACAACCGCCGCTTCTGCCTCGTGGACGAGGACCGACGCCGCTACGGCGCCCTCCGCGACGGGCGGATCCAGCTTGTGCAGCCGCGCTATGACGCGGAGGCCGGGCGGCTCGCGCTCGAGTTCCCGGACGGGGACGTCGCTCAAGGGCCGGTCGCGCTCGGCGAAGAGATCACGACCGATCTCTTCGACGCCCGGGTGCGCGGCCGGATCGTCGAGGGCCCGTGGGAAGCTGCGCTCTCTGCGTTCATCGGCCGTCCGCTGAGACTCATGTACGTCGAGAGCCCCGGGGGAAGCGTCGACCGCAGCAGGGGTCCGGTCTCGATCGTCTCGGACGCGTCGCTCGACGAGCTCGGTCGGCGCTCTGGCGGAGACGAGCCGGTGGACGGCCGCCGGTTCAGGATGTTGATCGGCGTCGGCGGAGTCGCGGCACACGAGGAGGACGGCTGGTGCGGCCGCGAGGTTCGAATCGGTGAGGCCGTCGTCCGGCCGCTCGAGCCCGTTGCCCGCTGCGCGATCACGACCCAGAACCCGGATACCGGCAGGCCCGATTTCGACACGCTGCGGGAGATCAAGCGCTACCGCGGCCCACGGCTCGAGGATGGCAAGAGCATCGACTTCGGCGTCTTCGGCGAGGTCGTCGAGCCCGGCCGCATCCGCCGGGGCGACCCTGTCGAGCCCGTCTAGCCGCGCGGGTTTACTTTCACTTCCGAGCGCGGGGTACTGTCTCCCTATCCGTAACCTGAACCACCTCTCAGGTCGGCATGTGGGCGGCATCCTCGCGGTTCTGCTCCTCTCGCTCGCCTCTCCGGCGCTCGCCGCGCCACCTTCGCAGGCGACCTACGACGCCGTGGTCGACCAGGTCCTTGCCAAGCCCTATCAGCCCGCTTACGTTCCGGCAGGCTTCGACACCGCCTTCCCGGGCATGGTGGCCAACACCCTGCCCGCACAGGACTACACGACCGGATCGGTTCCCGGCAATCCGGATCACCCGGAGTGGCCGGCGGAGTTCCAGCAGATCGTGATCTCCTCGGCTGACGGCGCGCCGCTCACCGCGCGCCTCGCCCTGCAGCCCGGCACACGCCCCGGTGTCGTCGTCGTGCACGGCTTCAACACCAACGGCAAGGAGTCGGTGATCCGCTGGGCCGCGATGCTGGCGAAGAACGGCTACAACGTGCTGGCCGCCGACCAGCGCGACTTCCGGGCGGAGTTCCAGGCCGGCTACGGGTATCCGAACTGGCTGCAGACCTTCGGCTGGAAGGAGACCGAGGACGTGGTCGCCGCGGGTCGCTACCTCGACGCGCAGCCCGGGGTCCGCTCGGTCGGCGTGATCGGCTTCAGCCTCGGGGGACAGGACACCGTGCTCGCGCTCGAGGTCGACGCCGACTCGGGCGATCCGGTCTTCGACGCAGCGCTGAACTTCAGCGGCCCGGCCGACCAGAACACGCAGGTCTACAGCGGCGCCGTGCCTCCCGGCTGCCAGACGCCCGCCTGCACCTACCCGGCCACCGGAGCGCTGATCGCGCTCGTCGTCCCCCCGTCCACCTACACGGATCCCTGCCGCGTCCTCCGGGACGCTTCGGGCTACTACGGGCCCGATCCCTACACCATCCTCTCGAAGGAATCCGCGTACCGCGCGCAGCTGCGCGCGCTCGTGCCGCTCCTGAACCTCTACTCGGAGGACGACTCGCTGGTGAAGCCGTACAACGCGACGATGATGGCCGGCTACAACACGGGGGCGCCGCTGCAGCGAACGGTTCTCGTCCGGCAGGGCGAGCACGCGTACTTCTACGATCGCTGGTGGCAGCAGCGAGCCACGCTGCTGTACTTCAAAGGACTGCTTCCCGGCGCTGCCGCCGACGCTCTGATCGGAACGGTCGCGACCGTCAACCAGACGCCGGGCGGCGCCAGCTTCTCGAGCCAGCTCGTGCCACTCGGCTCGCCCGACCGCACCGACGCCGACGCATTCCTCGGTCCGTACATCTGCGACACCTCGCGGCCCCCGCCCGCGACGGCCGTGCTGTGCGCAGGCCGGCATGCGACGGTGGTCGGGGACGACGGGCCGAACGAGCTCAACGGAACTCCCGGCGCGGACGTCATCGTCGGGGGGCCGGGCGACGACACGATCGACGGCGGCGGGGGCAACGACCACGTCTGTGGCGGCGCAGGCACTGACATGGTGCGAGGAGGAGCGGGCAGCGACCTCGTCGACCCCGGAGCCGGCGACGACCGGGCCGAGGGAGGCGACGGCTCCGACGCTCTCGTCTACACCGATGCGCCCTCGGGGGTCACCGCGAACCTGGCGACGGGTGCGGCCTCGGGCGGTGGGGGCACGGACAGCTTCGAGGGCTTCGAGTCCGTGCTCGGCTCGACCTTCGCCGACAACCTCACCGGGGACGCTGCCCGCAACAACCTGCTCGCCCAGGGCGGCAACGACACGCTCCACGGCGAGGACGGCGCCGACGGTCTCGACCCCGGCGGCGGCACCGACGTCGTCAACGGCGGGGGCGGCTTCGACAACGCCTCGTACTTCTTCCGGACGCTTGCCGTCACGCTCACGCTCGACGGCCAGGCGAACGACGGCTCCAGCCTGGAGGGCGACAACATCGGGCCGAGCGGTGACATCGAGGCCCTGCAGGCAGGTCCCGCGAACGACTCGCTCACGGGCAACGGCGCCGACAACAACCTCTTCGGCCAGGGAGGAAACGACACCCTGAACGGCGAGGGAGGAAACGACGGGATCGATCCCGGTCCCGGCCAGGACACCCTGAACGGCGGACAGGGCTTCGACATCGCGTCCTACTTCTTCCGTGCGGCGGGCGTGACGCTCTCGCTCGACAACTCGGCCAACGACGGGGAGCCGCAGGAGGGCGACAACATCGGCCCCGGCGGCGACGTCGAGGGCCTCCAGGGGGGACGGGGGAACGACACCTTGACCGGCAACAACGCCCCCAACCGCTTCAATGGCCAGGCTGGCGACGACTCGATCACGAGCCGCGACGGCCCGCCCGCCCAAGCTGACACGGTGCTCTGCGGGCCTGGAGCGGATTCGGTCATCGCCGACGCCTCGGACGTCTTCCCCGAGGTGCCGTCCGCCTGCGAGACCGTGACGCTCGGCTAGAGCTAGAAGGTCTCGAGCGAGGCCCGCCGCCGGCTCTCGACCTCGAAGACACGGAAGAGGATGAAGGCGGCCGCAGCGTAGGCCGCGCCGATCGCGAGCTCCGTCCAGACGGTGCTCGCCACCTCGCCGAGAGAAGCGCCGCGCGCCACCTCGCGTGCGGCCTCGATCCCGTGCGTCAGGGGCACGACCCGTCCCACGGCCTCCATCCACCCGGGCAGCTCCTCGAGCGGGATGTTGACGCCGCAGAAGAGCAGCATCAGGAAGTAGACGAGGTTCGAGGCGAAGAAGACATCGCGGGCGCGCAGCCCGATCGAGCCGAGCAGCATGCCGAGCGCCGTGCACGAGAACACGGTCACGAGCAGGACGGTCGCGAGCGCCGGCAGACTGCCCGCGTCGAGGCTGAAGTCGAGCAGGGTGACGCCGACGAGGAAGCCGAAGACCGAGACGACGAGCCCGTTGACGATGTTCGGCACGGCGCGGCCGAGGAAGACCGCCAGCCGGCTCGCCGGTGTCGCGAGGAGCGGGGAGAGCGTCCCGAACTGGCGCTCGTTGGCGATCGTCATCGTCATCCCGTAGATGCCGGACATCGCGCTCACCTGGACAGCGTTGCCGACGACGAAGAAGGTGTCGTCCTGCAGGCCCGTGAAGCGGCCGAGGTAGGCGAAGAAGAGGATCTGGAAGAGCGGACTGCCGAGCATGGTCGTCACGTACATGACTGGACGGATCCAGTTGAAGAGCGCCCGGTAGCTGATCAGGCCGCCGATCGCGAAGACGCGGAGTGCGGCGGTCACGTGAGCGCCAGGGTGGCGCGTTGCCGGGCGAGGCGCTCGAAGTTCGCCATCGTCAGCGTTCCGATCGCGAGGTAGACGGCCGAGAGGAGCAGGCACATCCCGAGCGCGAGCACCGGGTCGCCGCCCCCGAGCGCCGCGTCGCGCACGGCCCGCACGCCCCAGGTCGGTGCGAGCACCCACGAGAGCGGCTCCACCCACCCCGGCAGCAGCGACACCGGCACGAGCAGGCCGGTGACCAGCCAGACCGGGTATTCGAGCAGGTTCGAGAACGCCGAGGCCTGGCGGTAGAGGACGAAGGTCGAGGCCATCACGAGCCCGAGCAGCCCGAGCCCGATCGTGGTCACCGGAAGGGCGAGCACGAACAGGAGCGGGTGCTCGAGGTCGAGCGGCACGCCGAAGAGGATCCGCCCCCAGAACAGCGTCGCGACGATCGAGTAGAGGCCGTTCGTGGCCGTCGCGAGCGTGAGCGGAAGCATGGTGAAGAGGAAGCGCGGCGGCGCCGCGACCAGAATCTCGAGCGTGCCCTGCCAGCGTTGCCACTGGATCGCGCCGCCCGAGCCGAAGAGCGTCGACGACCACATGCCCATCAGCCCGGCGCCGAGGGCGACATAGAGGAGCGTGCCCTCGCGCGTCCCCGAGCGCCACATGTAGAAGCCGATCGTCGCGAAGATGATCGGCTGGAACACCGAGATGAGCACGAAGAAGATGGAGCTCAGCAGGCTCTTCTGGTGGAAGAGCCAGCCGATCCAGAAGAGGCGGAGCGCGTTTGTCACGCCCGTTCCAGCGTCGCGTGGCGGCGGCTCTGCCTCTCCATGAAGCGCAGGAAGCCGTAGCCCGCGGCGCCGTAGGCGACCCCGACGGCGGCCTCGGCAGCGACGAGGCCGGCCACCCCGGAGAGCGAACCGCCGTCCGCCAGGCGCCGTGCGGCTTCGATGCCCCGCGTGAGCGGCATGGCCTCCGAGATCGCGCCCATCCAACCCGGCAGCTCGGCAAGCGGGACATTCGCGCCGGTGAAGATCAGGAGCAGGCC
>Ga0136617_10006311_pt1 | contig 10596 bp, 9 predicted proteins | sample AntDrymUQ3222106_2_FD_129672 | JGI IMG/M metagenome (GOLD analysis project Ga0136617, IMG submission 129672) | Polar desert sand microbial communities from Dry Valleys, Antarctica - metaG UQ322 (21.06) | ecosystem: Environmental > Terrestrial > Soil > Desert | place: Antarctica: Dry Valley...
AGGACCAGCCATCGCCCGGCCAGCAGGTCGCTCTCCCCCGGCACCTGGGCCTCGTCGGTGATGCGGGCGTTGTTGAGGTAGGCACCGCCCTCGGCAATCGCCCGGCGCGCGGCCGAACGGCTGGGGCAGAGCCCGGTCTCGGCCAGCAGCTCGACCAGCGGCGGCAACGCCCCACCGTCGTTGGGAACAGACACCTCCACCCTGGGCAGCTCGGCCAGCGCGGCCGCCAGCGTGCCGGCGTCCAGCTCCGCGAGCGTGCCGCGGCCGAAGAGCGCCAGGCTGGCCGCGACCACGGTGTCCCGCTGCGCCTCGCCGTGCACCAGGGCGGTGAGCTCCTCGGCCAGCGCGCGCTGCGCCTCCCGGGCAGCCGGGCGCTCTGCCACGCCCTTCTCCAGCAGCTCGATCTCCTCCCGGGAACGCAACGAGAACACCCTGAGGTAGGTCGCCACGTCCCGGTCGTCGGTGTTGAGCCAGAACTGGTAGAAGGCGTAGGGGGAGGTCATCTCGGGGTCGAGCCAGACGGTGCCGGACTCGGTCTTGCCGAACTTCGTCCCGTCCGCCTTGGTGATCAACGGGGTCGCGAAGGCATGCGCGGAATGCCCCTCCACCCGGTGGATGAGGTCGAGGCCCGCCGTCAGGTTGCCCCACTGGTCGCTGCCCCCGGTCTGCAGCGTGCAGCCGTGGCGGCGGTGGAGCTCGAGGAAGTCCAGGCCCTGCAGGATCTGGTAGCTGAACTCGGTGTAGGAGATGCCGGCGTCGGAGTTCAGCCGGGCGCTGACCGCCTCCTTGGCGATCATCTTGTTCACCCGGAAGTGCTTGCCGATGTCGCGCAGCAGGTCGATCGCCGACAGCGGCGCCGTCCAGTCCAGGTTGTTGACCATGGTGGCGGCGTTCTCGCCCTCGAAGGACAGGAACGGCTCGATCTGGGATCGCACCCGCTCCACCCACTCGGCCACCGTGGCCTTGGTGTTCAGGGTCCGCTCGGCGGAGGGCTTCGGGTCACCGATGAGTCCCGTCGCGCCGCCGACCAGAGCCAGCGGGCGGTGCCCGGCCAGCTGCAGGCGGCGCATCGTCAGGATCTGCACCAGGTTGCCGATGTGCAGGCTCGGCGCCGTCGGGTCGAAGCCGCAGTAGTAAGTCACCGGGCCCTCGTCCAGGGCCGCACGCAGGTCGCCGAGCTCGGTGCTCACCGCGATCAGCCCTCGCCACTGCAGGTCTTCGAGGAGCGCGCGCGCGGGGATCACGGTGACAGCCTGCCCGATGGAGCGCGCCGGCGGGCCACGGCAGGCCGGTACGACGACACCGACGGCTCGCCGTCGAGCCAGAAGCGCCACGGCCGGCCCGCGCCGTCGCCGGAGACGCCGACCCGCGGTCCGGACCGGACGGTGCCGTTAGTACCGGGAGCGCCGCCATCCGGTCCAACACGGTCACCGGACAGAATGCGCAGCGCGGACCGTGGGTCGAGCGCGTCGACACCGTCGTACCCGCCGTCGATCCCGAGCGCGACGGTCAACCGGGCCGGGCCCCTGGCCAGGTCGCGCGGGGACTTCGAGGTCGTCCGGCGACCCAGCGCGACCGGCTCGCCGACCACCACCTGCCCGGCGCGCAGCAGCACCGCGCCGGCGCGACCCTCCGGGCCGCAGACGACGTTCATGCACCAGTGCATGCCGTAGGTGAAGTAGACGTAGACGTGCCCGGGAGGGCCGAACATCACGGCGTTGCGCGGCGTGCGCCCCCGGAACGCGTGCGAGCCGGGATCGGCCTCGCCGTCGTAGGCCTCGACCTCGGTGAGACGGACCGCGACCACGCCCTCCTCGCCGCGGTGCTCGACCACGACGCCGAGCAGGTCGGGCGCGACTTCGAGGACGGGCCGGTCGAAGAACGCGCGCGGCAACGGGGCCACCCGCCCGCCGGACGCGCTGCGCTCAGGTGCCACCGGTGGCCCAGGCCGCGTGCCGGGTCGCGGCGTCGGCCAGCTCGGCGAGCTGCTCGCCGACCCGCGCCGGAGCGGTGCCGCCGTAGGTCGACCGCGACTCAAGGGAACCACGCACGGTGAGCACCGAGCGCACGTCAAGGCTCAGTCGCTCGTCCACCGCAGCCAGCTCGGCGTCCTCGACCTCCCACAGCTGGCGGCCGTGCTCGTCGCACCAGCGCACCAGCCGTCCGCTGATGTCGTGCGCGTCGCGGAAGGGCACCCCCGAGTGGACCAGCCACTCGGCGACATCGGTCGCGAGCGCATGCCCGGTGCCGGCCGCAGCCGCCATCCGGTCGTCGCGGATCGAGAGAGTCGCGACCATGCCGGCCACCGCGGGCAGCACGAGCAGCAGCTGCTCCACCGAATCGAAGACCGGCTCCTTGTCCTCCTGCAGGTCCCGGTCATAGGCGAGTGGCAACCCCTTGAGCGTCACGAGCAGCGCGGTCAGGTTGCCGACCAGCCGGCCGGACTTGCCGCGGGCCAGCTCCGCGATGTCGGGGTTCTTCTTCTGCGGCATGATCGAGGAGCCGGTGGCGTAGGCGTCGTCGAGCTCGACCCAGCCGAACTCCGTCGTCGCCCAGAGGCACACCTCCTCGCCGAGGCGAGACAGGTGCACGCCCAGCAGCGCCGCCGCGAACAGGAACTCCGCCGCGAAGTCGCGGTCGGAGACCGCGTCGATCGAGTTGGCCACCGGTGCGTCGAAGCCGAGCTCGGCGGCGACGGCGTGCGGATCCAGCGGGAGGGAGGACCCGGCGAGGGCGCCCGCTCCCAGCGGGCACAGCGCCGCCCTGCGGTCCCAGTCGACGAGGCGCTCGACGTCGCGCTTGAAGGCGTGCACGTGGGCCAGCAGGTGGTGGGCCAGCAGCACCGGCTGCGCGTGCTGAAGATGGGTCAGGCCAGGCATCGGGGTGCCGCGGTGCCGCTCGGCCAGTGCGATCAGCGCGGTCTCGAGCTCAGCGACCCGCGACGCAACCTGCCGGGCGGCGTCGCGCAGGAACAGCCGCAAGTCGGTCGCGACCTGGTCGTTGCGGCTGCGGCCGGCACGCAGCTTGCCGCCGAGGGTGCCGATGCGCTCGAGCAGCCCACGCTCGAGCGCCGTGTGCACGTCCTCGTCGTCGACCGTCGGACGGAAGGTGCCGTCGCGGACGGCCGCATCGAGATCGTCCAGGGCGCCGAGCGTCGCGCTGAGCTCGACGACGTCGAGCAGGCCGGCGCGGTGCAGGACGCGGGCGTGGGCCCGCGAGGCGGCAAGGTCATAGGGCGCCAGCCGCCAGTCGAAGTGCACGCTCACCGACAGCCGGGTCAGCGCCTCGCTGGGCCCGCCACTGAACCGCCCACCCCACAGCCGCGTCGTACCGCCGTCGTTCTCGCTCACCGAACGGACGATAGTCCGGCTACCGGCTGGGGCGCTGGTCGCGCCGCGCCGCCATCTTGCTCGGCAGCCCCCAGAGCTCGACGAAACCCTTCGCCAGCGTCTGGTCGAACGTGTCCGGCGAGTCGTAGGTCGCCATCCCGTAGTCGTAGAGGGCCTGGTCGCTGCGCCGACCGGTCACGACGGCGCGCCCGCCGTGCAGGGTGAGCCGGATGTCGCCGGACACATGGGCGTTGGCCTCGTCCACGAAGCCGTCCAGCGCTCGCTTGAGCGGCGAGAACCACAGCCCGTCGTAGACCAGCTCACCCCACCGCTGGTCGACGCCCTTCTTGAATCGGCTCAGGTCGCGCTCGACGGTGACGTTCTCGAGCTCCTGGTGGGCGGTGATCAGCGCGATCGCCCCCGGCGCCTCGTAGACCTCCCGGCACTTGATGCCGACCAGCCGGTCCTCGACCAGATCGATCCGGCCGACGCCCTGCGCGCCGGCCCGCCGGTTGAGCTCGAGGACAGCCTCGAGCGGGTTGACCACCCGCCCGTCCAGGGCCACCGGGGAGCCCCGGTCGAAGGTGATCACGACCTCGTCGGGCTCCCGGGGCACCGCCGGGTCGTTGGTGTAGGAGTAGACGTCCTCGATCGGCGCGATCCAGATGTCCTCGAGGAACCCGGTCTCCACCGACCGGCCCCAGAGGTTCTGGTCGATGCTGTACGGCGACTTGCGGGTCACGTCGATCGGCAGTCCCTTCTCCTCGGCGAACGCGATCGCCTTGTCCCGCGTCATGCCCGAGTCGCGCACCGGGGCGAGGACCGAGAGGTCGGGGGCCAGCGCGCCGACGCCGACCTCGAAGCGGACCTGGTCGTTGCCCTTGCCGGTGCAGCCGTGGGCGACCTGGGTGGCGCCGTGCTGGCGGGCCGCGGCCACCAGGTGCTTGACGATCAGCGGCCGGGACAGCGCGGAGACCAGCGGGTAGCGATCGAGGTACAGCGCGTTGGCCTTGAGCGCGGGAACGCAGTAGTCCGCGGCGTACTCCGCGCGGGCGTCGACCACCACCGACTCGACCGCGCCGCACGCCAGCGCACGCTCGCGGATGACGTCGAGGTCCTCGCCGCCCTGGCCCACGTCGGCCGCGACAGCGATCACCTCGGCGCCGGTCTGGTCGGCGATCCAGCCGATGGCGACGGAGGTGTCGAGGCCTCCGGAGTAGGCGAGCACGACGCGCTCGGTCACGATGGTTCTCCTTCTGCAGCGGGGGTGGTGGCGGACTTCTCGGCGAGCCGGCGCAGCCGGGAGGCGAGCGCCGCTCCGCCAGCCGGGTCGCGGCTGATCAGCAGCACGGTGTCGTCCCCGGCGATGGTGCCCAGGACGTCGGTGGCCCCGGACCGGTCGATCGCGGACGCCAGGAACTGCGCGGCACCCGGCGGCGTGCGCAGCACCGCGAGGTTGGCGGAGGCCTCCGCCGAGACCAGCAGCTCGGCGGCCAGCCGGCCCAACCGCGCCCCGCTCTCGCCGTTGACCTGCGCGAGCCGCGGGGTGGTGTCGCCGCCCTCTGCCGGCACCGCATAGACCAGGTCGCCGTCGGCGTCGCGGATCTTGACGGCACCGAGCTCGTCAAGGTCGCGCGACAGCGTGGTCTGGGTGACGTCCACGCCGTCGTCGGCGAGCAGCCGCACGAGCTCGCTCTGCGACCGGACCCGCCGGGTCTCGAGCAGCTCGACGATGCGGCGGTGCCGCGCGGTGCGCGTCAGCGCCAGCTGGGTCATGTCTGCTCCCGCAGCTCTGTCATGTCTGCTCCAGCAGATAGGTGAGCAGCGCCTTCTGCGCGTGCAGCCGGTTCTCGGCCTCGTCCCACACGACGCTCTGCGGACCGTCGATCACCGCTGCCGCGATCTCCTTGCCGCGGTAGGCGGGCAGGCAGTGCAGCACCACGGCGTCCCCGGCGGCCCGCGCGAGCGCTGCCTCGTCCACGGCGTACGGGGAGAAGGGCGCAGCCCTGTCCTCGGACTCACCTTCCTGCCCCATCGAGACCCAGGTGTCGGTCGCGAGCACATCCGCGCCCTCCGCGGCCTTCGCCGCGTCGCGCAGGTGGGTGACCGAACCGCCGGTCTCGGCGGCGATGCGCTGGGCCCGGGCCAGGATCTCGGGGTCCGGGTCGTAGCCCTCGGGCGAGCCGACCCGCACGTGCATGCCGGCGACCGCGCCGCCGATCAGGTAGGAGTGGGCCATGTTGTTGGCGCCGTCGCCGAGGTAGGTCAGCGTCAGCCCGGCGAGGCGGCCCTTGTGGGCCCGCACGGTCTGCAGGTCGGCCAGGATCTGGCACGGGTGATAGGCGTCGGTGAGCGCGTTGACGACGGGCACGGCGCTGACCGCGGCCATCTTCTCGATCCGGTCCTGCCCGGAGGTCCGCCACACGATCGCCGCGCACTGCCGATCCAGCACCCGCGTGGTGTCCTCGATCGGCTCCCCCCGGCCCAGCTGGGTGCTCTGCGCGTCGATGACCAGCGGGTAACCGCCGAGCTCGGCAACCCCGACCGAGAACGACACCCGGGTGCGCGTCGACGGCTTGTCGAAGACGACGGCCACCGAGCGGGGCCCGGCCAGCGGCTGCCAGCCGAAGCGGTCGGCCCTCATCCGGTCGGCCAGGTCGAGCACCGACGTCTGCTCGTCGGGGGTCAGGTCGTCGTCTCGCAGGAAGTGCCGGATCGGTGCTGGCATGTCTAGGAGTCCCCTCGGTCGGCGGCGGCGGCCTCAGCGACGCTAGCCGCGTCGAGGACCTCGGGCAGCGCCGCCAGGAACGCGTCGGCCTGCGCGTCGGTGAGAACAAGAGGCGGGAGCAGGCGTACGACGTGCGCAGCGACCGTGTTGACGAGGAACCCGCGCTCGCGTGCCGCGGTCTCGACGGCTGCCGCTGCTGGCGCGGTGAGCACGATGCCGAGCATCAGCCCGGCACCGCGCACGGAGTCCACCAGGGGGTGGCCCAGCGCGGTGATGCCGTGCCGGAGCCGAGCCCCGAGCGCCGTGGCCCGGCCGAGCAGGTCCTCCTTCTCGATGGTGTCCAGGACGGCGAGCGCGGCGGCGCACGCGATCGGGTTGCCGCCGAACGTGCTGCCGTGCTGGCCGGGCGAGAGCAGCTGCGCGGCACCGCCGAACGCGATGCAGGCGCCCAACGGCAGGCCGCCGCCCAGGCCCTTGGCCAGCGTGACCACGTCGGGCTCCACCCCGGCGGAGGCGAACCATGCTCCGGTGCGGCCCATCCCGGTCTGCACCTCGTCGACCATCAGCAGGGCGCCCTCCCGCGCCGCGACGGCGCGGGCCGTCGCGAGGTAGCCGTCCGGCGCGGGGATCACCCCGCCCTCACCGAGGATGGGCTCCAGGAAGACCGCCGCAGTCCACGACCCGACCGCGGTGCGCAGCGCCGGTGCGTCGCCGTAGGGGACGAACGTCACCCCGCCCGGCAACGGCTCGAACGGGGCGCGCTTGCCGGGCTGGCCGGTGAGTGCGAGGGCGCCCATCGTGCGGCCATGGAAGGAGCCCTCGGCGGCGACCACCGAGGCGCGCCCGGTGCGCCGGGCCAGCTTGAAGGCTGCCTCGGTGGCCTCCGCGCCGGAGTTGCAGAAGAAGACTCGGCCCTCTCGTCGGGCGCGCCCGGCCAGCCCGAGCAGCCGCTCGGCCAGCAGCGTGGCCGGCTGGTTGGCCACCAGGTTGGACACGTGCCCGAGGGTGGCGACCTGTCGGCTGACCGCCTCGACCACGGCCGGGTGGGCGTGGCCGAGCAGGTTGACCGCGATGCCGCCGACCAGGTCGACGTAGTCGCGACCCCGGTCGTCCCACACCTGGGCGCCGTCCCCGCGGACGAGGGCGAGCGGCGGCGGTGCGTAGGTCGCCATCACCGTGCGCCCCCACCGGTCCAGGAGGCTGTCGCCCGCATCGACGACCTGGCTGGCCACGCTCAGGGCACCACCTGGGTGCCGACGCCCTCGTCGGTGAAGACCTCGACCAGGAGCGCGTGCGGCACCCGGCCGTCGATGACGTGGGCCTTGGCGACGCCACCGCGGACGGCCCGCAGGCAGGCCGCCATCTTGGGCACCATCCCCGTCTCCAGCCCGGGCAGCAGCGCCTCGAGGTCGGCGGCCGGGATCGTGCTGATCACGTCATCGGGCGACGGCTGCGCCCCGTCGGCCGGCCACTCGGCGTACAGGCCCTCGACGTCGGTCAGCACGATGAGCTTCTCGGCGCCGAGCGCCACGGCGAGCGCGGCAGCGGCCGTGTCGGCGTTGACGTTGTAGAGGTGCCCGCCGGAGGCGGCGGAGCCACGCGCGACGCTGGAGACGACCGGGATCCGGCCGTCGGCGACCAGGCCCGCCACGATGCCCGGGTCGACCGAGGCCACGTCGCCGACCTGCCCGAGGTCGACGACCACGCCGTCGACGGTGACCTCGTGCGGCTCGGCGGTGAACAGGTTGGCGTCCTCGCCGGAGAGCCCGACCGCGAACGGGCCGTGGGCGTTGATAAGGCCGACGATCTCCCGCTGCACCTGTCCGACCAGCACCATCCGGACCACGTCCATGGTCTCCGGGGTGGTGACGCGGTGGCCCGCCGCGAACACCGACTCGATGCCGAGCCGCTGGAGGTGGGCGGTGATCTGCGGCCCACCGCCGTGCACGACCACCGGCCGGAGGCCGGCGTACCGAAGGAAGACGACGTCCTCGGCGAACGTGCGCTGCAGGGAGCGCTCGACCATGGCGTTGCCGCCGTACTTGATGACGACGGTGCGCCCGTGGAACCGCTCGAGCCACGGCAGCGCCTCGACGAGGAGCCCGGCCTTCTCCAGCGCGGCGGCGTGACGGTTGCTCATGAGGAGGCCATCACGACGAGTAGGCCGAGTTCTCGTGCACGTAGGCGGCGGTCAGGTCGTTGGTCCATACGGTCGCCTCGACGTCGCCCGCGGCCAGGTCGACGGTGATCGTGACCACCCGGCCGGAGAGATCGACCTTGGTGCGGTCCTCCCCCGCCGCGCCGTCCCGGCAGACCCAGACACGGTTGAGGGCGACGGCGAGCCGGCCGGGCTCGAACGCCGCGTCGGTGGTGCCCACAGCCGCGAGCACCCGCCCCCAGTTGGGGTCCTCGCCGGCGATGGCGCACTTGAGCAGGTTGCTGCGGGCGACGGCTCGAGCCGCGGTGACGGCGTCGGCCTCGCTGGCCGCCCGGACCACCTCGACCGCGATCGTCTTGGTCGCGCCCTCGGCGTCGTCGACCAGCTGGCGGGCGAGGTCGGCGCACACGTCGTGCACGGCACTGGTCAGCTCCGGCTCGCCGAGTGAGATGCCGGACGCGCCGGAGGCCAGCAACAGCACCGTGTCGTTGGTCGACATGCAGCCGTCGGAGTCGACCCGGTCGAACGTCACGGCGGTCGTGGCGCGCAGGACGCGGTCGAGCGTTGCCGCGTCGACGTCGGCGTCGGTGGTGATCACGGCCAGCATGGTGGCCATCCCGGGAGCGAGCATGCCGGCGCCCTTGGCCATGCCGCCGACGGTCACCCCGGTCGGGGTGACCACGACGGCCTGCTTGGGCCGGGTGTCGGTGGTCATGACTGCCCTCGCGGCGTCGTCGCCCCCGAGGGCCGACAGCAGGCTCACCGCCTTGTCGACGCCACCCAGCAGGGCGCCGATCGCGAGCCGCTCGCCGATCAGCCCCGTCGAGCAGATCGCCACGTCGGTCGCGGACACTGCCAACGCATCGGCGACCCGCTCGGCCGTCGCGTGGGTGTCCTGGAACCCCTCGGGCCCGGTGCAGGCGTTCGCCCCGCCGGAGTTGAGCACCACCGCATCGACCCGGCCGTCGGAGACGACCTGTTGGGACCAGAGCACCGGTGCGGCCTTCACCCGGTTGGCGGTGAAGACACCGGCCGCCGCACGGTTCGGTCCGTCGTTGACGACCAGCGCGACGTCCAGCACGCCACTGGTCTTGAGCCCCGCCGCGGCACCGGCCGCACGGAAGCCCTTGGCCGCGGTGACACTCATGGCGCCACCCCCTCGACGGGCAGCCCAGCGGTCTCGTCCAGGCCGAGGGAGAGGTTGGCGTTCTGGATCGCCTGCCCGGCTGCTCCCTTGACCAGGTTGTCCAGCGCGGTGACGACGACGGCCCGACCACTGTGCCGGTCGGCGGCGACCTGCATCTGGACGCTGTTGCTGCCCGCCGTGGCCGCCGTCGTGGGCCAGGCGCCGTCGGGGAGCACGTAGAGGAACGGCTCGTCGCCGTATGCCACTCGCAGCGCGTCCTGCAGGTCGACCGTGGTGGCTCCACCGACCAGTCGCGCAGTGGACGTCGCCAGGATGCCGCGCGGCATGGGGGCGAGCACCGGGGTGAAGGACAGCGTCACCGGACCGGATCGATCCTGGCCGGCTGCAGTCAGTGCCTGCTCGATCTCGGGCGTGTGCTGGTGCACGCCGCCGGCCTTGTAGGCCCGCAGCGCTCCCATCACCTCGCTGCCCATCAGCTCGGCGCGCGCAGACCGGCCGGCACCGGAGGTCCCGGAGGCGGCGACCACGACCAGGTCCCGCGCCTCGACCAGCCCCGCGGCGAGCAGCGGTGCCAGCCCGACGGCCACGGCGGTGGCGTAGCAGCCGGGGTTGGCGATCCGGCCGGCCCCGGCGAGTGTGGCGCGGGCGCCGGGAAGCTCCGGCAGGCCGTAGGGCCAGCTGCCCGCGTGGGTGCCGCCGTAGTAGGTCTCCCAGGCGGCCGGGTCGCGCAGCCGGAAGTCGGCGCCGAGGTCGATGACCGTGGTGTGCGCGGGCAGGTCGGCGACCAGCGCGGCGGACTCGCCGTGGGGAAGCGCGAGGAACACGACGTCGGCCGCGGCGAGCAGCGCCGCGTCGGTCGGGACGAACGTGGTGCCGGCCAGCTGCGGCAGCTGCGGGTGCAGGGCGGTCACCTCGAGTCCCGCACTGGCACCGGCCGCGACCGGGCCAAGCGTCAGCTCCGGGTGCCCGAGGACCAGTCGCAACAGCTCGCCACCGGCGTAGCCACTCGCCCCCGCAACCGCGACCGTCGTTCCCATCTGCATGATTATGCGTTAGGTCGCATCATCATGCAATGGCGGGGTCAGGTCCCGCGCTGCACCGCCCCGGTGCGGCGGGTGGCCTCGGCGACGGCGCTCGCCCGCGCCCCCGAGACCTCCTCCACGGTCAGGGTGCGGTCGGGCGCCCGGAACCGCAGCGTGTAGGCCAGCGACGCCTGCCCCTCGCCCAGCTGGTC
>Ga0136617_10006312_pt1 | contig 10595 bp, 10 predicted proteins | sample AntDrymUQ3222106_2_FD_129672 | JGI IMG/M metagenome (GOLD analysis project Ga0136617, IMG submission 129672) | Polar desert sand microbial communities from Dry Valleys, Antarctica - metaG UQ322 (21.06) | ecosystem: Environmental > Terrestrial > Soil > Desert | place: Antarctica: Dry Valley...
CTGGTCGAACGAATGGGCCGGCGGCTTTCTTCGGTGGAATTCGCGGACCAATCAGTCCCTCAGGTGATTGACCAAAAAGGCGCTCCGCTCTTCACCACCAATCTTCAACCGAACAGCCTTCCAGTCTCTCCCCAGGCTCAGGCGCTGATTGAGGAGATCCGCCAACAAAAAAGCGGGCATCTCGATCGTCACGAAAATCTCTACTCCTTCGGTCCGATCGACGAAACGGGATGGGTCACGGTGTTAGAGCAGCCGAAAGCCGCGGCCTACAAACCGGTCAGCGATCTGCTTGGAAAGATCACGTTTCCCGCGGTCTGGCTTATCCTGCTCACAGCGGGAGGCGCATGGCTGGCGGGCAGGTTTACCCGCCGGCAGGTGGAAGCCGCCCGCCGGATCGAGCGCGAAGTTATTTTTAACGAGAAGATCCTCGCCAACATGCCGAGCGGGATCGCCTTGCTAGATCCGAATTCGCGTAATTTCCTGCAAGCGAATGAGGCCTTCGCGAACATGGCCAAAAACTTCGGCGGACTCTCCGAAACGAAAGACGTTCACGATGCGACTTACGACGAGTTAAAGATCGTGCCGCCAGATGCGATCGAAAAGGTGCTCGCCTTCGGCACGCCTTTTCAATTGGTCGAGCAACCGTTGGTCGATCGCAGCGGGGTGACGCATTTCGTGAATGTTAATCTGCTGCGCCTGCAAGGTGCCGAGCAGCGCAACCAGGGCGTGCTCTATTTGATCGAAGACAAAACCCGCGATGTCACGTTGCGTCAGGAACTGATCGCGGCCAATGCCGCGAAGGACCAATTTCTCGCGCTCCTTTCCCATGAGTTGCGTAACCCCCTTTCGCCCGTGATCGCGATGGTGGGCGAACTCGAGGCGAATGCTCCTAATTCACCCGAGGTCCGCCGCGCCCTGGAAGTGATTCGGCGCAATGTCGAACTGGAAGCGCGGCTGATCGATGACCTGCTCGACGTCACCCGCATCTCGAAAGGGAAACTCCAGCTCAGTTTCGAAACCGTGAGCGTGCACGAGATCCTAAAGCGGGCTTACGAGATCTGCCGCGAGGAAATTCTCGCGCAAAATCTGCGGATTGAATTTCGCCTCCGGGCGGAGCTGGAACACGTCGAAGGAGATCCCGCGCGCTTGCAGCAGGTCTTTTGGAATCTAATCAAAAACAGCGTGAAGTTCACTCCGAAACAGGGCCGGATTATCATCGAGACCTTCAATCCCACGCCCGACCGGATCGAGATCAGAACGACCGATACCGGCATCGGGATTGAGCCGGATAAACTCGGAAAAATCTTTAACGCCTTTGAGCAAGGCCAAAGCTCGATCACACGGCGCTTCGGTGGTCTCGGGCTTGGGCTCGCGATCTCGAAAGCGATGGTCTCAGCTCATGGCGGGAGCATTGCCGTGGAAAGCGAAGGCAAAGATCGCGGCGCGACATTCATCGTCACTCTCGAAACAGTCGCGGCCCCTGCGCAAACCGATGCTGCCCACCGGGCGGGAACGCCCGGCACAAGTGAGGAAGCGAAAGCGCGGATGGAACAACGCGCCCCGCGGCTCCTGGTGGTGGACGATCACCACGACACCTGCATCGGAATGAAGATGATGCTCGAGCGCCGTGGCTACCGAGTCACTCTCGCCCACACCGCGGATGAGGCGGTGGAAAAGGCCCGCCAGGAACAATTCGATTTGCTCATCAGCGACATCGGTCTTCCCGGTCGCTCGGGCTACGAGCTGATGCAGGAGCTGGGGGGGGGCGATGGCTTGCGAGGAATCGCACTGAGCGGATTTGGGATGGAGAACGATGTCAACCGTGCGCGCGCGGCTGGTTTTTCAGAACACCTGACCAAACCGCTCAACTTCGAGCGCTTGGAGGAGATCATTCACGGCCTGCTGGAAGTGGAGCCAAGCACGGGTTCAAACGGAAAATAAGGAGGCGACAAGAGTGTCGCCTTTCCTAGCTCGGGGTGGAAGGTGCGGGGCTCTGCTGAGTTGCTTCCGCCGCCTTATCCGATGCGTCCTTCATTTCGCGCGAAAGTTTCTCCACCCGCTGACGCATGATCTTGCCGGCCTTGAATTTCACTGTCGCTCGCGGGGGGATGACGAAACTGCTTCCGGGCTCGTTCGGATTACGGCCAACCCGCGGCTTGGTCAGACGCGGTTGAAAGACCCCGAAATTGCGAAGCTCCACGGCAACATTCTTCGCCAGGCTGTCCGTGATGTGGTCGAGAGTCCGCTGGACCACCTCGAACACTTCGTGCTGGACCATTCCCGTTTGATTGCTAATGGCAACAACGATATCTCGTTTGGTGAGCTTAGCCATATGTACTAAATCGCCCGCGATGGATCATTTAGGTGGGAGATTTGCAAAATTTGCTAAAATTACGCCTCAGACGCGTAAACAGGACGATGGGGGTTCAGCTCAAACGGTCGTTGTGCGGCTCTGAAAAAGGCGGCTCAAGTGATAGGAAAGGGCGGTTTGTCCTGCAATCGACTTGCGGCGGGATTTCAGCTGCCCCTGCAAGACGCCGAGCTTGGTGAACACGGCATTCCACTCCGTTTCAAGACGGCGAACGTCCTCGTTGCTTAATTCGCGGACCCCGCGCATTGAAACGCCACGTTGCAGGACATTCATCGCCCGGCCGGAAAGTTCGCCCAGTAAACTGAGTTCGCGGAATGCGTGCTCGGTTTCCTGGAGAAGATTTGCGCGGGTTTCGGTGAAAAGACGCTCTTGCTCCGCGGAGATGATCGGCTTTGCTTTGTCGAGGCCGTACGTAATCAGGTCGTGCAGCCTCTTCCAGTTATCCAGCTGGAGCGTCAACAAACGAAGCCGCGTTTCGAGAGCTCTGTCCCTCATGGCTGACTAGAGGAGAGCTGCAGCGTTTCGTCGAGTTTCTGCAGATTATCGATCAGCAAATGGGCCCAAGGGCGGTCGACCGTCTGCACCTGGCTGATGATTCCCTCTTCAAAATAGAAGCGGCCCTGGCGCCAGCGAAAAATCTCTGCGATGGCCGACTCGCCTTCCAGGGTGCCGAAAACCGCGTGCCGGAGTGACCCAAGTTGCAGGTAGATTTCGCTGTTGCCCCGACCTGATTTGAAAGTGAACCGGCCGCTGCGTTGCCCGAGGCAGCTCATTTGTAAAATTTCCGCGGCGGAGAATTGGTTCAAATTGCCAATGAGGGAATGACAAGGATCTATCCCTTCAGACACGTCGCAGGAGTTCATCTCGAGCGTGCCGACGAAGTTTTGCAGTTCCGAACGGAGGCGCCGCACGCTTCGGCCCGTCACAATCCGGACGATCTTTTGTTCCTCCGCGGTCTTGAGTGATTCGTCTTCGGGTGATTTCGGCGCGAGACAAACAATCTGAAGCGAGGGAAAATGTTGTCGAGCGTTCGTGGCTTGCTCAAACGCGATGGCCGGCTCGCCTTCAACGGCGAAGCCGTCGAAATGCTCGGCGATGAGGATCCAAATCGCTTCCGACATGGTGCGGACGATCCGGGTTTCGACGCCGTGCATCTCGTCCAGAATGCCGAGGGCCCGGTCTTGGAACACGGGATCGGCATTTAGTATAAGCAGGCGGGTTTCCACGGCGGCAATCAAGTCACCGGTGTAATTAGCAAGAACCTTGCCTGCAGCTACCTAGATACGCAGAGGCTTATCTTCGCCATTCCGTCCGCGGGGGCGGAGCTGCGAAACTCTCCGGCGCGATCTCGTGCGCGGTGCGAAAATGCACCTTCGCAATTTGCCGCAAAATTTCAGGCCCGTCTTTTTGCGCCAGCTTCTTCGCTGCTTCTTTTACACCTGGCGAAACGCCGCGACTGAGCTTTACGCCAAGAGCCTTGCTGCGTTTATCGAGCCAGTCGATAAACGCTTCCCGCGCGATGATGGACGCTGCTGCCACCGCGGGGTCCGATTCTGCCTTGGTGCGTTGCTCAAGCCTGATCTCGCGACCGCGCTGCAACAAGGAGCGCTCGATCACCCGCGCATCGGCGAATTTGTCCGACAACGCACGCGGGCAGCCAGGCTTCTTCTCCAGCAAATTCTCGATTACCCGCGCGTGGCCCCATCCCAGCAAGCTGTTGAGATTGCCAAACTTTTCGTAGAGATCGTTGTAGCGCTCCGGCCCGATCACCACCGTATCGGGTAGCGCACCATGCGTCTTTCGGATTATCTCCGCGAGCGCGCGAATCCGCGCGTCTGATCCGATGCGCTTGCTGTCCTGAATACCCGCGTCCATGAACTTGCGCGCGATACCGCGATCGACGTAAACGCCTGCGATGACCAGCGGTCCAAAGAAGTCGCCTTTCCCACTTTCATCCACGCCGAAGTGCGGCTCGAACATCTCCGGCGAATGCACTTCCTCATAACCGAGCTTCGCTTCGCCCAGGATCTTCGGTTCGAGCTGGAACTGCACGAACTCCTCGATCCCTTTCCCTTGCAGCAGCAACTTCGGCCCCTTCTCGTAAACGGCCGCGCTCAGCTTCTCCTTCTGCGCGAAGTAGAGTGTGTAAGGTCGGGGCGCGAAGGCGAAGCCGAGCTCGTCGAGCAACGCGCGCAGTTGGTTCGCCTGATCGATCGTTAGCGCGTGCGTGTATGAATTCACCCTCGGAAGCGGGAAACGTCCAACGTCCAACGTCCAACGTCCAACGTCGAATTGCAGAAGATTGAAACGTTGGACGTTGAGCGTTGGACGTTGGACGTTTCCCAATCAGCTTCGCACCCGCTCAAAATTCCGCCGCGTTCCGACGCCATCTGCTAGCCTGGTTTCGTAAAAACGGCCGGGATCTTCCATGGCGCCGGACGCGAGATCCATACGCCATCCTGGTTTCGGAGTTCATGCTCCAACAAACGCAGGTCGCCACCGTCATCCCCTATTATAGGAATTGGCTGCGCCGCTTCCCCGATTTCCGCAGCCTCGCGCTCGCCTCTGAATCCGATGTCTTGCATGCGTGGCAAGGGCTCGGCTATTATGCGCGCGCGCGAAATCTTCACGCGACCGCGAAGGCCGTAATCCGAGAACACGGCGGCGCCTTTCCGGTCGCGGCCGAGACGATGCGCGAGCTGCCGGGCTTGGGCCGTTATACCGCGAACGCAGTCGCAACTTTCGCATTCGGCCAGGCGATTCCGGTAGTTGAAGCGAACATCGGCCGACTCCTGACGCGTCTCTCCAACATGCAGTTGCCGATCGATTCCGCGGCCGGAGCCGACAAGATTTGGAACTTGGCGAGCACGCTTCTTCCGCTCCGGAACGCGTCACTTTTCAACTCTGCCTTAATGGATCTGGGCGCGCTCATCTGTGTCGCGCGCCAGCCGAAATGCGACCTCTGTCCTGTGCGCGGGTTTTGTTCTGCGACCAATCCCGCTGCTCTCCCGGTCAAGAGACAACGCCCCGCCACCAAGACGCTGACCGAACATCACGCATTCACCTTCAACCGCGGCCGCATCCTGCTCGAGCAATCACAGGATCGATGGCGCGGAATGTGGATTCTCCCGCGCCTAACGAATGATTCGGAAATTGAGACCCCTGTTTACATGGCCGAATTTCCGTTCACCAATCACCGCATTACCCTTGCCGTCTATCGGCGCTGGCCTTCGCCAACCTCAGCAAGTCGCTGGTTCCCCGTCGAGTCGCTCGAATCCATTCCGCTCCCGTCACCGCATCGCCGCGCGGTCACGCACTTGATCCGACGACAAAGCCTTGGCAGCGGTTTGGTCGCAACCTAACTTCACCCCGCATGCCCCAGCTCGAAACACTCCCCGACTTGCGCGGTCACTTCGGCCCCTACGGCGGAATGTTTGTGCCCGAGACGCTCATGTCCGCGCTGGAAGACTTGATCGCGGAATACGAGAGCGCGAAAGCTGATCCTGAATTTCACCGCGAGTTGAACGAGCTCCTGCGCGATTTCGCCGGACGGCCAACCCCGCTCTATTTTGCTGAGCGTCTAACGAAGCAACTTGGCGGCGCAAAACTTTATCTAAAACGCGAAGACCTCCTCCACACCGGCGCGCATAAAATCAACAACGCCCTCGGCCAGATTCTTCTCGCCCGCCGTATGGGCAAGCGACGGATCATCGCAGAAACTGGCGCCGGGCAGCACGGCGTTGCGACTGCATCCGTCGCCGCCCGCGCCGGATGCGAGTGCGTTATTTATATGGGCGCGGTCGATATGAAACGGCAGGCGCTCAACGTCGCGCGCATGCGTTTCCTCGGCGCGAAAGTCGTCGCCGTGTCCGCGGGCCAGGCCACCTTAAAGGAGGCGATCAACGAAGCAATGCGCGATTGGGTCACGAACGTGCGCAGCACCCATTACATCCTCGGTTCTGCCCTCGGCTCGCATCCTTATCCGATGATGGTGCGGGATTTTCACCGCGTTATCGGTCTCGAAGCGCGCCGGCAAATTCTGGAGCGGGAAGAACGTCTTCCTGATCTGCTCATCGCCTGCGTTGGTGGCGGGAGCAACGCGATTGGACTATTCCATCCCTTCCTGGAGGACACTTCCGTCCGCATGATCGGTGTCGAAGCCGGCGGTGAAGGAATTCGGAGCGGAAAACATGCGGCCCGTTTTCAAGGTGGCAAACTTGGCGTGCTCCAAGGCACAAAGACTTTTGTCTTAACGAATGCTGACGGACAAATCGAGCTGACGCATTCCATTTCCGCAGGTCTCGATTACGCCGCCATTGGTCCCGAACACAGTTACCTGCGCGACTCGGGACGGATCGATTACGATTACGCAACGGACGAAGAAGCGCTCGCCGCCTTCCGCACCCTGGCCGAAGTGGAAGGGATCATCCCTGCGCTCGAGACTGCGCATGCGATTGCGCATGTGATTAAAACCGCACCGACGCTTGCTCCCGACCAGATCATTATCGCCAACTGCTCTGGCCGCGGCGACAAGGACGTCTCGCAAGCAGCGGAGTATTTCGGAATCTAAATGCGCTCGATGACTGGTTATGGCCGCGGCGAAGCCGACCACGGCGGGGTGAAGTTCAGCGTGGAGTTGAACTCGGTGAATCGGAAGCAGAGCGACATCGTAATTAGTTTACCGCGCGACTTCTCCGAACTCGAGCCACGCATCCGACAAGCGATCAACGAGAAGCTTTCCCGCGGTCGCACCAATGTCGTCGTTTCCTGCCAGGAGAGCGCGAATGGCGCGCGTAAGCTCGCGCTCGACACCGCGCTCGCCCGCTCCTACCACGATGCGATGCGCGCCTTGCAGAAAGAATTGGATGCGCCCGGCGAGATCACGATCGGCACAATCCTGCAAGCGCCGGGCGTGATGCGTTTTTCAGAAAACAACATCGCCGGGGAAGCCGCCTGGCCCCCAGTGGAGCGTGCGCTCGCTGCGGCACTCGCGGAGTTGATCAAGATGCGAGAGCGCGAAGGAAAGCATCTCGCGAAGGACTTGATCCACCGGCTGAAAGTCATTCGTCAGGAAATCAAAACGGTCCGCGCCTTGTTCCCCGAAGTGGTGAAGAAATATCGCTCCGCGCTTTTCGATCGGATTAGCAAGGCTGGACTCGACCTCGCGATGGACGACGAGCGTCTCTTGAAAGAAGTCTCAATTTTCGCAGACCGTTCCGACGTCTCCGAAGAACTAACGCGACTCGAGAGCCACCTCGCACAATTCGCGCATCATCTGCGCAAGAATGAGCCAGTCGGGCGCACGCTCGAATTCATCACTCAGGAAATCTTTCGGGAGCTGAACACCCTGGGCGCGAAGTCTAACGATGCCGCCATCTCGCAACATGTCGTCGCCTGCAAAGCCGAGCTCGAAAAAATTCGCGAGCAAATCCAGAACCTTGAGTAACCAGTTCACCCGCAGTGGGATTTTGTTTGTCGTCTCCGCGCCTTCCGGAGCGGGCAAGACGACGCTATGCGACGCGCTCCGGCAAACGCCGGACTTCGTTTATTCGGTTTCGTGCACCACCCGTCCGCCGCGCGCGGGCGAAATCGAAGGAGAAGATTATCACTTCCTAACAGAAGCCGATTTCGCCCGGCGGGTGGAAGCGCACGAGTTTTTGGAATACGCAAAAGTGCACGAGCATTCCTACGGCACCTTGCGCAATCCAATTCGCAGCAGCCTGGAGAGTGGCGTCGATGTCTTAATCGACGTCGATACCCAAGGCGCGGCCTCGATTCGTAACTTCGGCGATCCCTTCATTCGTCACTCGCTCTGTGACGTCTTCATTATGCCGCCTGACCTGGAAGAGTTGCGCCGCCGCCTGACGAAACGCGGCACGGAAACGGCGATACAGATCGATCTGCGGCTCGTGAACGCCGCGCGTGAAATGGAACTCTGGCGCGACTACCGCTACACCATCATCAGCAAATCAATGGAAGAAGATTTGCAGAAGTTCCGCAACATCATGGGCGCCGAGCGCTATCTTAGCCGACGGCTAGCACTTTTCTAGCCCAGTCCGCACGACCGCCGCCGTGGAAGAAAATCCGAAATCCGAAACCCGACATCCGAATTGCGTCGTTCTCGGCGTAACCGGATCGATCGCGGCCTACAAATCTGCAGAACTCGCGAGTCTTCTCTTCAAGCAGGGCCACGACGTCTTCATCGTCATGACACACGACGCGGCGGAGTTCATCACGCCGCTCACCCTGCAAACGCTCTCGAAGAACCCGGTCATGACTAGCTTCTACGACGAGAAGGAAAATTGGCGGCCCGGTCATATTCAATTAGCTGATCGCGCAAATCTTCTTTTGATCGCACCGGCGACCGCGAACCTGATCGCGGAACTCGCGCACGGCCTGGCCGGGCATCCGCTGACCGCGATCGCGTTAGCTACGCGGGCGCCGATTTTGATCGCGCCGGCGATGAATGGAAAAATGTGGGAGCACGCCGCCACGCAAGAGAACGTCGAGAAATTGAAAGCGCGCGGGGTCGAATTCATCGGCCCAGAAGAAGGGATGCTGGCGTGCGGTTATGAAGGAATCGGCCGCTTGTGGAAGGTCGATGAGATTGCCTTCCGTGCAGAATTCCTGATTGCGCGTCAGAATAATCTGATCGCGTGATGTGGCGCAACTTTCCAAGTTGCAGTCGCGCACCGAGCAAGTTGGAAACTTGCGCTACCCAGTGAGGATTGTCGTTACCGCGGGACCAACGCGCGAGCCGATCGACCCGGTTCGTTTCCTCAGCAATCATTCATCTGGCAAGATGGGATACGCGATCGCGGATGCGGCGATCGAAGCTGGACATGAAGTCACGCTGATCTCGGGACCGAGCGCGCTCACACCTCCGCCCCGCGCGCGACTGGTGCCGATCACAACGAGCGACGAACTCTATGACGCCGTCCATGAAGAGACCCGTGACTGCGATCTCTTGGTGATGTGCGCGGCGGTCTCTGATTACAAACCTGTGACCGCTGCGACCCAAAAATTAGAGAAGCAGCCCGGACCTTTTGCGCTGCAATTAACTCCGACGCGCGACATTCTCGCTTCGCTCCCGACGGAGAGTCGCTCTTACTTTGTGGTCGGCTTCGCCGCGGAAACGCACGACATCAAAGCGAACGCACAACGCAAACTCTTCACGAAAAATTGCGACATGATTGTGGCCAATGACGTGAGTCGCGATGATTCCGGAATGGAAAGTGATGAAAACGAAGTCACTATTTTTGTCCGAGACGGGTCATCAAGATTCATTTCGCGCGCGCCAAAAAAAATCATCGCGCGCGAAGTGTTGAAAATAATTTTTGAGATCCGTGAAAAAAGTTTGACAAAAAAAACGTGATGCTTACTCACAGTGTGTAAGTGAAGTTATTCACTACTGTTCACATCCACCGCATCTGCGGATTGAAAGGGGGGATATCCCATGCCAGCAAAGAAAAAAGCGGCCAAGAAAGCGCCTGCTAAGAAAAAATCAGCCAGCAAAAAGTCCGGTAAGAGGCGCTAACTCCGGAGTCTTCACAGAAGAACATCCCCTTTTTTCGTTCTTCTAAAACGCAACTTAACCCGGGAGGAGGATTCATTTTCTCCTCCCGGTTTTTTTCTTGGCGACGTTAATCCTACACTTTCACTTACACCTGCTCTTCCGTGTGGACTCAACTGTAGCGACGCCGCTCTGTCGGCGTGACCACGCGCACCACGGCGGCAGGGCGCCGTCGCCACAACGTGTAAGAGTAAGTGAAAGTGCAGGATCAAAGTGGCGGTGAAAAACATTTCGCGGTGAGATGCGACCAACTGTAGTTCTCTCCGCATGACGCCTCATCTCGAGGCCGCGATCGAGGCGGCGCGTGCCGCCGGTGACTTGCTGCGGAAAAACTTTCAGCAACCGCTACGCGTCAATTCAGCCGAAGCGCACGACATTAAACTCGAGATCGACGTGCAGACGCAGGAATTGATCACGAATCTCTTGTTGAAAGAATTTCCGCAACACGCTCTTTATGGCGAAGAAGGAATTGTAGGCGATCAAACCGCCGAGCATCAATGGATCGTCGATCCGATCGATGGGACGGTGAATTATTATTACGGCATTCCGCACTTCTGCATCTCGATCGCGTTGCGACAAAAGGGCGAGATCATCGTCGGGGTAATCTACGATCCAATGCGCGACGAAATTTGGACGGGCCAGAAAGGTGAA
>Ga0136617_10006314_pt1 | contig 10595 bp, 12 predicted proteins | sample AntDrymUQ3222106_2_FD_129672 | JGI IMG/M metagenome (GOLD analysis project Ga0136617, IMG submission 129672) | Polar desert sand microbial communities from Dry Valleys, Antarctica - metaG UQ322 (21.06) | ecosystem: Environmental > Terrestrial > Soil > Desert | place: Antarctica: Dry Valley...
GACGTACGGATGGAGCTGCGGCGGCTCTTCGCCGACCCGGTCAGCGGCCAGCTGATCGGCATGGAGTCGACCGGCCGGGTCTTTCCCCGGCGACTCGCCGAGTTCGTCGAGCTCCGGGACCGGCACTGCCGCACCAGGTGGTGCGACGCCCCGGTCCGCCACATCGACCACGTCACGTCCTACGCCGAGGGAGGCCCGACCAGTGCGTTCAACGGTCAGGGCCTCTGCGAGGCCTGCAACTACGCGAAGGAAGCCGTCGGCTGGCAGGCACGCCCGCGCCCCGGACCGATCCACACCGTCTGGACAGTGACCCCGACGGGTCACCGCTATGCCTCGACCCCGCCTCCCGCCACGGCTCCCCGGAGGTCTCCGGCCGAAGCCGCCGTCGTCGAGCTGTTCTGGGCCGCCTGAGCAATCGGTCGACGACACGCGAGAGCGCACCGTGACGTCAGGTCACCGGACTGACCTGCGTGATGGCCCACCGATACGCGACAATCGCCAGATGAGCAACGACACGTGGGAGCTGGTCAACGGTGCAGTGACCCTCGTCGACGACCTGGTGCTGAAGCCTGCCCGGCCATGGTCGCCGACGGTGCACGCGCTGCTGACCTACCTGCGCTCCCAGGGACTGCAGTGCGTTCCCGAGCCCGTCGGCATCCGTGACGACGTCGAGGCGATGCGGGTCGTCGAGGGCGATGCCGGGCCCGATGCGTGGCGGCACCAGGTCAGCGAGGCCGCCGTACGCTCCGCGGGGGCTTTGCTCCGGCGGGTCCATGACGCTACCGAGGGCTTCGAGCCTCCCGAGGGCGCGGAGTGGGCGTTCGCAGCCACGCCCGGGGCGACGGTCGTCACCCACGGCGACCCGGGCCCGTGGAACTTCGTGTGGCGCGACGGCGAGGCGGTGGCGCTGGTCGACTGGGACTACGCCGTGCCCGCTCCGGCGATGGACGACGTGGCCTACGCGGTCGACACCTTCGCGCCGTTCCGCTCCGACGACGAGCTCAGGGAGAGCCACGGGTTCGACGCGCCCCCGGACCGGGCTGCGCGGGTCCATGCGTTCGCCGAGGCGTACGGCCTCGGGGGCACCTCGGGCCTGGTCGACCGCGTCGTTGACCGCCAGAACACCACGCTCACCCGGATCACCGACCTCGCCGAGCGTGGCCACGAGCCGTGGGCGTCGTGGGTGCGGGCCGGCTACATCGACGAGCTGCGCGGCCGGGTGCGCTGGACGCGGGAGCACCGCCACCTCGTGGAGTAGCCCGTTCTGAGTGGCAGCATCGTCGCCGTGGACCCTCCCGAGGCACCCGGAAGCCCAGAGCGGGTCGGACGGGTCGAGGACGGAGGTGCCTCGCCATCGTCTGGGATCTGTCGGCGCCGCGTTCTAGGCTGGAGCATCGTGAGTGAATCGATGATCTCGGCCGTCGGCCTGCGCAAGTCCTTCGGAGACTTCGAGGCGGTCAAGGGCATCGACGTCGACGTACGCCGGGGTGAGGCGTTCGGGTTCCTCGGTCCCAACGGCGCCGGCAAGTCCTCGACGATGCGGATGATCGCCGCCGTGAGTCCGATCGGCGGCGGCGAGCTGCGGATCCTCGGGATGGACCCTGCGGTCGACGGCCCCGCGATCCGCGGCCGGCTGGGCGTGTGTCCCCAGGAGGACACCCTCGACAACGAGCTCAACGTCTTCGACAACCTCTACATCTACGGCCGCTACTTCGGGATCGACAAGGCCACCGTCAGGGCGCGGGCCGAGGAGCTGCTCGAGTTCGTGTCGCTGACCGAGAAGGCCAGGGCGAAGGTCGAGGACCTCTCTGGCGGGATGAAGCGACGGCTGACGATTGCGCGCAGCCTGGTCAACAGCCCCGATCTGCTGCTGCTCGACGAGCCCACGACCGGACTCGACCCGCAGGCACGCCACGTGCTGTGGGACCAGCTGTTCCGCCTCAAGCAGGCCGGCGTCACGCTGGTCATCACCACCCACTACATGGACGAGGCCGAGCAGCTCTGCGACCGGCTCGTGGTCATGGACAAGGGCCTGATCGTCGCCGAGGGCAGCCCCCGCGAGCTGATCGACGCCCACGCCACACGCGAGGTCGCCGAGCTGCGGTTCGGCGTCGGCCAGGAGGAGCAGAGCCTGGAGGTGCTCGTCGACAAGCTCGGTGACCTCGGCGACCGCGTCGAGGTGCTGCCCGACCGGCTGCTCGTCTACAGCCACGACGGCGAGGAGGTCATCGCCCAAGTCCACGAGCGCGGCTTCCGGCCCGCCGCGGTGCTCGTACGCCGCTCCACCCTCGAGGACGTCTTCCTGCGCCTCACCGGCCGCACGCTGGTCGACTGATGGCCACTCTGACTCTGGGCCAGGGCGTCTCCCGGCAGTACGACTACTGGTGGACGGTCTACAAGCGCACCTGGAAGGGCAGCGTCATCAGCAGCTTCGTCAGTCCGATCTTCTACGTGCTGGCGATGGGGGTGCTGCTCGGCGGGTTCATCGACGGCGACCCCGCGCAGCTCGAGGGCGCGACCAGCTATCTCGCCTTCGTCGTGCCCGGCCTGGTCGCCGCCCACGCCATGCAGACGGCGGTCAGCGAGACGACCTATCCCGTGATGTCGATGATCAAGTGGCAGAAGGTCTACGACTCGATGATCGCGACCCCGTTGCGGATCCGCGACATCGTGGCCGGCCACCTGCTCTTCGTGCTGTTCCGCCTCCTCACGACCTGCGGCGTCTTCATGATCGTGCTGACCCCGTTCGGGGTCTTCTTGACGTGGTGGGGAGCGCTGCTGGCCTTCGGCTCCCAGATCCTGGTCGGTATGGCGTTCGCCGCCCTCGTCTACGGCTGGAGCGCGCGGCTGCGCAGCGAGTCCGGCTTCGGCGTGCTCTTCCGGCTCGGCGTCTTCCCGATGTTCCTGTTCTCCGGAGCCTTCTTCCCGATCACCAACCTCGGGGAGGCCGGCGCCTGGGCGGCGCGGCTCACGCCACTGTGGCACGGCGTCAACCTGTCGCGGATGTTCAGCGTCGGCGCGGTCGACTGGTCGCTCGCGCTGGTCAACGCAGCCGTCCTCGTCGCGCTGCTGGTGGCCGGCTGGACCTGGTCGGTCTCGGGCCTGACCGCGAGACTGGTGAAGTAGTGGCGACGGTGACCCCGCTGGGGCCGGTGCAGGCGCTCCAGGTCCTGGTGCTGCGCAACTACATCACCTACCGCACCGAGTGGAAGCTCTTCCTGACCGGCTTCCTCGAGCCGGTCTTCTACCTGTTCTCCATCGGCATCGGCGTCGGGGCGCTGGTCGAGGGGTTCGAGTTCAACGGCGAGCCCATCGCGTACGCCGCCTTCGTCGCCCCGGGCATGCTCGCCGTGTCCGCCTTCAACGGCGCGCTGATGGACTCGACCTTCAACGTCTTCTTCAAGCTCAAGTACGACAAGCTCTACGACCAGATGCTGGCCACCCCGCTCACGACCGCCGACATCGCCCGCGGCGAGATCGCCTGGGGCCAGCTGCGGGGTGCGAGCTATTCCGCGGCGTTCCTGGTCGTCATGGCCGCGATGGGCCTCGTCGGTTCGTGGTGGGCGGTGCTGGCGCTGCCGGCGGCGCTGCTCATCGGCTTCGCCTTCAGCGCGGTCTGCATGGCCCTGACGACCTGGATGAAGACCTGGCAGGACTTCGAGAAGATCACCCTCGCCCAGCTGCCGATGTTCCTCTTCTCGGCCACCTTCTTCCCGCTGACGACGTTCCCGACGTGGCTGCAGTGGGTGGTCGAGGTGACGCCGCTCTATCGCGGGGTCGTGCTGTGCCGCGAGCTGACCACTGGCTCGATCACGTGGGCCTCGGCGGTCTCGGTCGTCTACCTCGTCGTCTTGGGGCTGGTGGGGCTGGCCGTCGTACGCCGCCGGCTCGACTCGCTGCTGCTGACCTGATCGCGGCTGGTTGGATAGCGGCCATGACGATCGAGCCCGACGCCAAGGACTGGACCTGGGTCCTGGACCGCCCCTGCCCCGAGTGCGGCTTCGACGCCCCGGGACTCGACCGGGTCCGGATCCCGCAGGCGATCCGCGACAACGCGACCCTCTGGGAGGTCGTGGTCGGCACCGACGACGCGGCGGTCCGACCCTCGGCCCACGTGTGGTCGCCCCTGGAGTACGCCTGCCACGTGCGCGATGTCGACCTGCTCTTCGAGGAGCGGCTCGGGCTGATGCTGCGCGAGGACTACCCGGTGTTCGACAACTGGGACCAGGACGCCACCTGCGACGCCGACGACTACGGCAGCCAGGACCCCGTCGTGGTGGCGTCGGCCGTGGTGGCGGCCGCTGACGCAGTCGCCTGGAGCTATGAGCAGGTCGCCGACGAGCAGTGGCAGCGCACCGGACGGCGCGATGACGGGTCGGGCTTCACCGTCGACAGCCTCGCCCGCTACCACCTCCACGACCTGGTCCACCACGCCCACGACGTCTCCCACATCACCAAGCGGGTGACCGTCACCTCCTACGACGACTCCGCCGAGGCCTACCGAGACCACGCTCCGGACATGTCCGAGGAGACCGCGGCGGCGCTCGACCGGTTCGTGGCCGCGCTGCCCACTGGGGCGCGGGTGCTCGAGATCGGGAGCGGCTCGGGCCGCGACGCCGCCGCGATGGAGTCCCGCGGCCTGTCGGTGCGGCGCACCGACATCACTCCCGGCTTCATCCGACTGCTGCGGGCTCAGGGCCACGACGCCGACGTGGTCGACCCGCTGGCCGACGACCTCGCCGACCCCGCGCGCCCGGACCCGACCGAAGGAGGGTCCTACGACGGGGTGTGGGCCTCGGCCAGCCTGCTCCACGTCCGCCGCGAGGACCTGCCGCAGGTGCTCGCCAACCTGGCCTCCGCGACCAGGCCGGGCGGTTCGCTCCACCTGGCGGTCAAGGAGGGCGACGGTGCCCGGTTCTCTACCCATGGCAGCGTGGCCGGGCCGCGGCACTTCACGTTCTGGCGCGAGCCCGCCCTGCGGGAGGTGCTGGGCGCCGCCGGCTGGGACGTCGCGGAGCTCACGCGGACCACGGGTCAGCGGGACGAGACCTGGCTCGACGTGATCTCCCGGCGACGGTGAGCCGGATCAGATGAGGCACACCGAGTTCTGGGAGCGCATGGACGAGGTGCTCGGGGCTGGCTACGCCCGGACCTGGGCCGACTCGCAGGTGATCGGCGCGCTCGGCGGACGCACCGTCCTGGAGGCGCTCGATGCCGGCTACGACCCCAAGACGGTCTGGCGCGAGGTGTGGCGGGTGCTCGACCTGCCGCCCTCGCTGAGGTGACACGACACGCCGGCACGGCGTACGCCTGATCGAACAGTTGTTCGGCTAGCGTGTCATCCACAGGTGCGACGCGGAGCCAGTTGTCCACAACCCCCGGTTGATCCGGTCCCGGTTGTCGGTGGCTCGCCCTAGCGTCGAAGGCGCACCTGCACCGACACGACACTGGAAGGCACACACATGGCTGGTGGAGACCGCGAGAAGGCACTGGACGTTGCCCTCGCCAACATCGAGAAGCAGTTCGGCAAGGGCTCGGTCATGCGACTGGGCGACGAGACGCGGGCAGCGCTCGAGGTGATCCCGACCGGGGCGATCTCCCTCGACATCGCCCTCGGCATCGGCGGTCTGCCGCGCGGCCGGGTGGTCGAGATCTACGGCCCCGAGTCGAGCGGCAAGACGACGGTCGCGCTCCACGCGGTGGCGAGCGCGCAGCGTGCCGGAGGGATCGTGGCGTTCATCGACGCCGAGCACGCCCTCGACCCCGACTACGCGAAGGCGCTCGGTGTCGACACCGACGCGCTGCTGGTGAGCCAGCCGGACTCCGGTGAGCAGGCGCTGGAGATCGCCGACATGCTGATCCGCTCCGGAGCGCTGACCCTGATCGTCATCGACTCCGTCGCGGCGCTCGTGCCCCGGGCCGAGATCGAGGGTGAGATGGGCGACAGCCACGTCGGCCTCCAGGCCCGGCTGATGAGCCAGGCGCTGCGCAAGATGACCGGTGCCCTCAACGGCTCCGGCACCACGATGATCTTCATCAACCAGCTGCGCGAGAAAATCGGAGTGATGTTCGGCAGCCCGGAGACCACCACCGGTGGCCGGGCGCTGAAGTTCTACTCCTCGGTGCGGCTCGACGTCCGCCGGATCGAGACCCTCAAGGACGGCACCGACATGGTCGGCAACCGCACCCGGATCAAGGTCGTCAAGAACAAGGTGGCCCCGCCGTTCAAGCAGGCTGAGTTCGACATCATGTACGGCAAGGGCATCTCCCGCGAGGGCGGCCTGATCGATGTCGGGGTCGAGGCCGGCCTGGTCCGCAAGGCGGGCGCCTGGTTCACCTACGAGGGCGACCAGCTCGGCCAGGGCAAGGAGAACTCGCGCAACTTCCTGCGCGACAACCCCGACCTGGCCAACGAGCTGGAGAAGAAGATCCTCGAGAAGCTCGGGATCGGTCCCACGGTCGACGCGCCGGCCGAGGCCCTGTCCGACGAGCCGATCGGGATCAATGACTTCTGATCCCGTGCCGGCCGGTCCGGAGGCCGACCCCGAGTCGGTCGCGCGCACCATCCTGCTCGACCAGCTGACTGGTCGTGCCAGGTCCAGGCGCGAGCTCGCCGACAAGCTGAAGCAGCGGGAGGTACCCGAGCAGATCGCGACCCGGCTGCTCGACCGGTTCGTGGAGCTCGGCCTGGTCGACGACGCCGCCTTCGCCCAGGCCTGGGTGAGCGGCCGCCACACCGCCAAGGGGCTCGCGCCGCGGGCGCTGGCCCAGGAGCTGCGACGCAAGGGTGTCGACGACGAGGTCGCACGCGAGGCCCTCGACCAGGTCGGTGACGAGGAGCAGGACGCCACGGCGCGGGCGCTGGTCCGCAAGAAGCTGCGCAGCCTCGAGCGGTTCGACGACACCACCCGCACCCGGCGGCTGGTCGGCATGCTCGCCCGCAAGGGCTATCCGCCCGGCCTGGCCTTCCGTGTCGTACGAGACGAGCTCGGCGCCGAGGCGGAGGAAGCGGCGGGACCCTAGTCTCGGCTCCATGACGGTCCACCTGACCATCCTCGACCGCGGGCGCGAGCTCAGCGGCGTCGTCCGCGCGGGTGAGTCGTGGCTGGCCGCCGCGCGACGGACCTGCGCCAGCCGCCACGTCGACCCGACCCCGCTCGACCTCTCCGGTGAGGTCAAGCGGTTCGCGGTCGACCACGACCGGGTGGTGACACTGCGGGCCATGGGGCGTGGTGACCTGTCCGACGTGACCCGCTGGCGGGCCACCGACCACGTCCGGCGGTGGTGGTCCGGCGACGGCGAACCGAGCCTGGAGGCGGTCAGTGCCCACTACGGCCCCGCGATCGACGGGATGGAGTCGACGCGGCTGTGGGTGGTCGAGGCCAACGGACGATCCGTCGGCTTCTGCCAGGACTACCGGATCCGCGACCACCCCGACTTCGCCGCGCTCGTTCCCGACCCCGAGGCGGTCGGGGTCGACTACGCCGTGGGTGAGCCCAGCCTGCTCAGCAGTGGGCTTGGGACGGTGATGCTGTGGGCCTGGCTGCTGGGCGCCCGGCGTCGCTACGGCGACGTGGCGACCTTCTTCGCCGCTCCCGACCACCGCAACGCCGCCAGCCTGCGGGTGCTCGCGAAGGTCGGGTTCAGGGAGGGCACCTGGTTCGACCAGCCGCAGTCCGACGGCTCGGTGGCGACCCTGGTCGGCTGCACGCTCGACGTCGCCCGGGTGGTCGGCTGAGCGGGGAGCGCGCTGGGGCGGTGACATGAGAGCTGACCGTGAGGTTGCGCGCGATCGCGAAGCGACCATGCAATCCGCGGGTGAGCCGCCGCCCTCAGGGGAGGAAGAGGCCGGCGTCGCCGAACTCGTGCCACCAGTAGCCCTCCCGTACGGCCTCGTCGTAGGCGCGCTGTGCGAGATCGGCGCCCGCCACGGCCTCGACCAGCAGCAGGTGGCTGGCCTGCGGGTCGTGCCACCCGGTCACCAGGCCCGTGACCACCTCGGGGCGCTGCCGCGGCGTCACGACGCGTTCGGTCCAGCCGCTTCGGGCGGCGACGCGACCTGCGCCGTCGACAGCCGACTCCAGCGCCCGGGTGACGGTGGTGCCGACTGCCACCACCCGCCCGCCGGCGACCCGCGTGAGGTCGACCTGACGTGCCGTCGCTTCCGGGACCTCGAAGCGCTCGGGCTGCGGGGCCTCCCCGGCCTCCTGCGAGGACACGCCGGTGTGGAGCGTGATCGGGACGACGGCCACGCCGCGCGTGACCAGGGCGGCGACCAGAGACGCGGTGAACGGACGGCCCGCCGACGGCATCTCGGCACTGCCGGGCACCGTAGAGAAGACCGACTGGTAGGCGTCGAGCGGATAGCGACGGTCGAGATAGCCGTAGCCGATCGGCCGACCGTGGCGCCGGACCTGGCGATCCAGTGGACCACTCGCCCACGCACGCCAGAGCCGGTTGCCGTGCCCGGTGGGGGATGACCCCTCGGACGGGTACGGCGCCAGCAGCTCCAGCCGCACCGGCGGGTCACCCTCGGGGACGGCGCTCAGCACCTGGCCGGGCTCGGCGTCGAGCACCGCACGATCGGCGTCGGGCGCCGTACGGAGCTCGACCACCCAGGTGCCGTCGGTCAGGGGAGTGGCGAGGTGGGCCACCCGGCGACGTCCGCGGGCATCGAGCACGTCGAGCTGGCCGGCGACGGTCGCGGAGTTGTTGACGACCACGAGGTCGCCCGGCTCGAGCTCGTCGGCGAGGTCGGTGAACCGACGGTGGGCGAGGCCACCGGGCCGGGCGACCAGCAGCCGGACGTCGTCGCGGGACGCCCCGCGCGACTCGGCGGGTCGGTCGGCGAAGTGGTCGCCCACCTCGGGGAAGGTCGTCGTCGGGGTCTCGGCGAGCAGCGTCATCGTGAAACCGCCTCGGAGGCGAGCGCCAGATCCGCGGCGCGGTAACGGCCGGACGGGGGACGCCGGTCGAGCAGCGCCAGGAGCGATGGGATCACCGACTCGGGCTCGGGCCGGTCGCTGATGTCCTCACCGGGGAAGGCGTCCTGGTGCATCCGGGTCCGCATGTCACCCGGGTCGACGGCATAGCAGGTCAGCTGCTCCTCCTCGGCCACGGTGAGCGTGAGGTGCTCCAGAGCCGCCTTGGTGGCGGCGTACGCCCCCCAGGTGGGGTAGTGCTCCACCGCGGCGTCGGAGGTGAGGCTCAGCAGCACCCCACCACGCTCGCGGAGGGCCGGGAGCAGCGCCCGGGTCAGCTCGAGTGGGGCCGCCACGTTGACCTCCCAGGTCGCCAGCAGGTCGCGCGAGGTGAGCTCGCGCAGGGGGCGCATCGGGAGCGGCCCGAGCGTGCTTGCGTTGTGGACCAGCAGGTCGAGTCCGCCGAGGCGCTCGACGGCGTCCACCAGCTCGTGACGGTGGTCGGGGTCGGCGACGTCGCCCGGCACGGCCGTGACGCCGGGCGAGTCGATCCGTGCGAGGGTGTCGGGGGAGCGGCCGTCGGTGACGACGGCGATGCCGCGGGCGGCGAGCGCGCGGACCAGCGCCAGGCCAAGCCCGGCGGACCCGCCGGTGACGAGTGCGGTGTGCATGGATTCTCCTCGTGGTGATCTCGTGTGTCTCGGCTAGTGTTAAAGTTGAAGTCAACTCGAAGTCAAGGGGCGATCCATGGACACGCGGGACCAGCTGACGATGAGCGAGGTCACCAGGCGCAGCGGCTTCGCGGCCTCGGCCCTCCGGTTCTACGAGGCGCAGGGGCTGGTCAGCGCCGGCCGGACCGGTGGCGGCAGGCGGACCTATCGGCGCAACGTGCTGCGACGGCTGGCGTTCATCCGCGCCGCGAGCAACGTGGGGCTGAGCCTGGCCGAGATCCGCGCGGAGCTCGAGCAGCTGCCACAGGAGCGGACGCCCACCAAGGCCGACTGGCAGCGGATCTCCCGCCACTGGCGGGTCCGGCTCGACGACCAGATCGAGGCGCTCGAGCGGCTGCGGGACGGCCTCGACTCCTGCATCGGCTGCGGCTGCCTGTCGCTGCAGCGCTGTCAGGTCTCCAATCCGGGCGACGCAGCGGCCGGCTCGCGTACGGCCCCGGGTGCGGCGTTCCTGCCCGCGCTGCTCAGACTCCCCGCCCCGGCCGATCGGACATGATGGGGGCATGAGCCCGCTCCGCCTGCCACCGGGTCCGGTCGACCTGGCGGCGATGCCGACCGACGCGACCCCGGGTTTCACCGGCGGCAAGTCCGCGGGCAAGGCCGCCCTGACCGCGCTGGGCGACGAGCTCTCCGACCTCCAGGAGCGGCTCTTCGCCGAGGGTAGCTCTGGCTTCTCCCGCAGCGTGCTGCTCGTGCTCCAGGGCATGGACACCTCCGGCAAGGGCGGCGTGCTACGCCACACGGTGGGTCTGATCGACCCGCAGGGCGTACGGATCACCAGCTTTAAGGCGCCGACCGAGGAGGAGCGACGTCACCACTTCCTGTGGCGGATCCGGCGCGCCCTCCCGGCGCCCGGCCATGTGGGGGTCTTCGACCGGTCCCACTACGAGGACGTCCTGATCGCGCGCGTCCACGGGCTGGTCGAGCCGCGCACCGTCGAGGC
>Ga0136617_10006315_pt1 | contig 10593 bp, 11 predicted proteins | sample AntDrymUQ3222106_2_FD_129672 | JGI IMG/M metagenome (GOLD analysis project Ga0136617, IMG submission 129672) | Polar desert sand microbial communities from Dry Valleys, Antarctica - metaG UQ322 (21.06) | ecosystem: Environmental > Terrestrial > Soil > Desert | place: Antarctica: Dry Valley...
CCTGGATGCGCAGGTCGAGCTCGAGGTCGGTCCAATCGGACGGCAAGGCGCCGACGATCTCCTCGAAGGTCTCCGCAAGGGCGCCCACGAGCGCCATCATACGAGCCACGTCACCGACGCCCTCACCCGAAGATCCTGAATCGGATCCACTCGAGCCCGCCCGCGGTCTCTCGCTCGACGGGCTGCTCGGGCTGCTCGAGCGACTCGACGGCGCGCCGGAGGCAGCCGTGGTCCGCGGCGCCCTCGCGGCCGGGGTCCCCCCCTCGATCGCGGTCGAGGAGGTCCAGCGCGAGGTCGAGCGCCGGCTCATGCGCACCCGCGCGTTCTACGATCCCGAGTGGTGACCACCACCGCCACCGGCCATGACCTGCTCGTCGAGCACCGCGCGCTGACCACGGGCTGCGGCCTGCTGGATCGCTCCGAGCGGGGAAAGCTCGCCGTGTCGGGCAGCGAGGCCGCCGCCTTCCTGCAGGGCCAGGTCTCAAACGACGTGGAAGTGCTCACGCCCGGCAGTGGCTGCTACGCCGCCTTCCTGACCCACAAGGGCAAGATGCTCGGCGACCTCCGCGTCCTGAGGACCGACGACGAGCTCCTGCTCGACTGCGAGCGGGTCGCGCTCCAGGACCTCTTCAATCTCCTGCGCCGAACGAGCATCGGTCGCGACGCCGAGTTGCACAAGCGCACGGTGCAGCGTGGCCTGTTCTCGCTCATCGGGCCCGGGGCTCGTGCCGTCGTGGGAGCGGCGGCGGCGGGGCTCCAGACTCGCGAGAACGACCACGCCGCGGCGGAGCTCGCCGGCGTGTCCATCCGCCTCATCGCGACGGACGCCGACGGCGTCGACGTGTTGTGCGACAGCGAAGACTCGGCGGGTGTGGCCGCCACCCTCCGGGCCGCGGGTGCCGAGCCGGTGTCCGAGGCCGCCGCCGAGGTGGTGCGGGTCGAGCGGGGCCGTCCGCGCTACGGGGCCGAGCTCGACGACAGGACCATCCCGCAGGAGGCGGGGCTCAACCCGAGGGCCGTCTCCTTCACCAAGGGGTGCTACGTCGGCCAGGAGACGGTCGCCCGGCTGCACTACCGGGGCAAGCCGAATCGCCACCTCCGTGGCATCAGGCTCGAAGGAGCGGCGGTGGGCGGGGACGAGCTGCGCCTCGGTGCCAAGGCGGTCGGCCGTCTGGCCACCTTGGCTGACTCCCCCACGTTCGGGCTGATCGCGCTGGCGCTCGTGCGACGTGAAGCGGCGCCGGGCGACACCCTCGAGGTGGGTGACGCCGGCGCGCGTGGCGTGGTGGTCGAGCTGCCCTTCGCGTAGGGCACCACCGGACGCTCGTCGCGTGCGGCGGCCCGGCCCCGCGCTGCTCGCCGGCCTGACGGTGCGAACCCCTGTCGGCCCGCAGGGCTCACGCCGCTCGCGAGGCGCCGGCGTCCGCCGGGCGCCACGTCCGCGCCGCCGCGACGAAGCCCTCCACGCGAGCCGGGCTCACGCCGGCGGTCAGCTCGAGCGAGCGAACCTCGTGTCCGGCCAGCCAGGCACCGACGAGGCGCACCTCGTCGACCTCCTCGGGCCGCACGTGTGCCCCGACCGACCGCAGCGCCTCCTCGGTCCGGGGGTGCAGATCAGCCACCGAATCAGGCAGTCTGCCCCAGTCGACCACCCGCCCGCCCACGAGCCAGAAGGCGTCAAGCCGGCCGGTCGCGGTCGGGTGCGGTGCCAGCACGAGTCGCACGCCTCCGTGGGCGGCGCGCAGCACGCCGCCCAGGCGCGCAAGCAATCCCTCGAGTCGATCGTGGCGGCGCTTGAGCCACCCCGCGCGCTCGAAGGCGCGCTCTGTGGCGGCGGCCCGCATCTGGTCCTCGATGTGCGCGAGCAGCAGCGTCCGGCCGTCGCCTGCCCCGGAGAACAATGCCAGCGCCGCGTCGAGCCGCTCGCGGTAGAGATTCGGATCCAGATCCCCGAGGCACGGCGAGAGGCAGCGACCCATCTGTCCGTAGGCCGAGGGGTGCGGGCGCCGCGGGAGCGTCCGCCCGCAATGACGCAGGCCGAACAGCGAGTTGAGCTGCTCCACCAGCTCCGCCACCTCGGCACGCCCTCGGACCGGCCCGACGCAGACGGCGTGCCCCGCCGCCGGCTCGCGCGCCACCTCGAGGATCGGAAAAGGAATGTCGAATCGACAGCGCAGGTAGACATACCCGTCCGGCTCTGCCTTCCCGCGGACGTTGCCGGGCGGTTTGAGCGCGCGGATGAGCCGACCCTCGAGGACCAGTGCCCCGAGCTCCGAGTTCGTCGGCTCGTAGTCCACGTGCTCGGCGCTCCGGGTCCACGTGACGGGCACGGCGTGCAGATCACCCGTACGGGCGGCGGACTGCGTGAAGTGGCTTCGCGCGCGCGTGCGCACGTTGATCGACTTGCCGACGTAGAGCGGGCGGCCGTCGGCGTCGCGGAACACGTAGACCCCCGGGTCCTTCGGGAGCGCCGAGAGATCGGGCCGGCGGTCGGGTGCGCGCGAGCGTGCCGCCGTACGCGGGCGCGCGGAACGCCGGCGGGTCGGACCGAGCAGGGCCAGGGCCTCCCCGACCGTCCCGGCGTGGGCACATAGCCGGTGAAACAGCGCGCAGAACACCCGCGCGCACGTCTCGGCGTCGGGCAGTGCGCGATGGGTGGTGCGCACCTCGATCCCCAGCGCATCAGCCAGCGGCGCGAGGCCGCGCCGCCGCTGCAGCGGCGCGAACCGGCGGGCGAGGGCGACCGTGCACAGCACGGGAGGCGCCGGCCAGTCCAGAGCCGCGCGGGAGAAGCCCTGGCGGAGCACCCGTTCGTCGAAGCGCGCCGAATGGGCGACCAGCACCCGGCCGCGCAACCGGACCGCCAGCTGCGGCAGCACGGCTTCGGGCGCCGGAGCCGAGTCGATCATGGCCTGCGAGATGCTGGTGAAGCGCTGGATCCCCGGCGAAAGGGGCGCCGAGACGCCGACCAGCGAATCCCAGCGTTCGTGGAGCTCACCGCCCCCCACCAGGACCGTGCCGACCTCGGTGAGCTCGCACTCCTCACGCGCGCGGCCGTTCGTCTCGGTGTCCACGGCGAGAAATTCCGCCGAGATGAGCGGCTGGGCGGACATTTCCGGTGCCAGGAACACGACGAGGTGGTGTACGCCCCGGCTCGGACGGCCTGCAAGAGCGCGTGCAGATGGAGCCCATGTCGCAGCCGGTCAAGCCGCAACATGGACGAACTCGCGACGGCGCGGGCGCTTGCGCGTGTACTAGGGTTCGCACCGGTCCACCGAACCCTGCCGTTCTGGCGTGGGCGGGTGGCTCGGGTACGAGGAGAGATGAGGCACATCCGCAGAAGAGCCGGGCCGATCCGTCGCACCGTCGCGGCGGTGGTTCTCGCTGGAGTGGGCGCGGGCCCGGCAGCGTGCGGCGCCGAGACCCGGTACGCGAACGCCCCCCGGCCTCCGGTACCCATCAACGTCACGGCTGCGATCACCGACGAGCGCGTGCGCATCTCCCCGCGTTCGTTCGGCGCCGGTCCCATCGTGCTGATCGTCGCCAACCAGTCCAGGCGCTCGCATGAGTTCACGCTCGAGACGGCGAGCGGCCCCGGGGGCCCGCCCGGCATCCGTCAGACCACGAGCGCGGTCAACCCGCGCGGCACCGCTGAGCTCAAGGTCGACTTCGAGCCCGGGTCGTACCGGCTGAGCGTCCGGTCCCAGGGCGTGCGGCCGGCCGCCATACGCGTCGGCAAGGCACGCCCGTCGGCGCAGAACGAGCTTCTGCAGCCCTAGCCATCGTTCCTCTTCCCCATCTCGAGGGCGTCAGCCACCGTCTCCTGCGAGCCGGCGACGTGGAGCTCCATATCGCCGAAGCCGGGAGCGGCCCACCCGTGCTGCTCGTCCACGGCTGGCCTCAGCACTGGTGGTCGTGGCGCAAGATCATTCCCGAGCTCGCCCGCACCCACCGCGTCATCTGCCCCGACCTGCGCGGCCACGGCTGGTCGGCGGCGCCGCGCGGCGGCTACGCCAAGGCCACGCTGGCCGCCGACCTGATCGCCCTGCTCGACGTCCTCGAGCTCGAGCGGGTCCCGTACGTCGGCCATGACTGGGGTGGGTGGATCGGCTTCGAGCTCGCCCGCCTGGCTCCCGAGCGCATGAGCGGACTGCTCGCCCTTTCCATCCCACCGCCCTGGTTTCCCGCCCGCCGGTCGCCGGCAACCGCCGTCTTTGCCTCCTACCAGCTTCTGGTGTCCACTCCTCTCCTCGGTCAGGCGGTCCTGCGCAACGTGCCGGCCTTCGTCGAGCGCCTGATCCGCGCCGCAACGAGCCGGCAGGAGGCCTTCGATCAGTCCGACCTGCGCCTGTACTCCCAGAGCTTCCGCGATCCGGACCACGCGGCGGCCACCACCGCGCTGTACCGGACGTTCCTGACGCGGGAGCTGACCGGAGGGGGAGCGCTCAGGCCCCCCGCGACGGTGCCCTACGAGCTGATGATGGGCCGCCGGGACCCCATCCGGCGCGCGGTGAGGATCGGGCCCCGGGACGCGCGTCTGGTAGAAGGAGTGGGTCACTTCCTCCCCGAGGAAGCGCCCGAGACGGTTGTCGAAGCGATGCGATCCGGTCTTCTGGCCTGACGAGCGCCCTTCCGGCTCCCGCTGGTGGCCGCCGGTACGATGCGGGGCCGACCGACGACGTGAATCTGAACCCAGAGGAGCCCCTGACCCGTGGCCGTAGATGTCAGCCAAGTTGCACAGTTGGACGTCGAGCCCGGTGAGCTGCCGGCCAGCATGGCCGCCTGGGTGATCCGCGAGGAGCGCTTCGGCGAGCCGCTGGAGGCCTTCCAGGTCGAGGAGATCGAGGTCCCCGAGCCGGGCGCCTTCGAGGTCACGGTCCGGGTGATGGCGGCCGGAGTGAACTTCAACAACGTGTGGGCAGCGCTCGGCCAGCCCGTCTCCGTCTTCCGCTACCACCCCGAGGATCACCACATCGGCGGCTCGGACGGCTCCGGCGTCGTCTGGAAGGTCGGAGAGGGCGTGACGCGATGGGCGCCGGGCGACGAGGTGGTCATGCACTGCAATCAGGCGTCCTACGAGGATCCCGAGGTCCACGGTCTCGATCCGCTCGCCGCCCCGTCGCAGCAGATCTGGGGCTACGAGACGTCCTGGGGCTCCTTCGCGCAGTTCTGCAAGGTGCAGGCCCAGCAGCTGCTGCCCAAGCCGGCCGCGCTGACCTGGGCGGAGGCGGCCTCCTACGGCCTCACCTACTTCACGGCCTACCGGATGCTCATGGACCAGGCGGAGCTCCAATCAGGCCATCGGGTGCTCATCTGGGGGGCGGCGGGCGGCCTCGGCGTGTTCGCCACCCAGCTCTGTGCGCTGGCCGGCGCGGACGCCGTCGGCGTCGTCTCGTCGCCCGGCAAGGGCCTACTCGTACGAGAGCTGGGTGCCAAGGGCTGGATCGACCGCAACGACTTCGTGGGGATGATGCGCCGCGGCGGCGAGAACCCGGAGGAGGAGAAGGCGCGCTTCAAGGAGTCGCGTCGCTTCTCGAAGAGGGTGCAGGAGATCCTCGGCGGTGAGCCCGACATCGTCTTCGAACACGTCGGTCAGGCGACCTTCCCCACGTCGGTGCTCTGCGTCAAGCCGTTCGGGAAGGTCGTGATCTGCGGAGCGACCTCCGGCTACTCGCTGGACTTCGACGTGCGCTACCTGTGGATGCGCCAGAAGCAGATCATCGGCTCTCACTTCGCGAATGCCTACGAGGCCAACAAGGCCAACGAGCTGATCGAGGCCGGCAAGATCCGCCCCGTACTGTGGAAGACGATGAGTTTCGAGGACGTCGCCCAGGCACACCAGCTCCTGCGCGACAACAAGCACCTGGGCAAGATCGCGATCCTCGTCGGCGCGACGGACGACACCCAGGGGAAGACCGCGGACGGGCCCGGCGCGATTCGGGCGGAGGTGGGTGCCTGATGGCCGGTGGCGGAGTGGTGCACATTCCCTGGTACGCGACCCTGTTCCGGGGCGACAGATTCGAGCTGGCGATCCAGGAGATCGCTCCGATCGCCCTGCGCTACGGCGCGACGGAATATCAGGTCTACCGGGCCCGGGACGACCAGTACAAGTTCCTGCAGATGGCGCAATTCGAGGACAAGCTCGATTTCGAGCGCTACTGGCTCGGCGAGGAGTTCGTGAGCTGGCGGTCGGAGTACTCGAGCTGGTACCAGGTGCCGGTGGTCTACGGGTTCACGGACCTGATCACGCGCGGCGGGCTTGGGATCGAGCAGCATCGCTCGGATGGAGATCAGCGCGCGGCGGTGAGCTGACGCAGGCACCCTTGACAGCATCAGTGAGTGAGTGCATACTCACAGTCCCATGGCACGAACCCTGTCGACAGCCGACGCTCGCCGGGAGACGGTTCTCGCGGCCGCGGCTCACGTCTTCGCCGCCCGCGGGATCTACGGAACGCCGACCACCGAAGTGGCACGCGCGGCCGGGATCTCCCAGGCCTATCTGTTCCGCCTGTACCCGTCGAAGGAGGCGTTGGCGGTTGCGCTGATCGAGCGTGTCAACGAGCGCATCCACGAGACGTTCGCGCAGGCGGCGGCCCAGGCGGCGAGCGCCGGTGAAGAGGTGCTACCGGCGATGGGCCGCGCATACGTCGAGCTCCTCAAGGATCAGGACCTCATGCTCCTCCAACTCCACGCGCACGCCGCGTCGCCGGACGTCCCGGCCATCCGGGCGGCGTCGCGCGACGGTTTCAGGCGACTCGTCGAGTTCGCCCAGCGGGTCTCGGGGGCGCCCGACGAGGAGGTCCAGCGCTTCTTCGCCCACGGAATGCTTCTCAACGCTCTGGCCGCGCTGGACGCCATGGAGCTTGACGAGCCGTGGGCGCGGACGCTCGCGCGACACACCGGCGAGCCAGGCCCCTGCTAGCCGATCGCTGAGTGTCCTCTCTTTTTTTTCCCTGCACAGTGAGCTACCAGTCACACACAACCCGAAGGAGGCAGTCCGCATGACGTCCCGTCCCTTGATCCCCTCCCGGCCCGGATGGACGCTGGCGATCGTGTCGATCGCCCTGTTCATGACGGCGCTGGACAACCTCGTCGTCGGGGTGGCGCTGCCGTCGATCCGCGAGGACTTCGGTGGTTCCATCGAGTCGCTCGAATGGACCGTCAACGCCTACACGCTCTCCTTCGCGGTATTCCTGATCACCGGCGCGGCGCTGGGCGACCGCTTCGGGCGCAAGCGGATGTTCGTCCTGGGGCTGTCGGTGTTCACCGTGGCGAGCGCCCTCGCTGCCCTCGCTCCGTCGATCGAGGCGCTCGTCGCCGCCCGTGCCGTGCAGGGCCTGGGCGCCGCCATGGTCACGCCCCTCACGCTCACCCTGCTGTCGGAGGCCTTCCCGGGTGCGCGCCGTGGCCTGGCCCTCGGCATCTGGGCCGGAGTGAGCGGCCTGGGCGTCGCGCTCGGCCCGTTCGTCGGCGGCGCCGTCGTCGAGGGTATCTCCTGGCAGTGGATCTTCTGGCTCAACGTCCCGACCGGCCTCGTGCTCATCCCGCTGGCGGCACGACTTCTCTCCGAGTCCTTCGGGCCGGGGCGCAGGCTCGACCTCCCCGGTGTGGCCCTCGTCGCGACGGGGCTCTTCGGCCTGACCTTCGGCATCGTGCGCGGACAGTCACTCGGCTGGGACAGCCTGACCGTCGTGCTCTCGCTCGGTCTGGGAGCGGCGCTGGTGGCCGCCTTCCTGATCTGGGAGAAGCGGGCCGCGGAGCCCATGCTCCCGCTGCGGTTCTTCCGCTCGCGAGGCTTCGCCTCGACCAACGTGGTGTCGTTCTCGATGTTCTTCGGCGTGTTCGGCTCGATCTTCCTGCTCTCGCAGTTCTTTCAGAGCGCCCAGGGCTATGGCCCCTTCGAGGCGGGATTGCGCACGCTTCCCTGGACGGGGATGCCGATGCTGGTGGCGCCGATCGCCGGAGCGCTGTCGGATCGCATCGGATCGCGGCCCTTCATGGTGGTCGGGCTGGCGCTCCAGGCCGGAGCGATCGGCTGGCTCTCCGTGGTCAGCTCGGTCGAGGTCGCGTATTCCTCGCTCGTCGTGCCCTTCGTCATGGGTGGCACCGGCATGGCCCTGGTGTTCGCTCCGAGTGCCAATGCCGTGCTGCGCTCCGTCCGCCCGCAGGAGGCCGGGCAGGCCTCAGGTGCCACGAACGCGGTGCGCGAGCTCGGCGGAGTGATGGGGGTGGCGGTCCTCGCCAGCGTCTTCGCCTCGAACGGCTCCTACGCCTCTCCCGTCGCCTTCACCGACGGCATGGTCGCCGCCCTACCGGTCGGCGCGGTGGTGCTGGCGGTCGGCGCGCTGGCCGCCCTGCTCGTTCCGGGTCGGGTTCGCGATCCCGCGGCAACCGAGATCCCCATCGGCGACCGTTCCGACGCCGCCCCAGCGGCCGCGGCCGCGTGACCTACCAGGGAAGGGATCGACTCAGTCGCGCTCGAGCGGCGCCATGGTCAGACCGGCTTCGGCGAGCTGCTCCCAGTACAGCTCGGCCGGCTCCTTCTGACCCGTCCACACGATGGCCAGGCCCGTCGTGTGGATCTGCTCGGCCATCGCGAAGCCGCCGTCCATGCTGACACCCGGGATGTAGCGGGCCAGCGTCTTCGCCACGTGATCGAAGGTGTTGTGGTCGTCGTTGCGGACGATCACTCGCCAGGAACCCCCCAGCCCCGAGCCCGGGCCGCCCGTGCGGGGGCGCTCGATGGTCTGACTCATCGACAAGAGGTTAGTGCGCGAACTTCGTCCGCCAGCGGTCCAGTCCCAGCCAGAGATGCTCGAGCGGGGCGGCCTGCGCATAGGTCTCGGCCAATCCGGGAGCCTCGCGCGCGAGCTTGGCCCTCATTGCCGCGACGAACCCGTCAACGTCGTGCTCGGCGGCAAGAGCGGCCTGCGCTCGAAGTGCCTCGCGCACGGCGGCGAGTTGACTCTCCACGTCGTCGATCGAGCCGAAGTGTGTGAGCCCGAGGCTGGTCGGGGCCCACTTCGCGACGATGTCGAGCGAGCGCTCCCAGGCCGCGATGTCGACGTCGGGCGGCGGCGTCGGGGCGAGCACGAAGTCATCGGGCGGCACGGTGACGCCGGCGACGTCTCCCACGAAGGCACGACCGCTCGGCTCGTGGAGGTAGGAGACGTGATGGGAGGCGTGGCCCGGCGTGTAGGCGACGCGGTAGGTTCCGTCGAGCAGGCTCTCGCCGCCGACCAGGACACGCAGGTTTTCCTCGGGAACCGGGACGACCTCGCCCCACAGCCGCTGCATGCCCTCCTCGCCGTAGAGCCGCGTCGCGCTGGTCACCAGCCGCTCGGGATCGGCCATGTGACGTGCGCCGCGCTCGTGCAGGTAGACCGGCACGTCGGGCCAGCGGCGCAGGAGGGCGCCGGTGACTCCGGCGTGGTCGAAGTGGATGTGCGTGAGCAGGATGGCCCGTGGAGCAGCATCTGATCCGAGGCCTGCCAGCAGCGTCTCGAGGCAGGACTCGGGGCCAGGATCGATCAACACACCGTCGACCTCCCAGGTCGCGATGACCCGCTCCGTCCCCAGGTGCGTCAGGTCTATGGCGCGCATGCGGTGCGAGAATAGGGCCCATGAGCTCCCATCGCCTACCCGAGCGCGACAGCCCGTGGATGATGCGGACCTACGCGGGGCACTCGACCGCCCGGAAGTCCAACGAGCTCTACCGGCGCAACCTGGCCAAGGGTCAGACCGGCCTTTCGATCGCCTTCGACCTCCCCACGCAGACCGGCTATGACGCCGACCACGAGCTCGCCCGCGGCGAGGTGGGCAAGGTGGGCGTTCCGGTGGCCCACGTCGGGGACATGGGCGCTCTCGTCGACGGCATTCCGCTTGACCGGATGAACACGTCGATGACGATCAACGCGACGGCGGCCTGGCTGCTCGCCCTCTACATCGTCGCCGCCGAGGAGACCGGCGTCGCGGCCGCCGACCTCCAGGGCACCACGCAGAACGACATCATCAAGGAGTACCTCTCGCGCGGGACCTACGCGTTCCCGCCGGCTCCCTCGATGCGGCTGATCGCCGACATGGTCGCCTACACCGTGGAGGAGGTCCCGCGCTGGAACCCCGTCAACATCTGCTCGTATCACCTGCAGGAGGCAGGTGCGACGCCCGTGCAGGAGATCGCTTACGCGATGTCGACGGCGATCGCCGTGCTCGACGAGGTCTCCGAGCGCGTCGGCTCGGACGCAGAGCTGATGGGCAGGGTCTTCGGGCGGATCTCGTTCTTCGTCAACGCCGGAGTCCGCTTCGTCGAGGAGCACGCCAAGCTGCGGGCGATGTCGGTCCTCTGGGAGGCGCTGGGGCGGGAGCGCTACGGCGTGAGCAACTCCAGACACCGGCGCTTTCGCTACGGCGTCCAGGTCAACTCGCTCGGACTCACCGAGGCCCAGCCCGAGAACAACGTCCCGCGGATCGTGCTCGAGGCGCTCGCGGTGACCCTCGGCCGAAACGCCCGCGCCCGGGCGATCCAGCTTCCTGCTTGGAACGAAGCGCTCGGCCTGCCACGGCCCTGGGACCAGCAATGGAGCCTGCGGATCC